>ORMF010419386.1_pt1 | contig 11768 bp, 8 predicted proteins | sample 1779871 | NCBI WGS metagenome assembly ORMF01 (sample SAMEA104232316, study PRJEB22302) | groundwater metagenome | biome: forest; feature: aquifer; material: groundwater | place: USA | collected 2011-08-07 | depth 5.4 m
GCAGATTGAAGAACTGACTGCCGCAAAGGCGGGCATGGAACAGGCGCAGAAAGAAATAGCCCGGCTGCAAGGGGAGAAAGAGCAGATAAGGAAGAGGGCAGATGAGCTGTCAAGGCAGATTGAAGAACTGACTGCCGCAAAAGAGGCAGCTTCACAGACACAGCAGAAACTCAATATTCAGGCAGAGGAGATTAACGCCCTGAAAAAGGAGAGAGAAGAGCTTTTAAGCAAGGCCGAATATCTGAACAGAGAGGTGAAAAGGCTGAAGATAAAGGCTGGCGAGCTCTCCGCTGAAAAGGAAAAGGAACTTGCGGGTGTAAAGAGCGCCTATGAAAACCTGATGAAAGAAATGAAAGAGGAGATAGACAAGGGAGAGATAAAGATTACCCAGGCCATTGACAGACTTTCGGTAAATATGGTTGAGAAGATACTTTTTGACTCCGGCAAGGCAGAAATAAAACCGGAAGGCCTTAAGATCCTCGGCAGGGTTGGGAATATATTAAAGGGGATAACCGACAAGCAGATAAAGATAGAAGGGCATACGGATAATGTAAAGATAGGCCAGCGCATAAAAGAGAAGTATCCGACAAACTGGGAGCTCTCTACGGCAAGGGCAACAAATGTTGTGCGGTATCTTCAGGATAAGGTTGGCATTGATCCAAAACTTTTATCTGCTGCCGGATATTCAGAGTATAAGCCTATTGCCGCCAATGATACAACAGAGGGGAGGGCGCAGAACAGGAGGATGGAAATAGTCCTTCTGCCGCTGGATTTGGGGAATGTTGTAGAGGAACTTAAAAAGAAGTGAATGAATTCTCCTGATGTAGTTATAAAAAAGTGTAATGATTATGTCAACGAGGAGGTCTACAGGATAGTAAAGGAGTCTGTGGACCTCCTCGGCGGTATAGGGGCATTTATAAAAAAGGGAGAACGAATCCTTTTAAAGCCAAACCTCCTTTCTGCAAAACCTCCTGATGCAGCAGTAACAACCCATCCTGCGGTAGTAAGGGCAGTGATACAGCTTGTAAGAGAGGCTGGGGCAACCCCTGTTGTAGGCGACAGCCCAGGTATTGGCAGTGCCGAGAAGGTTGCTCAAAAATGCGGGATTGCGGCAGTTGCGAAAGAGTTTGGAGTAGAGATAATAAACCTTGCCCAATCTATAAGTGTGGAAAATCCTAATGGAAAAACCTTTAAAAGACTTGAACTGTCAAAAGAGGCAATAGAGGTTGACGGCATAATAAACCTTCCGAAGCTTAAGACCCATGCCCAGATGTTTTTGACCCTTGGCGTAAAAAATATGTTTGGCTGTGTTGTCGGCGCAAGGAAGCCGCAGTGGCATATGGCGGCAGGCGTTGACACTCATGCCTTTGCAAGGATGCTTATCGATACATATCTGTTTTTAAAACCCAGACTGACAATAGTTGACGGCATCGTAGGTATGGAGGGAAATGGGCCGGGAAGCGCTGGTGACCCAAGAAGGCTCGGTCTTATATTTGCAGCAGTGGATTGCATAGCCCTTGACAGGGTTATAACAGAGGTTCTGGGCGCTGAGGCAGATGCCCTTCTTACGACAAAGGTTGCAGAAGAAGATGAAATTGGAGTAACAGACATAAACGAGATAAATATCCTTGGAGAGGGAATAGAAGATGTTAAGATTCATGATTTCAAATTTCCTCCATTGGTTGGCGCAGAATTTAGACTCCCGTTTTCGCTTCACAGCTATCTGAGAAAGCCGCTTACAGCAAGGCCTTCAATAAATAATAAACAGTGTACGCTATGCAATATGTGTGTTGATATTTGCCCTCCCGGGATTATGACAAAGACAGATAAAATCAATATTGACGATGATAAATGCATACGATGCTTCTGCTGCCTGGAGATATGTCCTGAAGGCGCCATAAGCGTGAAGGATGGTTGGCTAAAGAGGCTGATTGCAAGGTGAAACCGAGGTTAAGGCTAACGTTGAGGTTGAGGAAATACTTGACCTTAACCTGTCTTAAAATAAGGAGGGGTATTTGAAGGTATCATTATTGAATCTCAAGCTCCAGTATCAGGGTATAAAAGAAGAGGTGTTAAAAGAGATTGGAAAGGTTTGTGATAATCAGTCGTTTATCCTTGGAGAAAATGTAAAGGCATTAGAGCAGGAGATAGCTAAGTATTGCAATGCAAAATTTGCAATTGGCGTCGCTTCCGGAACAGACGCCATATTATTGCCGCTTATGGCTGCCGGCATTGGCGCCGGAGACAGGGTCATTACCACGTCATATACATTCTTTGCCACAGCAGGCTCAATTGCAAGGCTTAATGCAATTCCTGTTTTTGTAGACATAGAGCCTGATACATACAATATTGACCCGGACAAATTGGAGCATGTTATAAAAAAACAGTCCGCTGCTCAAAGGCCGCGGCTCAAGGCCATAATCCCTGTTCATCTTTATGGCCAGTGCGCTGAAATGGAGCCTATCATAAAAATAAGCAAGAGATATAAACTCGCTGTTATTGAAGATGCTGCTCAGACCATCGGCGCAACATATAAAGGAAAGATGGCAGGTTCTATAGGCGATTTCGGGAGCCTTTCATTCTATCCTTCAAAAAATCTCGGTGGTTTCGGAGACGGCGGCATGGTGACTACAAATAATGAGAAGCTGGCAGAAAAGGTCAGGATATTAAGGGTGCATGGAAGCAAGCCAAAATACTATCATAAAATGGTAGGTATAAACAGCAGGCTTGATGAACTTCAGGCTGCTGTGTTAAGGATAAAGCTGAAACATCTTGAGGTATGGACAAATAAGAGGATAGAAAGGGCTGAGAGGTATGATGCGCTTTTTAAATATGCCGGTTTGTTAGATATAGTATCGCTTCCGGTAAGGCGCACATACAACCGTCATGTGTTCAATCAATATATTGTAAGGGTTAAAAAGCGCGATGCATTAAGAGATTATCTGGCAAAAGAAGGCATAGGCACAGAGATATATTATCCCGTTCCATTGCATCTGCAGCAGTGTTTTAAGTATCTTGGATACAAAAAAGGAGCCTTCCCTGCATCTGAGAAAGCCGCAAGGGAAACACTGGCATTGCCTATTTATCCTGAACTTGTTTTAGAAGAGCAGGAATATGTTGTGAAGAAGATTGCTGAGTTTTACAGGAAATAAACATTGACTGCCGAAAGCGCGATGTGATACTGAATTACATTCAGATACCAAGAAAGTTGAGGTGAAAAATGGAGAAAGATATAGAAAATTATTTTTCAGAGTTTAAAAACACATTATCAAAGATTCAGGTTGCTGACGGAAACAACAAGGCTATTGATTTGATAAATGGATTAGAGGCAGCAATAAATCTGATTATTTCTCAGACCTCAAAAGGTAATAAAATCATATTTATTGGCAATGGCGGAAGCGCTTCTATAGCAAGTCATCAGGCCATAGACTTTTTTAAAAACGGCGGAATGCGCGCCATCTGTTTTAACGATTCATCGCTTTTAACATGCCTGAGCAATGATTTTGGGTATCAATATATATTTGAAAAACCAATTGAGATGTTTGCTGATAATGGAGATGTCTTGGTCGCCATAAGCAGTTCGGGCAAATCTGAGAATATAGTAAGGGGTGTGGATGCCGGCAGAAAAACCGGTTGTCATATAATCACAATGTCAGGTTTTAAACCCAATAATCCCCTTCGCAGCAAGGGTAAATTAAATTTCTATGTGCCGTCGGATTCTTATGGTTATGTAGAGATTGCCCATCTTATCTTGTGCCATAGCATGGTGGATATGATTGTGGCTGGAAAGCAGATGAAATTACAGCCTGCATGATTATTAATCCTGGCGTAAAATAAATGACATTAAAACAGCATACGATTCAGGCATCCATAAAAAGCAAAGAGGTAAAGTGTTATCCTGTTCCAGAAAGGGAGTTTTGGAATGTATGATCTAATTTTAATATCGCCTATCAATACTCAACTCGGAAGATTTAAAAGATTTGTGCCTCGGAGTGTGCCGATCGGAATAGGTATCCTTGCCGGTTTTCTGAGAAAGCAAGGATTGTCAGTTAAAATAATAGACCATGAATTGACAGACATTAATATCAATACAATAAAAGACATTCTTGAGCAGTGTAAAAAGCCGCATATTGTCGGCGTCAGTGTTATGACTGCCAATGTGGCCAGCGGCTACAGGATAGCGGAACTGATTAAATCGGTTGATAAAGAGGCGGTGGTTGTATTCGGCGGGATACATGCTACGGTTATGCCTGATGAGATTCTTCAAAATGGCAATATTGATTTTATTGTTAAAGGTGAGGCGGAATATACATTTCTGGAGCTTATTCGGCAAATTCAGAGCGGCTCACTCGAACGGGATAAGCTTGAAAATATCGGTTTTGTAGAAGATGGGAAGATAGTTTACACAAAGACCTCGACCAAAATGGTGGATGTAAATGAAGTGCCGATGTTTCCTTATGATATGTATGACCCGTCTCAATATAATCTGGGTTTTATTCTAACTTCAAGAGGATGTCCATTTGATTGTATCTTTTGCAGCCAAAGGGTTATTACGAAAAGAAGCTACAGATATACTTCATCGGAACGGGTTATAGAAGAGCTTGATTATTTAATCAATGAGTTAAAGCAGCCTAATATCACATTTTTTGATGATTATTTTACCGGAAATAAAAAAAGGGTATTTGAGTTGTGCGAGATGATACAGAAAAAGGGTTTTCATAAGAAAGCGTCTTTTGGGGTGCAAACCCGCGGTGACAGCATCAATAAGGAACTTATGAAAGCAATGAGGGCCGCAAATTTCAACAGTTTAATGTTTGGAGTTGAGACCGCATCTGAGAATTTAATGAAATTGATTAATAAGGCTGAAACTGTGCAGGAAAATATAGATGCTATAAAGCTTGCAAGAGAAATGGGATTTGCGGTAGAAGCCACGTTTATTTTCGGTTTTCCGACAGAAACTTTTGATGATAGGTTTGCCGCTCTTTCCCTTGCCCATGAGATGGGGATTGATAGGGCCAGGTTTAATAATGCCACGCCATATCCTGGAACGGCAATGTATGAGATGGTCAAAGACAAAATAAAGAAAGAACCGATGTGGGTCAATTTCAGCTCGGCTGGCGCTGTTACCGCAGGGATTAGGAAAAAATATCCTCTGCCTTATGTGCCTGAAGGTTGCACTGAAAAGGAACTGGAAGGAACGATTCTTTTGGCAAATCTGTTGTTTTATTTAAACTTTACTAACTTAAAGAAGCTCTTTAATCCAGGGCAAAGCGGCAGCGGGAAATGGTTTGAGGTATCAAGTAAAGAGCTATTGTCTCCACGGACGCTATTTGACCTATCACTTCTGGCCGGTACGATTTTTATAAGGGCATTTAATTATCTCTTATCAAGCAAAAACTGCCGCAGATTCTTTTTCAGAGGAATAAGACAATAATCCCTAAAAGGTATTGGTGAAATTATAAAAAGATATCCTGTGATAATAGAGGCAATAATTGGTATATTAGCCACTGCATTTCTAATATATACAATGAAGTCCATGCTGCTTTTCGGGGAAACTACGCTCGCCCACGACAACCTCCTGTGGAATTATCCTGTTTTTCAATTTTTTGCTGAGAATATAATCAATGGCCATTTCCCATTGTGGAACCCATTTAGCCACGCCGGAGAACCCTTCTATCCTATCATTGGCCAGATGCGGCTTTTGGAACCCATTACATTGTTAATCATATATTTGGGTAAATTTATCAGTAATGACATTGTTATGCTGTTTAACTGGAATCGTTTTATTCTGAGTATAATAATGGCATGTGGGGTATATATTGTTCTTCGCCGATTTGCAAACCATTTGTTTATCAGGCTTTCTCTAATACCAATTTTGCTTTACTCTTCATTTATGCTTGGTTCGTTTCGGCAAGATGCAATCTTGAACCAATTTCTTTGGCTCCCCTTTGTTGCCCACTTTCTGCTGCGGATTATTTATTACAAAGACTATCGTTGGCATAACTGGCTTCTTCTTGCCGGCCTTATCGGTCTTAACTGGCAGTCCTATTTCTTTACCGGCACATGGATATTTCTTTTATTCTTTTTTATAGGTCTTCTGTTTTTCAGAAGAGATTTGTTAATTGAACTTTTCAAGGCAAAAAAAGTTGTACTAAAGATATCTTTACTGTTTGTTATAATTTTGGCGATGGCTATGCCCAATATAGTACTGATGCTGGAAAAAGATAAATATGTATTCCCTGCCAGAATGATAGATGTTGGTTCCGACAGGTCAGCGCCGCGTGGTGCGCCTTTACAGTATGAAGCTGGTATTTCATCAACAGTGGTTGAAAGTATAAATATGCCGTATAGTTTTATAATTTTTACCGGGACATTTTCAAATATATGGGATTTTATACAGTTTATATCGCCGGATGGAAATAATTATGTTGGCTGGCCTTCCAGGACAGGATGGGGAAAACCTTCAGAGGCATATATGTATATTGGTTTTCTGCCATGGGCTATTGCCCTCCTTGGTTTTGTGGCAGGAAGGCACGATATGAAGAGAGTATGGATGCTGCTTGCCGGAGGTTTTGGTTTGTTGATGTTAGGTCCGGCCGGTGGGCTGCATAAACTTTTGTATTATATATACCCACCCATGTGGTTTGTGAGACATACTCATACATTTGTTTTATTTTTTATATTCGCCATTTTATATTTTTATGTATTGGGGCTTAATCGCATTTTTTCAACATGGGATAGATCGGTTTTTGAGTCTAACACCTTCACTGGTATCCTTAGGCGGTTTATTAAAATTAAAGAAGATTATATACATAGTATTGCAATATTCATCTTTTCTACTGTGATAGTTCTGTCGGTTTATTGGATGACAACGATTACATATCCTTATACAAATTACCTTTTTATTTTTATTATCTCAACCTTTATTATAGGATGGATTCTCTGGAAAGATTTAGGAGAAAAAGGACTGTATATAAGTCTACTGGCGAGCCATGTAATAATAGTCTTTATATTCTCTGAGAACACCTATAAATTTACCCGATATATTATCCCCGCTCTGGGATTACCCATTGCCTTATTTATGTTTATCAAAATGCAAAGAAAACTTTCTGAAACCACGAGATATAACCTTTCATTGGTTCTATTACTTGTTTTTTCTACGGCATTAACTCTTGACCTTATTTATAGTTTTAAAATATCGTCATTTTTATATCAGGCTACTGCGCATCCTGCTATTTCTCATAAGATAGATACAACCATTCATAAATCATATTCACTTCAAGACAGGTCTATCTATCCAAAGGTAAACCTTGATGGTAATAGTGAACAGGGGATGAGGTATCTTCCAACTGTATATCGTAAGCCCTTTGTTTTTTCTTCCATCATGGAACCTAATTATGACGGTTCCTATGTGCAGGCAAAAAACATTTTTGCGGGACTGGCAAATAAGTCTTTTGAAAACTGGACCGCCTCTTCAAGTGGAAGATATTTGCCAGAGCAGTTTGTATATGATCAGGATGGGGATGGTGGTGGTATAGAAAAGTATACTGCCGGTGATGGTATTAAGGACGGCGGGATAGCCGTTTTGTTGACACCATCATCTATAGGAGATTCCTTCATTAGATACCAGACTTCGCAAATTGAAGAAATTAGAGGGCGGCATATAAGATTATCAGTATGGGTTAAAAGTCAGAATAAGTCCAGAGATGCTGTCCAAATACAAATTCAGGATGACATAGGGCCGCCAATCTCAAAGTCTTACAATAACAGCGGTGATTGGGAACATCTAATAATAGGAAAGTATATTGACAGGAAAGCAAAGCAACTAACTGTAAGGTGCAACATCAGAGCTTTTGCCACAAACTCCGCATATTTTGACGGTATTACTATAGAGATAGTTGATGTTATCAATGAATTTGAATATGCATTGCGAAGTAAACGATGGAGCAGCTTTCTTCTGCTCAAAAATTATTTCGAGCTTATTAATGCAGATATACATCCCTCAGTATTGGAAGAAATGTTCGCAGTTAATAAACCTCTTTTCCAGTTTAAGGAAAAAGCTGTGATGGTAAAAGAAGGAGAATTCCCCGATTTTTTACGGCAATTAGGTTTAGCCAACTCAGTTGAATTATTAAGGGAAGCCGTTATAATAGATGGAAAAAATGAACCATATTTGACTAAAATAAAGGGAGGAGATAAATACCAAAATGGAGATAATGCGCTTACTGTCACGGCCTTGTTAAATGAGGTAAGAAGTAATTCTGATGCGATGGGAAAAAATAGTTTCACATATGCTATTGAAAACTACAACTACAACTCTTTTGAAATAAAGGTATCCACGGATAATAAAGGGATTTTATACTGGGCTGATGGGTATGACAAAAACTGGCATGCCTATATAAATGGTAAAGAGGTTCCAATCTATCGCGCCAACATCAATTTTAAGGCAATCAGTCTCCCCAAAGGCGCCTCCGCCATAAGTTTTGTTTATGACCCTTTTTGGTTTAAGGCAGGGTTGTTTGTTTTTTATGGGACGCTAATAGCATGTATTTTGACAATAACCGTAAGCAGAGGCGCTTATTATGTTGCCAGTTTTAGGGAAAGATAATAAAAGAAGCGATTATATGACGTATATTTTAAAGACATTAAATAATAGATATTTTATATTTATTATTGGTATTATTTTAATAATATCTGTTTCAGGGACGTTAAAGATCGACCGGAATATAGCCAATAAAAGCCAAGGTTATTTTGTAGCGCAAAACATCGAGCAGGCGAATGAGGCCGGCAGGCTGGGTTATATCAAGTATGAGGTGAATGATTATGCCAAAGGTTTTGGTTTAGAGTGGACATGGAAGCCTGGCATGCACAGGATGCGGATAATCCGTTCGGGGCCCGAAGACTTCGATGATGTTGGTTATATATCGTTTCTGGAACTGATTACAATAGCAGGAAAGAAAATCACACTGACCTTTGTTGAGAGACTGCATAATTTGACCTTTATAATTTCCCTTGTAATCCTTTCCTTTGTCGTTATGAGATTTTACAGGAATATGCTTGCCGGATGGGTGTTTATGATTCTGGCATTAATACTCAAGTCAAAGATATTATCCATTGTATACGGCTCACCCGACAGCCGTACCTTTGTGATATCTTTCCCCATAATATTGTTTGGCATTATCTTCGGGCTGAACCGGTTAAGCAGTTATCTTGACAAGTCAATAGGCCGGGTATTTATTCTTATGGTCGGTCTGCTTATAGGGGCAATGATATCAATAAGGAGCGCAGAAGGTATGGCAGCCCTCTACGCCATATTATTTTCCATTGTCCTTCTAAGGATTGGGATTAAGCAGAAGGCTCTTGCAGTTGTTACCTTAATGGCAGGTTATTTTTTTGTTACCATTGCAATGCCTGTTGTTTTTGCCCTGCACAGGGATATTAAAACAGGCGAATTTAATGGAGATATTGAGCCCTATCTTCAAACCACCGGAAAACATCAGGCATGGCATTCTGTTGTACTGGGAACAGGTAAGTATCAAAATAGCATTGGTATGAGATACGATGATGTAGCAAGTTACGATATTCTCAGGGCTAAATATCCTGATGCAATGGATGCTACCCGCAATTTTCACGGCAAAGGATATTATCATGGCTTGCGAGGGATTTTTTTTGATTATATTACGCACCACCCCTTTGAATATTTTGCAAATTTGACTAAAGCATATGCCGAATTATTTTATTTTATCCCATATGCAACGAGCGCGGGTAATCTGACATGGTGGCGTTATGGTTACCTGCCGCTCAAACAAGGTGTTGTTGCGGACGATTGGGATATGCCGTTACGAATAGACCCTCATGGGGAAAATCTTCTTGTGCTTAAATATAGCTATTTAAAACTAACCGCAGTTGAATGGACTGTATTTATTCTTGCTATTATTGTTATTATTCTTGCCGTCAGATACTCTTTCCTTACCGTAACAGAGAAGGGTAATAAAAACATCTTTTTAGTCATTGTTTTCTACATGTTTTTGATAGCTACCCAACGTGCAATTGTTCCCCAGCATGGATTCTCCTTTATGGTTGGTTTCTGGATATTGTCTATTATATCTTTATTATATATATGTTTTAATAATAGTGTGATAAAAAGTTTTGTATATTGGAGATTGAAAATTTTTAGCATATAGGTAAAATGACAATAATTTTTAAAAGAGGCAATTATGACCTCACAACAACCTAATATCGCTTTAGTAATCCCTTGCTATAATGAAGAAAAGCGTTTGCGTACAGATGCCTTTATAGATGAGTTATCAAAAAATAGTAATCTTACATTTTTATTCGTAAATGATGGCAGTAACGACAATACCTTGAACATTATCAAAATGATTTGCATATCCAATCCAGAGAGGGCTTTGCATCTTTCCTTGGAAAAAAACAGCGGGAAGGGGGAGGCCGTACGGAGGGGGCTGCTTTATTTATTGGAAAGAGGGATATATGATAAAATAGGTTTTTGGGACGCTGACCTGGCTGTTCCACTCCCTGAAATCTGGAATTTTGCGGATGTCTATAGACATCATCCAAATATTCAGGTAGTGATTGGCAGCAGGGTCCATCTGGCTGGTAGATTAATTGAACGTGTAAATACCCGTCATTATGCAGGCCGGTTATTTGCTACTATTATGTGTTGGACCTTTGATTTTAAGATATATGATACTCAGTGTGGCGCAAAGATTTTCGATAGCAAAGCGCTTGCCCCAACAATTCAGAAACCTTTTTGCTCCAAATGGATATTTGATGTGGAGCTTATTATACGCATATCCCGTCTTCCTTTTTTGAAGGGGCATAATAACTGGCTGAGCAAGGAGAGCTGGCTGTATGAGATGCCAGTGCAGGAATGGAAAGATGTTTCCGGCACCAAACGATCTGCCTCTGCTTATATTACGGCTTTTTTTGATTACTTAACTTTGGTGAGGAAGTACCTACTTTGAGATTTTTTAAAAGTATACTTCTTGATTTTGAAATATTGAAATTCAGTAGTTATTTTAACTTTCCACTTATTCTGCTTTTTCTGTTTCCTTTCTATTTTACCTATAATCTATACACAGGCAATGTCTATTTTTCTCACAATGATTATCCAGGCATGTATTATCCTTTTCGCCAGTGGTTTCTGAGCCACCTTATGAATTTTGAATTTCCTGTATGGAATCCATACTGGGGCGCCGGACATGAGGCTGTGATATGGTCCACTGTTACGATAGACCCTTATACAATTCTGGAACTAATAATAGGTCCGCGGTACGGATATTACCATTTAATACAATGTATGGCTCTTGTTATGGCCGGCTATTATGTGTTCAGAAAACTAAAATTCGACCCGTGGCCGGCAGCAGTAAGCTCATTATTATTTTTCATGTTACCTATTGGTATCTTCATTTTATCAAGACTGATTTGTTTATAGCCCACATGTTCATGTTCATCTTTATGGTGAAGTGGTTTGAAACAGGGCAATACCGATATGTGTTCCTTATTGGGTGGTCATTTTTTTTGGGTATGTTCGGGACAAAGATAGAATTCTGGTTTTTTGAGGTAATCTTTTATATCCTTTTATCAACCATTGCTTTTTTTATTATGAAACCCCGCAAGGTGTCTATGGTGCTTATGGTATGGGCAAGCATACTTGCAGCTATCCTGGCGCAATCGTGGCAGATAAACCTTTTGTTAAATGCCCTGACAAATTCAGGCCGTTTATCTATTCCGCATGGGCTGCATAA
>ORMF010964028.1_pt1 | contig 11767 bp, 6 predicted proteins | sample 1779871 | NCBI WGS metagenome assembly ORMF01 (sample SAMEA104232316, study PRJEB22302) | groundwater metagenome | biome: forest; feature: aquifer; material: groundwater | place: USA | collected 2011-08-07 | depth 5.4 m
CAGCAACGCATGGCTGGCTTCCGGCGCGGTAAACCGCGACAAACGTTCGATGACCGCCTCGGCCAGAAAGTATTGCTTGGCAATCTGCTCGAGCGCTTCAGATTGGATCGGCATTGCATCCGCGGCCGGATAAAGTGCGGCATTGTTCAGCGCCGCCTTGAGCATATAGATCTTCATTTCCTGGTCGTCCTTGAGATAACGCTCATCCTTGCCTTGCTTGATCTTGTAGAGCGGCGGCTGCGCAATGTAGATATGGCCGCGCTCGACCAACTCGGGCATTTGCCGGTAGAAGAAGGTAAGCAGCAGGGTACGGATGTGTGAGCCATCCACGTCAGCGTCGGTCATGATGATGATGCGGTGGTAGCGCAGCTTGTCCGCGTTGTATTCGTCCTTGCCTATTCCGGTGCCCAACACTGTAATCAGGGTGGCGATTTCCTGTGAGGAAATAAGCTTTTCGAAGCGCGCTCTTTCCACGTTCAAAATCTTGCCCTTGAGCGGCAGGATGGCCTGGAACTTGCGGTCGCGGCCTTGCTTGGCCGAGCCGCCTGCGGAATCACCCTCCACCAGATACAGCTCGGACAGAGCTGGGTCTTTTTCCTGGCAGTCAGCCAGCTTGCCAGGCAGGCCCATGCCGTCCAGTACACCTTTACGGCGCGTCAGTTCACGCGCTTTGCGAGCCGCTTCACGAGCACGAGCAGCATCAATGATTTTGTTTACGATGATTTTTGCATCATTCGGCTTTTCCAACAGAAAAGCGCTCATTTGCTGGCCTATCAGGTCTTCGATTACCGGACGGACTTCGGAGGAAACCAGCTTATCCTTGGTCTGCGATGAGAACTTGGGGTCGGGCAATTTTACCGACAGCACAGCGGTCAAACCTTCGCGCATGTCGTCGCCGGTCGTATCCACCTTGGCTTTTTTCGCCAGTTGCTCAGTTTCAATGTATTGATTCAGCGTGCGCGTCATCGCCGCACGCAATGCTGTCAAGTGGGTACCGCCATCGCGCTGCGGAATGTTATTGGTAAAACATTGCACGGATTCTTGGTAAGAGTCGTTCCACTGCATGGCGATTTCGGCTGTGATGCCGTCCTTTTCGCCTATCGCATAGAATACAGATGGGTGCAGTGCTGATTTGTTGCGGTTCATGTATTCTACAAAACCTTTAATGCCGCCGCTAAACGCAAAGTTTTCTTCCTTGCCATTGCGGTGATCAATCAGCGCTATTTTCACTCCATTGTTTAAAAACGACAATTCACGCAAGCGTTTCGCCAGAATCTCAAAATGGAATTCAACCAAACCAAAGGTTTCCTTGGCCGCCAAGAAATGAACAATCGTGCCTTTCTTTTTTGAATCCCCTACAACCCTGAGTGGCGCAACCGGATCGCCGTGGCGGAATTCCATGAAATGCTCTTTGCCATCACGGTAAATGGTCAACTTTAGCCATTCGGACAGTGCGTTGACTACCGACACGCCCACGCCGTGCAAGCCACCGGATACTTTGTATGAATTGCTGTCAAATTTTCCACCCGCATGCAGAATGGTCATAATAACTTCTGCCGCCGAACGTTTTTCCTCAGCATGTATATCGGTCGGAATACCGCGGCCATTATCACTGACGCTGATTGAGTTGTCGGCATGGATGATGACATTGATCTCATTGCAATACCCTGCTAACGCTTCGTCTATCGCATTATCAACCACCTCGAATACCATGTGGTGCAATCCACTACCGTCGTTGGTATCGCCGATGTACATGCCAGGGCGTTTTCTGACAGCATCTAGCCCTTTAAGTACTTTGATGCTGTCGGAATTATATTCGCTCATTCTTCTCTTTCGCTTGTTTCACGTGAAACATAGGTTTATATTGAATTAAATTCGCATCGGCATGACGACATATTTAAATTCATCATTGCCTGGTATGGTTATCAAAATACTGCTATTGGGATCGCCAAATGAAAAAGTTATATTTTGCGCAGAAGCATTGCCCAACCCGTCTAACAAGTAATTGACATTAAAACCTATATCCAGTGCGGGGCCATGATAATCGGTTTCCATATCTTCCATAGCCTCTTCCTGCTCGCTATTGCTACTGATAATACGCAAGTTTTTCTCCGTTAGCACGAAGCGCACCCCCCTGAATTTTTCATTGGACAAGATGGCGGCTCGCTGCAGAGCCTGCAATATGACAAGCCTGTCTAACGTAAGGTGGTTAGTGTAATTGGGGACAACGCGTTCATAGTCAGGAAATTTTCCATCGATTACTTTGGAGGTCAATACAATATCAGAAAAAGTTATTTTGACCTGTTTTTCCGCTAAATCAAAAGTAATTTTTTCTTCCGAATCCACCAAAAGCTTGATAAGTTCACTAACAGTTTTTCTAGGTAGAATAATCTCGCGCTTTGAATATTCTTTATCTAATTTAGTACTGGTGAAGGCAAGGCGGTGCCCATCAGTAGCTATCAGTTTCAAGTAAGTCCCATCAATAACCAGAAGGACTCCATTTAGGTAATAACGAATATCCTGTTGTGCCATGGCATATTGAACCATGCCAAACAATTTTTTAAGTAGCCCTTGTTCCACCTGCACCTTTTCTACCTGACCCAGTTGTTCTGTAATTTTCGGGAAATCTTGCGCAGGCAAGGTTTGTAAACTAAATTTGCTTTTGTTTACCTTAACCTGAAGGCGGTTATCCTGAATGTCCAAAGTGACTTTGCTTCCTTCCGGTAAAACCCGCAAAATTTCATGTAACTTCTTAGCGGCAACGGTAATCGCCGCATCAGTTCCTGTCTGATTGGCATTACTAATTTTAGTAGTGATTTGAATTTCAAGATCGGTGGCCACAAAGCGCAGGTTTGTGCCAGTTTTTTCAATTAATACGTTGGATAAAATGGGGAGCGGCTGTTTGCGTTCCACAATACCAATCACTGTTTGCAGTGGTTTAAGTAAAATGTCTTTCTCAATCTTTTCAATAAACATTGTTATATATCCTTAAAATTAATAATTAAGACATCATAAATATAACTAATAACTAATATTTTTTATTTAATTACAATTAATTAGTGAATATAAAAATTGTGAATTATTAATTGTAAACTTGTGAAGTTATTGCATATAGTTTTTATAGATAAGCAGTTTTATTTGATAATTCACAAATAAAACACAATGAACTAACAATATTATTAATTTCTCAGTGTTTGGTTCAATAAATTAAAATTTGCATTAAAGGTTGTATCAATATTGCGTAGGTTTTCTATAGTCTTGCAAGCATACATAACTGTAGTATGGTCACGGTCTCCAAAGGCAGCGCCAATTTCAGGTAAACTAAGTTGTGTCAGCTCGCGCGCTAAACACATGGCAATTTGTCTAGGCCTGGCAATAATTCGGGTACGCTTTTTGGAAAGCAGATCGGTCACCTTAATGCGGTAAAAATCAGCCACGGTTTTTTGAATATTTTCTATGGAAACCTGTTTGTTCTGGGATGCGAGCAAGTCTTTGAGAGCTTCCTTGGCGAGTTCCACTGAAATAGCGCGCTTATGAAATCTGGAATAAGCGTCTACGCGCTTAAGAGCGCCTTCCAGTTCACGAATATTTGAGCGTACGTGCTTGGCTATGAAAAAAGCAACTTCTTCGCTTATTGGATTATTCGAAAGGGCGGCTTTCTGCAAAAGGATTGCTACTCGCATCTCCAAACCAGGCGGCTCGATAGCTACCGTTAATCCCCAGCTAAACCGTGAGGTAAGCCGTGGCGTCATCCCTGATATTTCTTTGGGAAAGGTATCACAGGTAATGACAACCTGCTTGTGTCCGTCGATCAATGAATTGAGCGTGTAAAAAAATTCTTGCTGAGTGCCCGGCTTATCGGCGATGAACTGAATATCATCAATCAATAGCAGGTCCAATGAGTTATAAAGTTGCTTGAACTCATCAAATTTTTTAGTTTGAAAAGCACGCACGACATCCGAAATATAATTGGTTGCGTGAACATAACAGACTTTTGCTTGGGTATTTTCATGTTTGATGTGGTTTCCTATCGCTTGAAGCAAGTGCGTTTTACCCAACCCAACACCACCGTAAATAAACAACGGATTGTAGGCTGTGCCTGGGGATTCGGCGACTTGTATGGCTGCAGAATGTGCTAACTGGTTGGCCTTGCCGATCACAAAATTATCGAAAGACAGTAGCGAATTAAGCTTATTTTGATTTTTTTGCACTTTTGGGATGGGCTGAACACTATCAACTTTTGACGTAGGAGACTTTCTGGCGGGAATGGTGGCTGCTTTTTTTCCTATACGCAGCTCGAAGCGCGGAGTGCTGGATAGAAATGCTTCCGCCCGCTTAGTAATCTCCGGTAAAAAACGGTCTTGTATGAGCTTTAATGTGAAGCTGTTAGGGGCGGTCAGAGTTATCTGATCGCCCTTGAGTTCAAAACCTAATGGCTTGATCCATGAATTGAATTGCTGTGGCGGGAGGTTGTCTTTAAAAAAGTGAAGACAAGAATCCCACAAAGTTTTGTCCGACATGTTTTTTTGGTCGCGGTACGGTATGTAAAAAACTTTGAAGCATTCTACATGCACTGAAGAAAGTTATCCACAGAAGAAAAATAAGCTTGACATAAACGTCGGTAAATATTGTAATTGCAGGTTTTCAAGTACTGATTATTAGGGATATCAAAATGAAGCGCACATACCAACCCTCTGTCATTAAAAGAAAACGCACTCATGGATTCTTGGTTCGTATGAGAACCAAGGGTGGCAGGGCAGTAATCCATGCGCGTAGAGCCAAAGGCCGCACACGTCTTGCCGTCTAAAGCCAGGCAAACGTTACCCGTTTGTCGCCGGATAAGGCAACGCACAGAATTCGAACAAGCGTTTTGTGCTGAGCGCCTAACCAATAAGTGGTTTGTGATTTATGTGCGGAAAAACGAGAGTAGCTTTGCTCGTCTTGGGATAATAGCCAGCAAAAGAATTATGCCCAAAGCCGTATCCAGAAACTTTGCTAAGCGGCTGATTCGGGAAGCGTTTCGGCGTGGGTTTTCGGCAAGGTGCACATTAGATGTAGTGGTGCATGCTAAACGGTTGATAAATCCAGAAAACTCGGCGGAAGGGCGGTTGGCTTTGGTGCAATTATTACAGGCTGTGCAAATGTGATGCGGCAGCTGTTAATCAGGTTAATTGGCGCATATCAGTACTTATTTAGCCCGCTTATGTCGCCGACCTGTCGTTTTACCCCGACTTGTTCCCATTATGCTTGTGAGGCAATCGCCAGACATGGTGTTGGGCGCGGTGTCTGGTTGAGTATTAAGCGGGTGATGCGCTGTAACCCTTGGAATCCGGGCGGTTATGACCCCACCCCATAGATTTTTTAGGAAAACCACATGGATTTTCAACGGCTGTTCCTGTTCCTGATTTTTTCCTTATCGGTCTTTTTGTTATGGGATGGCTGGCAGCGCGCGCAGCATCCTGTAGTGCAAGCTGTACCAGTTACCGCGCCATCGGCAGCTAGCGCGCCGGTAATCGCAACGACAGGCGCGGACAGGCCAAGCGCAAATGCAGTTGTGGCGCAGCAAAAACATCTGGCTGGGCAAAAAATCACTGTAAAAACTGACTGGTTGGTCGCAGAAATCAATACGGTAGGTGGAGATTTATGCCATTTGGAGTTTTTACAGCATCGTGATGCTCAGGATAAAAGCAAGCCATTCGTACTACTGCAAGAACAGAAAGCGCGCACTTACATCGCGCAAACTGGTTTGTTAGGCACAGGGTTACCCACGCACAACGCAGTATTCATAGCACAGGATAATGAATACCAATTGGTTGAGGGCAGGGATACGCTCGAAGTACGCTTACTGGCAACGGAAATAGCAGTAGCAAAAGTAACCAAAGTATATGTATTTCATCGCGGTAGTTATGTAATTGATGTGGGCTATGAAATCGAGAATAGCGGAACTGCCCCGCTTTCTTCTTCCGCATATTTTCAGTTTGTGCGCGATAAAACACCGCCAGAAGGGGGGTCAAAGTTTGTGCCTACTTACACTGGTCCTGCTGTCTATACGGAGCAAGAGAAATTCCAGAAGGTGGGTTTTTCCGATATTGATAAAGGCAAAATCAAGTACCTGCAAAGCACTGATAACGGCTGGGTGGGCATGTTGCAGCATTATTTTGTGGCGGCATGGCTACCTAAGGATAAGACACAACGCGAGTTTTACACCAAGCAACTGGAAGAAAACCTTTATTCGGCCGGGATTATTTTGCCGATGGAAACCATTTCACCGGGTCAGAGTGCCAAGATCAGCGTACCTTTGTATGCCGGGCCAGCACAGGTATCGCTGAACAAGGTCGCACCTGGGTTGGGGTTAACAGTTGATTACGGCTGGCTGACCATAATTGCAACCCCGTTGTTCTGGCTGCTTTCCTTTCTACAGGGATGGGTGCACAACTGGGGTGTTGCAATTATTCTGTTGACCGTGCTGATCAAGCTGGCATTTTTTCCGCTGTCGGCAGCTAGCTATCGATCCATGGGGAAAATGCGCGTGGTGGCACCCAAACTGGAAAAAATCAAGCAACAGTATAGTGATGACCGTGAACGCCTGCACAAGGCCATGATGGAATTATACAAAGCTGAAAAAATCAACCCTCTCGGAGGCTGTTTACCCGTACTAATCCAGATACCTGTATTTATCTCGTTATATTGGGCCATCTTGGCCAGCGTAGAATTGCGTTATGCCCCTTTCTTTGGCTGGATTAGTGATCTGTCGGCCGCCGACCCTTATTATGTATTGCCGCTGATTATGGGTGCCAGCATGCTGTTGCAAAGTAAGCTGAATCCTGTACCCCCAGACCCATTGCAAGCCAAGCTTATGCAAATCATGCCCATCGTATTCAGCGTGGTATTTTTCTTTTTCCCTGCCGGCTTGGTGCTGTATTCCATCGTAAACAATTCGCTCTCCATCGTGCAGCAGTGGTACATTTCGCGCGGCTTGGTGGCCGAAGCCAAAGGTGTTGCCAAGGCCTGATATCATTGCAGCGATCGCCACCGCCCCCGGGCGGGGAGGTATCGGCGTGGTCAGGTTGTCCGGACACAATCTCGGCACATTTGCGGAAGCGATGCTGGGCAAGACACTTATTCCGCGATATGCAACCTGCGCTTCATTTCTTGATGCAGAAAGTCAGGTTCTGGATCAAGGCCTCGCTCTGTTTTTTCCCGCTCCGCACTCTTACACCGGCGAAGATGTGCTCGAATTGCAAGGCCATGGCGGGCCAGCCGTGCTGCAATTAGTGTTGCAGCGCTGTCTCGAACTGGGCGCGCGCCTTGCCCAGCCGGGTGAATTTACCCTGCGCGCGTTCCTCAATGACAAGCTCGATTTGGCACAGGCAGAAGGCGTGGCCGACCTGATCGACGCCACCACCAGCCAAGCTGCACGTAGCGCAATGCGGTCACTTCAGGGGGAGTTTTCACGAGCAATCTGGCAACTGGCAGATAAGTTGATCCGGTTGCGCATGCTGGTGGAGGCCATGCTGGATTTTCCTGAGGAAGGAATAGATGCGCCGGACATTGCGCTGCGCGACGCGCAACTGGATGTATTGCGCAAAGAGTTGGAAATAATCCTCGGTCTGGCACAGCAGGGCAGCTTGCTGCGTGAAGGCGCGCACATTGTATTGGTCGGGCAACCCAATGTTGGCAAATCCAGCCTGCTCAACCGCTTGAGCGGAGAAGAGGTGGCTCTGGTCAGCGAGATTCCAGGTACCACGCGGGATGTTATCCGCCAGGCTATCCAGATTAACGGTGTGCCGTTGCATATCATGGATACAGCAGGTCTGCGCGAATCGCGGGACGAAATAGAGTTGTTGGGCATCGCACGAACGCATAGCACACTGCAAAAAGCGGACGCCATCCTGCTTTTGCTGGATGCCAGCAAGGGTATAAGTGCGGCTGACCGGAAAATTCTCGATGCATTGCCGCCGGATATTCCCCGGCTGCATATTTTCAACAAAATTGACTTGCTCGCCCAGCCTGCGCGCATGGAAGAGCTGGATGGTGAATGCCATATTTATTTGTCCGTCAAGACTGGCTCCGGGCTGGAGTTGTTGCGCGACAAGCTGCTGGCACTGATCGGCTGGCACCAGGAAGCTGGGGTGTTCATGGCGCGGGAGCGCCATCTGCGTGCGCTACAGGCCGCGCAAGACCATTTGCAGCGCGCGGCAGGGGTGGCCAGCCGGGCGGAAATCCTTGCCGAAGAGCTGCGCTTAGCCCAAGAATTCCTCAACTCCATCACTGGCGAATTTACTGCCGACGACTTGCTTGGCGAGATATTCAGCCGGTTCTGTATCGGCAAATAAATCCCCTGCCAGCATGTTTCACGTGAAACATGCAGAGTAAACGGTTTCTGTGCCGGAGTTGTTTTGTTGTATCATGCGCGCCTTTGTTTCAACAGGCTGGCAGCTATTTCTCCAAGCAGACAAATGGATTTCCCGAAAAAATTCGATGTAATCGTGGTGGGCGGCGGACATGCCGGGACAGAGGCAGCACTGGCCAGCGCACGCAAGGGTTGTGCAACGCTGCTGCTGACGCACAACATCGAAACACTCGGGTTGATGTCTTGCAACCCGTCTATTGGCGGCATCGGCAAGGGACACTTGGTCAAGGAGGTAGATGCCTTGGGTGGTGCCATGGCGGCGGCTACCGACGAAGCGGGCATCCAGTTTCGTATTCTTAATTCATCCAAGGGCGCGGCGGTGCGCGCCACGCGCGCGCAAGCCGACCGGGCGCTGTACAAGCAGGCGATTCGCAACAGGCTGGAAAACCAGCCCAATCTCTGGCTGTTTCAACAAGCGGTGGATGATCTGCTGGTCGAAGGAGACCGGGTATGCGGAGTTGCGACGCAACTGGGTTTAGGTTTTGCCGCAAAAACCGTGGTACTGACTACCGGAACCTTCCTGTCGGGCTTGATTCATATCGGGCAATCCAATTATCCGGCGGGGCGGGCGGGAGATCCGCCATCCGTCAGGCTGGCGCACCGCCTGCGCGAACTCAAATTGCCCGCAGGCAGACTGAAAACCGGCACACCGCCGCGCATTGATGGCCGCAGCGTGGATTATTCGGTGATGGCCAAACAACCCGGCGATACGCCGCTGCCGGTGTTTTCCTTTATGGGGCACGCACAGCAGCATCCGCTGCAACTGCCGTGCTGGATTACCCACACCAACCAAAGCACGCACGACATCATCCGTAGCGGGCTGGATCGTTCGCCGCTGTTTACTGGAGTGATCAAGGGGGTGGGGCCGCGCTACTGCCCGTCCATTGAAGACAAGATAACGCGGTTTGCCGACAAGGAGTCGCACCAGATTTTTCTGGAACCGGAAGGGCTGAGCACTCATGAAATCTACCCGAACGGAATTTCCACCAGCTTGCCCTTTGACGTGCAGTTGGCGTTGGTGCGTTCCATCAAGGGAATGGAGAACGCGCATATTACCCGCCCAGGTTACGCAATCGAGTACGACTATTTTGACCCGCGCGGCCTGAAGCGCTCGCTGGAAACCAAGGCCATTGCCGGATTGTTTTTCGCCGGGCAAATCAATGGCACCACGGGTTATGAGGAGGCTGCCGCACAAGGTTTGCTGGCTGGCCTCAACGCCGCACTACAGGCGCAGGGCGAGGAAAGCTGGTGCCCGCGCCGCGATGAAGCTTATCTGGGTGTGCTGGTGGATGACCTGATTACGCGCGGGGTATCAGAACCCTACCGCATGTTTACCAGCCGTGCCGAGTATCGCTTGCAGTTGCGCGAAGATAACGCCGACCTGCGCCTGACAGAAACCGGCCGTCGGCTGGGTGTGGTAGATGACATCCGCTGGCACGCATTCGAGCAGAAGCGCGCCGCGATTGCGCGCGAACAGGAGCGTCTGAAATCTGTTTGGGTCAGCCCAAAGACGCTGCTGCAGGAAGATGCGGAGCGGGTGCTGGGCAAAAGCATAGAGCGGGAGTACACGTTGTATGAATTGTTGCGTCGTCCGGATGTAAGCTACATCAGCCTGATGACCCTGCCGGGACTTGGCAAACAGGTTGGCGATGAAAAAGTGGCCGAACAGGTGGAAATCGGAGCCAAATACCACGGCTACATCGAGCGTCAGCACGACGAGATTGCACGCCAGGGATACTATGAAAATCTGGCGTTGCCCGCAAACATGGATTACCGCACGGTGCATGGGCTATCTATCGAGGTGCAGCAGAAACTCAACCAGCACATGCCGGAGACAGTAGGGCAGGCGACGCGCATTTCCGGTATGACCCCGGCGGCGATTTCACTGCTGCTGGTGCACTTGAAACGCGGATTCCAGGGTACCCAAGGGGTCGAAAAAGAGCAGCACAGCGCATGAGCCTGACACCAAGCCTTGCGCAGGAGCTGGCGCTCGGGATCGCGCAATTGGGTCTGGAAGCAACGCCCGAGGTGCAGCAGAAATTACTGAATTACCTTGCGTTGTTGCAAAAGTGGAACAAGGTTTATAACCTGACCGCAATTCGCCAGCCGGAGCAAATGGTAAGTCATCACTTGCTTGATAGCCTTGCCGTGCTGCCGTATCTGTGGCCGGGACGCTGGCTGGATGTGGGCTGCGGTGCCGGCTTGCCCGGCGTGGTGCTGGCGCTAATGCGCCCGGAATGGACCTTCACTATGCTGGATAGCAACAGCAAGAAAACCAGTTTTGTGCAGCAGGCAGCGATTGAACTGGGGTTAAGAAATGTGAGCGTTTGCTGCGCGCGAGTGGAAGACTGGCAGACGGAAGAGCGTTTTGACGGGATTATTTCCCGCGCGTTTGCGGAAACAGCTGACTTCACTGCGCAGACGGGTCGTTTGCTGGCGCGAGAGGGGCGTTGGGTCGCCATGAAGGGTGCACCAGAGCAGGAATTGAAGCGTCTGCCAACAGACGTCAGGGTGGAACGAATTATCCCATTACAAGTGCCGGGGCTGGATGCGGTGCGTTGTCTGGTTATATTGAAAGCGACTAGAGGGTGATTTTGAAAATGGCCAAGATATTAGCGGTTGCCAATCAAAAAGGCGGGGTGGGTAAAACCACCACGACCGTTAATCTGGCCGCCAGTCTGGCTGCCGTGAAACAGCGTGTATTGCTGGTTGATCTCGACCCGCAGGGCAATGCCACCATGGGGAGCGGCATCGACAAGCGTGATTTGCCGACAACCGTCTATCACGTGCTGCTGGGGAGCAAATCCTTGCATGAATCCCGTCTCCATTCAGAGGCAGGAAAATATGATGTGCTGCCCGCCAACCGTGAACTGGCGGGCGCCGAGATTGAACTTGTCGATTTGCATCACCGTGAAACCCGGCTCAAGGATGCCCTGCAAACTGTATCTGGGGAATATGATTACATTTTGATTGACTGCCCGCCCGCACTGAATCTGCTTACGCTGAACGGCCTGTGCGCGGCACAGTCGGTGATGATCCCGATGCAGTGCGAATACTATGCGCTGGAAGGGCTGAGCGATCTGGTTAACACTATCCGCAAGGTGCGCACCCATCTCAACCCGGATCTTGAAATCGAGGGTTTGCTGCGCACCATGTTTGATCCACGCAATACATTGGCACAGCAGGTATCGGAACAACTGCAACAGCATTTCGGTGAGAAGGTTTACCGCACCATTATTCCACGCAACGTGCGGCTGGCGGAGGCGCCCAGCTACGGCTTGCCGGCGCTTTACCACGACAAGTTTTCCAAAGGTTCGCAGGCCTATTTGGTACTGGCGGGCGAATTGCTCAACA
>ORMF010506285.1_pt1 | contig 11765 bp, 7 predicted proteins | sample 1779871 | NCBI WGS metagenome assembly ORMF01 (sample SAMEA104232316, study PRJEB22302) | groundwater metagenome | biome: forest; feature: aquifer; material: groundwater | place: USA | collected 2011-08-07 | depth 5.4 m
GTCAGATAGCTGTAAGGGATCTTCGACGCCATCGGGAAACGCAACTGCCCCGGGTTGGCCGTCTTCTCGTGCGGATCGTGGCAGGCGACGCAGGCGATCGGACTCGAAGCCGCTTCCTCCGTGGTGGGGAACACGGGTTTGAACTCCGTGGGATCGGGGTGTCGCTTGACCTCTCTCAGCAAGGCGAGGCGCGTGGCTGCCGAGTGGCAGGCCCCGCAGGTCGGCATGCGACCCGGCCCACTGGTCGGACTGGCGAACTCTTCCTCCGGAATCTCAAGACTCCCGTGGCCGGAGGTTGACCATTCGTCGAAAGTCGGATGGTGCACGTCGGTATGGCAGCCGCCGCCCGTCCGGGCCGACAGCTCCACGATCGGCCGCTTCCCGAGGTCGATCGGGTCGTCCGCATGTTCCGCCCCCGGGCCGTGGCAGCTCTCGCATTGGACGCCCTTCAAGTGGGGCGTCTTGGTGGAATCTTCGTACCCCGACGACAAACCGAAGCCGACCGTGTGGCACGCCAGGCAGGCCGTATTCTTGTCCTGGCTGATCGCCTGGAGCGCTTCGAGCGCGCCAGCGTGAGCGGTCTGCGCCCACGCCGCGTGCTTCTCGCCATGACACCCTAGGCACGTCTCCGCTCCCGCGAATTTCGGTGTTGGCGCAATGACGCGGAAGAAACCTGAGTCGCCAGCGGCGTCCAGGGTCAGCACGCGCTCCCGCTCGGTCGAGCCGATCTGCTCCCAGGCTGGGCTGTTCAGGTTAAGCTTGCGCTCGATCTTGTACGGTCCGCTCAAGCCATACCAATGGAGCGTCAGCTTCTGCGTGTTGACGCCCGTCTCGAAAATGTAGGGGTGAGTCGCCATGCCTCCAGGCCGTGTCGGATAAACTTTCCCTTCGGCGCCAATTCCCTTCAGGATTCCCGCCCCAAGTGAGGCGGCCAATACCGTGGCGAGGGCCACGCGAATCGCCAGATGCTTCAGGCGATGGTTGATGTTCTTCGGCTGCGGCAGCGGCTGTTTCATAGCATTCTGTTGGCTAGCTCAGTTCGTCTCCCACGCGCTGGCTGTCCGGTAAAACCTGAGCGTCCTCCGGGGCCAGCGCGTGCGGCGAACATGATAAGATGTGCTCAATCACCGAGCCACTCTATCCACCTGCACTGATCCGACTACACTTGCCTTGGCAAAGGTTTGCCCTTTTTTGCCACAAGTTAAATGGCCGCCGCCGGAGCAAAAGCTGACCACGCCTCAGCGGGGGAGAAAGCTGCTGCATGCCCGGTCTTGAATTGAACTGCGTTTCGGCAGCGGCGCGCCAAAGTTGAACGAACGATACGAGGCGAAACGTTCCCTGTGTGGTCGCCAGGAGCGGAATGGTCACCACCGAGCACGAGATGCGGCCGGAGCGCCGGTCTCCGATCCGGCGCGTTCCCATTCTACCCTCGCGCCGGGTCGGAGACCGGCGCTCCGCGCGTTCGGAGGAGCGCCGCAGCGACGCTGGCTTCCGTAGAAGGCGAACGCGTACGGAGGCGGGCTACTTGGCGTAGCTGTGCAGGCCGCTGAGCAGGAAATTCACGCCGATGTAGGTGAACAGGACTGAAAGAAAACCGAGCACAGAAATCCACGCCGCGCGTTTGCCGCGCCAGCCGCGCATAAAACGGCAGTGCAGAAACACCGCGTAGATGAACCACGTGATCAGCGACCAGGTTTCTTTCGGGTCCCACGACCAATAGGTGCCCCACGCCGAGTTGGCCCACACCGCGCCGGAGATGATGCCGATGGTGAGGAACAGAAAACCGAACGCGATGGTTTTGTCCGTCGCTGTTTCGAAGGCCGCGACGGTCGGCGGCGATGTTTTGGCCACGGCGCGCGCCGCCACGAGGTAACCGAGGCTCGACAAGAAAGCGACCGCCACTGCGCCGTAACCGAGGAAGCACGTGAAGACGTGCACCGTGAGCCAGTTGCTGCGCAGCGCGGGCATGAGCGGCTGGATCTTCGACTCGAACGTGCTCGCGTACGCCAGCGTGAGGACCGCCAGCAGCGCTGTTGCCACGCCGAGCACCGGCACGTCGCGCCGGACCCGTAGCGCGAGATACACCACTACGATCGTCCACGAAAAGAGCACGAGCGACTCGAACATGTTGCTGAACGGGGGCCGGTCTGCGGCGATCCAGCGTTGGATCATATAGAATGTTTGGGCGAGCGCGCCGGCGGACAACAGCAGCGTCGTGGCGGCGGCAAAGCGGCGTTGTTCTTTGGACAGAACGTTCGCTGCCGCGAGCAGCAGCGCGGCGAGGTATCCAGCCAGGCTCAAGTTGAAGGCAAAGGTCATAGAATGCTTTATGGTTTGGAGGTTGTGTTTGGCTCAACTGGTAAGCGGCACAGCAAAGGCGTTTCCCGTTTCGCGCAGGAGCGGAAGTGAAAACACCGGGGCCCGGACGTGCTCTCCTTTCGCAGACGAACGGGGAGCGGACTCGTCCCGGCGGGTCAACTTGGCGAAAAGCGCTCGGGTCCGCTGCGCGATAATAGCCTCACACTGCCCCAACTCCTGTTCGCGCAGACGCACGTTCTCGCGCACGATCGCTTCCAAATCGTCGATGTTGTGGAGATAGACGTTCTCGAGGAATTGCACGTCGGCCTCGATGTCGCGCGGCACCGCGATGTCGATCAGCACCAGGGGCCGCCGCCGCCGCGTGCGCATGACCGGCTCCAGATCGCGCCGATTGAGGATCGTGCGCGGGCAGCCGGTCGAGCTGACCACGATGTCAGCTTCCGCCATAGCGTTCAGACAGTCATCGAAGCGGATTGCCCGGCCGCCAAACTCACCCGCCAACTCTTGCGCGCGCTCAAAGGAGCGATTCGACACCAGCACGGACTTCAACCCCTTTTTCGCCAGGTGCCGCACGCAGGCCTCGCCCATCTTGCCGGCGCCGATGATCATCACGGTCTTGCCTGGCAGCTCTGCGCCAAAGAGCTTTTCCGCCAGCTCGACGGCCACGCTGCCGACCGACGTGGCGCCCCGCCCAATCGACGTGTGGGTGCGAATCTCTTTGGCGACTTGCAGCGCCGTCTGGAAGGCGCGGTTCAGCACGCGCCCGGTCAGCTTCAATTCGCACGCGGTCTGGTAGGCCTGCTTGACCTGGCCGGTGATCTCGGTCTCGCCCAGCACCATCGAATCCAGACCGCTCGCCACGGACAACAGATGGCGAACCGCAGCCTCGTCAGTGTGCACGTAGAGGTGCGATCTCAACTCCAGCTCCGTCCCGGCGAGCAGCTCGAACAGCCCGGCCACGCGGTCATCCACACGCGGCGCGACGCCGTAAATCTCGACGCGATTGCAGGTCGAGAGCAGCACGACCTCGGAGAGTTCGGCCGCGACTTTGAGTCGGCAACTGCAGCAACGGAGCCGCGACGGAGTCACGGAGACCTTTTCGCGCACTTCGACCGGCGCGGTCTTGTAGCTGATGCCCGCAACGAACAGTTTCACGCCTTGGCCCTCCTCGCCTGTAGCCACGGATTCACATAGAACACGATGAACAACCCGCCGATAATCAGCGCGAAACCCGCATAGACCAGCGGCACGCCGGGATCGCGCACCACTTGCAGCGAGGTCCACGAGAGGTCCTGCGGGTTGTAGCCGGATTGGTAAAACGTGTAGCCTTTGTACGAAAACGGCCGGTTGACCTCCACCGTCGGCGTCTGCACGACCGTGTCGCTTTCGAGCACTTTCAGCGTGCTGCGAAAACTCTTCACCGGACCGGCGAGGGCTGGCTTCGGTCTGGCCGCGCCGTGATTGTCGTAACGCAGGCGAAGTGGCAGCGGCTTCTTATCGTTGCCGCCTCCGGCGTGCATGCCGAAGTCGGGGTACTTGGCGAACAGCCACGTTTGGCCCTCGTAGTCCGGGCCGGTGACCGCGAGCAGAATCGCCTGGTTCTTCGGCTCGCTCGAGCGGCTGCTCACCGTGCGCGTCTTCATGTCGATGGTGAAGTCAGGTTCGTAGCGGAGAATCTTCAGGCGATATGAATTGGCGGCGCTGGGCGCTTCACCCTCTGGCGCCAGCGCCTGCTCGACGTTCAGCTTGACGGGCAGACGGACGGTGAGATTGCGCTCCGGCCATTGCACGGTGAGTTGATTGCAGCAATCCGCCGATGCGGCGGCTTGTTCATGCTCGGAGTCCGCGCCCGCCGGCCTGGCCGCGGCGTACCTCTCGATCTCAAAATTCTCCAGGCGGAGGGCAAACGGCAAAGGCGCAAAACCCTTCTCAATCTGGAACTGCCCTTTGGTCTGTCCCTCGCGTAATTCGATCTGCCCCTTCTCACCCCAAACACCGCGAATCACCCCGCCCGCGAGGATGAGCAAGATGCTGATGTGCGTCAGCATCGAGCCGAGCGCCCGCACCCGTGCCGGACCGCTGGCGACCCGCACCGTGGCGAAGCGGCGCAGGCTGCACGAGGCGACGCTGGCTGCCAGCGTGCTCAGCAGTGCGACAAACCACCACGACGAAAACACGTGCGTCAGTCCGAGCTTTCCAAAAAGATCCATCCGTCGCGCCGCCGCGGGGTACTTCTCCACATAGGCAGCCACATCGTTACCCTGCGGCAGGATCGAACCCGCCACGCACGCCGCGACGATGAGCACCACGACCGTCACGGCAAACTTCACCGCGGTCAGCGTGTCGAAGAGCGATTTCGTGAGCGACTTGGAACGGCGCTCCGCTCCGCTCTCGGCCCCGAGGGCACAGTTTTTTTGATTCATGTCAGCGATTGGGTTTCGGCGCGACTCTTGACTTCTTCAGTTCGGCTTCGTCGCGACTTTCCATCACACTGTTCGGGAGCGAATCTGCGTGATCTCGGCGGACTCGACTACACCGCGCTTGCCATTCACTTGGCATTTGTTGCGCAGCCTGATGGCGCGGAGAGTTCAGCGCGCTTGAGGAGCGAGGCCGTCACTCAGCGATCCGCCACACCAAGGAAACATCCGGTCCACGGAAAATGCACACCGATCCCCACCACGCGTATTGAGGACGGAAGGCAGATGGGGACTTTGCTTTCCTGACTGGAGATCTGTGTTCCACCCTGAATCGGTGTGGAGCCTCTTGTCGCATTCCGACTGACACACCTCGCCAGGAGGACAACACGGCGCAGGATCGTAGTACGAATCAGGCGAACGATCGACTGCCTTCCCATCGTGGGCTGCACGGCGTCGTTCGGGGACCGCGTCGAACCAGTTGCGAGAGCAGGCAAGTCCTGCCGCTTAAGTGTTCCCTCCGGCGAAAACGGGGACCGGACTCCCGTCGGATGGCCCGAGCAGATCCTCAAGTGTGGCCAGATCACGCCGAGTGAAGATCACCAGCAGCTCGCCGATCGCTACAAAGTAAGGGTGCTGGGTCTTCTCGAGGATCCGCCTGCACAGCGGTTCAACCCAGCGGACCACGTGGGCAGCCAGGAAGTCGCGTTCCATCTCCCAGCAGCGCGCCAACCGCGTGTCGTCTGTGGTCGCGGCAAGCTCTTGTTCTTTGGCGCAGAGTTGGGCGAGATAGCTCAACTCAACGGCGATGTGGTCCGGCAGCTCCCGACAGTCGGGCGAAATGTCCAACGCCGCCAGCCGATACCACTGCTGCACCGCCAGCGCCGACGGTCCCAGCAACAGGCCGTTGACGTTCCGGCCTTCGACCTCGCGCTCGTCACGGAACACGGACTCATACGGAGCGACGTACTGTGCGCCGGGCACCTTGAACAAGTTCATGAACTCCTGCCTGGCCTGGCGCGCGACCTTCTCGGCAGAGCCGCGATTTTCGGCGAACCGCAGCAGCGGTTTGATGGGCGCGTCACCGAACAACTCGGTGGCCTTTTCCAGGAACTCCGGGCTGCCGAGCTCGGCGATCTGTGCTGCCGAAGGCGGCGCGGCAAACGACTCGCTCAAGAATTGATAGACCATCTGCCGTCCTGACGCGAAAGAGGCGAATCCCTCCCTTTTCTCGTCTCGTGGCGAGTTCATGCGTGGCGTTTCGCGCGACTCGTCGCTAGACTCGAATCCTGGCTGAACTCTTGGGCGGTTGAGGAAGGGAGAGAGAGTGATGTTGAGCAGTGTGGCCCGTCCAAGCCCGGCACCGCTGCCGCAGCCGTGGCGCGGGCGTCCCTCTCCCCTCCAAGACGAGAAGACACCCGGCAAGGGAGCGAATCTTGCCGCATGGGTCGGTCCTATTTCGGCAAGACGAATTTGATGTTCGGGTGCGTCAGGCTGGGCTCATTGAAGCCGTCCGGGTAGATCGTCGTGCTCTCGGTGAAGTCCGGCACGAACGTGATCGCGCCGGTCAGGCAGGTGGCCTCACAGGCCGGACGCAATCCAGCATCGAGGCGATGCACGCACATGGTGCATTTGCTGACCTTGCCCGTGTCCGTGTCAATGCGCGGCGCGCCGTAGGGGCAGGCAAACATGCAGTAGCGGCAGCCGATGCACTTCTCCTGGTCAAACAAAACCACGCCGTCACCGGCGCGTTTGGTGATGGCATTGACCGGGCAGGACTTCAAGCAAGCGGGCTCATCGCAATGGTTGCAAGCCAGGGAAATAAACTCCCGCTTCACGTTGGGGAACGTGCCGGATTCCCGCTGCACCACCTGACGCCAGTCGGTGCGCAGTGGCGTGCGGTTTTCCGACTTGCACGCGACGTAACAGGCGTGGCAGCCGATGCACTTGGTCAAGTCAATGTTCCATCCAACTTTTGGCATAACGATTTTCTTTCGTTGGAGCGGTTAAGCCACTTTCACAACCTCGACACGGGTATCGTAGAACGACGCGCTGCCGCCGAGCCTGTCTTGCAGCGTGACGTTCGGCAGAGCCGGGTCGGCGCGCATGACCTGATTGGCATTGATGCCCGCGCCGCGCGAGGCGTCGTAGGCGATGTTCACGCCATTGACCCGATGCGTGCGGGAGGACATTTCCCAATGCCCGAAGTGGTGCGAAACCGCCACCACACCGGGCGCAACCGTGCCCGTGACGCGCACCAGTCCTTCGACGCCCTCCGGCGAGGAAGCGGAGGCCAACCGCGCCCGATCGCCCGTGCGCAGGCCGCGCGCGGTCGCATCCACCGGATTCATCTCGATGAAGTTTTCCGCCTGGATGGACATCAGCCACGGGTAGCGGGAGGTGTGCATCTGCGTGTGCCAGGCCATCTTGTAAGTGATCAGTTGCAGCGGCAGGGCGCTGTCCCGCGCGTCAATGGACTGGCCCATCAAGTCGGCGATGGCTTCATACTTGGCCATGCCATCATGCCACTGGCCCGTCATGGAATCGTGTTTGGTGGCCAGCTTCTCACTGAAGAAGTGAATCCGCCCGCCGAAACGGTTGAGCTGTTTCTCGCCGTCGTAGGCCCGGGTGTAATCATCGAACCGCCCGCCGCGCGCCAGCACGTAGTCGCTGCCCGGCCCGCTGCTTTGGGCGGCGACGTTGGCGATGGCCTTGCCCCAATAATCCCACGCGTTGCGCCACGGTGGCTTGGGCACGCTGCCGTCCAGCGCGTTCATCGCGTTGCCGAGGCCGATGAGAATGTCCTCCAGCGTCTTGGTGTTGGGCAGCACGCCCGTGTAGTCGCCATTGGCGTTGATCGTGCCCACGACCGGTTGCCGCACCGGACTGGCTTTGGTGATGGTTGTGGGCGTCAAGCCAACGACCGTCCAGCGTTCGAGATAAGTCGTGTCCGGCAGCACGTAGTCGGCCCAGGCGGCGACCTCGCCCATGGCGATGTCAATGCAAACCACCAGCGGCAGTTTGTATGCGCCGTCCACTTTCGCACTCATGACCCGTTCAAACGTGGCGCGGGCCGCGGGGGTGGAATACGGTATGCCGTTCCAGTAGAGAACGAGCGCCTTGATGGCATACGGATACTCGTCCTCGATGCTCGGATAGATTTCCTGGAAGTTGTAGTGCCCGGCCAGTGGAAACCACGGACGGCGGGCCGGATAGCCGCGCTGGGTAAACTCGGTGCTGCTTTCGTATTTCGATTTGACGCGGGTGATTTGCACACCGGATTCGGTGACGCCCCCGGGCACGGTGTTCTGCGAGTAAGGCGCGCCCGTGTAGGACGTGCTCCAGCCGCCGCCGCCGAAGGCCAGGCCGCCCTTCCAATTGTAATTGCCCATCAGCGTGTTCAACGTCAGCACGGCCATGCCGGTGTATGTGCCGTTCGTGTGCTGCACTGAACCGCGATACATCGTCACGCATCCGCGCCGCCCGGCGGCGGCCAGTTCGTTGCCCAGTTTCTGAATCGTGGCCACCGGCACGCCGCAGATCGCCGACCACTCCGCCAGGGTCTTTTCGCGCACGCGCTCGACATAAAGCTGGAAAGCAGTTTTGCAGGTGATGCCGTTGACGGTCACCGCGCCCGGCAGCAGGTCCGCGGTGTCCAGGGTGTTGAACTTCGCCGCCGCGCCACCCGACCACACGACGAGGTCCGTAGCTGTGCCTCCGGTGATGCCCGCCTCGTCGGCCCGCAGGAACGCCGCCGGACGACCATCGACGATCTTCACCAACAGCGTGGCATCCGTGGCGTTCAGTTCGCCGGTGGGATTCGCCGCCCCATCGTGTGGCCGGCGCAGGAACGTCGCGTTGTAAAGGTTGTTGTCCACGATGTGCCGGGCAATGCCCAGGGCCAGCGCGGCGTCCACGCCGGGTTTGATGGGAATCCAGTTGCCCTTCGAGGCGGCCACATTGCAGCGCGGGTCAACGACGTAGAACTTCCCCTGGCGCTGGGCCATCTCGATGAACTTCCGCGCGATGGCCACGAAGGTGAAGTTGGCCGAACACGGGTCAGTGCCGAACCAGAGCACGAACTCGGCGTTCGGGAGGTCAGGCTTGGTGTGATTCTTGAAGCCGCTAACCAGGAACGGTGCGGCATCGCCCCAGCCGGTTGTCAGTTCGTGCGCGACGTGGTGGCTGACTTCGCAAATGCTGGTGTGATCGTGCCGGCTGTTGACCGTGCCAATAATATTTTTGAAGAACACATCCGTGAAGGCGCTCTGCTGGTTGCGCCCGCCGGAGAACATGATCTGGTTGACCTTCTTGCCCAACTCCGGCGCGTTCGGGTCAATGAGCGTGGAAAGGTCGCGATACGGCACGAGCTTGGCGGCGATTTCGGAGAACGCCTGCTCCCAACTGATGGCCTCCCACTGGCCCGCGCCGCGCTCGCCCACGCGTTTGAGCGGCTGCTTGAGCCGGTGGGGATCGTAAAGGGACTGCATGCCGCCCAAGCCCTTGGCGCACATCCGGCCGGACATCGCACGAACCGTCTCCGGATCGGTGGCGAAGGGCAGGTGCTGCTCCAGATTGCAGGGATGGTAGGGATTACCCTCGATTTTCGTGAGCACACCATCGATGACCTTTGCCTTCAGTCCGCAGCGACCGTGGCAGCCCTGGCAGACGCTGTACTTGATTTCGACGCGCGGGTTGGTCTCGACCAGGACCGGGTTGCCGAAGTTGGCGGCCTTGGCCTGGTTCACTCGGAAGAAGGCAGGGGCGACGGCCGCGCCTGCCACGAGCCGGCTCGTGGTCTGGAGAAACTTCCGGCGAGTGACGCCGTCCGCGAGCCGGCCCTCCACATCGGCGCCGGCTTGTCTCTGGGATTCGATTGAGGCTACCATAGTCTTGCTCCGGGTTTGATTGTCAGCTTTCAGCGAACTTGGCAGGACAGGGCGAAGCGTCACTGGACATAAAACTCCTTGGCACCGCCACCCGCGCCGTGGCACAGGACGCAGTTGGCGGAGCTGATATCGACGGGCTCGCGCAGCCCGCCGCTGGAAGCGGTCAGAAAGTCCGGGCCGCCTTGGTGACAATTGAGGCAGCGATTATTGCCCGTGCCGAAGTTCCGCAGCATCGTGCTGTGGGCCATCGGGGTCTTGCCATCCAGCGCCACTTCTTTCGTGCGGTCGCCGTGGCAACTGATGCAGTCCTGATTGTACCTGGACGAACTCGGATCGTGGATGCCGATCAAGTTGAGCGAGATGCTTTTTGAGGGGACCGCCTGGCCCGTCGCAGGATGCGTCAGGATGCGCACGAACGCGTACTGCCCGCGCGGGAGTACCCCGGTCCACTTCGTGCCATCGAGGGGCCAGTTTACACCGGGCACCGACTGCCACTCGGCCGGCGTGAGCAGTCCGCTGACTTGCACGGTGACGCGCTTGTCCGCGCCCGACCACTCCAGCGCGGCGTTGCCGTCCTTCTGATAAGTGAACTTGGTGATCTGCGGTCCGCTCGGCTCTGCGGCTCTGACCCAGAAAACGAGCGGGAGCGCAACAAGGGCGATGGCGACGGCCCGCGGGGAAATGCAGACGAAAGGTTTCATGGTGGAGTTCCTCCTCCAGTTAGGGCGCAACTTCTCACTGTTTTGAGACGCCTTTTTCATTTCGTTGTACTGATTCGTCGCGGACTCTTACCAGCGTTCACAAGAGATGCTCCACGGGAATTGGCAAATGCTTTGCGTTTCTTGCACGACGAACGTGGGAGAGCTTGAACACGGTTTCGTTGCCTTGCCAGCCGCCCACACAAGCTGGGCTGCAGACGGGGTAGGGAGCGCAGGGTTGGTCTCACCCTTCACCCAGGGGTGGGTAAGGGAGAGGCGTTGCCGCCACTCCCACCCCGTTGTCGCAGCGGAGTCCATGCTCCACTTTTACCGGCGTGCCCCTTGCGGGCTCCGGGCGCCCCCCGCAGACGACCGCACCCGCGGCCGGCCGCTCCGTTGGGACCGGGGGAACCCCCCCGGGGGGGAGCCCGCCCGCCGTTCTTTGACAGGACTTGGCTTGCGCCGTCCTCATGACCAGCGAAAGCTCTCCAAGCTCGATCCCGACACGTCGCGAAAAGACGCGTCGTGAAACAACGGCTCGAAGATCGGATGAAGCAGTCGGCGTAAGGCTTCCTGCGCCACTCGGTCACGAACCGCGGGGATGCCCAGCGGGCGGAACTGCCCCGGCTCTTTCGGAATCCATTTCCGACACAGAGGAAAAGGGTTGAAGGAGCCCTCCTTCAAGTCCCGTTCCAGAGCCCGTAAGTTTTCGGCGAGGTCAGCTTCAATTCGTTTGCCATTCGACATCCACAGGAACGTTCATCCTTCGACTCACGCCCCTCTTCCGTCGGACGGGAGAGGGAACACGGCAGGCAGTGCAGCGAAGTGGAGTAGCAGGCTCGGACAGTCGCTGACAGGCTGACGCCTCTCCCTCTGCCGTCGGACGGGAGGGGTCGGCGTGAGGGAGAAGGCGACGAATGGAAGTGCAGTTCTCCTTCCTTACTCCGCGACTCTCTCGCGAATTCGGACAGACCAAGAAAAAACGGCGTGGGCCTTGCAGCCCACGCCGTCGGTTCCACCTGACCTAGTGCACTCCTAGTCTCCGCCACACCACTGGCGGAAAGCCGACAATGCTCCCCGCGCGTCAGGGTCTCGCCGTCCTGCCGCGCACTGAGGTCGAGTGCTGCTGTCAGGCAGCTTGTTAGCCATGCTGTCACCAGCGCGGCTACGATCTACACGTCGTAGTAGAGGAAGAACTCGTACGGATGCGGACGCAGCCGCAGCGCGTCAGCCTCGCGCCGCTTCGCTCCCACCCACATGTCCAAAAAGTCCCGCGTGAACACGTCGCCCTTCAACAGAAACTCATGATCGCCTTCCAAATAATCCAGCGCCTCGCCCAAACTCGCCGGCACCTGCGGGATCTTCGCGTGTTCCTCCGGCGGCAGTTCATACAGGTTCTTGTCCATCGGTTCGCCCGGATCGATCTTGTTCTGAATCCCGTCCAA
>ORMF010793763.1_pt1 | contig 11764 bp, 12 predicted proteins | sample 1779871 | NCBI WGS metagenome assembly ORMF01 (sample SAMEA104232316, study PRJEB22302) | groundwater metagenome | biome: forest; feature: aquifer; material: groundwater | place: USA | collected 2011-08-07 | depth 5.4 m
GGTGCAGCCGGGATGCAAAATCCAGCCAAAAAAGCACGGAGTCTTCCGACCGGACTAAATCATAGTAGGAGGCGATTTTAACTTCCCGGCGAGGGGCATTCACGTCTTCGCTGCGGGTAAGCCGATGGCCCAAGGACCGGTTAAGATGCTGAGAAAGCGCGGGAAAATCGCGGACAAATTTGAGAAAATCATCCCGGTCCAATTTGAGTAAAACGCCGTCCCGTTTGGCTTCCACAGTCACGGAATGCACATGCCCGGTGAGCAGCGACGCTTCGGCAAAGTGATCGCCCCGGTAAAGATAAAAAAGCGTCTCGCCGTCTTCCTTGTGTCGGGATTTTTCAAAAAGCCGGAAGCGGCCGGACATCACGACATACAGAGCCTCCGGCGGCTCGCCTTGCCGGTAAACGATATCCCCGCGTTTATACTCCAAACGCCGGGCTTTCTTTTGAATGATTTTGAGTTCCGACGGCGTCAGTGTCGAAAAAAGCGGCACTTCTTCGAGGCTAAATTCCTGGGTGGATTCGAGTTTTCTTCCGAAGCTAAATAATGCCATGATAACTAGTTATCGGCACTCTGCTGTCAAATTTTACTGACTATTTAACTTACAGGGATAATGCCTGGGGAGCTAAAAGATGCTGGATGGCGTGCCGCCACGCCGCTCGCGCTTGTTTGCGCTTGGCTGCGGGATACCGGGGCTTAAAGATGCGATAATGCCGCTGTTGATCTACAGCCTTAAGACTCGGCCAAAAACCTTGGGAATAGGCTGCCAGCTTGGCAGCGCCCCACGCCGTGGCTTCCGCCATATCGCTGACACCGACCGGCGTGCCTAAAAAATCGGCCTGCATTTGCATCAAAAGACCGTTCGCAGTTGCACCGCCGTCGGCTTTCAAAACCGGCATCCGGCGCTTGAGTGCGGTTTGCATAATTTCCAGAACATCTGCTGTCTGATGTGCAATCGACTCCAGCGCAGCCCGGATCAAATGTTCCCGTCGTGTTCCCCGTGTCAGACCCGTGATGCTCCCCCTCACGTGGGGATTCCAATAGGGCGCGCCCAATCCTACGAAAGCCGGGATCAGCGTTACGCCGCCCGTATCAGGCACGCTTTTCGCCAACGCTTCACTTTCACGGGCCTGCTTGAAAAAACCGAGCCCATCCCGCAGCCATTGCAGGACCGCGCCTCCGATAAAAATGGAGCCCTCGAACGCAAAGACCGGGTCGCCTTTGGCATCGCAGGCCAGCGTTTGCAGCAATCCCCGCGGGACGCGTTGATACTTGCGGCCTGAATTCACCACTACAAAACAGCCGGTGCCATAAGTGTTTTTGCCTTCTCCTGCCGCATAACAACCTTGCCCATAGAGTGCGGCTTGCTGGTCGCCCACCATAGCGCTGATGGGGATCCCGCTTGGTAAACCGCTTTGCCGGGCCGTGATGCCAAAATTTTTTCCAGAAGCTTGTGCTTCCGGCAAGATGGCGGCAGGAACCTGCAACGAGCGTAAAAGTTCCGGATCCCATTGCCGTGTGCGGATATTAAAGAGTAAGGTGCGGGCCGCATTTGTAAAATCCGTTTTATGGGCCGCGCCGCCGGTCAATTGCCATAAGAGCCAGGAATCCATCGTGCCAAAAAGAATTTTGCCATCCCGCGCTTTTTTCTTGAGCCCACGATGCTGTTCCAAAAACCAATGGATTTTAGTACCGGAAAAATAGGGGTCTAATACCAAACCGGTTTTGCGGCGAAAAACCGGTTCGCGGCCTGCTTTCCGGAGGCTGTCACAATAGGCCGCAGTGCGGCGGTCTTGCCAAACAATCGCGCGCGCCACAGGCCGGCCCGTGTGACGGTCCCAGAGCACTGTGGTTTCACGCTGATTGGTAATGCCAATGGCGGCAATCTGCTTTGCGGGAATACGGGCTTTTTGAGTGGCCGCGCGAATGACACGGAGCACAGAATGCCAAATTTCTTCGGCATCGTGCTCGACCCAACCGGGTTGCGGATAATACTGCCGGAATTCCTGGTAAGCCCGGGCTAATTCGCGTCCCCTGCTGTCATAAAGAATCGCACGAGATCCGGTGGTTCCCTGGTCAATGGCCAGGACTGCCAATTTCTTCATGCGTTCGACACGAAGGTTGCCCGTATTTTTAGGATTGGACTACGCGGTGTGATTATTCGATCTCAGAAATTTCTTCAGGATCGACAAAATCATTCACTTTAGTTTCAAGCCAATGATTATAAGCAAAATCCAGCACACGAAACTTATCCACGGGATCCATCATCAGAAACCGCACGCCATGATCATATCCCTGATTACGGCCTTCTGAAGGACGCGACCAAACAACTTTGCCCGTTGTGTGAACCGGCTTCGGGTCATCGGGAATGTCGATCTCAAGATCCATGATGGTTCCAACTTTGACATCCTGATTGGAGTTCATCATCAACCCATCGCGCGACAGATCTTTGCTCAGGCTAATGCCATGAAGCGTTTCCTGTTCCGGAGCTTTATACTTGACGCTCATATAAGCATCGAAACGTTTGAATTTTCGTCTCTCTTTGTCCATGGTTTTTCCTCCTCTCGTGTCTCTTAGGTTATCGGGCTACTTATTAAAATCTTTAATTAAGCCTTAACCTAATTAGACACACCACTTTCGGTGCGCACAAAAGAAATATAACACATGAATCCGTGGTTTACAAGTTGGCGGCACATTTTTTGGCCCTCACCGGTAATTGACGAACTGGAGCGGGATTTCAGGTGGGCGGGCCCGTAAATCCGTAATCACTTGCTGCAGGTCGTCCTTGCTCTTTGAAGTCACCCGTAGCTGCTCCCCCTGGATTGAAACCTGGACCTTTTTGTGGTCATTCTTGATGCGCTGGACCAGGGCCTTGGCCTTTTCCGGCACAATACCATGGATGAGATTCACTTCCTGGCGGAGCGTGCCTTCAAAAGCGGCCGTGGGTTCGCCGAATTCCAGAGACTTGACCGGAATCTGCCGTGCGGCCATGCGGGTCTTTAAAATATCCTGCAAATTGCGGAGCTTGAGCTCGTCATCGCCAATCAACCGGATTTTCTTTTCGTCTTTCAGGAATTCAATGGAGCTTTTGCTGCCGCGAAAATCGTAACGGGTCTTCATTTCTTTGACAGCCTGATTGACCGCGTTGTCAACTTCTTGAAAGTTCACTTCGGAGACGATGTCGAAAGAATTTTGCTGCGCCATGATCAGGCGATATCCTTGAAACCTCGCGACTGCAAATCTTCGATAAACTGACGCAGCACGTCCCGTGTTTCAGCTTTCATCCCGACAAATTCGATGCCGGTATCGTATTGCGTTGTTTTCGAGAGCGGCTTGCTGTGCGGAATAATCCAGCAGACTTTGCCTTCGCATTGGATTTTGGGGTGCTCTTTGGAAAGCTCGAGAATGATTTGGCACTTGCTGAATCGGTCCAGGGCTTGATCCTGGAGCAGGCAAATCCCGCCGACACCCACATTTTCCGTCGTGGCGTGGATAACGCGGCTGGAATCTTCCGGATTTAATCGTACTTCGCACTTGAGGCTTAAGCGGGGAAATTTGCGTTGGTTAAAACCGTCCCACATGCTAACCCTTTTATTCCTTTAATTTCCGAATAAAGGCATCCTGAAAAGGACCGGCAACCGCCGTTTTCCGGAATTTAGTGAGCACTTCTTGCGCTTGCTGATAATCCTGAAAGCGGCCGAGATACACAGAATAAAAAACTTTGCCGTCACTTCGAGGAACGCTCCGGATGAACGACGGCCAAGTGCCGGCTTTCAGTTCATCGGCGACTTTGACGGCGTCCGCTTCGCTAAAATAAGTCGCGATCTGGACCACATATTTGCCGTCCGTTTCCCCTGCCAGTGCGGCCGGTGTTTCAACCGCGGCCGTTTCTTCGGCGGCCACCGCCGGGCTCTCGGCTTCGGCAGGAACTATGGGCGCCTCCGCAACGGGCGCTTCTTGCTGCATGCGCGGTGCCGGTTTCCGTGTCATCGCCTCTTCCCGGCGCACATTGAGCAAATGAACACCGGCGAATAAAGCTAAAATGCCTAAAATTCCGAGGGCCCACACGCTTAATTTTTTCAGCCCATGCCGCCGATAGTAGATAAATTCCGCGAACGATTTGGTCGCCTGGATCATCAGATTTAAAATTGCCAAAACCACCGCACGCAGCCCCGGAATCAAGACTGAAAAGAGTTTACGCAGAGGCTCCCCTAAATTCGGAATCTGCAACTTGGGTAATCGAAGGGCCGACGCAGCCTTATAAACCGGTTTCGTGGCGTTACGCATGGTTTCGGCTGGCTTGACCCGGATTGAGCGAAGCGACGGCCCCAGCAAACGACCGCTCTGTTTTACGGAAGACGGGACATGTACGGATGGTGCCTTGGGTAATTCTCTCGGCGATTCTTCCGATTTTTTTTCAGGCTGGCTGGACGCTGCTTCCCGGGCAAATCGCGATTGGGTAAAAATATCCTCATCGGCATCGGGCGTCGCGGGCGCCAAGCTATTGATCACGGGGCGCACGCTCGCGGCTTTTGGGGCGTGTTCCTGGCGTGGCGCAGCCTTGGGGGTGGAAGTCAGGCCCTCAGCGCCTGTACGCAAACCACCGTAGAGCTTCTGCTGGATTTCTTTTTCACTCAGGCGGGCTAACGGTTCGTCGCGTTTCTTACTTCGATTTAAAAATCCCATAAACCCTCAAATCCTGATCCCTTTCGGAATCACGCAATCCGACCGATCATCTCACCGGTATTACGTTGCGACCGGTTTAAAACCGTCGCGAATCGATAATGAAAACTTCAGAAGTTCAATCGGCCCTAATTTTAATTTAGCTTTTTGCCTAAAACCGCGTTTCTGACATAAGCTAATGGCGCGTTCCATGCGGGAAGTTGTTCTGAAAATCACTTCGCTATAGCCGACTTCGTGACAAAACTTAAGCGCTTGGTCGATGAGTTCCACACCGATATTCCGGCGACGGTACGGCGCAGCCACAAAAAGCCGCCGCAAAAGCGCAATGCGTTCATCCTCTTTTTTTATACCGACGGTGCCAATCAACTTTGTGCCGTCCAAAGCCACAAAAAAAGCTTCTCCGAGCGCACCATAACTTTTGGGCAATTTTTCCAGATCTTCAATAGGATAAGCGGCGCTGTCATCCCCGAATTCTTGATTCATAATGCCATTGACGAGCTCTAAAACATTATCCTCGTCACCGGCTTTAAAACGTCTGATTTTTACGTCGCCCAAGAGTTTCTCCCCGATTATTTCTTTGCTGCCGGCTTGCCTGTTTTGCCTGCGGCGGCCGCCGGAGCCGGCGTCGGCGTTGCGGCTGCACCTTCTGCGGCCGCGGCGGCTTTCTTGCCCTCGCCGCTCTTGACTTTGACCTTTTGCGATTTGACCTTAGGCATGCCGAACATGGAGGCATCCGTTTTCCAACGATTCTCTTTTTGCAGTTTTCGAAGGCGTTCCAGCCGCTTCAAAACATTGCGGTGGCGAGTGCCAACACTGTCAAATTTTAAGCTGCGGTGCTGCGACATACATCTTCTCCTTTTAAACGATAAAATAATTTCCGTGGCTTGCGCCGGAATGCTCTGGGGAATCTCGCGTATTATACTGAGACTCCCCCTGTTTGACTAGGCCAAACTGCAGGGAATCCTCTTAAAATCAAGCTTCAGACCTAGCCTTTTACTAGCATTGGCTATCGATTGCATGTGGAAAAAATCCAAGGGAAACTAGCGCCGCGTCAATTTTGATTATTATAGGAGTTCGCGGTACGGTAGGCGGCGTCGATAAAAAAGTTACGGTGACGCTTTACTTAGGCTGGAAAGGCCCGGATGTAGGCATCTGAAGGCGCAATCCCTTTGGACTTGAGCTCGGTGAGCAGGCGGCTGGCTTCATTCCGGGTCTCGAAGGCATTGACGCAAACAAGCAGATATTGACCGCGCGGCACGACAAACCCTTCTAAACCCTGGTTCTTTAATCTTTGAATTTGCTGCTCAGCCGATTGCCGGGTTAAGTAGGTGACCAACTGGATGGTGTATTTCCCGTTTTCCGCTTGATTCTTAAGATCAATGACGGCCGGGATGGCTCGGCCTGCTGCTGGAGCTGCCTGAACCGCTTCCACTTCAACCGTCACGAGTGCCTTTTCCAGAGACTTTTTTTCTTCCGCTTGCTTCGCTTCGGCGCGTTTGGCAGCCGTTGTCAACGCCTTGACCGTCAAATGCCGGCCGCTTTCCATCCCCAAGCCAAAGGCCACGGCCCCGAGGACAATAAAAACAATGGTAAGCATCAAAAGTTGATCGAGCCGCAGGGTGATGCGATGGCGCTCTAAAAAAGCCATCGGCGGCTCGTCCTTGGGATGGAGCAAAGACGGAATATATTCAAATAAATCAGCTTGGCTTAAACGACGTTCCATGGAACATATTAACGGCAGAGTCTGCTCAAGACATGAGCGCTGTCTTTAATTTTTCGTTCCATGGTTTCATAATTAGTGTGGATGATGCCAAAACGGGGACCAAAACCGTGCGCCCATTCAAAATTGTCCAAAAGCGACCAATACAGATAGCCAAAGACGGGCACCCCCTGCGTTTGGGCCTTGCGGACCGCCTGCAGATGGCTTTCGATAAAACGCTGCCGCTGTTCGTCATTTTCAGTACATATCCCACTTTCTGTAATCATAATCGGAAGTGAATAGCGGCGCATGTGGAGCAAAAGTTGATAGAGTCCGTCCGGATAAACTTCCCATTGCAAACTATTGCGTTCAACCGCCGCCGCATTTTCGCGGTCGTGGATCGCAACTTCGAGACCAAGAATACCGTGGAGCGTCCAGCCGCCAAAACGAATACTCTGGCGCGAATAGTAATTAATCCCGATGTAATCGAGCGTGTGATGTCCCGGCAAATTTTCACAATAAACCCCGGGGAAAAATAAAAATCCGTCCATCACAGCGCGCATCACCACTTGATTGATAAAGTCATGTCGCAAAAAGGCGGAAAAGCGATCCAAAGGCGAATGCGGCCGGTGCGGTGTCACGGCCGTCATATGGTTAGCAAGCGAAACCATCGCCTCAAACTTTTTGGCCGCGGCGACTTCGTGAATAATCTGGTAAGCCTGGATATGCCCAAGAATCAAATTGCGGAAAACGCGCAGCCCTTCTCGCAGCGAAGTATGTCCCGGCGGCCAAACGCCTAAAATATAGCTGTGATAAAAATGGACGACGGGCTCATTGATCGTGATCCAATACCGGATATCCGGGCCCAAACGTTCCGCAACCTCCCGGACGTAGCGATAAAAGTAACGCAGATTGTCTTCGTGCAGCCAATCCCCTTTTTGCGCCCACCAAACGGGGTTGGTGAAATGATGCAGCGTCACAACCGGCTCAATTTTTTGCGCGCGCAAAGCCAAGATCATTTGGCGGTAACGCTCGAAAGCCTCATCATTCCAACGGCCTTCTTCCGGCTCGACACGGCTCCACTCAATCGAAAAACGGTGCGCATTATGGCCAAGCTGCGCCATGAGTGCGACATCCTCCTCGAAAAGCTCCCAAGAGTTGCAGGCTCGACCTGAGCGGTTGGGCACACGGCCCGCTTCTTCCCAGGCCCACCAGTCGTTCCAGCGATTGCCGCCCTCGACTTGATGCGAGGAAGTGGCGCTGCCCCAGAGGAAAAAATCCGGCGAAAAATCTGACACGTGCTTGCCTATCACCCTGCGGATTTAATGCGGTTCAAAGGCCACCAGATCAGAAAGGCTTTGCCTACCATATTCCGCTTCGGGACAAACCCCCAATGGCGCCCGTCCGAAGAATGCGCGGAATTATCGCCGAGAACGAAATAATTTTCATGCGGCACTACGACCTCCACATTCTCGCGGCCATACAACCAGTCTGAGCGATTGTAGTAATAATAATCGGAAAAAGGCGGCTCGTTTAAGGGCTTCCCGTTTACGGCAATGATGCCATCCTTAATCAGGATGTGCTCCCCTGGAAAGCCTACGAGGCGTTTGACAAAATCCTTCTTTTTATCCAGGGGATATTTAAACACCACAATGTCGCCGCGCTGGGGATCTTTGAATTGATAGGACAACTTATCGACAAAAATCCGGTCGCCTTCCATGAAGGTCGGCCGCATAGAGCCGGTTGGGATTTTATAAGGGCCGACGATAAATGTCCGGATGAAAATTGCAAGCAGGGCCGCCACCACAAAAGGTTCGCCCCAGTTTTTCCACTTTTCATAAAGCCATTCCCGCCGGCGCGAACGGAAAAACCGCCATTCTTGCGCGATCTTATCGCGATAAAGAACTAAAGCCGCAATCGCAATGAGCGGCATTAAAATTTTCATATCCACCAAAGTACCCTGCCTATTCTATTTTCAAAATGGAGATAAAGGCTTCTTGCGGCAAATCGACTTTGCCGATTTTTTTCATCCGCTTTTTGCCTTCTTTTTGCTTGTCCCACAGTTTGCGTTTGCGCGTGATATCGCCGCCGTAGCATTTACTGGTCACGTCTTTGCGCAAGGCCTTCACGCTTTCCCGGGCAATCACTTTGGATCCGATAGGCGCTTGAATCGTCACCTCAAACATCTGGCGCGGGATAACCTCGCGCAAGCGCTGCGCCAAATCACGGCCGCGGTTATACGCATTCTCGTGAAAAACAATACAGGATAAGGCATCAACCGGATCGCCGTTGATCAGGATGTCCATTTTGACCAAGTCGGCCGGCTTGTGCCCGATAAAATCGTAATTCATCGAACCATAGCCGGCGGTCATCGATTTGATCTTGTCATAAAAATCCAAGACAACCTCGGCAAACGGGATTTCATAAGTGAGCATCACCCGTGTCGTATCTAAATATTCGGTGCTTTTGTAAATGCCGCGGCGCTCTTGGCACAATTGCATCACCGGCCCTAAGCACGTCGAGGGAATCAACAAATGCGCGCGGATATAAGGTTCTTCCAGCATTTCAATTTCATTCGGCGGCGGCAATTTGGTCGGATTCTCGATTTCCAGGATGTCGCCTTTGGTATTCATAATACGGTAGACCACGTTGGGCGACGTGATGATAAGCTCTAAACCGAATTCCCTTTCCAGGCGTTCTTTGTTCACGTCCATATGCAGCAGGCCCAAAAAGCCGCAGCGAAAGCCGAATCCCAGAGAAGCGGAGGTCTCCGGCTCATAGACAAAGGACGAATCGTTCAAACGCAATTTTCCAAGGGCATCCCGCAACACATCAAAATCTTTTGAAGCGATCGGATAGAGCCCGCAAAAAACCATCGGCTTGATCTCCTGATAACCGGGCAGCGCCTCCGCCGCAGGGTTCTTGACAAGCGTCACCGTATCCCCGATTTTGACATCAATGATGTCACGGATGCCGGAAACCAAATAACCGACTTCACCCACGGACAGTTCTTGCACCGCCTCGGGCTTGGGATTAAAAATCCCGATTTCTTCGACTTCATGCAATTTGCCGGTCTGCATCATGAGAATGGCATCGCCTTTCCGCATGGTGCCTTCCATCACACGCAGATAGACGACCACGCCTTGATAGACATCGAACTTCGAATCAAAAATAAGGGCACGCAGCGGTTTATCCGCTGACCCTTGGGGCGCGGGGATGCGTTCGAGCAGGGCATCCAAAACTTCTTGAGTTCCCTGCCCGGTTTTGGCGCTTGTCAGAATAACTTCGTCCGGATCCGTCCCCAAAAATTCCGCCAGCTCTTTGCGCGTGCGTTCAGGCTCCGAGGTCGGCAAATCCGCTTTGGTTAAGACGGGAATGATGGTCATGTTTCTTTCCATGGCCAAATATAAATTGGTGACGGTTTGGGCCTGAATGCCTTGGCCGGTATCCACCAGTAGCAAGACGCCTTCGCAGGCCGCCAGGCTTTTGGAAACTTCATAGGTGAAATCGATGTGGCCCGGCGTATCAATCAAATTCAAAATATAATCTTTGTAACGAATCCGGACCGCGCGCGCCTTGATCGTAATGCCGCGCTCACGCTCTAAATCCATGTCATCCAGAATTTGATCGCGAAACTCGCGCGGTGAAATAGCGTTGGTAAAAAGCAGCAGACGGTCGGCCAGCGTTGATTTTCCGTGGTCAATGTGGGCAATAATGGAGAAATTGCGGATGCGCTGCGGATCGTTCATGCCGTCATGAACCCTGCCGCAGTTGCCGGATGGCTGCCGCCCGGTCGCGCTGACCAAAGATGGCCGTCCCGGCGACCAAAACATCGGCGCCAGCCTCAACCGCGGAAGGCGCGGTTTCCAGATTGATACCGCCATCCACGGAAATTTTGCCGCGGAATTGCTTCCGCAAGGCGCGTACCTTGTCCATCATCTCCGGCATAAAGGATTGCCCGCCGAATCCCGGCTCCACAGACATGATCAGCACAAGCTCCACGCGATCTAAATAAGGCAGAATGTCTTGCAGCGGCGTCTTAGGCCGGAGTGAAATCCCCGGCGTCGCGCCCAATTGCTTGATGGCATCCAAAGTTTCGTGCACTTTTTTGGTCGCTTCGACGTGAATGGTGATCGCGTCCGAGCCCGCTTTGCGGAAATCTTCCAGATAGCGTATCGGTTCATCGATCATCAAATGGACATCCAAAGGCAGCTTGGTCACTTTGCGCGCCCACTTGATCACGGTCGGCCCGATGGTCAGATTCGGAACAAAATGTCCGTCCATGACGTCCACATGGATCCAGTCGGATCCGCCCTGCTCAACATCCCGGATTTCATCCCCCAGCTTGGCAAAATCCGCCGACAAAATGCTCGGCGCAATCAAAACTTTCCGTGATTGATTTTTGACCATCCATGAACTCCTGTTATTTAAATTTTCAGCATGCCTACGTCATTCCCGCAGTTTTAAACGGGAATCCAATTGAATCCCCGCCCAAAGCATGCGGGGATGACAAATAATCAATTTCATATCTCCAAACTTCTTTTAAGTCTTTGCTGAACCTTTTCTTTGACCGGTCCGATCAGCGTGAGATTTAATTTTTTAGTTTTAAACATATCCTGGGACACCCGCCGGACATCGGCCGCGCTAACCGCCATGATGTTCGCCTTAATTCCTTCCGGCTGCGGCAGATGACCGCCATAGAGCGCCCGCTCCCCGACCCACAACGCGTATTCCATCGTATCTTCCAGTGTCATCTCAAGCTGACTCACCAGATATTCCTTGGCGCGCGCCAGCTCATCGTTGGGAACTTCTTTTTTAATAATCTTCGCCAGTTCTTTCAAAATCACCTGCAGCGCTTTTTCCGTCTTGCCGGTTTCAACCCCTGCCGAAATCGTAAAAGCACCGGTATCTTCATACCCGCTGACACTGGACCGGATATCATAGGCTAAACCGCGCTGCTCGCGAACTTCTTCAAAAAGCCGGCTGGACATGTTGCCGCCCAGCAGCATATTCAAAACGGCCTGCGCGTACCAGTCCGGATGGTAGCGCGATAACGCATGCGTGGCCACAACGAAATGTACCTGTTCGGTTTCTTTTTCAAAAAAGGCCGTCTGCGGCTTGTTTTGGCGTTCGACGGCTTGCGGGAAAACCCGGTCCTCACCGTGTCCGGGCTGCGTGAAATGCTCCGTGCACGCCCGGAGCATGTCGCGATGGTCCACCTCTCCGGCGGCAATCACCATGCAATTTCCGGGAACATAATATTTCTTTTTATACGTTTGCATGTCCAAACGCGACATCGCGGCAACGCTTGCCAGCGTCCCTGCAATCGGGCGGCCCAGCGGTTGTTTGTGCCACAGCAAATCGCCCATCATTTCATGCACA
>ORMF012580545.1_pt1 | contig 11764 bp, 8 predicted proteins | sample 1779871 | NCBI WGS metagenome assembly ORMF01 (sample SAMEA104232316, study PRJEB22302) | groundwater metagenome | biome: forest; feature: aquifer; material: groundwater | place: USA | collected 2011-08-07 | depth 5.4 m
CAGCGACCCCGCAGCCGCTCGTTAGTGACAAGTTCAATGCACCTGCGGAGCCTTTGCGTCCAATGATAATGCAGGGTGACTTTACGAAACATTCAGAGTGGCTCCCAACTACGCCATTTGATCCATAGACGGGAAATTCGCCTGTATTTGAACGCTTCTCAGCAGGGAGATTATCGCCGTAATTCAGTGAGTATGCGGTGCCGAATCGTATTCCGGCCCAACCAGCCGGTAGTTCGAACGGCAGTTCACCAACGTCAAGTTGAGGTAGCGGCATGTTTTTCTTCGCTTTCCCTGCATTCTCATTCTGAATTCGCTTAAGCAGCTCAGACGCTGGTTCGTCGTTGGAGTCTTGTTCCACCAATTTGCCGCGCATGGCCAAATCGAGGATAAAGCGGCGCAAGCGCGGTATAGCATCCGGTGCTTCGCTGATACGTTCGAAGTATTGCAACAGGTGTTCAGTTTTCATACGCAGCAAAGCCTCGGTCAGAATTGACTTGAGCTGGTCGCGTAGACTGCCTGTCTTCTGTTCGTCCTGCTCCAGCTTGGCCATAATCTCTTGAGGATTGCCGTGATCGTCGGCGACGGTATGCGGGTTTTTGATATCAAGATTGAAGTTGCGGGCCTTGATTTCATCAAGGCTGACTTTCCATGCGACTTCGGTTGTCTGCCGGTTTTGGCGGTCCGCTCCGCCCCACCAATCGACGCAGCCTTGCAGATGATTGACGCGAATTGGTCTGGTCATCGAATAGGCTTTTTGGCTCTCCGGTACATGGTGCTCGTAGAACCAGATTTCTTTCGTCGGCTCGCCTTTTTCGAAGAACAACAGGTTAGTGCCGACGCTGGCGTAAGGTTTGAACACGCTGTTGGGCAGGCGCACGATGGTATGCAGGTTGCACTCTTCCAGCAAATGTTCCTTGAGTCTGGTTTTTACCCCTTCTCCGGACAGCGAACCATCTGGCAAGACAATAGCTGCGCGACCGCCTGGTTTGAGCAGACGGATAAACAACGCCAGAAACAGATCGGCAGTTTCCTTGGTGCGGAAATGTGCCGGAAAGTTGGACTCAATGCCGTCCTCTTCCTTGCCGCCAAACGGCGGATTGGTGAGGATAATGTCCACCCGGTCGGATTGGCCGTAGCTGATATAGGGCCGCGCCAAGGTGTTGTCGTGGCGTACGAAGCTGGGGTCTTCAATGCCATGCAGCAGCATATTAGTGACGCAGAGCATATGCGGCAACTGTTTCTTCTCCACGGCACGCAGGCTGGCCTGCATGGCCTGTTCATCTTCGACCTTTTTTACATAATGGTCACGCATGTGGCGAATGGCGCAGGTGAGAAAACCGCCCGTGCCACAAGACGGGTCGAACAGGATTTCGCCCGGCTTGGGGTCGATACGATCCACCATGAAAGCGGTGACAGCGCGGGGTGTGTAATACTCACCTGAGTTACCCGCACTTTGCAGGTCATTGAGCAATTGTTCGTAAATGTCGCCGAAGTGCTTGCGTTCCGACAAGTCGTTGAAATCGACGCCGCTGATTTTGTTAATGACCTGACGCAACAGCTGGCCAGACTTCATGTAGTTATAAGCGTCTTCAAACACACTCCGCACCACGCGGCTGCGGTTGGCGTTTTTGCCTGTTGTTGGCAATTCCTTAAGCGAGGGGAACAGCTCGGTGTTGATGAAGGTTAGCAATCTGTCGCCGGTAATACCTTCCGGGTCGGCTGCCCACGTCCGCCATTGCAATGCCTCTGGAATCGGCGAACGGTAGTTGTCCTGCATAACCTCCAATTGGTGATCCTGATCGTCGATGATTTTCAGAAAAAACATCCAGCAAAGCTGGGAAAGGCGCTGAGCGTCGCCATCGACGCCGACATCCTGCCGCATGATGTCTTGAATGGATTTAACGGTATTTCTGGCTGACATGAGTTAGACAACTTCCTGATAAAGAGCGGATTGCAGTTCGTGGACAGCTTCTTCAAAGCTGGCTTTGGAACCGAATTCCTTGATGAGCTGAATGGGCGTTCCCATCGTGTTAAATGGAGGGATTTCCAAAATTTTGACGTTGTCGAGACCGGTGACAATGCCTTCGTTTTGATATTTGGCGAGCAAAGCTTCAAGCACTGCACGGGCTTGCAAGCCATATTTGTTGAAAACATCGCGTTTTTTGACATTGTTAACACGTTCGCGCCGGGTCAAGGGCGGCTGGTCGAAGGCAATATGACAAATCAAGTCGAAGGGGTCGAGGTCTTTGCCGACCTCTTCCAGTAGCGGCTCCAGAAGCAGCCCCTCTTCCGCCAATTCTTCAATAATGGCTTCTTTGCGCTCGGTTGATTTCCAGCGGCGCAGGAATTGATCAAGGCTGGTAAAGTGCTGGCGGATAGCCTTGCGGCTATAGTCGCGCAGGGATTCCGTTACCAGCTTGCCGTTTTCGTCGAGATATTCCACCCGCTCGGTGAGAACAGAGACAGGCTTGCCTTTGACGTAGTACTTGGCAGGAGGCTCGTTCGTCCCAGGCGATAAGGTAATGTCGGGGGGGTCGTCCACCACGATTTCATCTTCGTCGGGATGAGGCGGGATGGGATCTTCACCCTCTATTGGGGGCACATCATCCGGCGGGGTGACGGGATCATCCTCACCAGGTTCATAAATTTGCACCGGCTCGCCGTCAAATTCAGGATCGGCAAAGTGATTGGTGGCTTTGCGGAAGTCAATCAGGGTGAAGTAATACTTCTTGGTGTCTTCGTGAACACGGGTGCCGCGTCCGACAATCTGCTTGAACTCGGTCATGGAGCCGATTTCACGGTCGAGCACAATCAACCGGCAGGTTTGTGCATCGACCCCCGTAGAAAGCAGGCGTGAAGTGGTGACAATGACCGGATATTTGGCTTCCGGGTCAATAAAGTTGCCAATCTGATCCGTTCCTTCTTTATCGTTGCCGGTGATACGCATGACATAGCGGGCGTTTTGTTGAACGAGGTCTTGGTTCTCATTGATGAAGGCTAGTCGCATCCGGGCGGCGTGTTCTGTATCCACGCAAAAGACAATGGTCTTCTAGAATCGGTCGCCACTTTGTTTGAGATAGTCTGACACCCATTTAGCAACGCGTTTGGTGCGTTCGTCGATCACAAGGTTCTGATCAAAATCCTTTTGGTTGTAGATGCGATCTTCGATTTCGTGACCATACTGGTCTGTTTCACCTTTCTGGGGACGGTAGCCTTCCACATCGACATTCAAATGAACCTTGATGACCTTGTAGGGAGCGAGGAAGCCATCACGAATGCCCTGCTTGAGTGAATAGGTGTAAACCGGTTCACCGAAGTAATGGATATTGGAAACATACTCGGTTTCTTTGGGCGTGGCGGTGAGGCCAATTTGCGTGGCATCAGAAAAGTATTCAAGGATTTCCCGCCAAGCCGAATCTTCGGCGGCGCTGCCCCGGTGACATTCGTCGATGACGATGAGGTCGAAGAAGCCGGGTGAAAATTCGCGGAACAGCTTTTGCCGCTCCTCCGGGCCGGTGATGGCTTGATACAGCCCGAGATAGATTTCATAGGCGGTATCGATGCGGCGGATTTTGTCGATGGCTGTCGTAATGACTTCCACGCTACCGTCAGCCCGTTCAATGGTTTTGGCTCCGGTACTGAGTTTGGCCATAGCTGCGCCAAAAGGGCGGAAGTCGTTGACCATGGTCTGGTCAATCAGCACATTGCGGTCAGCCAAAAACAGGATACGTTTTTTCTGCCCGGCCTTCCAAAGCCGCCAGATAATCTGAAAAGCGGTGTAGGTTTTGCCGGTGCCGGTTGCCATGACCAGCAAAATGCGGTTTTGACCCTTGGAGATAGCTTCGACAGTGGCGTTGATGGCATTGCGCTGGTAGTAGCGCGGTTCCTTGCTGCTGCTGCCGTCGTCGTAATAGGGTTGCAGGACAATCTTCTCCTGCTCGGGGGCCAGTCCCTTCCAGGTGCAGTATTGCGCCCACAACGTGGCTGGGTTTGGAAATGCGTTTAAGGCCAGCGTGGTTTCGATTTGTGCGCTCAGGCCGGTGCGGTCGTGAAACACGAAGCCGTCGCCGTTGGACGAGAATACAAAGGGAATATCCAGCGTGACAGCGTAATCCAGCGCCTGCTGCATCCCGTGGCCGACGGCGCAGTTGTTGTCCTTGGCCTCGATCAGGGCGATGGGAAAGTGCTGGTAATAGAGGATGTAATCAGCCCGCTTGGCCTTGCCTCGCGTGACCAGCTTGCCCCGAACGATGATGCGCCCTTTGGTGAAAAAGACTTCACGACGAATCTGGAGTGCATCATCCCATCCGGCCTGAATGACGGCTGGCGTGATGTACTTGGCGCAAATATCGGCCTCGCTCAGGTTTTTTTTGCTCATAATTCCTTCTTCAGCATTACCCTTGAGTGGTCAAGCGGCGTGCAACAATCGCGGGGTGGATGACGCTTAAATCCCGAGGCATACCCCGAATATTTACAGCACAGTTGTTAAATTGTCGCCTATCTCATGATTTCCGGCAAATTGGCTGTTGCCCTTCGTGTGACCTCACGCCGGATTGGCGGTTCTTTTTAGCTGAAAATAATCATATTGATGTTGCTTTCCAGATGGGACGTTGTTGCCAATCGCTAGGAAAGCCCATGGCATGCTGATTGATTGAATGATTTTTCAATAAATCGAATAATCTGATTTTCCAGTGATGACCTGGGCTAGTTAAATCCATTAAATAGGTTAGCAAGACCAAAGTATTGTAAAGTTTGCGTTCACTACTGCTCTGGTGATTAAAGCTACTCACCAATGATGCGGGTCTTTTATTGGGTATTTTTAGAGTAATTGTGTAGTCACGGTTCCAAACTCTGGCGTGGTGGGCACAGTAGTTGCGAATAGTTGTTAAGTGGTGCAGAAAGGTTCTGAGGTTTTTCTCGTCTATGTCGTAAATATCAGCAATCGCTTTGCGATCTTGTCGATTTTGCAGGTTGTCGTACCACTGAGAAAGTTGGCCAAGACTCATCAGTTCAACTATCGCCCAAATCGGAGGCAGAGATTCCTGGTATTTTTGAGTCAGGTGTTTAATAAACTCTTCACCGCTTTGTTTCACTTCGTTTTCCAATTTAATCAGCGCCCGGTTATACCGAAGTTGATTGTGGAATAATGCCTGATTTAAATGTGGGTGAGTGCCATAACGCAAGCTGAGATGATAGGCGAATTGGGTGCGTAGCGAAACTTCAATACGTTCAATGGCATCCATAAGCCATAATCGCAATTCCCTATCAAAAATATAGATATTTAATGCATCTTCAAACCGTGTGCCAGCGCGAAACTGATGACTGCTATGGTCTTTTTCAAACGGTAACCAATAAGCCCCAAGACGGTAATAATTTAGATGACCAAGGTAATGAATGGCCAGCGCTTCGTCGACGACTAACATTCCTCGATTTTTCAGCTGCTGTAACTGATCTTGCAGTTTTAATGGGGGCTTGTTATAGGAAATTTTTGGAGACTTGGCGGGTTGCGTCACTTCTTAACCCCCCAGAAACAAGTAACCCTCCGGGGTGCGCTGTTCTTATGGGAAGCGTGGAGGGTATTGTTGCCAAGTATTTTATTACTTATCTGTAATAATGCAAGGGTATTTTGGTATATTTTGCGTTGATGCATGGATGTGATTACGGCTATTTAATGATGCGCAGATGGTTCCGATCGCGCGGCTTCGAAGAGGGTATATGATGTCCGGATGAGCTCTGAGTGGCCAGCATCAAACCGAATGTCAATTGTTCAATTTCTGTCGCGTCTAATATCAGTTGCTGTGCTACGTCATTTTTACTAATGCCCTCTTCTCGTAATGCCGCAAACACTTTGGACAATATCTGTGACGTTTCATGAGGTGCCCCTTCCGGTTCATTTGTCCGATATCCGGCACCTGAAATTTGGATACAAAGAGTCCTATAAACCCAGTCGGTTGTTAAATTAAGTGCATGCAAACGATAGTTAAGGGCAGCTACTGAAACGGTCCAATATTTTTTGTAGGCGATCAAGCTGGGTAGCGTTGGAAATTTTGGTGCATTAGCTAATACACTACGCCTAGGCATGAGAAAAGCTGATGCGAATGCATTTGCCTCTCTTTCAATTTCTTGACCTTGTGGCTCACCATGTCGATGCAAAACTAGGTGTCCAAGCTCATGCGCGGCATCAAAGCGGCAGTGCTCGGCAGACTTGAGTGTATTTAGGAAGACAAACGGTTTCCCCCCATACCACATAGAGTAAGCATCAACTTCTCTTGCATCGATAGCCAAAGAAAAAACACGAATACCCTTTGATTCAAGCAGAGAAATCATATTTTTGATAGATAATTCGCCAATGCCCCAATGGTGGCGCAACGTATCTGCGGCGGCTTCCGGGCTTTGTTGATTATCTGTAGACTCTCGCCCTAAATCGGGTAAATCAACATCAGGGAGATCAAATCGCTGTTCAATCCACTCATTCAAGAGTAATGCGATACTGCCTGCACTTAATGCAATATCTCGTTGACTGGCTGTCATTTTTGTTAGCGCTCGGAAACTAGCAATATTAGGCGTTAATTCGTCTATATCATCGGCTAAAAAAAAGTTTGTTGGGAAGTTGAGTGCATTAGCAATACGATTTAGCGTTTCTCGCTCAGGCTCTTGTGTCCCTTTTTCATAACCTATAACTGATTTTTCGCTGACACCTATAAACTGCGCCAAGACTTTCTTCTTAATGCCGCGCCGCTTTCTGGCTAATGCAAATCGGGTTGGATTAAACATGGTTTATCATGAGGCTTTCCGCCTGATTTCAATATCAATATCCTGGCTTTCAGTTGGTCGGACTTCTATTGGCGTTTCGCCAAGCGGAATTGATTTTAAAATGATACGTTCTTTCCAGCTTTTTATTCTCCCATCGGATCCAATCTCAGAGGGTAAAGATAATTCACATCGAATTTCGTCTATTGCAAAGTGATAAAGCAAAATCCAAGTTGAAAAACTGTCTTTGTTAACAGGAGGTGCGGGGATCAGCTCCGCAAACATATCGATTTGATTATTTATGTTAATAGCATCAATTGTGTTAGTTCCTTTTGGACACTTATTTGATGGCGTTGCATGTGGTGAGCCTGTAGCTTCATCACCAGTTGCAACAGCAATAGCTAGATCCAGTAACACATTAGTTACAAGTTCATAGTTTCCTTTATCCGATTTCTCCCAACCAAATGGCAGCAAAACTTCACGAAGTCTAGCTACTGTTTCGGCCCAGGCTGAATAGCCGTGAAAAATACGAGGGTGATTTTCTGACAACTTTGTGCGTGCAAGATGGCCGTTCTTTACTGCTTCTATTAAAGCCAATTCGGTAAGGCTTAGCTGAGCAAGGCGTTCTTGGGTATCTAGTTCTTCAGCGTAAATTTTTACTTTCACTTGATTGATGCCTTCATGGATTTCAGGATTATTAAACTTCTATTTATTCTACCACAATTGAGGTTAAAAAAAAGGAAGTTTAAAGAAATTGGCCTTTTTTTTGAAAAAAAACGTGGTTTTTCCCCCCCGCCAGTCATTACGAAGAAGAATTCAAGGCGGTCATGAACAACAATATTAATCCGGCTTTTTTGCAGAGCATTATGATTCCACACTGGGAACTGGAATATTGGTGCAAGGAGTATCACGTTCCTTTTCCTGAATTTTGGGTTTGTTCTATAATAATGGGTGGAAAAAAAGCTCCCTTTCCAGGTGCCATTGATTTTTTTATACAAGAAGACTGCGGCGAGACTGACCCTGAACCAGAGAACGGTAGCCCATCTGACAAAAAGCCAAAATCGGAAAATCATCGTCGAGCAGCACAACAGCGCCACGAACCCGTCAACCAGCTAAAAAGGGAATGCATATTATTTTTTTTAACGCAAAAAGGCAGCAATACAAAAATTGCAGAGCGTTTTTACGATTCACTTCCAGCTGATCAAAAAAAGTTATTGTCGGCTGAAAATGCTATTCGTACCCTTTCTCAAGCTATTGCTGAGTATAAACAAGGTGTCGATAAAGATTGGCTAAAAGGAATTCCTCGCCAATAAAACGTAGTACATCCCAGCTGCAATGCTATACACTAATTAACCGCATAAAGACTATCTCAGTTCAACGAATGATTAACTGAATGAGTGGCTACCAGAAATTACGCTACAAGATAACGCTTGGGCCGCCCATCCTGCAATGGCCATTCTGCAGCCATAAATTACTTTTATGGCTAATGCCTGAACAAACCGCCCTATCAACTCAATGAGGATGAGGTTTTTGCTGCGGGCACTTATCTTTCTCCACAGTAACCACAACCTGAACAGAAGAGATTATCTTGAGACGTAGAAGAAAATCCGATTTAAACCATCTGATCGACATGTTATTCGAGTTGACCGGGTTTGTTTGGCAAATCGGCGCGGCGGTCACGGCGACGCTCTTATTCCTATCGTATATGGCGTATGGGTGGGCGGAAAATCTGAACACAATCGGCGAGAGGACGGCTGCGTTGTCAGCTGTCATCGCTAACGTTGGTTGGGCCGTTTACTTGCTTCCTTTGATACTTACGATTCTGGCCGTTCTGTTCGGCGTGAAGACCTTTGACACTTACATCAAGGAGCGCTTTTAACATACCTTGCCCATTATTTCATGATGTATGCTAACCTTATTTTACGCCACAAAGCAGCACTAGCTTATCTTGCTCTTTCTGTGTAAACAAAAATGGCAAGGCAAAACCACCATTTGACAGACACCGACTCAACTTAAAATTTGCCTGAGGGTTATCCACATTTTCTGTGGATAACCCTGTATTCAATTTGTCACATTTCCTTCTGAACGCCTGCCTTATCTGGGCAGACGTTAAATTGACCAAGAACTGACCAATCATTTTCTCTATGCGCTTCACGGTGTAATGAGCCGCCTTTCTTTGTTTCAATTACCAATTGAGACCCGTATTTCTATCGTTATCTTCCATGACGTTTTCGATCTCAATCTTGCGCCCTTCCAGCTCCTCCCATTGCAGCCGGTACTTTCCAAGGGTTTCAACGTCACGCTCGGCTTTGACGCTGAAAGCATACCGGGCGGTACGTTACGCATAGTCATCCCAGTTGTGATGCTTTTCCGCCTGTTCCGGTGTTCTGATAGCGGGTGCGCACTGCCTCACGGCGGACTCAATCTCGGACGGGCTATGACCCGTAACACGCATCCGCACAGCAATCAATGAGTCAACCTGCGTTTAAACAAAATGGCTAAACTTTGATCAAGTTTAAAGATTGTCCAACAAATGCTGCCTGATAGAATCAATATCACTGCCTTGAGTTTGAGTATTTAAACGATCTTGAGTGTTAGTATTTTGAGTGTTAGGCAGTTTGCCTTTGGTGATGTTGGCTTTATCGTACATTGAATCGGCTGTCAGGCTGCCTTCAGGCAATTGGTTTGAAATTTTCATCATATCGATCCATTCACTGAAATCCATTTTGTCAAAATCCAACTGGGATATTTTATTAATAGGAAGCCCTTCGCATGTCGGCGCTTTAGGGTCGCCGAACGTTATGCCCAGCTGTGGTCTCGCTTGTTGTTGAAATATCCTGGAAAATGGGCTGCTAAAACAGCAATACGCTTCTTTTCTGGCAACGCAACCAAAGAATGTTTCAGATGAACAGTAGTCACCAATTTCGCCGGCCGAGGTGCATAACCGTTGCTGCTTGAGCATGTTTAGCTTAACTTCTTCTTCAGTGCAGGCAAAAATCAGCTGCACAACCATTTTTGCGATCTGATAAATCGCATAAATAATGCCGACTACTGTGATAATTGAAGACAGCATTGATCCGGCCATTGAATACGTGGTTGTCGTAACTGTCCCCACAGTAGTTGTTGTGGCTGCCAACAATGTTGATGCTGCGGTTTCTCCAAATATAGACGCAACCCATTCCCCCATCCACTGCACAACCTGTTGTTTTGCTGCTTCTATGCCTAAATCTGCGCCAATTTCCTCGCCAAGCATCGATGCGACAGAATCATACAGGGATGTAAACGGCTCAGTGACGGCGCTCCAGGTATCCGTGATAACGCCAATAGGTGCCTGCAACACGGAACCAGTAGACACCATATTCCATGCGCCAACCATATCTGTAAGAACAGCTCCGTTTTGTGCGATGGAATAGGCCTCAACAGAGGTATCGGCCAGCTCCCAGGTATTAGTTGCCAACCACATGTAATCGATCCAACTGCCTTGGATCGGCATGTTGCAGCAATCGACCTGCCCCAAGATGGATAGATCAGCCATTTGACATTCCATGGGCTCGCCGGCAAACAAAGCGCAATCGCCAGTGGACGGATCGCAACCGTTGCTTTGTTGTGCCTGATTGAGCGTTTGTAATGCGGTGGCCGCCCGAATAAAATCCTTGTTCGACTCGATTTTTTGATTGATGCATTCCCCTCCCATGCAACGAATACCGCTATCGCAGATGGTTTTTTCACCATCGTTTACCTGGTCGCAACTTGCCGCACGATCGGCGCCGCAGTCATAGGTAACAATAAATTCCTGGCAAACCCCGGTTACCGGGCTCACGGCGCCAGCCGCACAGGTTTCCCCAACGTACCCGCACTGTGGATTTGAGGTTAATTCATCGCAATTTGTGTGTTCGTCCAGATTGTAATCGTACTGAGGACAAACCTGGTAACCGTCCTTGTCGGTAAAGCATGGTAACGTTATATGCCCTGGGACACGAGTTTCTGCGGCATAACAAATGGGCGCCGGCGGTGACGTCGGCGGATCTGGCAAGATCGGTTGCAAATATTGCGCGTATGGATCTGGCGTAATCGTTATAGAACCCAATATTCTTGAATTGGCCGCATCCGTACACTTCCACCAATCTGTTGAGGCTTGATCATTTAACGAACCACTTGAAATAAAGGACGGCGTCGTGCCGGTTGGCGGCCCGTTGGCAAAGAGGCGGGCACGACAGCCAGCCGGATAATCAATAAAGCTTTCTTCAAAATCCGGTTTTTTTTTAATAGTAAAATAAGAGCCACCGTCAGGCGTTGAATCGTCATCAGAAAAGATCGTAAATGTAATAGTATGCTGCCCAGGTGTTAGGTACGGCAAAATATCAATGTTTGGGGAAAACGACCAGGGGTCAATATCTAAACAACCGCCGCCGGCCAAGTTCCAAATGACAGTGCCGTCAATAATAACTTGTGCGCCGCCGTCGCCTACCACCTGGGTCAATTTTGCGCTAATCAATCGCGTGGCGTCGACAACATTTATTGTCAGTGTGTAACTTTCATACCAGCACCCATCTCCTTGATTCCATCCATTCCATGGATTCCCGACTTGCATGCTGATCTCATCCGGCAATGCCGTGTCATTGAAGAACACTTCGCTTGCGTTGGATACCGATACTTTTTGCACGGGTTTTGATGTATCAGGGATCGGCGTAATCACCCTATTAACTTTGCACGACTCGGTTTTGAATGTTTTCTTGCAGGTCTTCAGATCCTCCATGTGGATCGGGCAAGATGTTTCTGAAAAGCTCGTTTTCTTGTCACATCCATAAACAGGTCATTGATTAATGACGATTTCAGGCTATAAATATCGTCCGATGTTTTCCAGATTGGATCGTTGTACATATTAGGCATCGCTGTATTGGCACCCATCAGGGTTTGATAGGCGTAGGCATGCGTCGACGTGCCGGTCGAGAGCGAACCGAGACCGTTATTTACCTGCGGGCCCAATGTGGCGGCGTCCCCATAGGATGCTGAA
>ORMF010010591.1_pt1 | contig 11763 bp, 8 predicted proteins | sample 1779871 | NCBI WGS metagenome assembly ORMF01 (sample SAMEA104232316, study PRJEB22302) | groundwater metagenome | biome: forest; feature: aquifer; material: groundwater | place: USA | collected 2011-08-07 | depth 5.4 m
AAGGCGGCATGGTGCTGGCAAAGAACGAAGAGGACCTCGCGCGGATCAAGATGCTGGCGCTGCACGGCATGAGCAAGGACGCCTGGAAGCGATTCAGCGATGAAGGCTACAAACACTATTTTGTCGTCGAGACGGGCTTCAAATACAACATGATGGATTTGCAGGCCGCGCTGGGTATTCACCAGCTTCAGCGTGTCGAATCGAATTGGCTGCGCCGCGAAGAAATCTGGGAGCAATACAATGAAGCCTTTGCCGGGCTGCCCGTGACATTGCCGGCGGCCCCAGAGCCGGACACCCGCCACGCTTATCATCTCTATACGATTCTGATTGACGACGAACGCGCCGGGATCAGCCGCGATGAATTTCTTGATGAGATGACTGCGAACAACGTCGGCGTCGGGGTGCATTACCTGAGCGTGCCGGAGCATCCCATCTATCAGGAGAAGTTTGGTTGGCAGCCGGAAGACTATCCGAATGCAATGCGCGTCGGCAGGCAAACGGTCAGTCTGCCGCTGTCGGCGGGACTGACTGACTTAGAAGTCTCGCGGGTAATTGAAGTAGTCCGAGACACGATCATTGTAAAGAGCAAAGGGCGAAGATCCAACGGGTTAAGCTTAGAGAGCCGGGAGCAAAACGGCCAACTTTGCACTCAGCCCTTAACTTAGCTCACTTCGCCCTTTGCCCTTGGCAATGATAGCAGAAGTCAGAGATCAGAGTTCAGAGAACAGAGGTCAGAGTGGTGTAAGGGATATGAACTGCCGATGATCAAGAGTCCGTCCCGCTCCTGACATTTGACCTCTGATCTCTATTTTCTGACCTTTGTTTTTCCCAATGAGTCAGCAATCCGCAATCTCAGATTCACCCATACCGCTGGGTGCTTTTCCCCCTGCCGCCGAATTACCCACACTGCGCATCCAGCCCTCGAAGGGTTGGGCGCCGCTAAAGCTTCGTGATCTTTGGGAATACCGCGAACTGCTCTACTTTCTGGTATGGCGCGACATCAAAGTGCGTTACAAACAGACGGCGCTGGGCGCCAGTTGGGCGGTCATTCAACCGTTCATGACGATGGTGGTCTTTAGCATCTTCTTTGGATATCTCGCCAAAGTCCCTTCGGATGGAATTCCGTATCCAATCTTTAGTTTCGCGGCGCTGGTGCCCTGGAGCTTTTTCGCCAACGGCCTGAGTCAGTCATCGAACAGTCTGGTGGGCAGCGGTGCGCTGATCAGCAAAGTGTATTTCCCCAGGCTGATCATTCCGCTCGCTTCAATATTCTCCGGCATGGTCGATTTCGCGATAGCCTTTGCGGTGATGCTGGTGATGATGCTCTATTACGGATTTGTGCCAACCTCGAATGTGATCTGGTTGCCGCTGTTTCTGCTGCTGGCGCTGGTCACTTCGCTGGGCGTCGGTTTGTGGCTGTCGGCGCTGAACGTCGAATACCGGGATGTGCGCTATGTCGTTCCCTTCGTCACCCAGTTCTGGATGCTGGCCACTCCGATTGGTTATCCCAGCAGTCTGCTGCACGAACCATGGCGCACGATCTATGGCTTGAATCCAATGGTCGGCGTAGTCGAAGGCTTTCGCTGGGCGCTACTGAGAACGAACTCTGCGCCAGGCCCAATCATCGCTGTGTCTTCCGCCGCCGCTCTGCTGATTCTGATTACGGGCGCGTTTTATTTCCGCCGGATGGAAAAGACCTTCGCGGACATCATCTAGTGGCGGCTCATGTTTTTCTGTGAGCGGAATCCTGCTGAACTGGCCCCTAACTAAGGTCGCTGCGCGGCACCCTAATTCCTGATTTCATTTCCTATGTCTGACATCGCTATTAAAGTTGAAGGCCTCGGAAAGCGCTACCGCATCGGCGCCAACCAACAAGCGTATAAGACGCTAAGAGAGAAGCTCAACGACACCGCGCTGACCCCATTCCGCGCGCTCCGTTCTCTAGCCGGCCGCAACGGCCATAATTCCACCAACGGAAAAAAATCCAAAGCGGAAATGATCTGGGCGCTCAAAGATGTCTCGTTCGAGGTCAAACGAGGTGAGGTTGTCGGCATTATTGGGCGCAACGGTGCAGGGAAGAGCACCCTGCTAAAAATCCTCTCACGAATTACCGAGCCGACCGTGGGTTACGCAGACATTACTGGCCGCATCGCGTCGCTGCTTGAAGTGGGCACCGGATTCCAGCCGGAACTGAGCGGCCGCGAGAACATTTACTTGAACGGATCCATTCTGGGCATGAAGCATGCGGAGATTCGCCGGAAGTTTGACGAGATCGTGGCCTTTGCCGAGGTCGAAAAATTCATCGACACTCCGGTCAAACATTACTCCAGCGGCATGTACGTACGACTAGCGTTCGGCGTCGCTGCGCACCTCGATCCGGAAATCTTGTTAGTCGATGAAGTCCTGGCGGTTGGTGACGCCGCCTTTCAAAAGAAGTGTCTGGGAAAAATGGGCGATGTGGCCAGGGAAGGACGCACTGTCTTGTTCGTTAGCCATAATATGGCGGCGATCGAAAATCTGTGCGGCAGGGGCGTCGTTCTCATTGACGGGCGCGTTAGCCACGAAGGCGGTGTTGAAGAATGCGTAGCCGCTTATTTGGATTCAGGAATCATGTCCCATGACGGCGACGTCGATCTTTCTTCTCACCTAACCCGCTGCGGCGACGCCTTACCGCTCTTGAAAAGGGTGCGCCTATTAGACAAGGAGGGCAACGTCAAAGATAGGTTTCGATGCGGCGAACCAATGATGATTGAATTTACTTTAGATCCGATCGTTAGTCTTAAAGATCCTCAGTTCGGGATCGGCGTAGATGATTGGATGGGAAGCAGGATTTTCAGCATTACGACTTATTTCTCGGACTCGCAACTGCCTGCACTTGAACAGCCGTGCAAGGTTATTTGTTCCATCGACGAGGTGCCACTCGCGCCGGGACGGTATTCGCTCTCGTTGAGCGCAGGAACCCCGCACAATAAAGTCATGGATTCTTTGGAGAAAGCGGTGTCTTTTGATGTTGAGCCCGTCGACTTCTTTGGGAACGGTCGTGTTCCTGACCCGGGTTATGGCCGAGTGCTCGTCCGTTCGCGATGGGAGAGCGTTAAGGATTGAAGTCTCGTCTGATTGATCGAAATGCCATCGAAAATGAGAATAGTCTTCACCCTATGTTCCAACAATTACCTGGCTCAGGCCAAGACGCTGGGGGACTCAGTAATAGAGCATAACCCCGGTTATGAGTTCGTAATTGGATTAGTAGATAGAAAGCGTAACAATATCGATTACGACTCTTTTCTTCCCCACAAGATTATCGAGCTGGAAACAGTAGGAGTCCAGAACTTCGATGAGCTGTGCGAAAGATACGATATTATCGAGCTGAACACTGCCGTTAAGCCTTTCTTTTTCAAATTTCTTTTTCGAGAACACCCGGATGTTCGGGGTGCGATCTACCTCGACCCCGATATAATGGTGTTCGGCAGTTTGGAGTCGATCTACCAAGACTTGAACCAGTACTCTCTAGCTATTACTCCCCACATTTTGAGCCCAATCGGATTTGATGGTCATCGGCCCGAAGAGAATGTATTCCTCAATTTCGGCATATACAATCTCGGTTTTATTGCAGTTGCGAATCTACCGGAAGGTCTAAGATTCCTCGAATGGTGGGGCGAGCGGACTTTGTCTCTGGGCTATATCAGAACTCAAGAAGGTCTGTTTGTAGATCAGCTCTGGATAAACCTTGCTACTGTGTTCTTCCAGAACGTCAAGGTTATCCTGAATCCCGGACTAAACGTCGCGTACTGGAACCTTCACGAGCGGAAGTTATCTCGAAGAGGAGGCACATTTGTTGTAAACGACAGTGTCCCGCTCGTTTTCTATCACTTTAGTTCGTACAAACTGCAAGCTCCCGACATCTCGCCGTACCAGAACAGATACACGTTTCAAGACCGACCGGATGTGGTTGAACTATTTGATATCTACAACACAAGTCTGGTTGCAAACAGGCATGATTTTTTCAGTAGGATTGAGTGTGATTATGTTGCCCAGCGAAGTGAGTACCTGACGGCTCAAGAAACAAATAGGGCGGCGGAGAGAAAACAGCCACTGGTTCTCAATCAACTGAAGCGAATAACCCCGGACTTTATTAAGAACATCGTGGTTCTCCTGAACAGGAAGATTGAATCGCTTCGCGGTTATTGAGCATCGCCCGTCGTTTTTCAACTATGCGTTGTCCAACTCTTAAAGATCTTCCTCCTCCGCTTAAAGGGAAGAGCGGTTGGCCCTGGACAGAAGAAACGAGGCCCCCGGTCGCGGTAGGGTCTGATGATATTCGTTTGCCTCGAGTGACCGTCGTGACTCCTTCTTACAATCAGGGTGGATTCATCGAAGAAACGATTCGCTCCGTGCTCTTGCAGGGTTATCCGAATCTTGAATACATCGTCATCGATGGTGGCAGCACTGATCAAAGCGTAGAGATCATTCGCAAATACGAAAAGTGGCTCGCCCATTGGGTCAGCGAGAAAGACGAAGGCCAAACCCACGCGATCAATAAGGGCTTCACGCATTCCGCAGGTGAGATTTGCGCTTACTTGAATTCCGACGACGTTTATCTGCCGAACGCCTTGCGCGACGTCGCTGCGTTCTTCCATAAAAATTCGGACACCGGGATGGCTTACGGGGATTGTCAGATCATAGATGAATCGAGCCGGATTAACGATTCATGGATCGCTCCTGAGTTCAATTTGCTGGAATTGGTGTTTCGCTGCTACATCGCACAGCCGGCAGCGTTCTGGCGCAATTCAACGGCCGCCAGCGTCGGCAACTTTAACACTGAAATGCACTATGCATTTGACTATCAAATGTGGCTGCGAGTAGCGGCAGCGCGTTTCAAACTCTCGCATGTTCCACTCATGCTGGCGCAGCATCGCAAAACCGAGGGCACGAAAACGGTGAGCCAGCCGGAAGAATTCACTGCTGAAATCGTTGGTGGACTCAAGACTTTCTTTGGCTCACCCTCCTTACCAGCGGCGCTGAAGTCAATTGAATCAGATGCCTATGCCATCGTTTTTTTGAATCATTCGCTGCTGAATTTTCGCCGGCAGAGCATCGAAGAAGCACGGCGTGCTTTGGAATTCGCTTTTAGCCACTCGCCTGATCTGGTTGCCAGACAACGGGAACGCGTCATCCGAGCGATAGTCGCGAACGCCGATCCATCGGGTCCGATCGATGACGCTCGCGAATACATGGAACGTCTCTTTGCGCAGCTTCCAGACAGTGCGCGCGGGCTGGAACAGATTCGCGCACGCGTGTTGCGAAGGGTCGAAATTCTGCACGCATCACGTTCGCAAGATCTGCAGTCCGTACGGCGCGCGTGGAAGCTATTGCTGCCCATTCTAATTGATGATGCCATGTGGTTGCGCAACGATGCGGCGCGGAGTGAAATCCTAAAACTTCTGATTGGTCAATCTGGGATCCGGCGACTCGCCGGGTTCAAGCGTCTATTAGCGGAAGCTCGCGGTTCGATTCCCCGAGACGAGGAAAACCTACGCCTGAGTCGCTGAACATTTGTTTCGTAAGCCAGGAATACCCCGAAGAAACGGGATGGGGTGGCATCGGTACTTACACATATGAGATGGCGCACGGCCTGGCACGCGCAGGTCATCAAGTAATCGTCGTTAGTCGAGCTCTTAGCGAGGCCAAGCACTACACTGAATCTGACGGCGTTGAAGTCTATCGCATCCTGCCCCGCCTTAACCTTAATTCTACACCGGTACTTTGGCGGCTCAACCGCTGGTGGGAGGGTTATCATTTGGCAGTTGCGACTCAGCTAAGACAGATTTTGCGCGAGCGGCAAATTGATTTAATCGAGAGTCCGGAACTGCATGCCGAACCGTTGCTGCACTCGCTGTTTCACTCCAAGCCTCCGTTCGTGGTGCGTTTGCATACCGGCAGCGGCGTGGTGATGAACTTTGAGCCGAACCCCTCAAAACCCATGAAACGTGACGCGCGGTTTGAGCGCTGGCTGATCGGGAATGCGGCGCACGTCACTTCGCCCAGCAAGGCGCTGCTGACTTCGACGTTGAATGGCCGAGCTTCTGAGCGTTGCACCGTAATACCCAATCCGGTCGACACGGACCACTTTAGGCCTCATCCGCCATCGAGTGATTCTAATTCGATTCCGAATGTGATTTGTGTTGGTCGTCCTCGCTACCTAAAGGGATTTCACGTGGTGGCCCGGGCGATCCCGATAGTTTGGGAAGCCATTCCCGAAGCGCGTTTCACATTTATTCCGGCGCCGATGGGAAAGACCGGAGGTTCGCTACGCGATGCGTACGCCGGCATTCTCGGAAATTTGATCGATGACCCGCGCGTTCAACTGATTGATCCAGTGGGCCGCGAGCGGATGCCGGCGTTTTACCGAGACGCGACAGTCTGCGTCGTGCCGTCGCTCTGGGAGGGGTTTGGCTATGTGTGCGCGGAGGCGATGGCTTGTGGGATTCCAGTAGTTGCCGGTTGCGTCGGCGGAATGGCCGAGATCGTCGAGGACGGTAAATCCGGGGTGCTCGTGGAACCCGGCAATGCTCCGGCGTTAGCTCAAACGATCATCAGTTTACTACGCGATGCTGATCGACGCGGACGGCTCGGCGCCGCGGCGCGTGTGCGCATCGTCGAGAATTTTTCCAGTCCGGTTATCACTGGGCAGATGGCTAATCTTTATCGGGAAGTAGTTCAGGGGGCGGTAGGTTGAAATCACGTTCCCCGGCCTACTCGATTGGAAGAAGGGCGGTCCTCGCATTGGGAAACCATGCGTGGGAAACACCTATTCTGCTTGTGCTGGTGTCCGCTCTGCCGACCGTGGCAGGGACCGCCGGCGACTGATTTGCTGCGGCGCGGAAGTTACGATTTGCAAGGTGTCTCTGCAAGAACGTTTGTGTTGAGGCCTAAATCCAATCCGAGAGAGTGAAACCCGTTCTTACCATCGCCGTCTGCACATATAATCGCGCGGCGCTCTTGCCTCGGGCGCTCAATTCTATTTCGTTGCAGACACTCAACCGCCGTGACCTGGAAATCCTTGTCGTCGACAATGGCTCGACGGATCAAACACGGGAACTGGTTGCGGCCCGACAACTTCAAGACAGCTCGCTTCGCTACGTTGCCGAGCCAACTCCGGGAATTGCATATGCGCGAAATCGGGCGATGCACGAGGCGCGCGGCGAGTATTTAGCTTTCCTTGATGACGATGCGTGGGCTGATCGTGGCTGGGTGGAAAATCTGCTTCGCGCAATTGAGTCGGTCCGGCCTATTCCTGAATGCGTCGTTGGGCCGGTGTCGCTCGTCTGGGAAGGGAAGCGACCTGATTGGTTTCCCTCTCGTTTCGAATCGTTTCTGTGTAGTTATGACATGGGCGATGCCCCACATTTCCTTGGCGCCGGGGGCTACCTCTTGACGACCAACTCGCTGTTTCATCGGGAGACACTCTTGAGTCTTGGCGGCATGCGAACCGATTTGGGCCATCGACGCAACTCGCTCATCGGTGGCGAAGACAACGATATTTTCAATCGCTTTGTTGCCAATGGATATCGCGTCTATTACGAGCCGCAGGCGCGCGTCCTTCATCCGGTGCCAAAAGAGCGGCAGACGCGCCGTTTTCTACTGCGACGGCTTTTCTGGGATGGCGCCTCGCAACCGCTGCTCGAACGTCAAGTAGTTTCCGACTCGGAGAATTCGCGGCGCGCCTGGTCCGAGTTCTATCAGAGCGGAAAACGGTCTACGCGGTTTGGCCTGGAAACGCTTCACGGAATTCTCACCGGTGATCGCGGCGCGGCGGAAGCTGGCGTTTACCGCCTGGTGCAGCGGTTGGGTAGGATGCGCACAAACCTGCTCATGGCGCTTGGCATGTTGAGAGACGCCGAATTGTGAAACCACACAGCGCCCTTCATTTGAAACGCGCCATTCGCACGATTGCCACGTTCGCTCCGATGGAGCTTGGGGACACGATCCTGGCGACGCCTCTTTATAGAGCGCTTAGAGTCTCCTATCCAGACGCTCACTTAACGGTCTTGTCTCAGTTGCCAGACCACCCCGTACTGGCGGGCTTCGATGGCTTTGACTCGGTCGTAAGCTACCAACCTGAGGCTGACTTAGCCAGTGCCTTCGATCTGGTGGTGCTTCCTGTCTTGTGTGGGGACGCTGAGGTGCGTCGGCACTTCGACGCGCACCCGTTTGTCATAAGTGCCGATCGGCTTTTTGCAGCGCAACGAGGCACTCTCATAAATAAGTGGAGCGGAAGATACTCACACGTACTCTTTTACCGCCATCAGGTGGAAATGAACATGGAGTTGGCCTACGAGGCGGGTTATGAAGGCCAGACCTTATTGCCTTACTGTCCGCAAGGTGACCCGGCTGAATTCGAACCACTGAAGGGGAAAGTGGGCCTCTTCATCAACACTCCGGCCAACGAGTTTCAGGCAATGGCAAACCGACAGTGGCCTCGGGAACATTGGAAGGCGCTCATCGATCGCCTGGAAGGTGCAAACTTGATTCTGATTGGCGGACCTACAGATCGTCCCAACGTCGAGCAATTGGCTGACGAAACCGGCGCGCCATTTGTTGTGACCGGTTCGTTCGCTAAGTTTACGGCTCTATGCAGAGTGTTGAGAGTTCTCGTCACCACCGATGGCGGTGCTATGCATGCCGCAGCTACCGCAGCGGTGCCGATCGTTTCCCTGCATGGCACATCTTCACCGATTCTTTTGCATCCGTGGATCTATCCTAATGGTAAATGCATCTCTATCTTATCGCCGAATACATGCAGTCCCTGTCAGCGCTCGTACAGACTTCAGGCCTGCGAGAGTGGTCTGACCAAGATGGACTGTATGCAAAATCTTCGACCGGCAATGATCGAGCGCGCCTTGAGCGAAATAGACAATCTCGGGCCCGGCACCTGCCTCGTTATGAAGGGAAATGATTTGATGACAAAGAAGGCTTACCTTGGCAGCTGGAAAAGATCGATTGGATTTACACTCAACCAGAATGCAGCACGAGTAGCCCTCAGGCTAAAGGCCGGTGGCAGTTCGAAAGCCCTAACAAGTTGGAATGCGGCTGAACAAGGCAGCACGGGAGACTAGTTTCTTGGGCGAACAAGGTCCACACGTTTTTGTTTCGCCGCACGCCGACGACGTCGTTCTGTCTTGCGGAGGGACGATTCATTCGTTGCTATCAGAGAGCAAGCCGGTCGAAGTGATTGGTGTGTTTGCCGGAACGCCAGAGACTCCACGCTATTCCGCGTATGCACGCCATCTTCACGCGAAATGGCAGCTAGCTGGGAATCCTATTGAAGAACGCTGGCGCGAAGATTCAGCAGCAATGAGGGATCTCGGGATCGCGTCCTTTGAAAGATGGGACTATTTGGAGGCTCCATATAGAACCGCCGGTGACGGCCGCCCGCTGTACGGCGGTAACGAAGAGTTAACCGGCCCGGTCGAGGCCGAAGATGAGAAGCTTAGAGATGACATCGCTCAAAAAGTTCGCATCCATCTTGAGAAGTTGCCTGATACGGCTGTCCTTTATTTTCCGCTCGCACTGGGGCATCACGTCGATCACCAAATACTCTACGAAATCGGATTGGCACTCTGCGCTTCCGGAAAGCAAATTAGGTTCTACGAAGATTTCCCTTACGCCGAGAACTACAAGGCCAATGGGTTTGATGGCGGGTGGCAGCCGACGATTATTTCAGTTTCGGTCGAAATGAAATTGCGCGCTGCAAATGCCTACGCCTCGCAAGTGCGTGGGCTGGGTGGTTCAATATCGACCCTTGAAAAGCGACTACGCGATTTCGGCGCCTCGGTGGGCAATGGTGACCCGAGCGAACGTTACTGGAAAATCACAATCCCTGGCGCGAAGGAGCTTGTCGATCCAAAGGTTGGTCCCGGCCATCCGCTCGTTAGGAAAGATCCGGAGATCAGGTTTCGCGATTTTGGGAAGTTCCTAAAGACATTCCGTTGGCATGATCTTGATGAGATCCTTTCTCTGGGTGACGGTTATTGTCTGGACGTCGGTTGCGGCAATGGACGTCAACGTAATCTGATTCAAGCGCGAGGATACCAGTGGGTTGGCCTCGATCGGAGCGGCTCAGAGCCGGATATGGTCGCTGGCAATGCGAACGCTTTGCCGCTGCGGGACAGAAGTGTTGCCGCAGTTGTCGCCTGGCAAATCATGGAATACCTGGAGCAGCCCGAGGCCATCTGTGCTGAGGCGGCAAGGGTGCTTGAACCATGCGGCGTTTTCTGTGGTAGCGTCTCGTTCCTCGAGCCGGTGCATGGTCAGACTTACTTCAACATGAGTCCGCTCATTCTCGAGAAGCTCCTAACGCAGCACGGCTTCGCGGATATCGAAATCAAACCGGGGTTGAATGGCTTTGCGTTGATGTTGTGGACCTGGCTGCGCCGCTCGGCAATTCCTTTCGCGGATCGTCTGGCCATCCCTTTGGCATTAGCCCTGTTCGGTCCGGTGGCCGCGCTGATGTTTTGCAGCAGTTGGTTAGCTCAACGCCTGGGATTCGGCAGTGGCCACACGATGGAATGGCTTTCCCGAAAAGCCCCGCTGGAGTTTGCCGGCCACGTAATGTTCTCAGCGCGCAAGAGGGCGCGCACATAACCCGTGCATATTGGTTTCGTAACAATAGAATCGCCCTATGGTGATCGAAGTTCTTGTGGGGTCGCTGCGTATCTCAGGGCGATGATTCCGGCGCTCGTCGATGCTGGACACCGGGTAACGGTTTTTGCGAATGCCAAAGAGAGTAGACGCTTCCAAGCTGAAGATGGCCGGGTATCGGTGCATCACTTTCGCCTGCCTTCAGCGCACTGGTATGTCGCCAAAGTTCCCGGAGTCGGCAGCTTGGTGACATTGCCTTTGCGTCAACTCGAATGGTCAATGGCGTTTTATCGTCAGGTGGCGAAAGTTGCAGTGCAGGACAAGATCGACGTTCTAGAGTCCAGCGAATCGGGCGCCCTTTTCCTAAACCGAATCGCTCCGCTGGTAATCCGGCTGCACGGCAGCGAATTCGCTTTCCGCAAGCACGCCGCGATGCGTCTGAATTTTAGCGTGCGCTGGAATGATTCACTGGAAGCCTCCAGTTCGAAGCACGCAGTTGCTATCACTGCGCCAAGTCACTTTCAGGCGCAGGAAATTACTAAACACCGAGGCTGGCCAGCCGGCCGGGTCCACGTAGTCCCAAATCCTATTTCGGCAACTATGTTGAAGTCAGGTCTTGAATTCGAAAGGAATGGCAGCTCAGAATTGCTGGTGCTGTTCACCGGTCGTCTCGCTCCGGTCAAAGGAATTGAGACGCTGCTAGCTGCGGCAAAGCTTGTACACGATCGCAATCCCGGCATTACCTTTTTGTTAGCTGGCCCGTGGCAAATGCCTCACCCACCCCAACACTACGGGCTGGAACTGAACCGCAAGTCCGCGAATGGGGTTCAATGGGTCGGCGCTCAGGACCAAAGCGAACTTATTGCCTGGTATAAGCGCGCGTCTCTATTTGTGATGCCCTCGTATTATGAAAGCTTCGGGATCAGCGTGGTCGAAGCGATGGTCTTTGGTTTACCGGTGGTGGGTACTCGCGCCGGAGGAATTCCCGAAACGGTAAATGATGGAGTAACCGGCGTGCTACTCGAACCTGGAAATTCTTCGCAGTTGGCAGACACGATCCTGCAGTTGTTTGTCGACAGTCAACGTCGTGGCAGTCTGGGTCGCGCGGGACAAGCAAAGGGC
>ORMF011133232.1_pt1 | contig 11761 bp, 12 predicted proteins | sample 1779871 | NCBI WGS metagenome assembly ORMF01 (sample SAMEA104232316, study PRJEB22302) | groundwater metagenome | biome: forest; feature: aquifer; material: groundwater | place: USA | collected 2011-08-07 | depth 5.4 m
GCTGGTGAAGAGGCCGGATGGGTGGGTGGGTATCGTCAACACCTCGGGCGCCGGTACGCCGCTGAACACCGAGAACAAGGCGCTGCTGACCATCGATGTCTGGGAACATGCGTATTACATCGACTACCGCAATGCCCGTCCCAAGTTTGTCGAAACCTTCCTCGGTTCACTTGCAAACTGGGATTTTGCGGCGAAGAATTTCGCCTGATCGAGGATCGACAGGACGTGATCAGCAAAAGGGGCGCCACAGCAGCGCCCCTTTTGCTGCTGGATGACCGGGAAACCGATATGGAATCGAGAATTGCCGAACTCGAACTCAAGCTCAATCTCAGCGAGGATCATCTCGAAGAGCTGAATCGCACGGTGTTTCGTCAGCAGCAGCAGATCGATCTGCTGCAGGAACAGATTCGGGAACTGTACCAACTGATGCAGGCGGCGGAACCGGGCGAACCGCGCAATCTGCGCGACGAGATACCTCCGCACTATTGATTCGACGCGTGGCATTGCCAGACTGTGCAAGGCCTCAGGCTGCCCCGCCTCCGGGCCTTGTCAGCGGCCGGCAGGTGCCTTTTCTATCCCGCCTATGGCGAATCCGGCACCGAGACCGCGACTCTTGAACCATCCCAGATTCATCTCAAGCGCATAGCGCGCCGGCTTGAGGGAACAATGGTTGTCCTCCGTCTTAGGCTTCATATCCTCGACGTTGATGATTTTCCCTTTCTCGTCGAGGAAAGCCACCGACAGCGGCACGAGGGTGTTTCGCATCCACATGCAGTGTTCTTCGGCTTCGGGGAACACGAACAGCATGCCGCGCTGGGGCGCCATAAAGGTCCGTAACATCATCCCCGTCTGACGGCTTGCGGGAGTGGCGGCGACCTCGGCCTCGATGCGGTGCATTCCCGCGGACAATTCGAGCAGGGGCAGTTGTGGCTGCTGGGCCCATCCAGGCGAGGCAATGACCAACGATGCCGCAAGCAGCACGTTCCTCAGAAACACGTTTGATCTCCTTCAGTGCATTAGGGAAACATTTGGTGATACAAGTACTCTGGACTCTGGCCTGCTTCGACTTTCCGGATCACAACAGAATCGGCGCAACGATCAGAACGCATACTTTAGCGAACAAAAACACCGCCGGTATCAGCAGGAAACTCCCTAGGGTCAAATGCGGCGCAAAAAAAATGGCAGGTTACCCTGCCATTTTTTCGCGAACCCGCAAATTACTTGGCGGCGTCAGCCTTCTTGGCCTTGGCCTTGGCCTTGCCCTTAGCCTTGCCCTTGCCCTTCTTTTCAGCGGCCGGGGCGGCATCAGCCTTCGGAGCAGCCGGGGTGGCCGGAGTAGCAGCAACAGCGGGAGTTGCCGGAGCAGCCTTCGGCGCAGCAGGAGTAGCCGGGGTAGCGGGAGTAGCCGGAGCAGCCTTCGGCGCGTCAGCAGCAAAAGCGGAAGTGGCGATCAGGCCGGCAATCAGGGTCGCGAGTAGCTTGTTCAAGGTATTTCCTTTCATTTCTGAGTAGATGGATTGTTATGAACGCCGCGATGTTTCGTAGCGTTAGTTGGATTAACGCGCCGCTTTACATCAGGTTGACCGTGGATTTGAAGCTCGCGCCACTGACCCGGCGCAAGCCCCTCTAGAGTCCAATCCCCTACCGCCCAGCGAATCAACCTTAGCGTCGGGAGTCCGACGCGTGCGGTCATGCGCCTGACTTGACGATTCTTGCCCTCTGTCAACACCAACTCCAGCCAGCTGGTCGGGATCAGTTGCCGATGCCGGATCGGCGGCGTCCGCTCCCAAAGATTCTCTGGCTCGGCAATTCGGCGCACTTTACAGGGTCGCGTCACGAAATCGCCCAGGTCGACTCCCGCCGCGAGTTTCAGCAGGGCATCTTCCGCCGCTTCACCTTCAACCTGCGCACAGTGGCGCTTCGGTAGCTTGTGGCCGGGGTCGGCAATCCTTGCCTGCAAGGCCCCATCGTCGGTCAATACGACCAATCCCTCGGAATCGGCATCCAGTCGGCCGGCGGCATATACCTTGGGTACTGGAATGAAGTCGGCAAGGGTCGGACGCCCTTCCGCGTCCGTGAACTGGGTGAGCACGCCATAGGGCTTGTTGAACAATATGAGACGACTCAAGCGGAGCAACCGTTGCCAAAGAGGTTACAGAAGCGCTGCGATTCCGGGTAAGGGAAAAAATCCTGCACTGCACCATTGCGAATCTGCTCCTGGGTGTTCTGCCAGAACGTGACGTCGAACAGATCCGGATGGTGGCGCATGAAAGCATCGCGAATCCTGTCCGACACCAAGAGGAAGGTTTCGAACTCTTCCGGAAATACATCAAGGCGCGACACCGAATACCAGACCTCCCCCGACATCTCGGCCTCAAAATTCGGCGGCGGCGGAATGCGCCGAAACTTGCAATCGGTCATGTATTCGATTTCATCGTAGTCGTAAAACACCACGCGACCGTAGCGAGTGACGCCGAAATTCTTCCAAAGCATGTCTCCAGGAAAGATATTGGCGATGGCAAGCTCCCGAATGGCATTGCCGTATTCGCTGACGGCATGTTCCACCTGATCGTTGCGCCCAGACTTTTCAGCTTTTTCAAGATAAAGGTTGAGCGGTTCCATGCGTCTTTCGATGTACAGATGCTCGATGATCAAATCGTCGCCGTCCTCTTCTATCAGCGACGGAACCTCTTTGTACAGCGCATCGATCAGTTCCTGGGAAAATCGCTTGCGGGGCAGTGCAACCTTGGAGAATTCAAGCGTATCCGCCATGCGACCGACTCGATCCACCTGCTTTACCAACTGATATTTGCGTCGCACGGTTTCATGATCGACCTCTTTGGACGCCCCGAAAACATCCTTGATGACCTTGAATACATAAGGGTAGGACGGCAAGGTAAACACCAGCATGACCAAGCCGGGAATCCCCGGTGCGATGATGAACTGGTCCGCCGAATGATGAAGATGAAAAATAAGGTCGCGGAAAAACATGGTCTTGCCCTGCTTGCCCAGTCCCAGCATGGTGTAAAGCTCGGAACGTGGCTTGTTGGGCATGATGGATCGCAGGAACTGTACGTAGCCCGAAGGCACTTCCATGTCCACCATGAAATAGGCGCGTGACAGGGAAAACAGCACGGCTATGCGCCAGGCATCAAGAATGATGGTGTCGAGATAGAGTTTTCCCTCCGGCGAATGTAATACCGGGACGGTAAACGGGTACTCGAAAGCACCATTCACCGCCTTCCCGATCACATAGGCGCCTTTGTTGCGATAGAAGGCCGAATTCAGCACCTGTATCTGCAGGTTGGCTTCACGAGCCGGGATCGTCCCAAGAAGATCCTCGATACTGCGCAAAATGAAACCCACGTCGCGATCCAGATCGTCGAACTCCCGCGTCCATCTGAAATCGACAAATACCTGGCGAATCGATTCGCGAAAACCCGTCTCGTTAGGATAGTAGCAACGATACGTCGGAGGGTCTGATTCGAGATACTCGGTTGATACCGCAGGCCGGACGAAAATGAAATCATTATGGAAATAGGTGCGGTGCAGTATCTGGCAGAACACCGAATTGAAGAACGTTTCGGCAAGTTCCGGCTGCTTGTGGTTCGTCAGCAAATCAATGTACTGCAGCTTTGCCTGCCGCCAGACGGCATCGCCCAAGTCGTCGGCATGAAACTCGCGATGCAGTCGTTCGGTAGTTTCCCTGACGCGATCATCATAGAACTGAATACGATCGCGCACCGCCTGCTGAACGTCCTGCCAACGCGCCTGATCGAAGCGCTGCTTTGCAAGCGCCGAACTCTCATGAAACAGGTGATAGTGCCTGTTGAAACCATCGACCAGGACCCTGGCGATGGATGCGGCGATCAAGTCATCAGAGGGGCCAGCATTCATGTTTCAGAAGTCCGGTAGCTTCACCAGCAGGATTCTACCAGCGGGCTCAACCGCCACTGGATGTGGCCCGTGGCTGGAGCCATGCGTCTTTTTGGAGGATAATCAAACACGATCCTTTCCGCATTCCTCTCGACTTCCCACACACTTAATATCGGAGCAGGCATGAGCACTTCCCTTATCAAAGTTCCCGCGCAGGGCCAGAAAATTATTCCCGGCCAACCGATTCCCGACAACCCTGTCATCCCCTTCATCGAGGGCGATGGCATTGGCGTGGACATCACGCCGGTGATGCAGAAGGTGGTAGATGCCGCCGTCCAGAAATCCTACGGTGGCAAACGCAAGATTTCCTGGATGGAAGTCTACGCTGGAGAAAAGGCGACCCGGCTCTACGGACCCGATGTCTGGCTGCCCGCCGAAACGATTACGGCCTGCAAGGATTACTCGGTCTCCATCAAGGGGCCGCTGACGACACCGGTGGGCGGGGGCATTCGCTCTCTCAACGTTGCCTTGCGGCAGGAAATGGATCTGTATCAGTGCGTGCGACCGGTGCGCTATTTCAAGGGCATCCCGTCGCCGCTGAAGGATCCGAGCAAGACCGACATGGTGATTTTCCGCGAGAACACGGAAGACATTTACTGCGGCATCGAGTGGCAAGCCGAGTCGGCACCAGCCAAAAAGCTCATCAAGTTTCTGCAGGAGGAAATGGGCGTCAACAAGATCCGTTTCCCTAACACCTCGGGCATCGGCATCAAGCCTGTCTCACGCGAAGGAACCGAACGATTGATGCGGGCAGCCGTCAACTATGCGATTGCCAACAAGCGCAAGTCGGTGACGATCGTACATAAGGGCAACATCATGAAATACACGGAAGGCGGCTTCCGTGACTGGGCCTACGCGCTGGCGAAAAACGAATTCGGCGGCGTGGAAATCGATGGCGGCCCCTGGCTCAAGTTGCCCAACGGTATCATCGTCAAGGACGCCATCGCCGACGCATTCTTGCAGCAGATTCTCTTGCGTCCGGCCGAGTATGACGTCATCGCCACACTCAACCTGAACGGCGACTATATTTCCGATGCGCTGGCAGCCCAGGTGGGGGGGATCGGGATTGCTCCAGGTGCCAACATTTCGGATCTGTATGCCTGCTTCGAAGCCACGCACGGTACCGCGCCCAAATACGCAGGCAAGGACTACGTGAATCCGGGATCGTTGATTCTCTCAGCAGAAATGATGCTGCGTCACATGGGCTGGACAGAAGCGGCGGACCTCATCATCAAGTCGATGGAAGCCGCTATTGGCGACAAAGTTGTGACTTACGACTTTGCCCGCCTGATGGAAGGTGCCAAAGAAGTAAAATGCTCGGCATTCGGCCAGGCCATGATCGACCGCATGTAATTTGCAAACCCAGTCGCAACAAAAACAAAGCCCGTCCGATTCTTACGTCGGACGGGCTTTGTTTTTCGGGGCCGGCTTACACGGCCGCCGATAAACTCAACATCAGGGCTTCTGAATATTTGACGCTTGCTTGCCTTTGGGGCCTTGCACCACGTCAAACGTCACTTTGTCACCTTCCTTCAGCGACTTGAAGCCGGCCATGTTGATAGCCGAGAAATGTGCGAAAAGATCTTCGCTACCGTCATCAGGGGTAATAAAACCAAAACCCTTGGCGTCGTTGAACCCCTTAACAGTACCAGTTGCCATGTAACTTTTTCCTTAATCAAAAACGAACGAATCGGCCACCGCTGCGGGCTGCAAAACACCGCACCCCGGCCGGGGCATGTTTGAATTTCAAAATCGGACGAGCAGAGGGGGCCAAGCGGCGATTCAGAGGAGCTGCTATTTGACAGGCTGTGAGACGACCGTAGGTCACTGCGGGGGATTTTGAACTAAACACGTTTCGCGTTTTACGCACATTGTCAAGCAGCGTCAACAACTTTCGATGCTGCATCGCACATCACAACCACTTGCATATTGGCCAACCATCCCAAAATACAAATAGATCGGGCGCCGTATTCCCCTCCTTTTCGAGGTGTTGAACTGTGCCGGAATCACATTAGAATCGAATCATGGCTACACGCAAGCAAGTTGGATCGGAGGGCGGTGCTGCATTGGCGCCGGAGCAAAGTCGCACCAAGCCGCCGCCAATGTTCAAGGTACTACTGCTCAACGACGATTTCACGCCGATGGATTTCGTGGTGGTCGTGTTGGAGAAGTTTTTTGGTTTGTCGCGCGAGCAGTCGACGCAAGTCATGCTCAAGGTGCATCGCGAAGGAAAAGGCGCCTGCGGAGTATACCCTCGCGATGTCGCCGCGACAAAGGTTGAACAGGTAAGTGAGTATGCGCGCCGACACCAGCATCCGCTGGCTTGCGTGATGGAGGAAAACTGATGATCGCCCAGGAACTGGAAGTCAGCTTGCACATGGCCTTTGTCGAGGCGCGGCAGAAGCGCCACGAGTTCATTACCGTCGAGCATCTGCTGCTGGCGCTCCTCGACAATCCCTCGGCGGCGGAAGTCCTGCGTGCGTGCGCAGCGGACATCGAAGCACTGCGCAAGGAACTGTTGACCTTCATTAATGAGCACACGCCTACCGTCGCCGGCAGCGACGAAATCGACACCCAGCCAACGCTCGGCTTCCAACGGGTAATCCAGCGCGCGATCCTGCACGTGCAGTCGTCCGGAAAGAAGGAAGTTACCGGTGCCAATGTACTGGTGGCCATTTTTGGCGAAAAAGACTCCCATGCAGTGTTCTACCTGCAACGCCAGAACGTCACACGGCTGGATGTTGTGAACTTCATTTCCCATGGCATCACCAAGACACCGCAAGCCAAAGGCAAGGAAGAGCCGGCCGAGACCGAGGTTGAATCGCAGGAAAAGGGCGGAGCACTTGAGAGCTTTACCCAGAATCTCAACCAGTTGGCGCTGACGGGCAAAATTGATCCGCTGATCGGCCGCGACAGGGAATTGGAGCGGGTCATTCAGACGCTGTGTCGGCGCCGCAAAAACAATCCCTTGCTGGTGGGCGAAGCCGGCGTGGGCAAAACGGCAATTGCGGAAGGCTTGGCGCGTCACATTGTCGAAGGACGCGTACCCGAGATTCTGGCCAATGCCACCGTGTATTGCCTAGACATGGGCGCGCTTCTCGCCGGAACCAAGTATCGGGGAGATTTCGAGCAGCGCCTGAAGGGCGTTCTCAAACAATTGGCGGACAATCCGAATGCAATCCTGTTCATCGATGAAATTCATACTCTGATCGGAGCCGGTGCGGCATCGGGCGGCACGATGGATGCCTCGAATCTGCTCAAGCCCGCCTTGTCCTCCGGTGCGCTCAAGTGCATTGGCGCCACCACTTACACCGAGTTTCGCGGCGTGTTCGAAAAGGACCATGCCTTGTCCCGGCGCTTCCAGAAGGTCGATGTGAATGAGCCGTCGGTAGACGAAACCGTCTCGATTCTGCGCGGCCTCAAGTCCCGCTTCGAGGAACATCACGGGGTCAAATATTCTGCTGCCGCAATCTCCAGCGCGGCTGAACTGGCCGCCAAATACATAAATGATCGTCACCTTCCAGACAAGGCGATCGACGTTATCGACGAAGCTGGTGCCGCCCAGCGCATCCTGCCTAAATCCAAACAGAAGAAAACTATTGGCAAGCTCGAGATCGAGGATATCGTCGCCAAGATTGCGCGTATCCCGCCGCAGCACGTTTCCGCCGACGACAGATCCGCCTTGAAGAACCTCGACCGGGACCTGAAGAACATGGTCTTTGGCCAGGAGGTTGCCATCGACGCCCTGGCCAAGGCGATCAAGATGTCACGCTCAGGACTCGGCGATCCGCAAAAACCCATTGGCTGTTTCCTTTTTTCGGGGCCCACGGGCGTCGGAAAGACCGAGGTGGCACGTCAACTGGCCTACGGTATGGGTATCGAACTGATTCGCTTCGACATGTCCGAATACATGGAGCGCCATGCCGTCAGCAGGCTGATTGGAGCACCTCCCGGCTATGTCGGCTTCGACCAGGGCGGACTACTCACCGAGGCGGTGACCAAAAAACCCCACGCCGTGCTGCTGCTGGACGAAATCGAAAAGGCACATCCGGAAGTATTCAATATCCTGCTTCAGGTCATGGACCATGGCACCTTGACCGACAACAATGGCCGTAAAGCGGATTTCCGCAATGTGGTGATTGTCATGACGACCAATGCCGGGGCCGAGGCCTTGCAGAAAACCAGCATCGGATTCACCGCCAACAAAGGCCAGGGTGATGAAATGGCCGATATCAAGCGCATGTTCACACCGGAGTTCCGCAACCGGCTGGATGCCATCATCTCGTTTCGTGCGCTCGATGCCGAGATCATCCTGCGCGTGGTGGATAAATTCCTCATGCAGCTCGAAGGCCAACTGCACGAGAAAAAGGTCGAGGTCATCTTCACCGATACCCTGCGTGCCTGGCTGGCTGAAAAGGGCTTCGATCCCCTGATGGGTGCGCGGCCGATGGCCCGCCTGATCCAGGACACGATCCGTTCTGCCCTGGCGGATGAACTGCTGTTTGGCAAACTGGTGCACGGAGGCCATGTCATCATCGACGTAGACGAGCACGAAAAGATCACGCTCAGTTTCGAAGAAGCCACCAGTACTCCGGCAATTACATCGCCGATCTAGGCTCACCTCCACGCACGCGGCTAAGACGCCGCAACGATCCTGTCTTTTCGGATATCAATCGCATCATGGACTTGCTTACCACCGACCTTTGCGACGCACATGAAGACAAGGTGCGAGTCGTCGAACCCATGTTCAGCATTTTTGGCGGCCGCGCGGCTTTTTTTGGCCGCATTGCCACGCTTAAACTTTTTGAAGACAACTCGCTGGTCAGAAAAGCCCTGGAATCCCCCGGCGAAGGCCGCGTACTGGTCATTGACGGCGGCGGCAGCCTGCGCCGAGCCTTGGTCGGCGATCAACTCGCAGCACTCGGACTTAAGAACGGCTGGGCGGGCATTGTTGTCTATGGTTGCATCCGTGATTCCCGCGCCATCGGCGAAATGGACATCGGCGTGTTTGCGATCGACACGCATCCAATGAAGACGGTGAAGAAGAATGTCGGCGAGGCAGACGTGCCGGTAACTTTCGGCGGCGTCACATTCGCACCCGGTGAATGGTTGTACGCGGACGAAGATGGCGTAATTGTTAGTACTACTGCTCTACATTAGCGCCTAGTCTTATATAAGATACATGTTATGGCGATTTTATGTTTCGCGATAGCAAACAGCATTTCATATTATAAAAATAACAATTTAACTTACTGTTAGATAATAATAAAAATTATTGCATAGTCTTATATAAGACTATTGCTGCAACGCAAAATCCTCTTTATACTGTCGATACCGCTCCTGCTTGGGGCACCCCCCTTCGACAACGACCCTTCAGAGGATTGAACATGACCGATCGCAAAGCACAAGTAGCAGCCCTGGAAAAGGACTGGAAAGAGAACCCACGCTGGAAAGGCGTCAAGCGCGGCTACAGTGCCGAGGACGTTGTGCGCTTGCGCGGCTCCCTCCCCATCGAGTACACGCTGGCCAAACGCGGGGCAGAAACCCTGTGGGCCAAGGTCAATGGCGGCGCAAAAAAGGGCTACGTAAATGCCTTCGGCGCCATCAGTGCCGGTCAGGCCATGCAGCAGGCCAAGGCTGGTCTCGAGGCCGTCTATCTGTCAGGCTGGCAGGTCGCTGCCGACGGCAACACCTCCGAAACCATGTACCCGGACCAGTCGCTCTATGCCTACGACTCCGTGCCGACCATGGTGCGTCGTATCAACAACACCTTCAAGCGCGCCGACGAAATCCAGTGGAGCCGCGGCATCAACCCGGGCGACAAGGAATACGTCGATTTCTTCCTGCCCATCGTGGCTGACGCCGAGGCCGGTTTCGGCGGCGTGCTGAACGCTTTCGAACTGATGAAGAACATGATCACCGCCGGTGCCGCCGGCGTGCACTTCGAAGACCAGTTGGCTGCCGTGAAGAAATGCGGCCACATGGGCGGCAAGGTGCTCGTTCCCACCCGCGAAGCCGTTGAGAAGCTCATCTCCGCGCGTTTCGCCGCCGACACCATGGGCGTGCCGACCATCATCCTGGCTCGCACCGATGCCGAAGCCGCGAACCTGATCACCAGCGATTACGACGACAACGACAAGCCCTTCATCACCGGCGAGCGGACCCAGGAAGGTTTCTACCGCGTCAAGAACGGCCTCGAACAGTCGATCAGCCGCGGCATCGCCTACGCCCCCTACGCCGACCTGGTGTGGTGCGAAACCGGCGTGCCGGATATCGGCTTTGCGCGCGAATTCGCCCAGGCCGTCCTCGCCGCCTGCCCCGGCAAGCTGCTGTCGTATAACTGCTCACCTTCCTTCAACTGGAAGAAGAACCTGTCCGACTCGCAAATTGCCTCGTTCCAGGAAGAGCTCTCGGCGCTCGGCTACAAGTACCAGTTCATCACGCTGGCCGGCATCCACATCAACTGGTTCAACACCTTCCAGTTCGCCCACGCCTACGCCCGCGGCGAAGGCATGAAGCACTATGTGAACATGGTCCAAGAGCCGGAATTCGCTGCGCGCGACAAGGGCTACACCTTTGTTTCGCACCAGCAGGAAGTCGGCGTCGGGTATTTCGACGACGTTACCACCGTGATCCAGGGTGGGTCTTCCAGCGTCAAGGCGCTGACCGGCTCGACCGAGGAAGAACAGTTCCACTAAGCAGCAATCGCCTGATGTTCGCAAAAATGCCGTACCGGGAAACCGGTGCGGCATTTTTTGTGGACTAAAGTAAGGCCACGCAAACTGCCTTCGAACTTTTTGCCAGCCGCATCCTACTTATGGCCACGCGATGTTCAACTAAGGGCTTTCCCATGCTCTGGTCGGCGCTCCAGATTCTTCTGCTGGTCTATCTGGGCCTGATGGCCCTGATCTATTTCAAGCAGACTTCTCTGGTGTTCCTGTCCGAGATGGATCGCGACTACCGCGCCACTCCAGCAGATATAGGCCTACCGTTCTCCCCTCTGAAATTGACCGCGACCGATGGCGAAATCCTCGACGGCTGGTTTGTGCCGGCCGGCACGAAACGGGGAACGCGCGGCCTGGTGATCTTCTTCCATGGCAATGCCGGCAATATTGCACATCGGCTCGACTATCTGCGCATGTTCCATGATCTGGGGCTGGCCACACTGATCATCGACTACCGTGGCTACGGCCTCAGCAGCGGCCGTCCGTCGGAGGAAGGTACCTACCTGGATGCCAATGCCGCCTGGCGCCATTCCACGCAAGTGCTTGGATTCCCTGCTGAGCGTATCGTCCTCTTTGGCGAATCGCTGGGCGGCGGAGTCGCGGCCCATCTGGCCGTGGAACATCGACCGGCGGCCTTGGTGCTGGCCTCGACCTTCACCTCGGTGCCGGACATGGGCGCCGAGCTGTATCCATTTCTGCCAATACGGCTGCTGGCTCGCATTCGCTATGACAGCCTGGGACGCCTTTCTCAAATCAACTGTCCGCTACTGGTGATCCACAGCCGCAACGACGACATCATTCCCTTCGTCCATGGCCGGCGCCTGTTCGACGCCGCCCGCCCGCCAAAGCAGTTTTTGGAAATCGAAGGCGGCCATAACGAGGGCTTCGTCTTTGCCAGGGAGCACTGGGTCAAACAACTGGATGCGTTTCTGCGCCCAGCCCTGCCAGATCCGCATCAAGCGCCCGCCGCGGTTGCCCAATAGACCGGATCGCGCCAGGTCGCTTTCAGCAGGTCAATGAACAGCCTGACACGCAAGGGCAGATGCCGCCGCTGGGGCACGACCGCGTGTATGCCCACCGGCGGCGCGGCAAACTCGTCA
>ORMF010977698.1_pt1 | contig 11760 bp, 13 predicted proteins | sample 1779871 | NCBI WGS metagenome assembly ORMF01 (sample SAMEA104232316, study PRJEB22302) | groundwater metagenome | biome: forest; feature: aquifer; material: groundwater | place: USA | collected 2011-08-07 | depth 5.4 m
GGCGCGAGGGCCTTGGACTTGCGGAAGGCTTCCGCGGCGACGTGCTGGCCTGGGTAAGGATCGAGGACGGAGTTGTCGGACGCTGCCACCTGCGCGACCCCTCCTGGTTCCACTGGCCGCTGCTGGAAGTGGCGGTCGAAGGCAACATCGTCGCCGATTTCCCGCTCTGCAATAAGTCGTTCAACTGCTCTTATTCGGGGCACGATCTTTAGGAATGAGGCATGCGGAGAATACTGTTCGAAAGCCTGGCTCGGCGCCCGCTGACCGAAGCGCCGCCCAAGGCCGATGATTCGGCGTTGGCCGAGCTTGCCGCGAGCGTCGATCGCGCGGCGCGGCGGCGCCTTGGCCGCAGCCTGTCGATCCGCGAGGTCGATGCCGGCTCCTGCAACGGCTGCGAGCTGGAAATTCATGCCCTGCAAAATGCGTTTTACGATCTGGAGCGCTTTGGCCTGCGCTTCGTCGCTTCGCCGCGCCATGCCGACGTGCTGCTGGTGACCGGCCCGGTGACCAAGAACATGCGCGAGGCGCTGGAGCGCACCTGGCGCGCGACGCCCGACCCGAAATGGGTCGTCGCGGTGGGCGACTGCGCGCGCGACGGTGGCATCTTCGCCGGCAGCTATGCCGTCGCCGGCGGCGTCTCCGCCGTGGTTCCGGTCGATCTGCATATAAAGGGCTGCCCGCCGAATCCGATGGCGCTGCTCAAGGGCCTGCTCGCTCTGCTCGAACCGGAGCCGGCGGCCACGTGAGATTGCAGATGCGGCGGTTTTGGCTGGCCTAATGGACAGGCATAAGGGCGTTAGGCAACAAGCCTCTCGAACTCAGGGCTTGCTTCAATTCGCGAATGGCGGCTTCCGCCGATTCCCAGCTGTCCACTTTTTCCATGCGGCGAAGCAGCGTTTTCAAATCGCGATCCTTGTCCCGGATCACCCATCGGCGCGCGAAAATCTTCGCATCATGAAATGAGGTGATAAGCACCGCCTCATCAAGACGCGGAAGGTTCGCTTCGAAATTCATGAGCAGAAAATCGTTCATGTGGTCACATTGCGGTGATGTGGCCTCGCCGCGAGTTTGCCACCTCGCCCGAAGCCGAGAGGGTGTCGATCAACTAGCCTTACGCCTCATAACGGCCGTGCGGTGCTTTTTTTATCTATCCGGTGACGTTGTCCTCGCTACGCACAGCTTGCCGGCTCTGTGACCACAGAAAACTTTTCCGCCGCGGCAGCCAATCGGCCACTGATAATAAAGGCTTAACCGAGGCCGACACAAAAAAACCTTGTTAGGAGATAATGGTCAGTTTTGAACAGCAATTCGTGTCGAATCTCGCTATCGAATCCGCGTCAATTGATGACCGGGAACGAATGGCATCGCCCATAAGGGAATGATCTTGGATAGGCAATATTCCGCTGGCGCCACTGTCAAAGCGCCGGACGCGCGGACCTGGACGCAAATCTTGGCTCGCTATCGCGACCCTGTCGGTGGACGCAGCATGTTTGAACTTGCGGTCACGGTCGTGCCGCTGGTTCTGCTCTGGGTCCTGATGTGGGCGACTCTCGACATCGGCTACTGGCTCAGCCTGCCGCTCGCCTTGCCCGCCGCCGGCTTTCTGGTGCGGCTATTCATGATCCAACACGACTGCGGCCATGGCGCTTTCTTCCGCCATCGGCTCGCGAATGATTGGGTTGGGCGTGTCATCGGCGTGTTGACATTGACGCCCTACGATTTGTGGCGGCGCACCCATGCCATCCATCCCGCGACCTCCGGTAATCTGGATCGCCGCGGCATCGGCGATGTCGATACCTTGACCGTGCGCGAATATCTGGCGCTGTCGCGATGGGGCAGGCTGCGCTATCGCCTGTACCGGCATCCCGCCATTATGTTCGGACTGGGGCCCGCTTATTTGTTCATTTTCCAGCAACGGCTGCCGATCGGCTTGATGCGCGGCGGATGGCAACCCTGGGTCAGCGCCATGGCGACCAATGCCGCGATCGCCATCGTGGTCGCCGCGCTGATGTGGGTTATCGGTATCGGCCCCTTCCTGCTGGTGCACCTGCCTGTCATGCTGCTCGCGGCCGTGATCGGCGTATGGCTGTTCTACGTGCAGCATCAATTCGAGGATACGCTCTGGGCCCGTAACCAAAACTGGAACCTGCACGAAGCCGCGCTTCACGGCAGCTCGTATTACGACCTGCCCGGTATTTTGCGCTGGTTCACGGCCAATATCGGCGTGCACCACGTGCATCATCTATGCAGCCGTATTCCCTATTACCGGCTGAACCGCGTGCTGCGCGATCACCCGGAGCTGGGGGGTGTGGGCAGGCTCACGCTTATCCAAAGTCTTCGCTGCGTACGTCTGGTGCTGTGGGATGAGACCCAGCGGCGGCTCATCTCCTTCCGGGAAATGCGCCATCGCGCGACGGCGCGCGACGGGGCAAGCAACCCGGCTCTCGGGCAACAGCAGACAGCTTAAATCCGTTGCTATTTCGCCTCTGCGCGCAGGGTCTTTTGATAGAGATCACGCCACTTCTCGGCTTGATCCAGCATCTGCCCTGAATCGATGATCTTGACCGGACCTTTGAGGAACGGGTGTTCAATTTTCTTGGTGACCGTGATGAATTTACGGCTAGCCAGCAGCGGTTGGGCGTCGCTGATGCAGAAGTCCAAGAATAGCGTCGCGGCATTCGGATGTGTCGCGGTTCTCGCCAGCCCCATGCCGACCGGGCGAGCGATTGCCGGTGGAATAACGAACCACTCGATCGGCGCGCCCTTGGCCTTCAACTGCTCGGGGGAAAAATTATAGAGCGTGAGGGCCAGCGGCACTTCGCCGGCCACGACCAGATTGGCCAATAGGGTATGGCCGCTGCGCACCGAAATGCCGTTGGTCGCGACAATGTCACGGAACAGCTTTAGTCCCTCAGCCTCGCCCAGCGACTGGATAACTTCCGCGAACCAATCGTAATCCTCGCCCTCGACTGCAAGTTTCCCCTTCCACTGCGGATCGAGCAGATCCTTGTAGTTCTTCGGCAGATTTTCTTTCTTGATCAGGTTGGTGTTGTAGGCCTGGACAAAGCCGTTGAGGTAGATCGGCAGCCATTCGCGATGCGCGGGAATGGTTTGCGGCAGGATGTCGGCGATGACGGGAGATTTTATCTCCTGCAGAATCTTCTCACGATGCAGCGGCTCCATGCCCGAAGCCGCCATGGCGATGATGTCCGCTTCGTAGCGCTGGGCCTTGCTTTCAGCCACGATGCGCTGGAGCACGCCCTCGGAAGAACTGCGCCAGACATTCGCCTTGATCCCGTACTTCTTCTCGAACGCTTCCGTCAGCGCCGAAAGGTCCTCGACCGGGACCGAGGAGTAGATCATGAACGTTCCTTCTTGCTTCGCCCCTTGCGTCAAGCGCTGCATGCGATCGGCGCCTTCGTAGCCGGCCACGCTCGCGACGCTGTTGGTCTGTGTCAGGGCAGGGTGCGCGGAAGTCAGCAGCAGGCCGGCGGTAAGCGCCAGCGGAAGAATCGCTGCTCTCAGAGGGGCGATACATTTCATGATCTCGGCTCCTTGGCCTGAGAATTTCCCGCCTTGGGTCGGGCATTTTAGCGGCTTGACAATAAAGCGCCCGCCTTTGCGGGGCGGGCGCTTGTCGCATCTGACGGCGGCATTCACGCCTTCAGTGCCTCCGTCACCCGTTCCGGCGTGAACGGCATGTGATAGAGCCGCTTGCCGGTCAGTTTGAAGAAGGCGTTGGCGACCGCGGGCATCACGAAGGGCGTGCCGATCTCGCCAATACCTGCGGGCGGCAAATCGCTGTCGACAAAGGTGACGTTGAGCTGCTCCGGCGCGTCGGAGATGCGCATCAGGGTGTAGCCGTCGAAGTTGGTCTGCTCGACGACGCCGTCCTTCACGGTCACGCGCTCGTGCAAGACGTTTGACAACCCATACATGATGCCGCTTTCGACATTGGCCTTGGCGGCGTCGGGCTGCACGATGATGCCGCCGTCGATCGCGATCCACACTTTGTGCACGCGGATTTTGCCGGTGTCGCGGTTGAGCGAAATATCGACCACGCCGGCCGCGAGCGATCCCGAGCGCTCGCTGATAGCGATGCCGAGCGCGTGTCCGGGCGCCTGTTCGCTCTTCCAGTTGGACATCTCTGCGACCTTCTCGAATACCTTGCGGGCGCGGGGGATCATTCCCAGGCGCTGCACGCGGAATTCGATCGGGTCCATGCCTTGGTCCGCCGCCATCTGGTCGACGAAGCCCTCGATGGCGAACAGATTGAAGTTGTGCGCGACCGCCCGCCATTGCTTCAGGCGGATTCCATGCGAGATGCCGCGCAACTCGATGGCCTGGTTGGGGATGGTATAATATAGGGAAATTTTTACGCCCCCAGCCAACAGCGACGCCCCGCCGTCGCCGACCATGCAATGCCGCCAGCCGATGACCTTGCCGCTGGCGTCGGTCGCGGCTTCGACGCATTGAAAGGCTTGCGGCCGGAACATGCCGTGCGCGAGGGCTTCTTCCCGCGTCCAGACGAGCTTCACCGGCTTTTTCACCGTGCGTGCGACTACGGCCGCCTCGGCGGCGTAATCAGCCTCGGAGCGGCGGCCGAAGCCTCCGCCCATGTAGCATTGATGCACGGTGACCTGTTCCGGCTTGAACTTCAGGGTTTTGGCGATGAGATTGCGGCTCCTGCCGAGATCCTGGCTGCCGTCCCAGACTTCCACCTGATCGCCGGTTTCATTGAAACGAGCCACCGCGTTGAGCGGCTCCATCTGCGCGTGATAGCCGTAGTCGCTGCGGTAATTCGCCGTGTAGACCTTGGCAGCGCCGGCGAAGGCCGCGTCCGCATCGCCCTTGGAGTCCACGGGCTCTCTCTTGGCATTCGGGTCGGCGTGGATCTTGGCGTAGTCTTCGAGGGCCTGCACGGAATTGTATCCGTCGGCCTTGCCTTTTTTCCACGTGACTTTCAACGCCCTGCGCGCGGCCATTGCCTGCTCGAAACTCTGGGCGGCAATGGCTATGCCGTCCGGGAGCGCAACGGTAGCGATCACCCCGGGCATGGCCTTCACGTCGGCGTCGTTCCAGCTTTCCGGCGGGCTGCCGTGCACCGGTGAATGCAGGCTCGAGGCATAGACCATGCCCGGCAGCTTGACGTCGATGGCATATTGCGCCTTGCCATTGACCTTCAGCGGAATGTCGCGGCGCGGCATCGATTTGCCGATCAGCCGGAATTGGCTTCTCGGTTTCAATTCGCTCTTGTCGACGGTGGGAAGCGTGGCGGGAACTTTGCCAAAGGCCGCGATCTCGCCGTAGCTCAAACGCTTGCCGGAGGCGGGATCGATGACGACGCTGGGCTCGGTCTTCAGCGAGGCCGGGTCGACACCCCATTTCTCCGCCGCGTTCATGACCAGGACCTTGCGCACCTGGGCGCCGGCCATGCGCAGATCGGTGAAATACATCTGCACCGCGCGGCTGCCGGTGATCGACATCGAACGCTCGCCACGGTTCTGATAGCCGTAGACCCGCGGGTCGGCGGGCGCCCATTCGATGACGACTTTCGACCAGTCGGCATCCATCTCCTCGGCCAGAATGAGCGGCAGCGACGTCATCGAGCCTTGGCCCATCTCGGCGCCCGCGCTTAGGATCGTGATCGTGCCGTCGGGCGCGACGCGCACCCACGGGGACATCTTGTAGGCTTCCGTCGTCGCCGCGTCCGCCGCCGGCAATAGGCGAATGCCGTCCACGCCGAGCGCCATGCAGAAGGACATGCCGCCCAGGCCCGCGAGCAGGCTGCGGCGCGAAATCTCAGGCGTCTTGATCGAGATATTCATGACTAGCCCTCCTTCGACGCGCGTTCGACCGCGGCGATGATGCGGTTATAGGTGCCGCAACGGCAGATATTGCCGTCCATGTGGGTGACGATCTGCTCTCGGCTCGGCTTGGGGTTGCTCGCCAGCAATTCCGCCGCCTTCATGATCTGGCCGGACTGGCAATAGCCGCATTGTGCCACCTGCTCGGCGATCCAGGCCTTCTGCAGGGGATGCGAGGAATCCGGGGAGAGGCCCTCGATGGTGACGATCTTGGCGCCCTCGACGGAGGAAAGGAGCGTCTGACAGGACCGTTGCGCCTTGCCGTTAATGTGCACGGTGCAGGCGCCGCAAAATCCGGCGCCGCAGCCATATTTGGTGCCCGTCAATCCGACTTGATCGCGGATAACCCACAAGAGCTGTGTCTTCGCGTCGGCATCGACCGAGACCGGCTTGTTGTTCAGCGTGAAGGAAACCATATAAGACCTCCCTTATCGATCAGTCGGCGGTTGAACATCCCGCGCGCAGGCTGCTAACTTCGAAAGTTTTATTTCGTACGTCCGAGAGCGCTCTTCGTGCGCTTCACCACTTCCGGAGGGGTCCGGTACGCGGCTGCGATTATATCACCAATTTGCTGGCTGGTAATAAGCGTCACGTTCAGGTTCTGGATCTTGGCTTCTTCCAGGAAGGCGGGATCGCGCAGCGTTTCTTCGAAAGCTTGCCGCAATGCCGCCAAGCGATCCGCGGGCACATCGGGCGGCGCCACGAAGGGGCGCCCGATGGCGGCGTGGGAAAAGAAGAGCTGGAGCGCCTGGCGTTCTTCCGTCGTATGGGCGCTCTCAAGCGGAGAGGGGACGCCCTTGAGCCGCGGGTCCGGCTCCAGCGACGCTTGCAGCAGGACGTTAAGCTGGTTCTGCTTGAACAGGGTCGAACGCGAGAAGGAATCGTAGGCAAGGCAGATGCTCTGAACTTCGTCGCGCTCCATCGCCAGCTGGATTTCGTGCGATCCCGAATAGCCTTTAACCAGCACGAAATGCATGCCCAGCAACTTGGAGAGGAATTCGGGATAGATCGCGGTATCGGCTCCCGAGCCGGTGCCGCCGACTTTCAAGTCCTTGCTGAAGAGATCCTGGATATTCTTGACCTGTGCGTCCTTGCGCGCGCCACAGACCGTGGGGTCGCGGTTGGGGCTGCCGATCCAGTTCAGCTTGGAAACATCGAACATCGTTCCCTCGCCGCCGAGCAGCGGTTCGAACGAGATGCCGCGGTTGATCATGCCGAAGACGGAGCCGTCCTTCGGCGTGGCATTGTAAAGCCGATTGACCACCAGAAGCCCAGCCGCGCCGGGAAAGTTCTGCGGCACGATGGTGGGATTGCCGGGGATATGGCGGCCCATATGCTTGGAGATGATGCGTGCCCAGAGGTCGTCGTCCCCGCCCGGCCCGAATCCCACCTGCAAAGTAACATTCTTGCCCTTGTAGAATTCGGCGGGTGTCTGGGCGAGGGCGATGCCGGCCAGCGCGAGCAGCATGAGGCTCGTCGCTGCGGCGCACGCAAGAATGCGGCGGTGCATCATTCTTTTTTCCCATTCAAATGGGTAGTTCGACGCTTTCGTATCTAATCACGGATATTTTGCAGGAACCAGTCGGTCGGGATTTCCCGGCCCTTCTTCGCCTTCACGGCTTGGGCATAGACCCATCCTCCCACCGAGGAGAATTGCAGGCCCTGGTTGCCGACGTTGCGATAGAAGGTGATCTGGTCGCGGTTGATGCGCCCTTTGCACTTTCCCGTTACCAGGTCGGCGAAGTCGGGCTTGTCGCCGCCTTTGCCGCGGTCCATGAATTCCGGCGAGTCGCCGCCGAAACCGGGCTGCTGGTTTTTCGCCGGGATGCGTTTCATCTCTTCCACGCTGCCGCCGATGAAGGCCGCCGGCGAAAGGCCGCGTTCCGCCTGGAAACGTTCCGTCTGCTTCATCTGTAGCCCGGCGGTGCCCTGACGCACCACCAGGTCGAACTTGTCCATGCCGGCGTCCGGCATTTCGCGCCGGCCGAGATTGGTCACTTGCATGCCTTTCTCGATCCAATCGGCGTCATAGACCGGCTGCATGCTGTCGGTGCAGGAGGAAAGGATATCGGCGCCGCGCACCGCCTCGCGCGGGCTGTCCACGGCGCGCACGTCGATATTGAGGCGCTTGGACATTTCCTCGGCGAAGGCTTCGCGGTTCCCGGGCGTCGGGCTGTAGACTTTGCACAGGCGCACGTCGCGCACGCATTTGAAGGCGTCGAGGAAAGTGCGCGCCATGCCTCCCGAGCCCAGCATGCCGACGACGTGGGAATCCTCGCGCGTAAGATATTTGCCGCAGATCCCGGCGCCGCCGCCGGCTCGCATATGCTGCAACACGCCGTCGTTGATGAAGGCCAAAGGTTCGGCGTTTTGCGTGGAGATGAGAAAGATCAGGCCGCAATAAGTGCCGGGCTCGCGGCAATGTTTATCCTCGGTCCAATTGCCGTTGGCATCTTCCGGCCAAGTGATGATGTCCGACTTCATGCGGATGGCGAAATAACTATCGTTCGCGCCTTCCATCGTGCCCCAACGGAAGTAACCGTCCCCGCGGCCGCAAGGAAAATACATATCGATGCGCGGACGATGGATGGCGCCGCCGGTTGGCAGTTTCTTAAACGCCTCCTCCTGCACGCGAATGCAATCCTCCATGGTGAGGAGTTCTGAAACCAGGTCGTTGTTGATGATCAGCATGTGTTTTGAGCTCTAAATTTTATATTTCCCAGCCTGTCAGACTGAGTGTGGGCCGGTCCCGCGTCAAGAACTTAAAAAAATCTGCTTCGATAAATCTCCGACTGCTGGCAAAGCGCGGTTACGGCTATTAAGGTGGTCTGCGAGTTTTCCGAATGACATCATCTATCAACCCCAATAGCGAAATTAACGGGAGAGCGGCGATGACGCGCGACAACTTTCCAGGGCGCAGAGGGATCTTATCGTTGCTCGGCTGCGGCATGCTGCTCGCGGCGATGCAACCTGCGGCGGCGCAATCGGTCGAGCAATTCTACAAGGGGCGCAATATCACCCTTTTTGTCGCCAGCGCGCCGGCGGCGTGAATGACCTGGTCGGCCGGCTCGTGGCCAAACATATGGGCCGTTTCATCCCGGGAGAACCGACGATTGTTGTTCAGAATATGCAGGGCGGAGGAGGGTTGGTGCTGGCCAATCGCCTATTCTCCCAGGCCGAAAAAGATGGCTCGGTCATCGGAATTATCGAACGCAGCACGCCCCAGCTTGCGATTCAGGGCGATCCCAATGCGAGGTTCGACCCGCTGAAGCTCACCTGGCTCGGCAGTTTATCGTCCTATGCGAACGACGCCTATTTGCTGGTGGTGAATTCCCAATTTCCCGCAAAACCGTGGACGATCTCAAGAAACCGGGTGGACCGGTGGCGAAAATCGGAACCACCGGCGCCGGAGCCACCAATCTCATCTTCACCATCATCGCCAAGGACGTTCTCGGGCTGAACGTACAGGTCGTGCGCGGCTATGCCGGTGCGGCGACCGTCTTCCTGGCGCAACAAACCGGCGAACTGGACGGACAAGTCGTCGGTTTCGCCTCGATGAAAGCTGGCCAAGCCACGCTGTGGAAGCAGGGCGCCTTCCGCCCGCTCATCGCCTTCGGCCGGAGCACCCGTCGCCCAAACTCCCGGACGTGCCAACGGGACGAGAGCTGACGAAAGATCCCAAGGCGCTATCCCTGATCGATTTCGCCGAAGCTCCATTCTACATGGCATTGCCGCTGGTGGCTCCGCCCAATCTGCCGCCAGACCGGGCCCAGGCGTTGCAGACCGCGTTCATGACCATGACCAAGGACCCGGCCTTTCTTGAGGACGCGAACAAACTCAGCCTCGACGTCAGTCCAATCGACGGGGATGCCGTGGTCCAGCTCATTAAGAAGCTGGCCGAGACGCCAAAGGAGGTGATTGCGCAATTCAACGAGACCGTTGCGCCGCAAAAGTAGCGGTCGAGGCGTGGACGAAGCCTGCACTCAGGCGATCAACAGCCGCGCCGCGGATGCCACCGCGAGTATTCCGCCCAACGCGGCGAAAAGCCGCCCGATCCAAGTCATGTCAGCGGTCGGCTGATTGGGTGTCGCCACGGCTTGAACGGTCGCAATTCCATTTTGCGCCGCCACTGGTGCAACGTCGGCTGCGAGATCGATCTCGTTCACCTCGTTGGCGGCAACGATCTTCACCGCGTCCGCCGCGGTATCAATCTCATTGATTTCGTCCGCGGAAGTCACCGCGACACCGTCGGTCTCGCTCGCACGTAATGTTGGCGCCGGCTCGGTCGCCTCGGCCGGGGCGACGCTCGTGTCGGGGCGCGGGTCGGGAGGTGTCATAGCTTCGGCCATGACCGGCCGCGCAGCCGCTTTCGCCGTGGCTCGCGAATGTGGCTTGCCCGCGACGCTCAGGCTGTTGCGGTGAGATTTCGCGGTCGCCGATCCGCCGAGCGTCAAGAATTGGCTGAGACGAAGAGGGGCGGCTTGCGATTTTCCCTGCCCGCTCTTGCAGACGCCATCGCGCGTGTCACAGGTGCGCGCCGACGCGGTCGTCAGCGTGAGCGCAGCAACCGCTGCGACCGCGGCCAGGATGCGGATATTCGACATTGCGTCCTCCTGCCATCGACAGATTGGACGCAATCGGTACCCGCGGGCGTGGCCTCAAATTGACCGGATTGAGGAATTTTTGGCCCATCCGAGGCATAAAAAGGGCAGCTTAACCCTATTCGATGGATACCCCACTGGCCTTGATCGGACCGGCCCATTTCTCGATTTCGCTTTGCACGAATTTGCCGAGAGCCTCGGGTGTCGTGCGATCATCGGAAACGAATACGGCGCCGAGGCCTTCCAGGCGTGTGCGCACGGCCGGGGTTTTCATCGCCTGTACCGTCGCGTCGTTGAGTTTCTTGACGATGTTCGCGGACGCGCCTTTGGGCAGGAAGATGGCGTTCCAGGTATAGGCCTCCAAATTGGGCATTCCCTGTTCGGCGGTGGTCGGAACGTTCGGCAGCGCCGGTGAGCGCGCCTTGGTCATGATCGCGATCGCCTTGACGGCGCCTCCATCGATCTGCGGTTTCGCGGTGGTGATGATCTCGCACAGGAAGTCGATCCGGCCGGCGATGAGGTCCTGCATCGCCGGCCCGGTGCCGCCGTAAGGAACGTGAACGATTTTCGTTCCCAAAAGATAATTGACCAGCACGCAACCAAGATGCGTCGCCGACCCGGCGCCGGCCGATCCGAATTGCATCTTTTCCTGGTTTTGCTTCACGTAATCCACGAACTCCTTCAGGTTATTCGCCGGCAAATCTTTTCGCGCGATCAATGCGATCGGTACCTCGGCGATCAAGGCGACCGGGGTGAAGTCGGTTGCCGCTTGGTAGAGCGGCCGTTTGTAAAGGCTCTGATTCTGCGCATGGGTGCCGACGGTGCCGAGCCCTATGGTGTAGCCGTCCGGGGCTGCCTGCGCCACGCGGCCTGCCCCGATCATACCGCCGGCGCCGGTGACATTTTCGATCACCACCTGCTGGCTGAGAATCTCGCCGATGCGCTGTCCCATGACACGGCCAAGCACGTCGGTCGGGCCGCCGGCTGCGAACGGAATGATCAGCGTGATCGGGCGGTTGGGATAGTCCTGCGCTGCCGCGATTCCAGCCCATGCCAAACAACCCGTCAGCGTCATTCCGAGAATTGATTTCCGCATGGTGCCCTCCTCTGGATTCGGACTTGCCGACTCAAGCGCGGCAGCGGCCATTTTGTAGCTTGTAGCGTGGCTCTGCCCTGCGTATGACGCAAGGGGTATCGGCAGGGAGATCCGCATGTCCGCGACCCGCATCGCCGTGGCAGGTCTCGGTGCGATCGGTCGCGTGGTCGCGCGTCACCTTGCTCAAGGCATACCA
>ORMF010395520.1_pt1 | contig 11757 bp, 10 predicted proteins | sample 1779871 | NCBI WGS metagenome assembly ORMF01 (sample SAMEA104232316, study PRJEB22302) | groundwater metagenome | biome: forest; feature: aquifer; material: groundwater | place: USA | collected 2011-08-07 | depth 5.4 m
AGCCACGCCCGAGTGATGCTGCGCCATGTGCTTCCTGCCGTTGCCGGATTTGCGGCGGTTCAGGCCACACTGCTATTCCCGGCGTTCATCCTGGCTGAGGCGACGCTGTCGTACGTGGGTCTCGGCTTTCCCGACAGCACGCCAAGCTGGGGCACGATGCTGCATGACGCGGCCAACGTGGCCATGCTTGGGGAAGCGCCGTGGGCGCTGGCACCGGCTGGCGCGATCTTCGTTGTGGTGCTCGCGATCAACCTGGCCTTCGACCGAAGCGGCGAACCGCGAACGTCGAATCCCGAATCGCGAGTTCGCCTCCCGATACAATGATCCCGTGAAGCGCTTCACGGGAATCCTCACGCCTGTCGTCACGCCGTTTCGCAACGACGCCTTAGACGAGGAGGCGCTTCACCGCAACATCACGAAGTGGATGGGGACGCCTCTGCAGGGCCTGGTGGTCCTCGGGTCGAACGGTGAAGCACCGCAGCTCGACGACGACGAAGGGGACCGCGTGATCGAGGTGGCCCGCACAGCCGTTCCCGCTGGGCGCACATTGATCGCGGGAACGGGCCGCGAGTCCACGCGCGCGACGATTGCCGCCACCCGTCGCGCGGCCGAGCGCGGCGCCGACGCGGCCCTGGTGCGCACGCCGTCGTTCTTCAAGCCGCAGATGACGGAGGAGGTCTTCGTGCGGTTTTACGAAGACGTGGCGGACGCATCGCCGATTCCCGTGCTGCTTTACAACGTGACGATGTTTACGGGCGTCCATCTGCCGGCAGGCGCGGTCGAGCGCCTCGCCCGCCATCCCAATATCAGCGGGATGAAGGAGTCAGGCGGCGATATGGCGTACATCGCTGAGTGCATCGCACGGACACCGGATGAGTTCACGATGCTCGCCGGCTCAGCCACGACCTGTTTTCATGCCCTGTGCGGTGGCTGCGACGGCGCGATTCTGGCGCTGGCCTCGATCGTTCCGGACCTCTGCGTCGAGCTCTGGGACCTCGTTCGCGCCGAACGAATCACAGAAGCGCGCGAGCTCCAGCGACGGCTCACGCCGCTGGCGCGGTCCGTCGGGACGGCGCACGGAGTCCCCGCGCTGAAGGCCGCGCTCGACTTGATCGGATTCGCTGGCGGCATGCCCCGGCCGCCGCTGGTTGCTGCGCCAACATCGGTCATCGAGACGCTGCGGCGGCAGCTCGACGAACTGCGCCGGGTGCCGCCTTCGCTCGTCCCGAGCTTCGGCGAGCCAGGGAGGCCGGCCTCATGACACATCCCTTCCATCGCGCCTTCGGGGTGGCGGCGCTGCTCGCGGCCGCGCTCGCGTGCGCAACGAACCCCGTGACGGGCCGCCGCGAGCTGTCGCTCATGAGCGAGTCCCAGGAAATCGCCATCGGGCAGGAAAACCACCCGCAGATCCTTCGCGAAATGGGCGAGTACAAAGATCCCGAGCTCCAGCGGTATGTGAACGATCTCGGGCTGCGGCTGGCGAAGGTGTCCGAGCGACCCAATCTGCCGTGGCGATTCACCGTCGTCGATCAGCCGGTCGTCAACGCCTTTGCAGTGCCCGGCGGCTTCATCTACATCACGCGCGGGATCCTGGCGTACATGGAGAACGAGGCGCAGCTGGTCGGGGTGCTGGGCCACGAGATTGGCCACGTCACCGCGCGGCATTCCGCGCAGCAGTACTCGCGATCGCTCGGCGGCACGCTCGGCCTCGCGGCGCTCAGCATTTTCGTCCCTGCGGCCCGCCCGCTCGGCCAGATCGGTGAGCAGGCGCTGGGGGTGCTGTTCCTGAAATACGGGCGAGACGACGAGCTGCAGTCCGATCAGCTGGGGGCGAAGTATGCGGTGACGGGCGGGTGGGACCCCCGTGCGGTCCCGGCGTTCCTCGCCACGCTCGGCCGCATGCGCGAGGGATCCGAGAAGGGAATTCCAAACTGGCTTTCCACGCATCCCGAGCCCGCGTCGCGCGTGGCCGAAATCCAGCCCTTCGTGCAGCAGTTGGTGGCGGGTCGGACTGACCTGGTGTCGGATCGCGATGGGTACCTCAAGCGCATCGACGGCATCATCTACGGCGACAACCCCGAACAGGGCGTCGTGCGCGGCAACGCCTTCCTGCACCCTCCGCTCCGGTTCCGCCTGGAGTACCCGAAGGGCTGGGATATTCAGAACACGCCGCAGCAGGTCGTGGCCAAGGCGCCGGACGCGGACGTCTTTATCGTCCTGCAGCTGGTCGAGAAGCCTCAGGGACGTGACATGCGGGAGATTGCGCTCGCGTCGATGCAGGGGGCCGGCTTCACCCCGGTGGAGGTGGATCGCACCACCATCAACGGCAACGAAGCGGCGCTCGGGATCTATCGCGGCCAGACGGAGGACGGCGGTCTCATCGCGGCGCGGGCGGGGCACATCCGCCACAACAACAACGTGTACGTGATCGCCGGCCTCGTACCGCAGCAGACGTTCCAGCAGGCCGACGCCGCATTTCTGCAGACCATCCGCTCGTTTCGTGGCCTCTCGGCGGCGGAGGCCGAGGCCATTCATGCGAACCGCGTCGATTTGTACACCGTGAGGTCGGGCGACACCTGGGCATCGATCGCCGAGCGGTTCGGAGGCGTCGTGACCGCCCAGATCCTGTCCGTCATGAACAACAGCCAGACAGGCCCCGAGCCGCAGCCGGGCGCGCGGATCAAGATTGTCGTTGGGGGATGAGCAGATGGATGCGTCGATGCCATGCCCAATGGCCAATGACCAATGACCAATGCTCAAGGCCGGCAGCCTGTGACGAGCTGACATGCGACGAGCCCTGAAGATTCTCGTGGCGCTGGCCGCGGCGGTATTTGGCGTGTTCGGCTACGTCTACCTGACGCTGCCGGACGTACGTTCGCTGGCGACGACGAACCCTACCAGGACCGCATTCATGGAGCTTCGCGCCCGCGAGGCGGCGGAGGCAGGTCGGAAGCTCAGGCACGAGCACCGGTGGGTGCCGTACTCGCGCATTTCTCAGCATCTGAAGCGCGCCGTGCTCGTGGCCGAGGACAGCGCCTTCTGGGATCACGAGGGCATCGACCTGATCGAGCTGCGCAAGGCGATGGAAGCCAGCTTCGAGGACGGCACGGCCCCGCGCGGGGCGAGCACGATTACGCAGCAGCTTGCCAAGAACTTGTATCTCTCACCGACGCGTGATCCGCTCCGCAAGCTGCGCGAGCTGATCATTGCGCGCCGGCTCGAGGCCGCGTTGTCGAAGGCGCGGATCTTCGAGATCTATCTGAATGTCATCGAATGGGGCGACGGTGTCTGGGGAGCCGAGGCTGCGGCGCGACGCTACTTCGGCATCCCGGCGTCGGACCTTGGGCCGCAGGAGGCCGCGTTGCTCGCGGGCGCCATCATCAATCCGCGGGTCCACAATCCTGCCCGACCGACGGCGCGGCTCGCCAGGCGCCAACGGATCATCCTCGGCCGAATGGGGCGTGTGACGCCGCCATCACCAACGCCGGTGCTGGCGTCGGAGCCGCCGGAAGAGCCGTTGCTGGAAACCTTGCCTGATTCCGAGGCTCTGCCCGAGGACACCACGTCGGGCGATCCGGTGGAGGATACGGTTGAGCCGCCGCCCGAAGGCGAACCCTCAGCCCCGCCCCCTCCGTCTCCTGCTGAGCTTCCTACTCAACAGTAATTTTTTTCATAATGCTGAGTGAAGTTGATCGGGGGCCATGCCGATGATCCTGATCGATGCCGGCGGGGGCTTAGGACAGATGTTGTCGCTTGACACCGTTTTTCCGCGCCCCGTATAGTCGGCGGGCTCGATTCCAACACAACTGATACACGCAAGGAACCATTTGGCCGGGGTGCGCGCGGACACGTGTGCACCGGGTGCGGGTGGTTGATTGGAATGATTAACTACACCCAACGTCTGCATGGGCTGATGGAAGACATCGTGGCCCGCGTGCCCCTGCTGTCCTTCATCGACATGAGACGCGTCCTCGTGTTTGGTCGTGCCGGACGCACCGGGGCGGAAGGGGCTTTCGCGACGTGTCATTGTCTGGCACTCCCGCCGAGCGAGCCCGGCTATTACTTCTGGCGCGACCGCAGCAGCGGGCAGCTCACGAGGCGATCTGAGTGGTTCGTCACGAAGTCGCCCTCGGTGTCCGTCGGGGGACGGCCGATCGACTACATGATGTCGTTTGCGCTCCCGCGATATTGCGATCAAACGCTGGCTCGATCGCGGAAGGAAGAGCACTACGGCGGCGATGCGCACTGGATCGCAAAGCTCGATACGGTGGTGCACGAGCTGTATCACATCGACCCGGCGGCTCCTGGTATCCGCCAGATGGAGCGAGCGGACGGTACCTACTCAGCGAATTGTCATGGCGGGCGCTTCTTCGAGCAGGTCGTCGACATGGTCCACGGGTATCTGGCCACCAAGCCCGATCCGCAGGTCTACGACTTCCTGAAGTACGACCACGCCGATCTCTGCGAGAAGTTTGGCGGGGTTGTGGGAACGACGTTTTCATCCTTCCCCTCGTTCCCGCAGCGCTACACGGAAATCCTCGACCCTCAGCCGGAAGCGACCTCCGACATGCCGTCACGGATCGAGGCGCTGAAAGTTCCGAAAGCCATCTTGAGCTACACCGAGGAGGATCTGGTGATCCGCCAATTCTTCCCCGTCGCCACGAAACAGCAAATTCGTAACAGACAGGCGCGGGCAGCATAGGTAAGGGGGTCGGGAGTCATTTTTCGAGGACACTGGACTGAGTGGGAATTTCTGCGCCCAGCGTCCTCGAAAAATGCCCCCCGACCCCCTTTAGCCGGCGGATGCCGACGATGCGTGGCGACCAGTAGCTGGAGCTGAATCGCTCGACCCGCACGCGGCCACGTGAGCTCGGGGCGTGTACGAACTCATCGCCGACCAGCGCAACACCAACGTGAGACGGACCCGCGGCCACAGTCGAAAAGAAAATCAGATCGCCCGGTCGCACGTCTCTCACGTCCACTGAATCCCCAAATCTGAACTGCTCCCGTACTTCCCGTGGCAGCGGTAGCCCATGCTGCGCAAACACGTACTGAACGAACCCGCTGCAGTCGAACCCCGCGGGATCGGACCCGCCGTTTCGGTACGGCACGCCCCGGAACTTGAGCGCTGTCTCCATTAAGGCAAGTGGGGCGGGTGAGGCTGGTAGGGCGGGTGGGGCGAGTGGGGCGAGTGGGGCGAGTGGGGCGGGTAAGGCCGACGGGGCAGGTTCGCGGTCAGGCACTGATCGCGCACCAGGGAACGGCTTCGGAACGGCGCCCGAGGAGGCGCACGCCGCTGCCGCGGCTGCGATCAGGACGATGACGGCGAGCTTCAGGCGTCCCATTGCCCGTTTGTATCGGCGGTGTCTTCCCAGAACTGCACTGCCAGGTCCCAGAGCAACGCTCTCCGAAGGTGCAGAAAGAAGGCACCAGGAAGGCGCAATAGCGCGTCATAACTCCAGTGTTCACCGTCTGTTACAGCCCGCCGTTGCTTGACAGCTCAGTCTGGCGTGCGTGATGATAAGGCACGGCAATGGAACAGACGCTGCTGCTGAATGCGTCGTACGAGCCTCTCAAGGTCGTTCACTGGCAAAAAGCGATTACGCTCTGGTGCCAGGGAAAGGTTGAGGTGATCGCGGTCCACGACCGCGAGATTAGGGCGGTGTCCGTCAGCTTCAAGCTTCCTTCCGTCATCCGCCTGCTTCGCTTCGTCAGGATCAAACGCCGCTTCGATTACGTTCCGTTCTCCCGCGCGAACATCTACGCGCGCGACAACCACACGTGCCAGTACTGCAGCGACGCGTTTCCCACCGCCGAGCTCACCTTCGATCATGTGACACCGGTCGCGCAAGGCGGCCGAAAGGACTGGGAGAACATCGTGACCTGCTGCGTACGCTGCAACCGCCGTAAGGGCGGGCGCACACCGCACGAAGCGGGCATGAAGTTGACGCGGCCGGCGCGCCGGCCCGCCTCGGCGCCCGCCATTCGCATCACCATCGGCCTTCGCAACGCGCCGGAGAGCTGGCGAGATTACCTGTACTGGAACGTCGAACTGGACCAAGAGTAAGAAGGCATAAGGCGAAAGGCAAAAGGCACAACGCAAAAAGCCGCGAGGCTACAATCAAGCACCTTATGCCTTGTGCTTTTTGCCGTCTGCCTTGCAAATGCCCCTGACTTCGATCGAGCCGCTCTGCGTGGTCGAAGGCGGTCGCCTCACCCTGCACGGTTCTGGATTTCCCCTCTCCGACGTGCCGCCGGTGGTCATGATCGGCGACGTCCAGGTACGGGTCTCCTTTGCCTCGAGCAGCCGTCTGATCGTGATCGTGCCGCCGCAGCTCGAAGGCGGCCGCATGGCTGTCCGCGTGGCCGAGTTTCCCGGGGAGACCGCGTTCGTGAGCCTCGGGAGGATCTGGGCAACGGGGTTGCACCAGGTGGACAGCCCCGTGTTCGACACGCACGGCAACTTGTACGTCACGTACAGCGGCTCACGCGGGCAGGAGTCTCCCGTCTCAACGTTCCGCGTCACGGCGCAGGGCACGCGGGAACCCTTTGCGTCCGGCATCGTCAATGCCACGTCGATGGCCATCGGTCCGGATGGCAACCTGTATGTGTCCAGCCGGTTCGAGGGCGTCGTGTACCGGGTCAGCAGCACTGGCTCCCACGAAGTCGTGGCAAGTGATCTGGGCGTGGCCTGTGGAATCGCGTTCGATAGTTCGGGATGGATGTACGTGGGTGATCGTTCTGGGACGATTTTTCGCGTTCGCGACGGCCAAGTCGCGCGTTTTGCGACGTTGCCTCCCAGCGTTGCCGCGTTTCATTTGGCGATGAGTCCGGAGGATCAGCTGTACGTCACCGGGCCGACGTTGTCGCCCTACGATCACATTTACACGGTCGATCGCGACGGGAACACCGGCCAGCTGCCCGCCGTGTTCGGACGCCCGCAGGGGTTGGCGTTCGATCCTGAAGGGACGCTCCATGTCGTCGAGGCGCTCGCCGGATCGAGCGGTCTCTATCGGATGCGCGCGGGGGCTGCTCCGGAGTTGGTCGTCGCCGGAGCGGCACTGGTGGGCGTGGCGCTCGGTCCGTCCGGTGAGCTGATCGTGAGCTCCAATGAAACCGCGTATCGATGCGATCTGTGACTGGCGGCTACCCGGGCTGAAGGCCGCCTCTACGTAGCGGCCGGTGGAAGGTCCGCGATCAGCGGCGGCGGTGCACTCCCCGCGGGCGCTTGCTTCGCCCGGGCTCTTCGAGTGCGCCCGCGTTTCGGCGGCGCGCGACCTCTCGGGGCTCGGTGGAATGAGTCGCCTGCCGCTGGCCGGCTGATGTCGGGTTGCGGAGGGCGGTCAGCGGGAATTCGGTGAAGAATTTCACCTGTTTGAGCCCGAAGCTCGAGTTCGTGGATGCCACGCTTTCGATCCGGCTCAGAAAATCCCGGCGAAACTGCTCGTAGGCGGCGACATCCTGCACCACGACCCGGAGCAGAAAATCCGAGGGGCCAGTGGTGACATAGCACTCGAGCACTTCCGGCCGCTGTAGAATTGCCTGTTCGAAAATCTGGAAGTGCTCGTCGACCTGACGGTCGAGACTGACCTGGACGAGCACGGTCACGTTCAGGTTGAGAGCCGCCGGATCCAGCAGCGCGACGTACTTGCGGATGATGCCGGCTTCCTCGAGCGCCCTCACGCGCCGGAGGCAGGGCGCCGGCGACAGACCGACACGCTCGGCGAGCTCCACGTTGGAGATGCGGGCTTCACGCTGTAGATGATGGAGAATCGTAATATCGATGTCGTCCAGGGTCGCCGGCATGAGAATTCGCCAATCCTAGCAAAAGTTCCGCGTCATTTCTTGCGTTTGTTGTTTGTCAGGCCAATCGGAGGCAACGTCATTGCGTGCCGGACCGTGACCAGCGGCCGAATCGCAATCCTCTGAGAGCAACAAGGGTGCTAGCATTTTTACTCCCGTCAACCCGGAAGTTTTTGACACATGGCCCCTGAATACGCTGTTCAAACCGTCGAAGACGCCACCAGTACCAGATTGGAATCCCTCGAGGCCCTTGAACGAAAGGTCCTGTGGCTGGCCGTCTGGATGATCCACAACGCGAATCATCTGCGGCCGAAGGTCGACGGCCTCAAGGTGGGTGGCCACCAGGCCTCATCGGCGTCGATGGTGACGCTGATGACGGCGCTCTACTTCGACGTGTTGCGTCCGTGGGATCGCGTGGCCGTGAAGCCGCACGCGAGCCCCCTGTTTCACGCCATTCAGTACCTGTTCGGCCGCCAGTCGCGCGAGCAGCTCGAACGCTTCCGCGGGTACAAAGGGGCGCAGTCCTATCCGTCCCGGACCAAGGACCGTGACGATGTTGATTTCTCGACGGGATCAGTCGGCCTCGGCGTAGCCATTACGAGCTTCGCCGCGCTGGTGCAGGACTACGTCCGGATGAAGGACATGGCGCCCGCCTCCACGCAGCAGGGCCGGATGGTGGCCCTGCTTGGCGACGCCGAGTTCGACGAAGGCAATATCTTCGAGGCGATGCTCGAAGGCTGGAAGCATGACGTCCGGAACGTCTGGTGGATCGTCGACTACAACCGCCAGAGCCTCGACAATGTCACGAGCGATCGTTTGTACGACCGTTTCGACACGGTCTTTCGCGACATGGACTGGGACGTCGTGACGCTGAAGTACGGGACGCGGCTGGAGAAGGCCTTTGCCCGCCGCGGCGGCGATGCTCTGAAGCAGTGGATCGATGCCTGTCCTAACAGCCAGTACAGCATTCTTTCCAACCGCGGAGGCGCCGGCTGGCGTGCGCAGCTGACGCGCGACCTCGGCGACACGGCGGGCTTCCGCGAGCTCCTGGACGAGCACGACGACGATGGGCTGCACCGGCTCATGACCAATCTCGGCGGCCACGACCTCGAGACGATTCTGCAGGCATTCCATGGCGTCGAAGGCGACCGGCCGACCTGCTTCCTGGCGTACACCCTGAAAGGACGCGGTCTCCCATTCGCCGGTCACAAGGACAATCACGCGGGTCTGATGACGGTCGAACAGATGGACGTGTTTCGCCGGCAGATGGGCATCGCGGAAGGCGAGGAGTGGGACCTGTTGGCGGGTCTCGAACTGCCGCGGGACGTCCTGAAGGCGGCCATCGACAACGCTCCATTCAATCAGCCTGTAGAGCGACGCCTCACGCCGCCGCGGATTGATGTCCCCGCTCGCTTCGAAGTTCCATCCGGCGCGAAGATGTCCACCCAGGAGGGGTTCGGCAAGATTCTGACGACGCTTGCACGGCAGGAGTCCGAGCTGGTCGACCGGATCGTCACGACCTCTGCCGACGTGACGGTGTCCACGAACATGGGGGCGTGGGTCAATCGCCGCGGGGTGTTCGACCGGGCCAATCGTGGAGATGTCTTCGCCGATGCGCAGGTGCTCTCGCCGCAGAAGTGGGCGCTGTCCCCGCGCGGCCAGCACATCGAGCTCGGGATCGCCGAAAGCAGCCTCTTCACCATGCTCGGGGCGCTCGGACTTTCGAGCTCGCTCTTTGGCGCACGGCTGTTCCCGATCGGCACGCTGTACGACCCGTTCATCAGCCGCGGCCTGGATGCGCTCAACTACGCCTGCTATCAGGACGCGCGGTTCATTGTGGTGGCAACGCCGGCGGGCATCACGCTCGCGCCAGAGGGCGGGGCGCACCAGTCGATCCTGACGCCGCTCATCGGAATGGGACAGCCGTCGCTGGCGTCTTACGAGCCCGCATATGTCGACGAGCTTGCGGAGCTGCTGCGCTGGTCCTTCGAGTACCTGCAGGATGACAACGGCGGATCTGTGTATCTGCGGCTCTCGACGCGGCCGCTGGAACAGCCTAGCCGGGAGCTCACCGATGACCTGTGCGCCCGGTTCGTTCAGGGCGCCTATTGGCTCGTCGAGCCCGCGGAGGGCGCTGATCTCGCGATCGTTGCGTGCGGGCCGGTGCTGCCGGAGGCGATCGCGGCGCACCAGCAGATTACGGAAGACATCCCCGGGGCCGGTCTGATGGTCGTGACCTCACCCGATCGTCTTCACCAGGACTGGCTACAGACTCAGCGCGACGATGCGACGAGTGATTCGTACATCGGCCGCTTGCTCGAGCCGCTCTCGCCGGATGGGGGCCTGGTGACGGTGCTCGACGGACATCCCGCCACGTTGTCCTGGATGGGTGCTGTGAAGCAGCATCGCGTCGCCCCGCTCGGGGTCGAGAAGTTCGGCCAGTCGGGCAACATTCCTGACCTTTATCACGCCTACGGGCTGGACGCAGACGCCGTGCTGAACGCCGCGGCGCGGTTGCTCGTCCGGCCGCGATAATCCAACGGAGATTCATGGCCACTGAGTTCCGACTCCCGCAGCTGACCGAGTCGATGGCATCGGTCAAGCTGTCCACCTGGTTGAAGCGCGAAGGCGACGCCGTCAAGGCAGGCGAGCCTATCGTCGAAGTTGAAACTGATAAGACCACCGTCGAGCTCGAAGCCCCCGAATCGGGCGTCCTGCAGGCGATTCATGTGAAACCCGGCACCGAAGCCGTGAAGCCAGGCACGTTGCTGGCGACGATCGGTGCTGGCGCGGGGAAAGCCGCGGCTCCGGCGCCCGACAAGAGCGCCGCCGCGCCGGCCGCGCCGGCGAAGGCGCAACCGAAAGTGGAACAGGCCGCCGCGAAAGCGGCAGCGCCAAAGGCGACGACGAACGAGGCTCCAGCGTCCGGGAGCGACTCCCGCATCCCGAACCCCGAAACCGACATCTCGAATGCCGAGTCCCGGATTCTTTCGACCGCGTTGGCCGCGCGCATGGCCAAAGTGGCCGGCTTGGATCTGTCGTCGATTCCGGCGGCGGGGCGCCGCATCACGAAGTCCGACGTCGAAGCGGTGCTGAGGCAGCAGCGTGGCGAGCCGGCCCCCCGACCGGGTCGCGCCAACGGATCGGCCGTGGCGCACGCCCCGGCGGCCTACGAGGACAAGACGCCGTCCGCGATGCGCCGGGTCACCGCGACCAGATTGCAGCAGGCCAAGCAGACGATCCCGCATTTCTACCTCGAAGTGGATTGCCGGATGGATGCGCTGCTCGACATGCGGAAGCAGATCAATGCGAGCATCAAGGACGTCAACGTCACCGTCACCGATCTGCTGGTGCTGGCGTGCGCGTCGGCGCTTCGCCAGGTGCCGGATGCCAATTCAGAATGGATCGATGGCGTGCTGCGCGTGCACGAGAGCGTGGATATCGCGGTGGCAGTCGCGACCCCGCAGGGGCTGATCACGCCGATCGTCCGCGGGTGTCATCGCAAGCCGCTCGCCGCGATCTCGCGCGATCTGAAGGACTTGTCGGAGCGCGCGCGCGCCGGACGTCTCAAGCCGGAGGAGTACACGAACGGGACCTTCACGATCTCCAATCTTGGGATGTACGGCGTCACGAGGATCACCCCTATTGTGAACCCGCCGCAGAGCTGCATCCTCGGCGTCGGTGGAATCGAGCCGCGTGCGGTCGTCGAGGGCGGACACGTCGTGGCAGGGAACATGATGAGCTGCACGTTGGCGGCCGATCACCGAGCGATCGACGGCGCCACCGGCGCGCAGCTGCTTTCGGAAATTCGCCGGCGGATCGAGCAGCCGCTGACGATGATGCTGGGCATCTAGTACTACTTTGTCAGATCCGTTCTAAATCCGGAGCTGATGGAAACGGATTTCCGCTTGTCGCATCCAGTGCATGTACCGCGGCCGGCTGATGAACAGAAGG
>ORMF011912800.1_pt1 | contig 11757 bp, 12 predicted proteins | sample 1779871 | NCBI WGS metagenome assembly ORMF01 (sample SAMEA104232316, study PRJEB22302) | groundwater metagenome | biome: forest; feature: aquifer; material: groundwater | place: USA | collected 2011-08-07 | depth 5.4 m
GAACGGCTCGTCAACAGCCGCGACAACGGATCGGTGCTGCTTGCCGCAGCCGGAGGCGGCGCCAGGCGGCGGTGAAGCGCGACATATGAATCGACGCGCTCGTGGAAGACACTCAGCGCTGCATCCGGCTCGGACACTGCGGTTTGCGCGCGCGCTCCAGGTACCCCCGCCGCGGCGAGCGTCGCAACCGCGACAGCCAGCGCGCTTCCGGCCACGATTCTGAAGAACGCTGATCGACGTGTCATCACACACCTCCCGTTGATCGTTTACAACCGCCGCTTCGGCTTGTCGTCGAAGTGGAACCAGAGGCTCACCGTCAGCTCGAAGGCGGCCGGCGTGCCGTCCAGGCGGAGCGGCTCGTACTGCCATTGCGCAACGGCGTCGGTCGCCGCCTTGCCGAGGATCGGGTGACCGCGAAGCACTTTGACACTCCGCACATGCCCGTCCTCGCCGACGATCGCTTCGAGGATCACGACACCGTCAATGTTCGACATCTGCGCGAGGAGCGGATAGATCGGCTCAACGCGGTGGATGAGCGCCGGTGCCTCGATTTGGCCACCGATGCGGACCGGTTGATGCGACACCGGCGGCGGTGGCGGTGCGACGAGACCCTCCACCGTGCCGGGGATACCTCCAACGATTCCTGCCGCGATCCCGCCCGGGACGCCACCCGGGACTCCCTCTTCCCTGCCCGCCGCGGCCGGCGGCTCCGGCTCAATGCTCGCCGGCGCCTCGATTGGCGCAGCAAGCGCCGACACAGGTGCGGCCGTCGGTGTCGCGACCCGTGGTTGCGACGGTGGAGGCGCGGCCGGAGGCGGCGGGGGCGGCGGCGGTGCCACCGCAGGCAGCTCCGCGACAAAGGACATCATGTCGGGCACGGGTGGCAGCTCGCGTGTGGCGACAAGGAAGGACGCGAGCACGACGATGGCAAATGCGGTCCCCTGCACGCTGGTCGAGATCAGGATCGGAATTGCTGGGGTGCTCGGCACGTGCTGAACCCGTCCAGTAATCAAATCGAACATGACGTCCTCCAGAACACTCGTCATGCAGGGCAACGAGTGTGCCGGCCCTCCCACGCCCTATGCGCACTCGAATTGCGAACAGATTGCGATGTCGAGCACACAGTTGCCGGGGAAAAAGACGCGGAGACGAGAACTATTCGACGGGCGTTTCGACCGGGTCTGTTTGAGCGACATGTTGGTGTTCGGTGTCCGGACAAGGATTGCAGTACGTTACCGAGTATGGCCGACACTCCATTCGACAGCATCGAGAGCGCACACGAATACGTCAGCCTGCTCGGCACGCAAGTCGCAGTCGTCGAGGCTGACATCGCGGTCGAGATCGCTCTGGCCGCCAACGAGGGTGCAGCAAGGCGCGTGGACGCGCTTCGGATCGTCGACTACAAGGTCAAGCAGCTCAGACAACACCTGATCGCGAGCAGCCGGATTCTCAATGACCTTCGCGCCCTTCGTCGTCTGCTGCTAAAGGGACCCCATAACGCCGGAGCGCGGTAGGAACCACTCTGACCTCACAGCAGGCCGGGAAAAAACACGCGGAGGCGGGGAACTATTCGCGGGGCATGTCGAGCGCATCTTTTAGAACGCCAAAATATTGGTGTTCGGCGGCTGGGACGGGGATTGCAAACGGCACTCGAGGAGGTGCGCCATGGCCGCTGATTCCGGAACCGCTCGCGCGCATGTTCAACTCGTCGACGGCTATCGCTTCTCTGCCACGTTCCCCGATGTACCTGGAGCGGCGCCCATGACGCTCGATGAGGGGCCACCCCTTGGCACCGGCGCGGGTCCCACACCGGCGGGCCTTCTTGCGGCCGCAATTGGAGGCTGTCTTTCCGCAAGCTTGACCCTTTGCCTGAACAAGGCGCACCTCGAACCGGATGCGATCAACGCGAACGTCACGGCTCGCATGGCTCGGAATGAGGCGGGACGCTTTCGAATCGAAGGGATCGACGTGGATCTGACGCCGTGCTTTCCCGGTGCCGATCTGGGGCGGTTCGAGCGCTGCAAGGCTTTGTTCGAAGACTTCTGCATCGTGACCGAGAGCGTGCGTCACGGAATCCCTATCACGGTCCACGTCGCTCGCTGCGGCGAGGAACTGGCACATCAACGTACCGCATAGAAAGCAGGTGTACATGAGAACAATGAACGGTCTGCTTGTCGCCGCCACCTTCACGTTGCTTGCGACGGGCGCCGCCGCTCAACAAGGAGGTGGCGCAGCACCGGCCCGCCCGCGCGCAACCCCTCGCGTCCAGACTCGCCCGCCGGCTCCCGCAACGATCAAGGCGGTTGGCTCGGTCAGGGATGTAATGATCGGGATCATTGAGCCCTCGTCCGGCTTGGTATTCGCGGCGGCATCGGAGACGCCGCAGAAACCCGAGCAATGGACCACCCTCGAAAATGGCACGCTGATACTCGCGGAATCCGCCAACCTGCTGATGATCGGCGGCCGTGCGCGCAACGAAGCCGCGTGGGCAAAATGGGCGACGGCGCTCCGTGAGACCTCTGAGATGGCTATGAAAGCCGCCCGGGCGAAAGACGCTGCCGCGATTGAGACCGCAAGCAACAAGGTCTACGAGACGTGTGAAGGCTGCCATAAGATCTACCTTCCCGGAGCAGCCGTTAACTGAGTTTCGAGGAGAGCGTGTCGGTCCAGCGCCTGGCTGGGCCGCACCTCCAGCGCACGGAGGCGATCACGCCGCACGCTCTCCACTGAGTAAGACCCCTCGACGAAAACTCAGAGTAATCCTGAGCGTGTCGAAGGGTCAGCCCGGTGTGGAGTCTAGGTTCGGGTCGTTTCGTCGCCCGTCATCAGCAGGATGATCGCGGCGGCCACGAGCAGCCCGAGTGTCACCCAGAACCAGGCGGCGATCATGCTTCCGATGAATGCCCCGTTGACATGTCCGCCCACCGCTGACGCAGGGGACATCAATCCGTACATCCAGAGCAGTTGAACAAGCGTCAGGACGGCCGCGACGGCCGCCACTGCGCCCGCGACGGTACGGTTTGACATGGGACTCTCCTCCATCACTTCGCAGGTGCCGGCGCACCCGAGCCACGGCGCATCATCCGCTGCATCGCCTCGTGCTGCGCGTCGAGATCGTCCTGCATCATCTTCATTTCCTCGGCCACCATCGCGCGATGTTGGACGAGCGCGTTCAGCAGGCGCGCCATCGCGTCGATTTTTGCCTGACCGGTCGCCTTGTTCATCTCGACCGTCAATGCCGTCGCCCAGTCGTCGAGCGCAGTGGCGCGCGCGGTGATGCGTGCTCTCTCGTCGGCTGCCTTTGCGGCGGCGGCGGGCGGCGCCGAACTCTTGGATGCCTGTACGCCAGCAGCGAGAACGGGTTGTGGAGCGGTTAGCGCCACGAGCGCTGCCGCGGCGGCGAACATCCGGAATGATGATCTCATCGGCTACCTCCCAGCTCTCAGAGGAGGCATGACCGATGCCAGTGCGCGCAACAGTGTGCCTGGCCTGAATTCCCTGTCCATATCCCGGTCCATATCCCGCTCACATGGACCGCGGCCACGCGAGCGCGGGGAGAAATTCGTGGCGACCCCGATTTTTCCCCAGTCCGCGCTCGCATTCGACGACTTTTCGTGCTTCTCGGACGGCACTTCTTTCGCAATGCCGCCCGACAGGTGATTCATCCATCGAGCAGCTCGGCGCGATGGATGGGCCACTTGACGCGACACCACGGAGGTAGGACATGCGACGCCTTGGACGATGGACCACCGTGACACTCTCTGCACTCGCTCTCGCGGGTTGCGCGACGATGAACGTGAGCTCGCACGTGGAGCGGGGCGTCAACTTCGCGCAGTATCGGACCTTCGACTGGGGCCCGGCTGACGCGCTGCCGACCGGAGATCCGCGGCTCGATCGCAATCCGTTCTTCAAGGATCATCTCGAGGGAGCCGTTGAAAAACAGCTCGCCACTAGAGGACTCGAGAGGGCGACATCGGGGACGGCAGACGTATTGATTCACTATCACGCGAACATCACTCGGCGCTTCGAGGTCAACGGGATCGACCGTGACCGAGGCTATTGCTACGACGATTGTCAGCCCCGCCTGATCGAGTACGAACGAGGGACGATCGTGCTCGACCTCGTTGATGCCCACACGAACAGAGTGATTTGGCGAGGCTGGGCGCAGGAGGGCGTCGACAAAGTCCTCAACAACCAGGACCGCATGGAGCGGCAGATCAACCAGGCGGTCATGAAGATGATGGAACGGTTTCCGAAGCCACTGCTGGGTTCGACCCGGCCAGGCGAGGGGAGATCGCCGGTGGCTGGCTCGTAGTGAGGCCGCTCCTGCAACACCTGACGAAAGGCGCGCAACAGTTGCTGATGCTGGAGCGCGAGGGATCGCGGGCCTCAGAGTCCGCTCAACCAGGCTCAACGAGGTATACGACCATGCGTCGCTTCACACGATTGGCCCTTGTAGCACTTCCTGCGCTGGCCCTTGCAGGCTGCGCAACGATGAACGTCAACTCGCATCTGGAACGCGGCGTCGACTTCACGCAGTACCGCACCTACGCGTGGGGACCGACCGACGCGCGACCGACCGGGGACCCCCGGCTCGACAGCAACCCCTTCTTCAAAGATCGCCTGGAGGGAGCCGTTGAAAAACAGCTCACCACGAAGCGGTTCGAGAAGTCGACATCGACAACGCCTGACCTTCTGATTCACTATCACGCGCACATCACCCAGCGGTTCGAGGTCAACACCGTGGATCGGGAACGCGGTTACTGCCTCGACGATTGTGAGCCCACCGCGGGCGAGTACGACGAGGGGACACTGGTGCTCGATATGGTTGATGCCCGAACGAACAAAGTGGTCTGGCGTGGCTCCGCGCGGGGCGTCGTGAACGGCCTGATCGACAACCAGAATCTGATGGAACGGAAGATTGACGAGGCGGTCAGCCGGATGCTGGAACCGCTGCCACGGCATCTCTAGATCTCTAGCGCCACGCAGGCTTCCGCCGCCGGGACTCCGGCCCCGGCGACGGCCGTCGCGTGAATTAGTTCCCCTCCTTGTGAATTATTCCCAGTCCCAATCCGGCTGAATCCATCGGCCGCTTCGAAGACGAATGAATTCAGCATCCTCCGCGGCCAGCGGCCTGGCCGCGATCTTGGTTCAACCTACGCATGCCGCGCCACCTGCTGTTGGTCATGTCGCTGTTATTGGTCGCCCCCGCCCTCCAGGCCGCCCAGTCCGCCAGCGCGCGCGTCACGGGCCATGTCGTCGACGAGACCGGAGGCGCATTGCCGGGAGTGACGGTCGAGCTCCGGTCCGACGGCGACGGCGGGTCGCCGCAAGTAGCGGTGACCGACGGTGGAGGCGACTACTCGTTCGACGACGTGGGGCCAGGCCGGTACCAGGTCGGGTTTACCCTCGTCAATTTCGCGTCGGTGACACGCCGCGCCGTCGAAGTGCGACAGGGTCGCGTAACGGTCGATGCGACGATGCAGTTGTCCCTCAATGCGGAAGTCGTGGTGGTGGGCAAACGTACGTTTGCCAATTTGGCGGATGTCGAGAACCCCGCGGAGAACCTGGTCGGCATAGCGCAGTCGGCCAGCCAGGGCGCGATTACCGCCAGGCAACTCGACGTCCGGCCGTTCATGCGACAGGGCGAGGTGCTCGAGACGGTTCCCGGCGTCATCATCACCCAGCACAGCGGGGAGGGCAAGGCCAACCAGTACTTCCTGCGCGGATTCAATCTCGATCACGGCAGCGATTTCGCGACGACCGTCGCGGGCACCCCCGCCAACATGCCCACGCACGCGCACAGCCAGGGATACTCCGACATCAACTTCCTGATGCCGGAGCTGGTCGGGGGGATCCAGTACTCGAAGGGTCCATACTTCGCCGATCAAGGGGACTTTGCGACCGCAGGTGCGTCGAACATCAGTTACGCCACCGAGCTCGATCGACCGATGGCGCGCGTGGAGACCGGGACGTACGGATATCGGCGGGGCTTCTTCGCCGCGTCGCCGCACGTGGGCGGTGGCTATCTCCTCGGTGCGTTCGAGGTGTCGACGAACTCCGGGCCGTGGACGGTGCCAGACTCTTACAACAAGCTCAATGGCGTGCTGCGATACAGCCGTGGCGAAGAGAGCGTCAACGGGTTTTCGGTGACGGCCATGGGGTACCACGGACAGTGGAACGCAACGGAAGCGTCACCGCAGCGGGCCATCGACGACGGGATGATCGGGCGGTTCGGATCGCTCGATCCGACCGATGGCGGCCAAACCTCCCGTTACAGTCTCTCCAGCGAATGGCAGCATGTGACCGGCCAGGTTCTCACCAAGGTCACGGCCTTTGGGCTGCTGTACGACCTCGACCTCGTGTCGAACTTCACGTTCTTCCTCGACGACCCCGTTCACGGCGATCAGCAGGAGCAGGTCGATCGTCGATTTGCCTCCGGTATGAAGGCGTTTCAGCGACGGATCACGCGATGGGGGCGGTACTCCGTGCAGAATACGTTCGGGGCGCAGGTGCGCAGCGATCGCATCGGAACGGTGGCGCTGTATCACACCGAGGCGCGCGCGCGGCTCGGGGTGCGGAGCAACGACGCCGCGGTGGTGACCAGCGGCGGGCTGTACGCGCAGAACGAGGTCGAGTGGTCATCGTGGCTGCGGACAACCCTCGGCCTCCGCGGCGATGCGTCGCGGTACACGGTTGACGACAAGCTCCTGCCGGTGAACAGCGGCACCTCCACCGCCGGCATCGTCAGCCCGAAAGCGGCCGCCACGTTCGGGCCCTGGAAGAGCACCGAGTTCTACGCCAACGCCGGAACGGGCTTTCACAGCAACGACGCGCGTGGCACGACGATCGTTGTGGATGCGGCCGGTAATCCCGCGAACCGCGTGACGCCGCTCGTCAGGGCGAAAGGCGCGGAGATCGGCGCGCGGACGGTCATCATTCCGCACCTGCAGAGCACGGTCTCTTTCTGGACGCTTCGGCTCGGCTCTGAGCTCGTTTACAACGGCGACATTGGCGCGACCGAGCCAGGGCCCGGCAGCAAGCGGTACGGCGTCGAGTTCAACAACTACTACAGTCCGATGAAATGGCTGGTCTTCGACGGCGACCTGTCGAAGTCGCGGGCGCGCTTCTCCGCGTTCAACGAGGCCGGAGCGTTTGTGCCTGAAGCGGTCGACACCGTCGTATCGGGAGGCGCGAGCGTCGATAACTTCCACCGCACGTTCGGCAGCCTGCGGATCCGCTACTTCGGACCGCGTCCGCTGGTCGAGGACAACTCGGTACGGTCGAAGGCGACGACCCTGCTCAATCTTGAAGGCGGGTACCAGGTCACGGCGAACCTCCGCGCGAACCTCGAGCTGTTCAACCTTGCGAATGCGCGTGTCAGCGACATCGATTACTACTTCGCGTCGCGCCTGCCAGGCGAACCGCTCGGTGGTGTCTACGACATCCACATGCATCCGGCAGTGCCTCGCACCGTGCGCCTGAGTCTGGTCGTCGGCTTTTAGTCCCCAGTGAGCGTCGAGTAGATTAGGCTCGATGGCGTGAACGTCCTCGTTTCGGGCGTGTGGCGCCGCAGGACCAGCATCCTTGCGGTCCTGTCTGCGGCGGGAATCCTCTCGCATCTCGTGCTTCGATTCGGAATCCACGCGGCACCCGCGATGGCGCGGCTGCCACTCGTGCTCACGCTCGTCGTGGGCGGCGTGCCGCTCGTCCTTGAACTGCTCACGAAGCTTCTGAGACGCGAGTTCGGATCCGATCTGCTCGCAGGCCTGTCCATCGTGACGTCGGTCCTGCTGGGCGAATACCTGGCAGGGTCCATCGTCGTCCTGATGCTTGCGGGAGGCGAGGCGCTGGAGAGCTATGCCCTGCGGAGTGCGTCCTCGGTGCTTGCCGCACTCGCCTCGCGGATGCCTTCCGTGGCTCACCGCAAACGGGACGCGAGCATCCTGGATGCGGCCCTCGAGGATGTCGCGGTGGGCGACACGCTCGTCATCTACCCGCACGAGATCTGTCCAGCGGACGGCGTCGTCACCGACGGACACGGCGTGATGGACGAGTCGTACCTGACCGGCGAGCCGTTCCGGATGACCAAGACATCGGGGTCAACGGTCATCTCGGGCGCAATCAACGGCGACTCGGCACTGACGATCCGTGCGGTGCAGCGTCCCGCCGACTCGCGCTACGCGAAGATCATGGAGGTCATGCGCGAATCCGAGGAGACCCGCCCGCAACTCCGGCGGCTGGGCGATCGCCTCGGTGCGATCTATACGCCGGTCGCGCTCGCGCTCGCGCTCCTCGCATGGGCGGCGAGCGGCGACGCCGTCCGCTTCCTGGCGGTGCTGGTGATTGCCACCCCGTGCCCGCTGCTCATCGCGATACCGGTCGCCATCATTGGCTCGATTTCCCTTTGCGCCCGGCGCGCCATCATCGTCAGGAATCCGGTGGTGCTCGAGCAAATCGCCGGATGCCGCACCGCGATTTTCGACAAGACCGGCACACTCACCTACGGCGCTCCGACGCTGACCGAGCAGCTCGTGGCCCCGGGATTCCAGCCAACCGAAGTGCTCACGCTCGTGGCCAGCCTCGAGCGCTATTCAAAACATCCGCTGGCACGTGCCGTTCTCGCCGCGGCGGGACACGAGCGCGTCGAGCTCGGTGAAGCCGCCGAGGCAAGCGAGCCGCCCGGACAGGGGCTCCGCGGCCAGGTGTCCGGCCACGAGGTGCGGATCACGAGTCGCAGCAAACTGATCGCGCTGGGCGTGGCCGGTGCTGATCGGCTTCCATCGTCAGGCGGCGGGCTCGAATGCGTGGTGACGATCGACGGTCGCATCGCGGCAACCTATCACTTTCGCGACGCCCCGCGGTCGGACAGCCGTCCGTTCGTGAGTCACCTGGGCCCAAAGCACGGATTCACGCGGCTGATGATCGTGTCGGGGGATCGCGAGTCCGAGGTGCGCTACCTTGCGGGCCATGTGGGCATCTCAGACATTCACGCCCCGGCAACTCCCGAGGAGAAGCTCGAGATCGTGCGGAAGGAAACGGCCGCGGCGCCGACGCTTTACGTCGGGGACGGGATCAATGACGCCCCGGCCATGATGGCGGCCACGGTCGGCATCGCCATCGGTCAGAACAGCGACGTGACAACGGAAGCGGCCGGGGTCGTCATCATGGACAACTCGCTGAGCAGAGTGGACGAATTCATCCATATCAGCCGGCGGATGCGCGCCATTGCGCTGCAGAGCGCCGTGGGCGGGATGCTTCTCAGCATCGCCGGCATGCTGGTCGCAGCGAGCGGCTACCTGAGCCCGGTGGACGGCGCTATCAGCCAGGAAGTGATCGATGTGGCTGCAGTACTGAACGCGCTGCGGGCAGCTTTCCCCCCGAACCTGATGAACGATCTCTGAGCGTCCTTGACGGTTGCCGACGTGCCCGATTGCGGCTGCAACGGCGCCGCACGCGAAGGATCTCACTCACCTTCCAGCGTCCTGCGGAATTTCACCCGTCGCTTCCGCCAGGAGTCCTTTGTTCAAGCGAAGAAACGCGTGTAAGGCGCGGCACGATCATTGCGCAAAGTGAGGCATGTGGAAGGTGCCTTCTGTAGGGTTCTCGCAACAGATCGTGGGACTGATCGCCCTGGCGTCGCTCGTTACGCTATCCGCTGAGACTCGTCAGTCGGCAACGACGATTGAGAAGCGCGATATTCCGAAGAACGCTACGGCGCTCGAGGGCGTGCCCTCCGTGAGGATTGACACCACTCAGGAGGGCGCGACGCGACGCAAACTCGACGCGGTCGAGGCCGTGAAGAACGGTCTGAAGATCAACATCGTCGATGGCAAATACTATTGGGGCAACCGAGGGAACCTGCCGCTCACGGTGATCTCGTCGGGGGAGTTCACCTACCTTTCCTCTACTGAACCCGGCAAGTACGTTCGTCTCAGATGGCTCAACGACAAGATCTCCTATGTCGAGCACGTAGACATGGCATTGGAAAGCGTCACCTACTGGGGAGAGATTCGCATTGTTCTCGGGAAATAGGCACATCAACTGATCTCTGCCAGGCCGCCATGAGGTCATCGCGAGGACGGAGCGTGCCTTCTGATAGAACACCGCGTTCGAGCACGTTCATCGTAGCGAACCAATTGAAACCCCCGACGCCACGGTCATAGCCGCCAACGCGACCCCGCTCACGCGCCGAAACTGTGGCGTCCCGAGTGCCAACGCCAGACAGAGCTTCAGCAGCGAATTCGCGAGAATGCCGATGGCGATCGCTTCCGCCGCGACGCCGGGCGCCACTCCGCCCGCGGCGCTCCTGGCCATTGAAATCGTCAAGGCATCGACATCGGTCAACCCGAGGACGGCTCCTGACGCGAGCAACCCCGGGTCTCCATAGGTGTGCTGGACCCAATCCACCCCAAACAGCACCAGTTGAAAGGTGACGGCCATCTGCAACGCGGGACCGATCTGCAGCGGGTTCGACGGCATGTCAATCTGGAGCGCCTCGTCTGGATTCCTCTGCAGCCACACGAGGAGTGCGAGACCGCCCACGGCGAACGGCGCTGCCACGTACGGCAGGAGCTCCCACGCCACAGTCATGTGCAGGACAGAGGTCGCTATGACGACGCGGGGAAACAGCATCGTGCACGCGGCGATCGTCCCGACCGCGAGCGGGCGCGAGAGCGCACGATCATCCCGGCTGAGGCGCGCGAATGTGAGCGTCACGCTCGTCGATGAAATGAGACCGGCAAGCGCTCCAGCCAGCGGGTAGCCGTGCTGGGGTCCGAACATGCGACGTGCGAGATACCCGATGAAGCTGAGACCAGTGAAGAAGAGTACCAACAGCCAGAGCTCGCGAGGCTTGACGCCGCCTAGAGACGCGATGGGACCCTCGGGAAGAAGCGGAAGGATGACAACGGCCATGACGCCGAATCGCACGGCGGCGCGGAGCTCGGCGTCGTCGATGCGTGCGACAAGGGAATGCAAGCGTGACTTCTCGACGAGCAGAAGCGCGGTGACCGCGATGGAGGCGCTGGCGAACGCCAGTCGTCCGATTCCGGCCAGGATGCCAGCGGCGATCACGACGAGTGCAGCGACCTCGGTGGTGGCATCCACGTCGTGGCGACTCGCAGCGACATACCCGGCGACGATCAGCGCGACGGCGCCGGCGCAAAGCACGATGGCGATGCTGCTGAATCCGGTGGTGATCAGCCAGCCCGCGATGCCGGCGAATCCGCCGAGAAGCGTAAATGTGCGCACCCCGCCGAACCGTGCATCCGTACCAGTGGCGTGTCCGGAGCGCTCGCGCTCGACGCCAATGGCGGCGCCCCCGAGTGCACCTACAACAACGCCCGCCAGCGCAGTGAGATCGCTCGTCACCGTGGAGAGTGTACTCAGGTTGCCTGTCTGCGATTCACATGCGACGTGCCCGCAGGTGGGTCCGGTTTCCCCTGGATAGGCGTCACTCTCACAGCACATGCCGGAACTTTGCCTGCAGCGAGCCCTGACTGCTGCGAGAACGGGGGAATTCCAGGCGCGGCGCGGGATTTTTCACACTGACAGACTCTGCGCCCGCTCCCAACCGTCCCTTCGCGGGGCAGTCTGCTGCCACCAGATGGCACCTCACTTGCCGTTGGGACGAGCGAGGTGTCCATGGCGCGACAAACAACTGGCCAACAGGTGTTCCACTCGATCCTCTGCCCGGTGGATTTCTCGGCACACTCGCGGGCAGCCTTGCGGTATGCCGCAGCGCTCGCGCGGCGC
>ORMF012061378.1_pt1 | contig 11748 bp, 10 predicted proteins | sample 1779871 | NCBI WGS metagenome assembly ORMF01 (sample SAMEA104232316, study PRJEB22302) | groundwater metagenome | biome: forest; feature: aquifer; material: groundwater | place: USA | collected 2011-08-07 | depth 5.4 m
CGCGGCGGCGGCGGCAACTTCGGCGTGGTGACGTCGTTCGAGTACCAGCTGCATCCCGTCAAGGACATCGTCGCGGGTTTGTTCTTCTTCCCCACGGCGCGCGCGCGTGATGTGCTCGAGTTCTATCGCGATTTCATCGAAACGGCGCCGGAGGAACTGGGCATGTTCCCGGCGTTTCAAATTGCGCCGCCGCTGCCGTTTATCGCAGCAGCGGACCACGGCAAGACGTTCTGCATTCTCGTCTGCTGCTGGGCCGGGCGGGCCGACAGCGCGGAGAAGGTATTCGCGCCAATCCGCCAGGCCGCGCCCATCGTCGCTCAAATGGTCTCCCCGATGCCGTATCCCATGCTCAACGGGATGTTCGATCCGCTGCTCCCCGCCGGACTGCAGCACTACTGGAAGGCGGACTTCGCCACCGAGCTTACCGACGGCGCGATTAAGGCGCATCTCGAACACGGCCCGAAGGTTCCGGCGGTGAGCTCGACCATGCACATTTATCCCATCAACGGTGCATGCAATCGCGTGAACGCCGATGCGACGGCGTTCGCCTATCGCGATGCAAAGTTCGCGACCGTCATCGCCGGCATGTGGCCGGATCCGGCCGACAACGAGAAGAACATCAAGTGGGTGAAGGACTACTATCGCGCCGTCCATCCTCACTCGTCCGCCGGCGGGTACGTCAACTTCATGGCCGGCGACGATCAGGATCGGATCAGAGACAACTACAAGGGGAACTACGATCGGCTGGTCGCGATCAAGAAGAAGTACGATCCGGCCAACCTGTTCCACATGAACCAGAACATCAAGCCGTAGCCGCCCCGCCCGACCAGTCGTTTCAGCGAGAACGCATTCTACGCGTCAGAAAAATGCGCGGCGATTCGTCAGTGCACAACCTCCCCATCCACCACCTCGTCGTCGAGTCGTTCGAGATGTGGAATGTCCATGGTGCGGACCGCCTCAATGGCGGACAGCAGAGCCTGCTCCGCCGTCCCCGCAGTCTTCCTGTCACGCGCCTCCTGTCGCGCCGTTCGCAGGATCCGAAGGACGCGCGCGCGATCGAACCGTTGACCTTCACAGTGGTCGCAAAAGCTCATGATCGTATCTGACTCCCAAAAGGCACGGACCCGCCCCCCGCACCGCCCGGCGCTGTCGAGCGCCACGCCCCGCCTCCGTTCATGGCGCGCCGCGTCGCTGGAAGCGGGAAGGCCAGGGCCGATCCGGCAGTGCGCAGCATAGTGCGCCAGGGCACCCGGCAACAAGACTGGCGCATTTCACGGGGGTTTACCGGCCGAGTGCAGACGACAGGCCGAGGCTTCCCTGCCCGCAGAGCTTCGGCGGAGAGGTATTGGTTTCGTGTTTTCGCGTCTTCGTGGCGGATCGTATTTGTGAGATGACTTCTGGTGCGTGAAGCGGTTGGGCGCGCAAGTACTCGGTCGAGTCTTGCGTCGTGGCGGTAGATGTCGTCGGCAAAATGAATCGTGCCGTCTTCCGGCATGACGACCGCGGTGGTGTAGAACAGGATCACTTGAATCGGCCGCGGAAGACGGACATGGAGCGACTGCGGACCCTCCATCGCTGACACGATGCGCTCGCGCGTCCATTCCGGACGCTCTTTGAGCGCCCACTCCGCGAGCGCGACCGGATCCTCCACGCGTACGCAGCCGTGGCTGAAGTCGCGGCGGCTTCGGCTGAACAGCGCTTGCGCTGGCGTCCCATGCATGTACACGTTCTCCTCGTTGGGGAACACGAACTTGACCAGACCGAGTGCGTTGTGCGACCCGGGACGCTGCCGTACACGGAGCGCTCCCCGCGGGAGCAGTGCGAGGTTCTCCGGAGTCGCGTCGACAGGCTGGGCATTGTCGCTCTCCCCCCGCACGATCTCCATGTTCTCTCGACGCAGGTAGTCCGGATCGCGCCCGAGGATTGGAAGAATCTCGTTGCGAAGGATCGATCGCGGAACGTTCCAGTACGGCCTGAAAATCACCTCGAGCATCTCGTCGACGAACACCGGCGTTTGCGTGCTGAGCGCGCGGCCCACGATCACATCCATGGCGAGCGACGGCTCGCCGTTCGGCGGAGTCGAATCCCAGGCCCAGAGGCGGAACATTGGGATGTTGAGACCCAGGAGCCGCTGATCGACTGGATCGGGCAGCCAGCGCAACCGCTCGAGGGCGAGTTCGATCTGTCTGACACGCCATGTGAGCGAGACACGCAAGCCGTCCTGCGTCCTCTTACCCAGGATGCCGTCTGGCTCCAGGCCGTGTCGGTTCTGAAAACGTTTCACGCCCTCCACGAGGGCACCGTCGTACGTTGCAGGCACACCGGCACTCGACGCTCCCGCCGGCAAGTCGCCGAACGCCACGAGCTGGCGATTCAGAAAGGAAAGCCCGACGTACGGCTCTCCGGGTCGCACGGCGGCCACAGCGGGCGGCGGCGACTCGAGGCTGGCGTCGGCCGCCAGTGATCGGTACGTGGCCAGCATGGTGCGCAACGCGTCGTATTGCACGAGCCGTGGCCTCAGCTCCCCGACGGCGTCGGCAATTCGATCATCAGCACGCGCGGCGCGCAGCAGCGCCGGGAAATCGTGGGTTTCCACAGGGACCTTCAACCTGAAACCGATCGCGCGTGGATCGACGCGTCCCAGGTGCAGATGCCGGAGATACCGCAACATCGCACGGCTCAATGCCAGGTCGAAGGTCGCAAGGCCGTCGGGGAGCGGTCGCGTCACGGACGCCAACGTCGCCGCCAGACTCTCGAGCCTGTCGTGCCCGTAGTCGGCCGGATCGAGACCCTCGGACTGTGCGTCGTTCAGCACCGAAAGAGACTCGCGTGCCTGGCGCGTTGGCTTACCCGAACCGTCGATCCAGAGTGGCGACTCGCCGCCTGCCGGGTACAACGCCGTCAATTCGGTGCGCTCCGCGCGCGTCAGCGCGCCGAAGACCGGATCACCACCGTTGGCCAAATGGGCCTGAATGGCCCTCGCGACTTCATCGGCCGATATTTGAGTGGCCGCGAGACTCGACGATCCGAGTGCCATCGCCGACTTCGGGGGTCCAGCCGATGGGACAGGCTGGTCTGAACAAGCCAGGAGGGTGAGCAGAACCGAAACCGAGCCGATGGCCAGGGACGGTCTCCCGGCCGGGGGAAAAGCCCCTTCGATGCCACGGCTCATACTGTCACAATGGGAATCCAGGGACAGGCGCCTGACATCAGCCAAACGGATGCAGCGCACGACTCGACACTGCCGCATCGCGCGCCGAGGCAGTACAACACCTGGGATGGTCATCCAGCCGGAGAATTTCCGCACAACGGCGTGAAAAATCCCGGCACGCCCCCCTCCACCAGATCCGAACATCCTACTTCGCTTGCATCGCCTCAATGTGGCGGACGATGTTGGCGATGCGAACCTTGTTCATGGTGTCGCGAGGGTCCAGACCACGAAAGATCGGCCCCCACACGGGCATCTCCCTCGAGCCGTGCACAGTTGTCACCCATTCTCGGTCGCCGGCGACAAGAGACTCCACGCGAGCCCTCGGGAATGTGCCACCACTGCGCTGCGCGATGGTGGTGAGATCGGGCGGCGGACTCTTCAGCGATGAGACCACCGGCCCCCCGCCCTTTCCGTCGCGCCCATGACAGGACGCGCAATAGAACTCGAACAAGTCTCGGCCCGACATGGATGAAATGACGAGTGGGGGGTTCCGCGGGGCCGTTGTCTGCCCAAAGGCCAGCGGCTGCAACAACGACACGAGCAGAGCCGCCTGCAGCACACGTGCGAAAATCGTGGTGCAACGCTTCATGGCGATCTCCTGGCTTCGTTTAAGCAATTGCAATTCCACTCGTGAAGCTGTGGAATGAGCAGGGCTCTTGCATGGGCAGGAGCCAATCGGACATCTCGACCGTGGAGACGTCATGACGAGCGACCCAGCCAAAACGAGTCTACCGGTGGAGGAAGGCCTGCGACAAGCGGACGCGACAACGCCTGGTCGCGCCCATCGGGATCACGATCTGCTCTTGCTGCATGACATGCTCCGCATCCGCCGCTTCGAGGAGAAATGCGCCGAACTGTACAGTGCGGGCAAAATCCGGGGCTTCCTGCATCTCTACATCGGCGAGGAAGCGATTGCCGTTGGCGCCATGCAGGCACTCGGTCGAGACGATGCCGTGGTCGCCACATACCGCGAGCACGGTCACGCGCTGGCGCGCGGCATTCGAGCGGACCAACTGATGGCCGAGATGTACGGTAAGCGCGAAGGATGCAGCGGCGGCCGTGGCGGCTCCATGCACGTCTTCGACGCACACACGCGTTTCTACGGCGGCAACGCCATCGTCGGTGGGGGCCTTCCTGTCGCGGTCGGCCTGGCATTGGCCGACAAGATGCAGCAGCGACCGCGGGTGACGGCGTGTTTCTTCGGGGACGGTGCAGTTGCCGAAGGCGAATTTCACGAATCGCTGAATCTGGCGGCGCTCTGGAAACTGCCGGTCCTGTTTCTGTGCGAGAACAATCTGTACGCGATGGGCACCAGGCTCGAGCGCGCGCAGTCTCAAACCGACCTCGCAGCCAAAGCTCGGAGCTACCGGATTCCCGCAGAGGCGGTCGACGGCATGGACGTGCTCGCCGTGGAGTCGGCGACACGACGCGCTGCCGATGCCGCGAGGCGCGGAGAAGGACCGGCCTTTCTCGAGTGTCGCACCTATCGATTTCGCGCGCACTCCATGTTCGATGCCGAGTTGTATCGTGACAAAGCCGAAGTCGAGGCCTGGAAGCCGCGCGATCCCATCACGACGTTCACCTCGCGCCTCAGGGAACGCGGCGAGGCGAACGACGCGATTCTGGCCGCGCTCGAGGCATCCGTGGCCGACGAGATCGACCTGGCGGTGCGCTTTGCGGAGGGCGGCACGTGGGAACCGGTCGAAGAGCTGCTGAATGACGTCTATACACCGGTCGAACATCCCGAGCGCGCGTCGTGATGCAGACGACGTACCGCGAAGCCATTCGGACGGCTCTTCGAGAAGCGCTCGTGCGGGACCCTCGCGTTTTTCTGATGGGCGAAGATGTGGGGCCGTACGGCGGCGCGTATGCGGTGAGCAAAGGATTGCTCGCAGAGTTCGGGCCCGAGCGGATTCGCGACACGCCGCTCTCGGAGTCAACGTTCGTCGGGGCCGGAATCGGCGCCGCGCTCGGCGGTATGCGTCCGATCGTGGAGGTCATGACCGTCAACTTCAGCCTCCTCGCGCTCGACCAGATCGTCAACAACGCGGCGACGATCCGTCACATGTCCGGCGGGCAATTCAGCATCCCCCTGGTCATCCGCATGGCCACCGGCGCCGGTCGGCAATTGGCAGCGCAGCATGCGCACAGCCTCGAAGGCTGGTACGCGCACATTCCCGGGATCCGCATCGTGGCGCCCGCCACCCTGGAAGATGCTCGCGGCATGCTCTGGACGGCGCTTGAAGATCCCGATCCCGTCCTCATTTTCGAGCACCAGACCCTCTACAACATGAAGGGCCCGCTGGCCGACACTGCCGGCCCGGTCGACATCGATCACGCCGTCGTCCGCCGCCAGGGCAAGGATGTCAGCCTTGGCCCGGACGGCGGCACGCTCGGGAAGACGTTACAAGCCGCAGAAACGCTGGCCGGTGAAGGGATCGACGCCGAAGTGATCGACCTGCGCACCTTGCGCCCGCTCGACACGCCGACGATTCTGGAATCCGTGAGAAAGACGCATCGAGTCGTGATCGTGGACGAAGGTTGGAAGAGCGGCAGCCTCTCAGCTGAGATTATGGCGCGCATCGTCGAGCGCGCCTTTTACGACCTCGATGCACCGATGGCGCGCGTCTGCAGCGCGGAGGTGCCGATTCCCTATCCCAAGCATCTGGAAGATGCAGCCGTGCCACAGCCGCCGGCGATCGCTACTGCCGCACGCGAAGTGTTGGGTCGGCGTGGCTGAGTTTCGCATGCCTTCGCTCGGCGCCGACATGGAGGCGGGCACACTCGTCGAATGGTTGAAGCACCCTGGAGACACCGTGAAGCGTGGCGACATCATCGCCGTCGTCGACACGCAGAAGGGCGCGATCGAGATCGAAGTGTTCGAGGATGGCACGATCGAGAGCGTGCGGATCAGACCGGGCGAGAAGGTGCCGGTCGGCACGGTGCTCGCGATGATCCGCGGCGCCGGCGCGGAACGGCCACTCGTCGCGGCCGACACGGCGCCGGTCCCGGCATCGGTCCCGGAGGTTCCGTCTCCACCGGCCGCGGCACCACTGCCGCAGACCGCCCCTCGCGAGGAATCCCGGCGATTGCGCACCTCTCCCATGGCCCGCAAGCTTGCCGGGGAGCTTGGTATCGATGTGACGCGAATCGAAGGCACCGGTTCACAAGGGGCGATTACGCGTGAGGACGTCGAGCGCACGGCCGCGACGCTGAAGCCGTCCGTCCTTCCGCAACCGAAGCCTTCGGCCGCCCGGCTGGGTGATATGCGCGGAGCGATCGCGGCAGCGATGGCGCGATCGAAACGGGAGATCCCACACTACTACCTCTCCACAATCATTGACATGAGCACGGCCCTGGCATGGCTGCGCGCCGAAAACGAAAAGCGGGCCGTCACAGAACGAGTGCTCCCGGTCGCGCTGCTGATCAAGGCTGTCGGGCTGGGTCTCCGTGAGGTGCCAGAGCTGAACGGCCACTGGATCGACGGCGCATTTCGGCCGGGCGCGGGCATCCACATCGGGTGCGCCGTATCGCTGCGCGGGGGTGGCCTGGTCGCACCAGCCCTTCATGATGTCGACACGATGGATCTCGCGACGCTGATGCGCAGATTGGCCGACCTTGTCGCACGGGCGCGCTCCGGATCGTTGAAGAGCTCAGAGCTGTCCGATCCGACGATTACCGTGACGAACCTTGGCGATCAGGGCGTCGATGCCGCCTTCGGCATCATTTATCCGCCGCAGGTCGCACTGGTCGGATTTGGCAAGATCTCGGAGCGGCCATGGGTGGGATCGGCGGCGATCGAAGCGCGGCCGCTCCTGACGGCGACGCTATCGGCCGATCACCGCGCGACCGATGGACATCGGGGCGGCGTGTTTCTGACAGCAGTCGATCGACTGTTGCAGACGCCCGAGCGCCTATGACACCCGACGACATCAGGCATGTGATCCTCGACGCGCTGAAGCGCGTCGCACCTGAAGTCGACCCGGCATCCATTCAATCGGGCGTGAGCTTCCGCGACCAACTCGACCTCGATTCCATGGATTTTCTCAACTTCGTGCTGGCCCTGCATGAGCGGTTGGGCATCGACATTCCCGAGGTTGACTATCCTCGTCTCTACAGCCTTGAAAGCGCCGTGGAGTATCTGACCTCCCCCCTTCAGCGCCCCGACTCCTGGGCGTGAAGGGGTCGAACGGCGCAAGTCGCTCGATCGGGGATGTTCGATCAGTTCGCAGCGAAGCAGTACAGGAGCCCCGCGCCGCCAGTGGCGACCAGGTTGGGCTGGCTGCAGCCGCGCGAACCGTGCGCGGAGTTCCACGACGTGTTGCCGCCGCCGGTCCGGTCGTGATGTCCAAGCATCACGCTGCCACGCCCATCGGCGTTGCTCGCGTAGTTGCCGCACGTGGTGTCCATGTCACCAGCGACCGCGCGCCCGTGCGAGTCGGATCCGGTCAGGATGTCGTGCTGATTCGGCGTGTCACCCACGCCGTTGACCGGCATGCTCTTCTCGTTGAGCGCCTGCTGCTTGTTGATCGCGTTGCGGTCGCGCTGGACGTCACCGTGGAGATCGGCCACGTTGTTGGCGATGAGGGCGCCGCGGGCGTTGAACCACGGGCCCCCGCCGATGCGGTCGCGCGCGTTCACGGCCGGCTGGCCGCCGGTGGCTGGCTGACTGAGATAGGCTCTCCACGTCCGTCCCGGAGGCGTGGCGATCCCACCGGCGGTTGCCATCTGGGCACAGTAGGCATCGGCTCCGGCGAGGCCACCGTAGTTGGCGCCGTCGCCTTTCCCGACGCTCGTGATGAAGAAGGACGCCGGCCCGGCGGGCCCGCCGCCGCGCCCGCCCGCTGGCGCCTGCGGCGCCTGTGCCAACGCGACGAGCGTGCCGAGTGCGGTCAACGCCAACACTGCCAACACTGAATTCATCCTGCCCATGACTCTCCCTCCAGCTTCCTGAACCTGGGGCCCGGCCGCCCTCAGGGCGGCTAGCCGCACTCGCGAGCGCCCGCGCTGGATCAGTGGCGCGGAACCCCTGGCGAGTGCGGGTAAGGTAACACAAAGACCGGAGCTGCCACGTCTGCCGGACGGAAGTCTCGTTCGACCGTTCAATCCGCTCGCGTTGTCGACCGCCGCTCAGTGCATGTGCTTGTGGGTGATGCCCTCGCTTGGCAAAGAAGGCTTATATTCCTTATGGCAGCCTTCACAGGCGGCCACAAGATCGCTGTTGGCGGCGAGCAGCGCCTCCATGCTCTTGGTCTGGCTCGCCTTGAGAGCAGCCATACCCGCATCCGACACGGCTCGCGACCATTTCTGCCAGTTGGGCTGCTGGGTCAAGGTGATGTCATTCGGTCCGCTGCCGGGAAGCGTAATGAGGCTGCCAGCCGCAGCCAGCTGCGTCGCGTGTTCCGCGATGTTCTCCCAGTCATTGTCGGTCTTGGGGGCCTTGCCCTTGATCTCAACATCCCACAGGGCATGGCCCGCGTGGTCCACGAGGGCCACCATCTCGGCGTTGATGCTCACGGGGGGGCCCGACGGCGGCGGCGATGCCTTGACGACCGGCTGAGTCGGCTGCTGGGTGACCGGGGCGCTGCAACCACCGAGCAGCAAAGCACCCGCGGCGAGAGACGAGGCGACTGTCAGCGTCGTGATGTTCATCGACATGCTCCTTAGTAGATCCGCGCGTTTGACGAATGTCGTGCAGTGAGTACGCATCCCTGAGGAGTGGCAAGCGCAATGCCAGTAACGCCACCATGAGATCGAGAGAAAATGCGCGTCCGCGGGGATGTATTCGGAGCCTTTCGGGGATTTTCAGCATGCAGCCGTGAAAGAGTCCCCACACCGTCGTATCGCCGTGGTGTACCGGTTCACCGTAGACGTGACGGATGCTCAGACGATGCTCGAGCACCTCGGGGATTGGCCCAAATGGGGCAGGGTTCGACATGAAGACTTCCAATTGGCATGGGGATTCGGCATAACGCGACGCTCCCGTAAACCGCCTGCGCTCCGGGGTGGGTCTTCCTTGGATCGCGGATGTGATAATGAGAGACGTGTCCGCATTCAGCCGTCAGATCCTCATCGACTGGTATCTGCGCAACCGCGCGCGCACGAAGATCCTCTTCGGTTTGGTGAAAGACGAGGCGTACTACAGCCGGCCCATCGCCTTGCGTCATCCCATTGTTTTCTACGAGGGCCATTTGCCGGCCTTCAGCTTCAACACGCTGGTGAAGCGCGGTCTTGGACGTCCAAGCATCGACGCTTCGCTGGAAGCGTTGTTTGCGCGCGGCATCGATCCGCATGAATCGTCTGGCCACAACGCGATGGCCGTTCATGACGCGCACGAAGGATGGCCCACCCGCAGCGCCGTCCTGCAGTTCGCGGATGAAGCCGACCGGCAGGTGCTCGATGCGCTGAAGCATGCCGACCTCGACCAGCCCGGTCATCCCCTTCTCGACCGGGCGGAAGCGGTCTTCGCGATTCTTGAACACGAAGCGATGCACCAGGAAACCCTCGTCTATATGTGGCATCGGCTGCCGTTTCATCAGAAGCAACCTCCCGTAGACCGCGTCGCGCCTCTCGACGGCCACGTTCCGCGCGAAGAATGGATTCAGGTTCCGGCCGGGCGCGCAACCCTCGGCCTCGACCGCGACTCCCTCGTGTTCGGTTGGGACAACGAACGCCCCGGTGCGAGCGCCTGCGTCAATGGCTTCGACATCGAACGCCACAACGTGTCGAACGCGGCCTTTCTCGAATTCGTCGAGGCCGGCGGCTACCGCGATCGGCGATGGTGGCGCCCAGAGGATTGGAACTGGCTTCAGGCCGACAAAGTCCGGCATCCTCTGTTCTGGGAACGGCACGACGAGGCATGGTACTGGCGGGGCATGTTCGACTTGATACCGTTGCCGCCCTCATGGCCTGTCTACGTGAGCCACGCCGAGGCGCGGGCGTACGCCGAGTGGCGTGGAGCGCGGCTCCCAACGGAGTCAGAATTCCAGCGGGCGGCTTACGGCACGACGTCTGCGGTCGAGCGCACCTATCCGTGGGGAGAGGAGGCGCCAACCGTTGAACGAGGCGCGTTCGACTTTTCAGGATGGGATCCGCACCCCGCCGGAAGCCATCCTGCCGGCCGTAGCGCCTGGGGCATCGACGACTTGGTCGGCAACGGCTGGGAATGGACGGACACGGTGTTTACGCCGTTCGCCGGATTCATGCCGATGCCTTCCTATCCGGAGTACTCGGCTGATTTCTTCGACGGCGAGCACTTCGTGATGAAGGGGGCGTCGCCGGTTACCGCTCGAGAGCTGCTGCGTCCGACCTTTCGCAACTGGTTCCGCGCCCGGTACCCGTACGTGTATGCGACGTATCGCTGCGCGCGAGACACGCGGTAGTACCCTGTCTTTTGCTGATTCAGTAACGGCCGATCACAACGATCACCGCCCGGCGCCGCGCGCTGGCAACTGGCGCGCTATGCCGAGGCCTCGCCGTAGCCAAGCGAAGGCGGGCAGAGCGCGCTGAGATCGCGGAGAAATCATTGGCCAAGATCCTCCGCGTGTTCTGCGACCTCTGCGGTGTACGTCGTGACCGGTAGTCCTGATTCATCGAAGACGCTCCACTAGTTGAGACCGGCGAGAAACCCTGCAGCCACGTCGCGAGGATCGCGGCGGTCCACATCGACCGCCCGGTTCATCGCGCGCATATCCCTCTCGGCGATATGTCCGGCCAGCCGGGCCATCGCCCGTCCAATCTCCGGCCGTCCGAGCAGCGCCGCGGTCCGGACCACCGGCACCGCATCGTACGGTGGGAAATAATGCAGGCTATCGTCGAGCGCGGTCAGATCGAGCGCGTCGATCTGAGCGCTTGTCGCGTCGCCGGCGATCACGTCAACCTGGCCGTCGGCGAGCGCCTTGTAGATGAGCGACAGATCCATCGCACGCGGCGCGCCGCCGAACTGCAACCCGTAGGTCCGGCTCAGCCCCGGATAGCCGTCGGCACGCTCGAGAAACTCGTAGCCGAATCCCGGCGTCCACGCGGCCGCCGGCGCCCGCAGGTCTCCGATCGATCGCAAGCCAAGTCGACGCGCATCGCGAGTCCTGACCAGGATCGCAAATGTGTTGTTGAACCCCAACGCCTCGAGCGCCGTAATCCCGCCGCGCGCATAGAGCTCGCGCGCCTGCTGGAACGCCCGTCGCGGATCGTGGGTCACATCCTGGTGAAACACCGCCGTCACGGCCGTACCGGTGTACTCGACATACAGGTCCAGGTCGCCCGATCGGAGCGCCCGATCGCAGATGAATGTGCCGCCAAGATTGAGCTTGCGCGCCACGGGGAGGCCTTCGGCCTCAATCGCCTGCGCCATCAGTTCCCCAAGCACAACTTGTTCGGTGAAATTCTTCGAACCGACGACGACGGCCGATCGTGACGCGCGTGTCGTGACGGACCATACGAGAAGCCCGACGATCGACAAGGCGACAACGGCCACAACCGACGGCCCGTGCAACGGTCCCCGACCTAGCCGCAAGCGATGCTCCAGCCACGCCAGGCAG
>ORMF012439950.1_pt1 | contig 11748 bp, 12 predicted proteins | sample 1779871 | NCBI WGS metagenome assembly ORMF01 (sample SAMEA104232316, study PRJEB22302) | groundwater metagenome | biome: forest; feature: aquifer; material: groundwater | place: USA | collected 2011-08-07 | depth 5.4 m
CACGGAGCTGACAATGGTCGACGGCGTCGTGCGGCCTGCCCCGAGCGCAGTCGAGGGGACGCTGTCCGGCGGCCCCGGCGTCGGCATCGGCACGCTGATTGGCGACCGGCGATTCGCGCTCAAGGTCGACGCCAAGGCGCCGCTTACACCCGCGGCACGACACACGTCCATCGGCAAGCCGCTGTTGAGACCGGACGTGCCGGACAAGTGCACCGGACGTCATGTGTACGTCCAGGACTTCACGCTGCCCGGCATGCTGCACGGCCGCATCATCCGCCCACCCGCGATCGGCGCGACTCTCGTCTCCGTGGATGAATCGTCCATCCGCGGAATCCCCGACACGCGCGTCGTCCGGATCGAGAGCTTCCTCGCTGTTGTCGCGAAGGACGAGTGGGCGGCGGTGCGCGCGGCCGCCGCGCTCGAGGCAACGTGGACCAACTGGGAAGAGCTGCCGGGTCATCAGGGGCTCGACCGCTATTCGCGCACGGCCGCGCTCGAACGGGATCAGTCCATCGTCAATCGCGGCGATGCGCCGGCGGCCATGCGCGGTGCGGCGAAGACACTGTCCGCGACCTACTTCTGGCCGTTCCAGAGCCACGCGTCGCTCGGACCGTCGTGCGCTGTTGCCGATGTGCGCGCCGATGGAAGCACGACCGTCTGGTGCGCGTCGCAGGGGATCCACGGTCTTCGGACCAACCTGGCGAAAGTGTTCAGCCTGCCGCCCGAGAAGATGCGCGTCATCTTTCTCGATGGCTCGGGATCGTACGGCACGAACGGCGGCGACCACGTCGCGGCCGACGCGCTCCTCCTGTCGAAGACCGTCGGCCAGCCGGTTCGCGTGCAGTGGATGCGTCACGACGAGCATGGCTGGGACCCGAAAGGACCGCAGCAGCTGCTTGACGTCCGTGCCGGGCTCGATGCGGCCGGACGGATCGTTGCCTGGGAAACCGAGATGTGGGTGCCGAACGCCGCGCCGGGAGCACGCGCGCTCGTCGCCGCCGAAGCCGCCCGGATCCCTCAGGATCACGGCACGGGTTCCGGCGCGATCACGCAGAACGGCGATCCCCCTTACGCCACAGACCACGTCCGCGTCGTCGCGCACTTGATCAAGAACACGCCGCTGCAGCTGTCGAATCTCCGCGCGCCGGGGAAGATCGCGAACGTGTTCGCGGTGGAAGCGTTCACCGACGAGCTCGCCGCGGCCGCCGGCGTGGACCCGGTTGAATTTCGCATGAAGCGCCTGACCGATCCGCGGGGGCTCGAGGCCATCACCCGGACGGCTTCCGCATTCCGTTGGGAGCCGCGGACCTCACCCAATCCCCGCGCGAGGCAGGGCAACCTCCTCGTCGGCCGGGGCATCGCGTACATGCGCTACAAGCAGGCCGAGAACTACGTCGCGATGGCGATGGAGGTGGCGGTCGATCCCGCGAGCGGCATCATCCAGGTGCGGCGCGTCACCTGCGCACATGACTGCGGACTGATCGTCAATCCTGACGGGCTGCGTAATCAGGTTGAAGGGTGCATCGCGCAGACGCTGAGCCGGACGCTGCACGAAGAAGTCACGTTCGACCGCTCGCATGTGACGAGTGTCGACTGGGCAAGCTATCCGATTCTGAAGTTCCCCGAAGTGCCCGCGATTGACGTGATCCTGATCAACCGCCCCGACCAGCCGCTGCTTGGGGCGGGGGAAGCCGCGACTGCACCCGTTGCCGCGGCAGTCGCCAACGCAGTGTTTGATGCGACCGGAGTCAGGCTGCGGATCGCGCCGTTCACACCCGCGCGTGTGAAAGCGACGCTGGCCCGCGGATAGAACGAAACGAGGCGTCCTGGGTGGCGCGCGTGCACACGAAGAGAGCGCACACCGCGATCGCGCCGACATGTCTCATGGAGGCGACTGCGGGGTCTTCCACCGCGCCTGCCACCTCGCCTTCAATGCGGCGCGGTCGACTTCCTGCCCCCGGAGGTACACAGCGTTGATCTTCCGCGTGTTGCCGATGCTCTCCAGGGGGTTCGCGTCGAGGACAGTGAAATCGGCGGTCTTACCCGCCGCCACCATTCCCGTATTGAGCTGCGCGACCGCGGCCGAATCGCGTGTCGCCGCGACGATCGCCTCCGAGGGCGTCATGCCCATCGCAACCATGCTCTCCAGATCCAGATGGTTGAAAAAGCCGATCCAGAACCGGGTCTGCCCGGTATCGGTGCCGTTGACGATCCGGATACCCGACGCTCGGAGCTTCATCGCATTACGGCCGTCCGCCTCGAAGTCCCTGCGGACGCGCGCCACTTCCTCCGGCGTCATCTTCTTCAGCGGGTCTCCCCAGTGCCGCTCGATCTCCTGGGGAGGATACGTCGCTCGAAGCAGCGGGTCGTCGAGCCAGGCCGGCCGTGTGGCCCCCTGGGTATTCATCCAGGCCGTGATGAGGGACGGCGTCATCCAGATGTTCGGCCGATCGTTTCTGGCGATCCGATCCTTGACGATCGCAATCAATTCATCGTCGGCTGCCTCTCCGCCGCGGACCGGCACGTGAAGCCAGCCCTCGACGCCCGCTCGCATCAACTCTTTGGCATTGGTGAGTGTGACGTTGTGGACGCCGACAGGGACGTTGTTCTTATGCGCCTCGTCGACGACCGCTCGATAGAGAGGCGGCGTCAACGTCTTCTTGGTTCCGCCCCGGTCGTCCACCCAGATCTTGATGAACTCGGGCTTCATCGGGACATCGTCGCGGACGGCCTCTCGAGCCTCCTCGACCGTCGAGACGGGATACGACACGTCCATTCTGGAAGGGTGACCTTGCGCCCCGGATCCCGGCCAGGCGATCCCCGGACCCGCCGTCCGAAAGAGCGCTGCACCGGGGACGATCTCTTCCCGCACCCGCAGCGGCACATCGCCCCAATTGGTGCGGCTACCGTGCAGATCCGAACGGCTGATCAGGTCGCCCACGCCGATGACGGCGCCGACGCCGTTGTACGCGAGAAGCTCGAGATGATCGATCAGATTGTCGCGAGTGTAGGTCTCCTTCGACATCGTTCCTTCGGCGACGTTCTGGAACCCGACGTGGCCGTGGAGATCGACCATCGCCGGCATGACCGTCTTGCCTGTCAGATCGACGCGCGCCGCGCCGGGCGGCACCTGAACTTCACCGCGGCGGCCGACCTGCGTGAACTGGTTGTTTTCGACGATGAAGACGGAGTTCTCGATTGGGGCGCTACCGTCGCCGGTGACGAGGCGCGCGCCCTCGAACGCCGTGACGCCGGTCGGCCGCGCCTGTTCCTCCGTCCGCGGGGAACAGCCAGACGCGAGAATCAGGCACGCCGCAGCAAGCACCCGGCGCATGAAAGTCCTATGCGAAGCAGGAAACCACGAAGGCCTCATCTTCGTGACCTTCGTGGTTAGAAGTCTGAGTTACTGAAGCATCGCCGTAGTGTTCCGCTTCGGTACGTATCCAACCGGAATGCGAGTGACTTCTTTCATCGACTTGACATCGACGACCGAGACGTCGTTCGTCACCGGGTTGGCCACGTAGGCGGTCTTGCCGTCGGGCGTCAGCGTCACCCAGCCGGCGCCTTTCCCTCCAAGCTCCGCGCCCCCGAGCACTTTCAAGTCGGGGAGCGAGTATGAGTAGAGGTAATTGTTCAACCGACTGCAGACGACCAGTGTCTTGCCGTCGGCAGTGACCGCCATGCCATGAGATGGATCGGATCCCTCGGGGACCGTCGCTTTTCCCGGGGGCAGATCCGGATGCTGGATGCGTTTGATTTCCTTGCGCGTCGCGAAATCGACGACCGCGAATCCATTGAGCCCGCTCATCTGAACGAAGATCCACTTGGTCGAGCCGTCTGGATTCCACGAGAACGTCATCGGCCGGACGCCAAGATCCATGTCGAGCGTCCACGCGGGCTGTTCGCTCTGCGCGTCAATCACGTTCACGGATTTCCCGGCGATCGAGCCGGCCACGACGTGCTTGCCGTCCGGCGTGACGTACGCGTTGTGGATGGCGCCCTTTGTCGGGATGGTCTTGACGTTCGTCATCGAGGCGGTGTCAATCACGTCTACCCCGCCCGGCGCCTGGGCGATTCCGACATACACGCGCCGCCCGTCACGTCCGACAGCCATGTTGTTCGGGTGGCCGCTCAACGGAATTTTCTTGATGACCTTCAGCGTTTTCGCGTCGACGACGTCGAGAGTACTCTCGGCTTCGTCGCTGATGTAGATGCGGCTGCCGTCCGGAGCGGCCCCGGCCCCATGGTTGACCTCGATACCCGAGATCACCCCGACCACCTTGTTCGTGGCGGGATCGATGATGTGGACGTTGTCCCCGGCGCTGTTGGTCTGGATGATCCGGACCTTGTTCTGCGCGGTCACCGAGATCGTGCAGAGAGCGATCGCGGCCAATACCGCGAGGTACCGACCACGCGCGTGTGTGTTCGTCATCGTCTTCAACTCCTCAACTCATTGCGGACCAAAGCATGGCTATTTCGCGGTCTGTCCAAGCACCCAGGCCTTCAGTGTCTGCCACTCGGGGTCGTTCTGCGAGGTGAAGTGCTTGCCGCCATTGTGATAGAAATCGCCGCCGGCCTTCTCCTCGAGCGCATGAAGAAGGAGCTTGCTCTGTGGGTTGCCGGGCATGACCACCCGCCGTATCGCCAGGAAGTTCTGACGCGAGTCCTCGTCGTTCCACGTCGTGCTTCCCGGGGCCAGCGGCTGCAGACGTAAGGGCGTCCCCTGCCCGTGGCAGGCAATGCATCTGGCATGACCTGGGCGCTTGTTAACGAAAATCGGCTGTACCCGGGTCTTGAAGAAATCGTAATCCAGGGCCGGCGATGCCGCAGTGGGAGACGCCGGTTGTTGAGCCAGCAGACCGGCCAGCATCAACGCCCAGCAGGCGAACGTTACACAAGTAAGAGTTCTGTACACGGGCCCTCCTGACCTCTGGGTTCCTTCCCTGGAGAAGGCAGTGGGGCGATTATCGTCGCGGCGTGAACATTGTCAAGGACACCGAGAGCGTTACCTGCCGGCACCTCCAGGTGCACCCGCGCCACCGGCTGCACCCGCAGGCCCAGCCGCACGGCCACGTCCGGTACGCGGGGGCACTGGAAATCTGTTGTTGTAGACGTACTGGTATCGAATCCCGTTCCCGTCCTTGTCGACGTATCCCATGGACTGCTGGAACAGCCCAGGCTCGGGATAGCCAGCCGGCACGGTGCCTTCCAGCATGTAGAGCTTGTTCAGGTGCATGGCGATGTGGACGAACGTGCGCGACTTATCGGCGTTGTTCGTGAGCTGCAGTTGCTGCCCTTCAACGAGGTCCATGAAATTCCACATCAAGTGCGTCGGCTTGGCATCGCGCTGCAAGTACTTCCAGGTCGCATGGACGATCGCACCCCCGATATCCATCTTCCAATAGCCCTCGCCCGTGTTCATTGATCCGTGGCAAGGCTCAGCGCCCGGGGGACAGGTCTTCACCCGCTCCTTCCCCATTTGCTCAATCCCGCTGTAATCGACGACGGTCATCGAGTAGCGCTCTTTCCCGCGTTCCGCGCCGTAGACACGCGCGGGCAGCGTGTAGTTGTACTCAGAGGTGAACGTCGTTTCCTGCACCCTCGGCTGACCCGGAAAGTCCACCTTGAAGCCGTCCGCGCGACTCTCGAACTCCGTCCATTCCTGGGCGGACGCGGGTGCCGACACGAACAGGACCAACGTCAGTGAAACCGCGGGTATCGCGCGCATATGTGTCCTCCCAGGCTCGGGCGAATAGTGTCAGAAAGCCGCCTGCAGGGAAAGCCTCAGCGCACGCCCTGCCGATCGCGCGTGCTATTCATCATCTGCACCGCGAGCGCTGGCCGCGCCACAGGGCGCGCGGCGGCCGACCGCGCCTTGCTCTTGATCTTCAACCGTTGGGCTGCCCGTCGATCGCCGCGCAGCGAGAACGTCTCGTCGTCTTTGCTCTCTGGATTGTAAAAGCCGATGTATCCCCCTTTGTTGATGCCGAACGATTGCAGCGTCCTCCCCTACCCGATCCGGGCAGACGTGATCCGAAAAGCGCCCCTTCGCTCACAAAGCGAGCCGCGATCGCGGGCTCTGCTTTCAGAATTCAGCAGTGGTCAGGGCGGCGTACACCGCATGGCCGCGGTCGGCCTGTCGCGATAGACGCGGTGGCAGTCTGCACACGCATCCGACACCTGATTGGTGACGTCGCTTACCGCGGCCTGGTTCCTGGTCTGCGACGCCCGGTAGGCAGCGCGGCCGGCCTCGACGAGACCCTGCACGTACCGCTGCCAGTCGGCACGATCGACGGGAGCGGGCTTGCCGTTCTCACACCGTCGGCCGCGCGTCATCAGCAGCGGGCCCGCCTCCGCGATCGAGATTGCGGCCGCATCGACCACCATCCAGGCGTCGTATACGTCACCGTACCGAGACGAGGTCGTCGTGGCATCCCCGCGAGCTGTCCCGCCTTTGGATCGCGCGCCCGGATCCTGGGTTTGAACGTCGAAGAGCACATTGGAGCTCGGGAACAGAATGCCCCGCATCACCTGGTTCAAGCTGCCAACCGCGGGAAACGCTATCGTCGGTCCGGTTACCGCCGAGGAGGGACGCGTGGCCGCCGACCCGAACGAGATCTGCCTGAGCGCCGCGTCGCCGGCGTCGAGCTCTGCCCTGCCGGCCGGAAACTCATTCGCTTGAAGCATGAAAGCAACAAGGTCTGCAACCTGCGGCCGGGTCAGCGTCTGAGGCGCATCATCGGGCATCGTGTTCAGGATCTTGTCGAACAGATCGGACAGCGGCAGCTTGTCCCAGACATCGAGGAAACCCTGACCCGCCAGCGGAGGTCCAGCGTCGCCCGATGCCGGAGCGCCGTGGCACGAGACGCATCGGTTCTGATAAAGGGCGTCGCCTCGCGTAGCCTGGGCCGCGGTGTAGACGCCGTCTTTCGCCGTTCGCGGCTGTTGGGCGTGGACCCGGAGCGAAGAGGCCGCCAACAACGCGAAGCCGAGAACCCCGATAGACAGCGCGAAGCACCTCACTTCTTGTCTTCGCGCTCGATGATCGTGGCCTTCGCATCATCGACGTTCTTGGTCCTGTCGGGCGGCGGGAGCTTCCCTGCCTCCTGGGCGCGGGCGTTCCTCAGCGTCGTGAACGCGTCGGCGTTGTTCTCGTTGCACGCGTACTCGAGCATCGGACCGTTGATGCGATGCATCGGCAGCTCGACCGTCCACGGACGGGTCCATGTCGATGAGTCTTCGACCGTGTAGGTGTGCATGATCGTGTCATCGGCAATGCGCGTGAAGCGGTCCACAAGCTTGAACGTTCCCGGGGATCCAAAGAAATTCCGCTTGTCGTTGAAGTTGGTCGTCTCGACCACCAGCGTGTCGCCCTCCCAGTGGCCGCGAGCATCTCCTGCGTACGTCCGCACGGAGGAGGGCCCATGCGGACGGCCATCGAGCGGGATGAGCCGGTGCTCGCTGTTCCACTCGTACTCGAGGACGACCCAGTCGCGCGACTGCACGATGTGATAGTTGCTGCCGTACGGGGCGAGCATCGACGGGACCGCGCGGTCGTGGAAGACGCACCAGACCGTGCCGCGATCGTCCCTCCAGGTGCGCGCGAGCGGTACGGGCCGGTCGGCCGCCAGCCGCGCCGCCTCCCGTTTCTGTGCGTCGGGCGTCAACGGCGGTACCCTTCCATCCACCGGATCGATGACGAGAGACGTGCGGCGGTTCGGCTTCGCGCCTGTCTGAACCGGAGTCGCCGCGAAATCGGTGTTCACGTAGTGGACAACCTGATTCTGCGAATCGGCCACCGCCTTATTGAAGGCGTCGATCGCCTCCTGCTCTGAGTACAACGGCTTATTCGCGAGCTCTTTCGGCCGCTCGAACGGCGTGTAGGTCAGGTTCGTCCAATACCCCTGAAGGTCGGGCCGCCCATCGGGCGTGCGCGGGACTTTGTACGTCCCCTTCACTGGGGTGGCCTGCCGATCCTGCGCACCGATACTCGCCACCGAGCAGGCGACCAGCGCGGCGATGAACGCATTGCGCATCTTCATCTCCTTCAAGGCGGGTCCAAAAGGATCCGCCCCTACCGGGTCGAGGGCTTCTGGTACTTGCCGAACACCAGGTCTCCGACGAACGCCTCGCACTTGAACTCGCCGAGCTGCATGTTCGGCTCGAGCCGCCTATACAGCGGCATGCTGATCGTCCACGGCCGGGTGTAGACATTCGGATCTTCGATCGTCGCCTGGTACAACAGGTGATCCGGCCCGGTCCGGCGGATCCGTTCCACGACGTGCAGACCGTCCGTGTGATAGTTGCCCGCGCGATCCAGGAACCTCACATGGATCGTTCCCTCCTGATCGAGCGCGCCGACGGTGCTCCCCATGAAACCTTTGGAATCGATGACCAGCGTGTCGCCATCCCACTTGCCGTTCGACCATCCCATCCAGGTATCGGCGGGAGGACGGGTAGTGCTGTTCATGTAGATCGTCCGTAGCGCGCTGGCGAACTCGGACATCATCATGATCGCCGAGTCGCCCTGCACAATCTGAACGGGATACGGCATGTACATCATGCGCGGCACGCCCGGCAGGTAGCACTTCACTTCCGCGTCTTCCCGCAGGGCGTCCGCGGAGTACTTCTTCTTCAACGCGAGCGCGTCGGGCCGATAGGGGATCGGTCCATCCATCACGACGCCCAGTCCAGGGGGAACGGCATACGCGGCACCCAACTGCAGTACCGGCCCTTGCGCCGCTTCATGGGCTTCGAGATCCCAATGCGCCGTGTTCAGTGCCTGCCAGAAACCATTCAGATCCGGTTGACCGCTTGCGGTCCGGGGAGCCTTGTAGGCCTGACCTTCTCCTGGACGCGGAAACACGGCCACAAGAAGAGCCATCGCCGTGACGATAACTTCCAACCGGAGTTGCTTCATTTCAAGTTGCCGCGAGCCTTGGCCGTGGCTTCCGCGCCTTCGTTGGCCAGCCAGAATTCCTTCCCGTCCGCCTTCTCGTACTTGACGCCGGCCACTTGATTCGACGACTCGTCCCGCGGGCCATACCCATGGACGACGAGCTCCTCGCCGATCTTCAGAGAGTCCTTGGTAATCCCGTTGCGGATCAGGCCGTTCGGTGGTCCGCCTTCGATTCCCCATTTCGCGATCGTGCCGTCCTCGCCCTTGACGTCGATCCAGATCCAGGCGTGAGGGTTGACCAGTTCAACCTTCGAGATCGTCCCCCTCAGGACCAGCGGCTTGTCTTCGCTGAAGACGGTGTTCCATGAATGGTGAGCGCCCACCGATACCCCGGTCAGTGTGACGATGACACCGACAACAATTGCAATGGTTCGAGCCTGCATGTGCGTCACTTTCCCCTCTCGCGGAGACTCTCGGCGATCGGACCGTGCGTGTCAAGCATCCCGCGAGCGACAGTTTCGCTGGCGTCCGGCTTCAGCCGGACGTTCCCCGACGGATGGCGCCTTGACACACATGAGGCGCGCTTTATATAAACCGCCCATGACGAATAGCGTCCTGAGGAAGTTCTGCGGCGTGATCCTCGGTCTTTTTCTGACCGCGACCGTGGGGTACCAGACGCCCGAGGTGGGCAATCGTGCGGTGAGGCTGATCGCGTCGAACTGGAGGGTGTCGGGCATTCTCAACGTCCGGTCGGGCACGTGGCTGAACATCACCACCGGCGTCGACAACGCGCTGAACGGCCAGCTCCAGCAGCGTCCGAACAAGGTGTCGGAGGACGTCTACGGTCTGAAAACGCTGAACAGCTACTTGAACCGGGCCGCGTTTGCGTCACCTGCGCCAGGAACGTTCGGGAACCTGGGGTATCGCGCCGTTGAAGGGCCTGCGTACTGGGCGATCGATATCGCGTTGTCGAGAATGATCGGCCTCGGCACGACGCACAGTCTCGAAACGCGGCTCGAGGCCTTCAACGTCACGAACCGGTTCAACTGGGGCCTGCCCGCGACGAACCTGAATCAGTCGCAGTTCGGACGGATTACCACCAACGGCGGCACACCGCGCATCCTGCAGTTCGGGATCAAGTACGGGTTCTGATGCCAGTTGTCTTTCACCGATCACGAGCCACGGAGACACAGAGACACGGAGCTTTCTAGGAGGAACAGATGACGCATGATATACGCGCACGACGTCTGGTGATGTCGGGCCTGGGGACCGCGGTCGCCGCCTTCGCGCTTGGGTCAAGAACGGCTGCACAGACGCCAGCCTCGCGCTTTCAGCCTGCGCGCCACACGCAGGACGGGTGGTTGGATGCGGTTGCAGGTAGGCATCGCACCTTCATCGATGCGTCGACGGCCAACGGCGCGGGAGAGGCGATGCTATATGCGAACAACCTGTATGTGGCCAACAAGTCGGGGTACTCGCTCCCGGAACGCGACATCGCGGTGGTCGTCTGCTTGCGGCACTTCGCGACCGCATTTGCCTTCAAAGACGCGATCTGGGCGAAGTACGGCAAGCTGCTGAGCGGCATGCTGCAGTTCACCGATCCCAGGACGAAGGAGGCGCCGTCGACGAACCTGTTCAACGCGGACTACGGCATGGCGTTGTCGAATCTCGGGAACACGATCGATTCGGTCGTCAAACGCGGCACGCAGTTCGCCGTCTGCGACATGGCGACGCACTTCTTCGCCGGCCAGCTGGCGATGATGTCAGGAGGAAACGCCGATGCGGTCTACAAGGAGCTCGCGGCGAACACGATCCCGAACAGCCACATGGTGGCTGCGGGCGTCGTGGCCGTGAATCGCGCGCAGGAGTACGGGTACACGCTGCTGACCGCCCTCTGAGGCGGTCTGGTGGCGCGCTGTGCTGGCGCCGGTTCGTGAACTCTACGCGGCCGTCGAGCCCGGTGCTGGTGATACGCGGCTCGCGGCCAAGCTCAGTGCTGGTGAGGGTGATGCGCACACGACGGAGCGGACGGCCGGTGTCGCCGGCGAGGACGCGCGCGGACGCTTGCAGAAGCCGCCCGCGCGCCCTCCTGTGTCGGGTCGCGTGGCGGCGTTGCCGTCGGTTGCTGGGCTAACGCGGGAGCGTTGAGAAGCAGCACCGCGGGGAACAGGACATGCGAGACGGGTTGTCTCATCCCGAAGGATTCTACGGCCGATCACGACCGTACACCCCGTTCTACTTGATTGGCCTGATCTGAACGTTCCGGTATCGCACGAGACCACCCGCCGCCTGCAGCGACACGGGGCCGCTCTTGTACTTGGCGTCGTCGGCTTCCGCGACCAGCGTCCCATTGAGCTTCGCCGTCATGTGGGACCCCCGGACGCTGATTTCGATGGTCGTCCACTTGTTGCCAGAGTCGTACTGCACGAGGGGCTTCGCGACGTTGACAATGGCGCCGGTGCGCCCGGTCTGGTCTTTGCGCTTGTCGTTGATGTTCAGCTCATATCCGTTCTCGATCCCGGGATCCTTGGGATTCGTGATGCGGAACAACACGCCGCCGTTGGAGTCGGGCGTGGCCCAGATGTCGGCTCGAAGGTCGAAGTCGGTGTACGACTCCTTCGTGAGCAGAAAACCCCTGGGCATGTCGGCCTCGATGATCCCGTCGACGACGCGCCAGTTGGCATTGCCGGTCTTGTCCCAGTTGTCCAGGTTCTTTCCGTTGAACAACGTCGTCCAGCCCGCGCTAGTCTGCGCCGGTGCGACAGAGGGACGCGTCACGCCAGCAACCCCGACCAGGAACAGCGCGATTATGACTGCCGTTGTACGCATCGTAGGCACTCCTTGAACAG
>ORMF012331968.1_pt1 | contig 11744 bp, 12 predicted proteins | sample 1779871 | NCBI WGS metagenome assembly ORMF01 (sample SAMEA104232316, study PRJEB22302) | groundwater metagenome | biome: forest; feature: aquifer; material: groundwater | place: USA | collected 2011-08-07 | depth 5.4 m
CCCTTCCATCGTATTAATACGCGCCTTTTGACCTTCGCCACACAATGCGAAAAACGTTTTCATAAGCGATCATACTTAGGCTCTCTGATCAGACTGATCATGCTTCAATGCCCCAGATGCGGCCGGACGTTTCCTGACGATGTGCACGTCTGTCCGGACGACTTCACGCCTTTGCAGGCCGATGCCACCGTCTCAGATGTTCCGGTCGATCCGCTAATCGGCCGCCTGTTTGATGGCAAATATCGTTTGGATGAGCGGCTTGGCGGTGGCGGTATGGGCACTGTCTATCGCGCCACGCATCTGCTGATCGACCGGCCGGTCGCAGTAAAAGTACTGAGCCAGCGCTTTGTCGGCGATGAGACGGCGCAACAGCGTTTTCGCCGCGAGGCCCGCGCCTCTGGCCGCATGCAGCATCCGAACGCCGTGACGGTTAACGACTTCGGTGCGACTGAAGACGGCTGGCTCTACATCGTGATGGAGCTGCTTGAAGGTCAGACGCTGCGCGACCTGCTCGTGCGTGAAGCGCCGCTCGATCCCGCCCGCGTCGTTTCTTTTATGATGCAGATATGCGCGGCGGTCGGCGCAGCCCATGATGCGGGGCTGATTCATCGTGATCTGAAACCAGCGAATATCTTCATTGAGCAGCGGCCGAACCTGGCTGCGGTTGTGAAAGTCCTTGATTTCGGAGTCGCGAAGTTCGTGGTCGAAGAGCATGATGACGACTACAACACCCTGACTCAGGTGGGCGCGATCATCGGAACTCCACGCTATATGTCACCGGAGCAATGTTCCGGCGCCGCGCCGCTCACGCCGGCATCGGATGTTTACAGCTTAGGAATAATTCTTTACGAGATGTTGACCGGCGCGGTCCCGTTCAGTTCCGACACACCTTTAGCAGTTGCGTTAAAGCAGGTGTCTGAGCCGCCGGTAGCGCCGCGTGAAATCATACCTGCTATTCCCGCAGAGCTTGAAAGAGTCGTCTTGCATGCGCTGGCAAAAGAGCCCCGGGCCCGCCCGGCCGATGCGAACGAGCTTCGTCTGGAACTGCAGGCGGTCGCCGCAGACCTGGGGCTGGAACACTCGGCCAGCACCCTGGCTCCTTCGCTCGCTGAGTTGCGCAGCGCCGGGACCGAGAGCCCGTCGGGCCGTTTGGTGATCGATTTGGCGACGTTGCGCCAGGTGCAGGCCGCCAGCACGGGCGATAGTGGCGCTGGCCTGTTATTGAAAGAACAAACGGGCGGCGCCGCCCCCAATCAGAATCGTCAGCGACCCGAATTTGCGCGCATGAACGTGCCGCTGCAGCAGGCGCCCTCTGCTCCACGCGGTAACCGATTTCGTCTAGCGGCCGCAGCGATGATCGTTTTCATCGCGATTCTAGGTTCGGGTGTGCTCGCCGCTCGCTGGTGGCGCGGCAACTTCTTGTCCGATGGGGGGCGTGCTGCCAGTAATGCTAACGTGACAACGGCCGCATCGCCGAACCTTGCGGTGTCGCCATCGCTTTCGCCATCGCCATCGCCATCGCCATCGCCAAAACCGATCCGGAAGCCCGAGCCAAAGAAGACAGAGAAACCATCGAAACTTAAATCTATCTGGAACAAGGCGAAAGGGATCTTTAGGTGATGTGTGTGGCCACAGAGTCCGCCGCCGGTCACTAATGCGCTTACTGTTTTCATTGGCAAGGCTCTGTAGTAGCCAAATGTTCATAGCCCCAACGGATTAGTTCGTTCCCGCGCTCCGTAGGAGCGCAACTCAGACATGTTCCGCTCCTCCGGAGCGGGGCTGACCAGGCCAGGCCCGGACTATAAACATTTCGCCTCTACGAGGCGAACGAAAAAGAAAGGTGTAAACATGCGGAAACTGATCGTGCTTGTCCTATGCACGGCGACGTTGTTCGCCGCCACCACGAATTCCGGCGCTCAGCTGCTTCGCGATCGGACTCAGCCATACCGTCCTTTGCGGCCTGTGCACACCTTCTCGATTGTCGCGCGCGATCCCAGCACCGGCGAGTTGGGTGTGGCCGTGCAGTCACATTGGTTCTCAGTCGGATCCGTTGTGCCGTGGGCTGAAGCAGGCGTGGGCGCCATTGCTACCCAATCGTTCGTCGATTCGTCTTATGGGCCGTTGGGGCTGTCTTTGATGCGCGCTGGGCGCAGCGCGCCCGACACTTTGAAAGGTTTGCTGGCCGCTGACGAAGGTCGCGACGTGCGCCAGGTGGCGATGATTGACGCGCAGGGTCGCGTCGATGCGTGGACCGGCAAGAACGACATTCAGGCGGCCGGGCATCATGTTGGCAAAGATTATTCGGTCCAGGCGAACCTGATGGTGAATGACAAAATCTGGCCAGCGATGGCGGCAGCCTTTGAAGCAACTAAAGGCGATTTGGCGGAACGAATGCTGGCGGCGCTGGATGCAGCGCAAGCCGCCGGCGGCGATATTCGTGGGCGCCAATCCGCCGCGATAATCATTGTCAGCGGCAAACCGACTGGTCAGGCGTGGAAAGATCGCGTTTTTGATCTGCGGGTCGATGACAGTGAACAGCCTCTAAAAGAGTTGCGGCGTCTGGTCACGCTGCAGCGCGCGTACAATCACATGAACGCCGGCGACCTGGTGGTGGAAAACAAGGACAACGAAGGCGCGCTGCGCGAATATGGCGCGGCCGAGCAACTGGTTCCCGACAATGCCGAAATGATTTACTGGCATGCGGTGGCGCTCGTTAACATGGGCCGCGTGGAAGAATCCTTGCCGCTCTTCAAACGAGTCTTCGCGATTGATCGTAACTGGATCGAACTGACGCCGCGTCTGCCCAGGTCAGGTTTGCTGCCAAATGATCCAAAGTTGATTGGGAGAATTGTAGCGGTGGGTGGTAAGTGACCTGTGTCGTTTGTTGGGTGGTAAGTATCTTAATTCGGTTTTCGTGCTTTCTTTCGTAATAAGAGGACGATCCACGAAATCACACGAGGTCGCACGAACACAGATCCGCTTCGTGTACTTTCGCGGATTGTTCTTGCGTAGCCAGGAGATTCCTAAAATTGGAAACCACCGACCGGCTGTGTCGCGGGTCGCACTTGCGGTTCGTCCTGGATTAGACTGAGCACTTGATCGAAACCGGTTAATCTCTCTAAAGATGCAGACTCAATCTCAAACAAAATCATTTCAGGTCGGCCCAGCCACGTTTGGTGACGGCCGGCTGACGATCATTGCCGGACCGTGCGTGATCGAATCTGAAGAACACGCCATGATGATGGCTCGGGAGTGCGCCCAGCGCGCGCGCCACGCCGGCCTGGATTTTGTTTTCAAGACTTCATTCGATAAGGCCAACCGATCTTCGATCAAGAGCTTTCGCGGAGTCGGCATGGAGACCGGGCTGGAAATCCTCCGTCACATCAAAAGCGAGGTCGGCGTTCCGGTAGTCACTGATATTCATGACGTTGCGCAGGTGGACGCCGTGGCTGAGGTCGCGGACATCCTTCAGATCCCCGCCTTTCTCTGCCGTCAAACTGATTTGATTCTCGCGGCCGTGCGTTCGGGCCGCGCGGTCAATATCAAGAAAGGCCAATTCCTGGCGCCGGAAGATGCGCGCAACATCGTCGAGAAGGCGCAGGCCGCCGGGTGCGAAAGGTTAATGCTGACCGAACGCGGCGTGAGTTTTGGCTATCACAATCTAGTCGTCGATATGCGTTCGTTTCCGATCATGAGCGAGTTTGGCGTGCCGATAGTCTTTGACGTAACCCATTCGCTACAGCTTCCGGGCGGCCTCGGAAATGCAACCGGCGGATTGTCCCGGTACATCGAACCACTCGCGCGTGCCGGTGTGGCCTGCGGCGTAGATGCGGTCTTCATGGAGGTTCACGACGCGCCGGAACGGGCGCCGTCTGACGGCCCGAACATGTTGCCGCTGGCGCGGATGGGTTCACTGCTCGAGAATCTACGAGATATCCAGGCGCTGGTTTCTAACATGGGGCAGTTGGTCAGGAGCAGGGAAGCAAACTCATGATACCGAAATTGCCTTCAGCGCTGTTGGCCCTGGTCATGAGCGCAGGAATTGGCCTGGCGGCAAACCAGAAACCGTCTGAGAAACCATCTCAGGAGGCGCCGAAGACGTCGTATGCCGCGCTGCTCGCACGAGTCAAGCAGAGCGATAGCACAGTCGATTTCAAAGAGCTGCGCCTGGCTTACACTGAGACACCTCAATACAGCCCTTACGGCGGTGATCGGGATACGCGGCAGAAAATGTTCGCGGCGCTGAAGACCAGGGAATTTGACCGGGCGGTAGAATCGGCTGAGAAGATCCTGGCGAACAATTTCGTGGAGATTAACGCGCAGTTCGTAGCTGACGTGGCTAATCGTGAGTTGGGTCATGCAGACAAAGCGACGTTCCACAAATTCATGTTCGACGGATTGATCAAGTCAATCACGGGATCTGGCGACGGCCACAGCCCTGAAACCGCTTTCGTTGTAATTTCGACTGACGAAGAATATGTGCTTTTCAATTTTCTCGGCCTGCGACCTGCCGAGCAATCACTCATAACGCACAACGGCCACTCTTTCGATCGAATGACTGCCATTAATCCAAAGACTAATGAAACGGTTGTTTACTTTTTCAATATTGACAAGCCCTTCAACTGGCTGGGTGAGAGCCTGAAGAAATGATCCCTGGTACCGAAATCATAACTACAACTTTATGATCACACGCAGAGTTTCGCTTTTTGCCATCGTCCTCATCTTCGCCGGATTGTCGGGAGTGCGCGCGCAGGACGAACTTCGCGCAGCGTGGCAGGCAACTAACTTCGATATTACTGTTAACAGTCTTGGCGCTGAGCGCGCCTTGAATGCCCGGGCGGTCGTTACGCTACGCAACGTCGGTCGAGGCGCTGGGTCTACCTTGAGTTTGCGCATCAACTCAAAGGCCGAGATCAAGTCGCTCAGCATTGGCGGCGCGACCGCGGCTTATAAGTCCCTGCCGGAATCACGCGGCGGCGCGCAGCGCCTTACGATTACGCTGCCGAAGGCGATTCCTCCAAACGAAACCGTGACCGCGACGGTCGAGTACCGGCTGCCATCGGCTGAAAACTCCGGCATCGCCGCAATTTCGCCGGTCGTGTCTCAGTTCTTGCCGCTGTCGCTTTGGTATCCATCGGCCAACACTCCATTTGCCGTGCGTGGCGCTGACTATGCGCCGTTTCGCGTAACCATAAATGGCGTCAACGCAATTTCGTCGGGGGCTGAAAAGAGTACCGGTGGCAACAGCGTTTTCGAACAGTCGCTCAACGGGCAGCCCTTTTTTGTCGCCGGCGCGTGGGATCGAGTCGAAGGAACCGGCAACGCGAAGGGTATCACCGCCTTTCTGCCCCAGGGTGCGAATGCGGATGAAAGGAAACAGGCCGAGGCCCTGATTGCGCTGGCGAACGATGCGCGCACGTTCTATGCGGGCATGTTTGGATCCGCGACTGCAGTTCCTTTGCGTTTGGTCGCGGTCACACGCGGCGCGGGGTTTGACGACGCCGGTACGGTGCTGATTACTGAAGGAGCATTTCGACGAAAAAAAGTTGACTCGGTCACCGCCCTTGGCATCGCGGAGGCAGTAGCGCGGTTATGGATCGGCGGCGACACTCCGGTGCGTGACGAGGGATATGGCGTTTTGCGCGAAGGCCTGGTCCGATTTGCGGCATCGCTGTTTATTGAAAAGCAATTTGGCGCTGAGGCCGCCGACGCTGAACGCGGCCGGCAAAGACTCTCGTATTCAGCGATCGCAAAACGCGATGCGCCTCTGGCGCGCTCAACACTGCTGGATGGTGGAACCTATCTGAATTCAGTCGCTAACAAGGGCGCGATGGTCTGGCGTCTGGTGGATCACACGTTGGGCCGGGATGAATTCGTGGCAGTCGTGCGCGGATTATTGTTGAGCGCGAAGAGCGATCCGGAAGGACTATCACTTGCCCGCGTCCGAAGCGGGTTTGCTGAACGTGGTGGCGCTTCAATGAAAACGTTGCTTGACCAGCAACTCGATCAGTCGACTGATACCGATTTGATGGCCGGCCTGCCACACATCGAAGGCGGAGAGTGGATTGCAGCGTTGCGCAATCTCGGTTCGATCGAAGTGACGGTAAATGTAAAGGCCACGACCGACACCGGTCAGCAATTCACTGCGCAGGCCACAATTCCGGCGCATGATTTTGGCCAGGTAACTTTCAAGAATGCGTCGAAGATTGTGCGCGCCGAAGTCGATCCGGAAAAGTTTTATCCGCAGACGGACTATGCCAACGACGTGGCGCCGCGGGGATTGGAACTCGCCAGTTCGCTGGCGGAAGCAACCCGACTGTTTGGGGCGCAGGAATATGCCAAAGCAGAGGCGCTGGCGCGCGAGATGCTCGTCGGTTCGCCGCGGATGCAGGAAGCCCGCATCGTCTTTGCACGCGCGCTGCTCGCCCAGAACAAAACTGATGAAGCCGAGCGCGAATTTCGGCGGTTGGCAGGTGAGCGCTTGCCGACGCCCGCGGCCGAGGCCTGGTCGAGTATCGGCCTTGGCGAAATTGCGCTGCGCCGCAGCCAGGCCGCTGAGGCGGCGCGTGATTTCAATGATGCTGTGCGCGCGGACTCCGAGTATGCTTCAACTGTATACGCACGCGCGGCCCGCATCCGCGCAGAAGCCGCGGCCAATGCGACTCCTGCGATTGACGAGTCGGCCAGGAATTTCATAACTCAACTGGATGCGGCGCTTCGCAGCGGGCGGCAGGCCGAGATTGGGCCAATGATTGTCCCGGGCGAGTTAGCCGGGTTTGTTCGCGGCGCTGTCGGGACCCAACCTGAAGCGTGGCAGACTCGGGTGCTGCGCAGTGAACAACTCGACGCGAACCGGCTGGCGCTAGATGTGGCCATCAATAGTCGACAACTGGGCGCGGATCATGCGGGCATGGCCGTCTTTATCCTGGCGCGGGTGGGCGGAACGTGGAAGTTGAATGCAATCGATTTCTTTGAAGTGAGATAGAGGAAGCAGTAGGCAGTGAGCAGGAAGCAGTAGCCAGGAGTTGTGTCAACCTGAAGTCGAAGCTAATCTCATTTAGCACCTGGCTTGAGCCAGATGGTTACGACCAGTTCGAAATGAGACTAATAGAATTGAGCCGCCTCAAACTAAGAATGGATGAACTACACACAAAACTAGACGCCCTGCGCGAGCGAATTCGTCATGTCGAATCCTGCGCAGTGGCCTTTTCCGGTGGCGTCGATTCAAGCTTTGTCCTGCAGGTGGCGCAGCAGACGCTGGGGGCTCGAGCGTTGGGAGTGACCGCGCTCAGTGAATCGCTGCCGGCTGGCGAGTTGGAAGAGGCGCAGGATCTCGCGCGTAGAATTGGCGCCCGCCATGTGGTTCTTCGGACGTTTGAAACACAGGACGAAAACTATCTGGCTAACGGCGCCAACCGTTGTTACTTTTGTAAGGCCGAAATGTACCAGCGCATCAGCGACTTTGCGCGCGATGAACAACTCGGAGCGATACTCGATGGCCTGAATCAGGATGATCTGCAAGATCGCCGTCCGGGTAGAGCAGCCGCGATCGAGCGAGGTGTGATTTCACCCCTGGTCGACGTTGGCTTAACCAAAGCCGAGATCCGGATACTGTCGCGCGAAATCGGATTGCCAACCTGGGACAAACCGGCGCTGGCTTGCCTGTCATCGCGTATTCCGCACGGTACGCCAATCAGTCTGCAGGCGCTTACTCAGGTTGATCGCGCTGAGACATATCTGCGAAAACTGGGCGTTGGTCAAGTGCGCGTTCGACATCACGGCCGCACCGCGCGTATTGAAGTCGAACCAAAGGATTTCTCTTTGGTGAGACTGAACGAAATCGAAATCAAAGCCCATCTCAACGCGCTCGGCTTCGCCGAAGTTGTGCTCGATCCGGCAGGCTATCGTACCGGCAATCCAAACTCGCCTATCGCTCAAGCCTAATGCAAGCCGAATTACTCCGCGATCTTTTGAATGAGGTTCGCGCGGGAACGCGCACCGTTGAAAGTGCTTTGGATCGGCTGCGTGATTTGCCGTTCGAAGACATGGGTTACGCGCGGCTCGATCATCATCGGGCGTTGCGCACGGGCTTTCCCGAGGTTGTGTTCTGTGAAGGCAAGCGGACCACACAGATTGTAGAGATCCTCGAGAGACTCGAACAGAAGCATTCCACGATCTTAGCGACCCGTGCGTCGCGCGAGGTGTATGACGCGGTCGTCGCTCGCATTCCCGCTGCCAATTATTTTGAGGGCGCACGGATTATTCAGATTGGGGCGAATGGCGCCGGACCCACCACGACCACGGTGCTGGTCGTATGCGCGGGAACCGCTGACGTTCCGGTTGCTGAAGAGGCCGCAGTAACTGCCAGCGCGCTGGGCAGTCGCGTGGAAAGACTCTACGACGTCGGAGTGGCCGGAGTGCGTCGCCTATTGGCCGCTCGTGATAGATTGAACGCCGCGAATGTCATCGTGGTGGTCGCGGGAATGGACGGGGGGTTGCCCACGATTGTTGGTGGTCTGGTGGCTGCGCCAGTGATCGCCGTGCCCACCAGCATCGGGTACGGAACCGGTCTGGGCGGGGTGGGCGCACTTATGACTATGCTGAACGCCTGCGCCCCGGGGATCGCAGTGGTGAATATTGATAACGGTTTTGGCGCTGGCTATCTCGGCCACTTGATCAATACACGCGGGGTCGCCACGCAAATCTGAAACGGAATCAACATGACCCCAGACCCCAGTATTGAAGAAATTGAGCGCCGGGCCAGCCGCATCAAGCTGCTGTTGATGGACTGCGACGGCGTGCTCACGGACGGACGGCTGGAGTTGCTGGAAAACGGTGACGAGCAGAAGACTTTCCACGCCCGTGATGGTCAGGGCATTTCGCTTTTTCATCGCGCTGGCGGGAAAACAGGAATTATTTCCGGGCGCACTTCGAGTGCCGTCGAGCGGCGCGCCCAGGATCTGAAGATGGGTTACGTGCGACAGTATGCGAAAGACAAGATCGAGGCTCTCGAAGAAATACTGACCGCGGCCGGCGTCTCGGCAAACGAATGTGCCTACATCGGGGATGACGTCGCAGATATTCCGGTGATGCGACGCGTTGGGTTCGCGGTCGCAGTCGCCGACGCCGTCGAAGAAACAAAAGAGGCAGCGCATTATGTAACCGAGCTTAAGGGCGGCCGCGGCGCGGTCCGCGAAGTCGCCGACTTAATCCTCAAAGCCCAGGGTCGGTGGGACCAGTTGATGGAACGATATCGTCAGTAGTCAGTTGTTAGAGGTTAGTCGTTAGTGGTTCATAGTGAAGTTGACTTTCCTGAACAGGCCCAATAATCTTCTGCTGCTGTTTGAGGCTTCTAAAAAAAGGGAGAGGGTTACCTTTCACCTTTTGCCTTTTTCCTTCTCTTCTGAGCGGGCGTAGCTCAATGGTAGAGCGCCAGCTTCCCAAGTTGGAAGTTGCGGGTTCGAGTCCCGTCGCCCGCTCCATTTTCCTCAGTGATTCTTAAACTCAATTTTCAAACCTAATAGAAACTCCAGAAACGTCCCGCAAACATCCCGCAAATTCTCGCTGCGCAAATTTCAGACTCCAGAGATGACACTCGCAACCGATTTTAAAAACGTTGGAGACGACATCGCATGGTCTTACCAAATCAAACTGGGCTGGTGGGAGACGCGATCGTCTTCTTGCCTCGCGTGAGGTTTCAATTATTCGGCGAGCACTTGATGCACGAAAGAGACAGCAAATCGATCCTTCGCCCACAGCTGACGCGACGCGCTTAACGTTTCCGCCGCGAACGTCTCCGACAGCGAAGACACCTGGCAGGCTCGTTTCAAGTAGATACAGAGCGCGCGCGAGCGGCCATTTGGCGAGTTCCAAATCTTCCTTTGAAAGATCGGAGCCGGTCTTAATGAAACCCGCGCCAATCGCACGCCACACAACCTTCAAGCCAGGCGGAATTTGGCACAGCGCCAGTCATAGAAAACAGCGCGCCAATCTTAATGCTTCTCAACCTTTCCAGTCTTATTATTGCGCCACTCCATTGCCCCAAGAGGTATTGTTAGGTTAACAGGTTGAAGATGTAATTAGGCTGTTCATGCGGCATACTCACGGATGCGCACCTCCGTCTCTCTCTACCAACGTCATCGCTTCCCCGCCGAGATCATCAGTCATTGCGTTTGGTTATATTTTCGATTCGCCCTGAGCTTCCGCGATGTCGAAGAAATGTTAGCGATGCGCGACGTCGCACTCACTTACGAGACCGTGCGAGAATGGTGCCTCAAATTCGGGAAACTTACGCCAACGGCCTGCGCCGCAGGTCTCCTCGTCCCGGGGACCAATGGCACCCTAGACGAAGTGTTCCTAAAGATCAACGGACGCCTCCATTACCTCTGGCGGGCAGTAGACCAGGATGGCGACGTATTGGATATTCTGGTCCAGAGCCGCCGAGATAAGCAGGCAGCCAAGAAGTTCTTTCGCAAGCTATTAAAGGGGTTGCGGTATGTCCCGCGTGTGATCGTCACAGACAAGCTGAAGAGCTACAGAGCGGCGAGAGCTGAAGTGATGCCGAGTGTCGCACACCTCCAGCAGAAGTATCAGAACAACCGAGCGGAGAATTCACATCAGCCGACCAGATTGCGAGAGCGGGTGATGAGAAGGTTCAAGTCAGCGGGCCACGCGCAGCGTTTTCTCTCGGCCTTCGGAATCATTACCTCGCACTTCCGAGTTGGGAGACATTTGTACAGAGCTAGCGGTTACCGAGCAATGATGAAATCGAGATTCGCCGTATGGGAAGAGGCGATTTGCGTCGAGGCGATCGTTAATTAACCCGATGACGAAAGGTGGATTCATCTTGTCTGAGTCGCTAATTTTGTTTCTTCTGAGTTAAGTTGACAATACCCTCCGGCGCGCAGTACGTCACCGGGTGGAAAGTATTACTTCCGCACTTGATAATATAGAAATGAATTGTTCTAATCCTTACTATAGCTTTTCACAATAGATAAAATATGGATAAAGATAAACTCGGGGCCCGAAGGAACGGCTATTGACGAGTTAACTCGCGCGGTTTTATGCCCAATGTGCCAGAGATGCGCAGGCGGAGAAATCATGGCCCAACAAACTCGTGAGCTACTTATTGCGCTAATGATTGTGCTGGTCGCAAGCCTTTTCTACGCAGCCTGTCACCGGGGGTCCGAATCATCATCAGATGAATTGAAACCCCGTGCGTCTGCTGTACAGAGCGGTGAAATGGCGCCGAACTTTACACTCGAGGACCACCACAATCAGAAGGTGACTTTGTCCTCAGCTCGTGCCAGCGCGCCCACTGTGCTCGTGTTCTACAGAGGTTACTGGTGACCGTATTGTGCTCGGCAGTTGGCCGAGCTGCGTTCGCTCCGGAAACCGGAAGAAAATGTGCGCGTGTATGCCATCAGTGTAGATAGTCCGGAACAAAGCAGAGACTTTGCCCAGAAGATCGCGGCAGATGGGAAGGGACCTGTGTCCTTTCAGCTGTTGTCTGATCCAGGCCATCGAGTCATAGATGGTTATGGGATTCGAGATCCTGAATACAATGGGCAAAAGTTTGAGGGCATTCCACACCCGGCAGTTTATGTGATCGATAAGAATGGACGGGTCACTTGGTTAACATTCGAAGAGGATTACAAAAAGCGCCCGAGCAATACGGAGATACGCAATGCGCTTGACGCGCTAGGCCGCTAATGGAGAGGTCTCATCGGAAATTGCTAATTAGC
>ORMF011611897.1_pt1 | contig 11742 bp, 8 predicted proteins | sample 1779871 | NCBI WGS metagenome assembly ORMF01 (sample SAMEA104232316, study PRJEB22302) | groundwater metagenome | biome: forest; feature: aquifer; material: groundwater | place: USA | collected 2011-08-07 | depth 5.4 m
GCTTCATCCTCCCCGTCCTCGCGCTCATCAACCCGCAGTGCGCCGCCATCGTCGCGGAATATCTGAAAGAAACAATGGGCGTCGAGGAAAATGATTCCGAAACGCTTCCGGCTCCGCTCGCGCATGCGGGAGAGCTCGGGGAGGCGGCCAACCGTCAGCTCGCTGTGTGGACCGCGCGGATGGATCTCGTCCTCCAGAGTGACCGGCAGACCATTCTCCGGTCCCTCGTCGTCGCCGACAACAACATCGACGGCACCGTCCTCCAGCTCACCACGTTCGTCCTCCAGGAATTTTTGCAGGCTCACAAAAAGCAGGCAGCCTTCGAAAAACTCCAGCCGCTCGCCATCGGCATTCTGCATTCGCTCTTCGAACCGCATTTGAGGGAGTATGAACAAATTGAAAGTGGCGAGGCAGCCGAATGAATCATCGAAGCATCAAACATCAAAGAAAGTACCAATGATCGAGCATCAATTTGATAATTGAATCATTGGTTATTGATCATTTTTTTGATGTTTGTATCTTCGGTTATTGTAAACAAAAACTCCTCGAGAACGGTCTGCTTCCTCCCCTCAACTTCCGCATACAACCGCAACCGGTCGACCTGCATCGCAAACCCACACCCTTCCAGCATCTTCATCACCTTCTTCTTCACGACGGCGAAGCGCTGCGGATGACCGATGCGTGCGAGGGTAATGTGGGGCGCAAACGGTTTGTCCGACGGCCACGGACACAATTTTTTGAGCGTCGCGAGCTCGGGGCTGAACGCTACATTCAAAAATAACACCCGATCCTCCCCGCGCGCTCCGAACGTCTCCGCTCCGGTAATTTGAAGCGCGAATGACTGGCTTCTGGAAGCAATTTCCTTGGCCTTCGTCACAATCGGCGCATACTCGATCTCCATCACCTCCTTCCAGAACTGGAGCGTGAGATGCGGCGACTGCGGATTCTGAAACCGGAGGATGTCGGAGAAAGGCACAAGCTTGCCCTGCAGCATCTGAAAATATTTCTTCGCTTCGCCTTCGAGCGGGAGTGCGAGGAACGCCGACTTCAATGGAAAGTGAAATGCGATGAAAAAATCATACTGCAGAACCCTCATCCTGCCATCCTGCCATTAATGGCAGTATTGATGGGATAGAGAGAATTACCGCTTCAGAAAGGCAAAAAACGCCTCCTGCGTGAGCGTCACTTTCCGCATTTCATTTCCATTTCCTTTCGCTCATCGCCTGTCTTTCACGGTTACCTCCACCACCCTATCCAACCCTGGTAAGTGGGGACTAATGACAGCAGGAATGTCCAATTGGAATTTTTTGGAAACGATTTTATGCAGGAATGCGCGCAGCGGCTCGGGAATCATTGTCTGCGACGTGGATCGGAGAAACTTCTTTGACATTGCTTCATCAGGATTTTTGCAGGCTGAATGCCGGGCAAGTACCCCATGAAGCTGACATGTCCAGCCGTCGAGGTATTGACCGGCCTCCCACGCTCCGTCGTCCCATGTATACACATCGTCGATGAGCAGATCCGTATGAGCGAATATTTTTTCAACCCACGGTTTCATTTCGTCATACTTTTCGGAAGAAGCCGGAAATGCATCCCATGCTTCTTTTGCAGCAATGAAGGATTTTTGGAGTGACGTGATGAATTTTTCCCGTATGTCGACGACGACCGGAATCTTAGCGGTTTTTTCTCCGCGTTCCCATGATCGGGCAGTCCTTTTCAGACGCGCACTACGCTGCGAACGTCCGACATTGCGATCCAGTACCTGCCATTCCGTCACGCCCGGCTCCGCTGCATTGCCGGACGACACAATGCGACCTGTTTCATCTCGGTAAATGACTCCCTGCACCATCGAATGCGCATATAACTCCGGCGCGCCCTGTCCGGCAGTTTTGAAACACACATCGACTTCCTCGACCGTATCGCCATGTTTCAGCCGGAGCCGCGCTCTGCCTCCCCCGTCGACATTCAGAACATCCGCAATATCATCGAGGGTCACCACCGTGTTCAATTGTTTGACGAATGTCGGGTCAGCATAGATGCCGTCAATTCCCGTAATGCGTTGACGCCAGTTATGGAGTTCCGATTGCTGCCCCTTCAGTCCCCGGTATTGATAGTCGAAGAGGCCGCTCTCCCGCCCCAGCCGACTGAGAAACGCCAAAATGGAATGCTTGAGTGAAAGTGGCTGCTCACTCATGTCTACCTTCAAAGCACCGATGAGGAGTGTGATGTAATTCTTGAATGATTGCTCCGAGTCGCAGCGCCCTTCGCGTACGTGATCGGCGATCTTTGCGACGTACAGATCGACCTGATCGGATGACCAGTGCGTATTGTCGGTCTCATACGCCGGATTATCGTTCGGCAAGTCATATGCCCCGGCCTGCAATTGGGGCGGGTACACCGGGTGTATCTGCGAAAATTCCCGTCCGAGCTCCTGCAGGACACGCCACGGACTACGCAGAAGAGCAGGAGCCAAACCGAATTGCATTTCCAGGTCCGCTCTGCGCCTGTCCTTCCTCAATTTTTCATCGATTGTTCCGAGGTCTTTGGCATAGAAGCTCATTTTGTCATCGATCATGTGGCGTGGCATATCGTCACAATTACCATTCTGCAGAATGTCGATCATCGTGCGAATGTGTGTCTCACGATTGACACTGCGCGCGGGAAAACCAAAGTAATAATACAAGGAGGATCCGTCCGATTTTTCCTTCTTATTTTTCACATATAAAGCCGGCACGTATGCTTCGTCGGTGGCATACTTCTTTCCGAGGACTTCAAGACGTGCGTAGATGGACCGGACGCATTCCTCCACATGCGCATCATCGCGCTGATTTTTCGGTCGGATCAATTCAACGTGCAGCTTTGCATAGAGCACCCCCAGCTCCTCATCCATCCACCCCGGGGACGAGATGGAGGTGACATATTTGGCTTTGCGCGCCTGCTCTACCGTCTGCCGGATCGCCCACGCGATCTGCTCGGGATATCCGACATGATAGAGGTAATCGACGTCGATATCATAGATATCCGCTTTCGGCAGATCTTTCGTGCGGACAATGCCGTGTTCCGGCGCCAGATCATGCTGCAGGAGACCATTCTCCCCGCCCATGAAGCGCTTCTTTTCGATGTAATAAAAATCGTTCGGCTTGTCGATGAGGCTGCCGAAATACCATTCATTCTGAATGACTCCCCTCTTCGCCAGATTCGAGAGGAAACTCGAAATGCCGTTCACCTGATCGTTCTTCATCGCGAGCGCAAAAAACGGTTCGCCATCTTTTCCGAACGTCTCGCTCTCATCGCTGCCCATTTCGTCTCCGTGACCGTCCCTGCGGATGAGGAGAAATGCGGGGCGGAGCTCGGGCAACTGTAGCCATTGCGCGAGGAGCCATGCGGCAATTTCACCGTGATTGGCCCCCATGAATACTTTTTGCTCAAATGGTCCCCCGGGACCGTCCTGTTGAATTGTCATCTCCATGTTGTCGGGACCCGCGAAACTGTGCATCTGTACATCGGTGTAGGCCCGGCGGTTCGGGTTCAATGTAAATTCCCGCGGAGACTGAATCTTTTGAAGAATCGGCTTGCTGTGGTCGAACTGTTCGAGAATATGATCAGGAACGTCCCCATGCTCACGAAGAACAACGAGAATCGCGCTGATGGGAAGTGTGTACTGATTTTCTTCTAAAAAGAGACGAATTGCTTCGTCTTTTTCATGAGTATCGAGCAGCATGCCCAGTTTGCCTCTGCATTCGCTCAGCAATCTCTGATGCGTATCACCTGATTCCGCTCCGCTTTCGCTCTGATGCAGATCGGCATCGGGTGCCTCCGATGGAATCGGTTCGACCATGCGTTTTACAGCAAAGGAAATATCAAGCAATTATAGCATTATTTGTCTCTCTGAGCCACCCACAGTGAGCCACTTACCGCTTCAGCACGCTCAAAAACGCCTCCTGCGTGAGCGTCACTTTTCCCATCTGCTTCATCCGTTTCTTCCCCTTCTTCTGCTTCTCGAGGAGTTTCTTCTTGCGGGTGACGTCTCCTCCGTAGAGGTAGCCGGTGACGTCTTTGTGGAGGGAACCCAGCGTCTCGCGCGCGACGACTTTCGCTCCGACGGCTGCCTGAATGGGGATCTGGAACTGGGCTTTGGGGAGAACTTCCTTTAACTGTTTACAGATCACCGCCCCCACGTGCTGCGCTTCAGAGCGATGGATGATGGTGCTGAGTGCGTCTGCCGGTTCACCGAGGAGGAGAATATCGAGCTTCACGAGATCGCCGGGGCGATAGCCGATCGGTTCGTAACTCATCGACGCATAGCCGGAGGTTGCGGATTTCAGCTTATCGAAGAAATCGAGGACGATGCCCGCGAGCGGGACCTCGAATGTGAGGAGCGCTCTGTCGGCATCCAGAAATTCCATTGCCTGATGCAATCCGCGCCTCTCCTGCACCAGCGACATCGATGGCCCGACGTCTTTCTCGCGGCACACGATTTCCAGCTTCACCCACGGCTCGCGTACTTCCTCGATGTAGGTTGGGTCCGGAAAATCAGCGGGGTTACTGAGGCGCGCGGTGTCGGGCTCATCCGTCTTAAAAAGATTGGAGCGGATGATTTCGCCGGGGTTCCGTGCGCGGATCTTCACTTCGTAGAGCACGCTCGGCGCCGTCACGACGAGCGCGCAGTCGTACTCGCGCTCGAGGCGCTCCTGAATGATGTCGAGGTGCAGAAGTCCGAGGAACCCGCAGCGGAAGCCATTTCCGAGCGCCGTATTCTGCTCCGGCTCCATCTGCAGCGCGGCATCATTCAGCGATAATTTCTCGAGCGCGTCGCGGAGATCCGAATAATTATCAGCTTCAACAGGATAGAGTCCCGCGAACACCATCGGCTGCACCTGCGCGTAACCCGGCAGCTGCTGCTGCGACGGACTGGACGCGATCGTGTCACCGACACGGACATGATGCACATCCTTGAGTCCCGTCACGACATACCCGATTTCCCCTTCGTGCAGCACACCGTCCGACACGTACTTCGGCGCGAAGTGTCCGGTATCGAGTACTTCGAAGGGAATCTTGGTACCAAGTAAATGCATCGTATCACCGGTGCGGATCTCCCCCTCCATCACACGTACGTACGCGACTCCGCCACGGTACGTATCCATAATCGCGTCGAAGATCAGCGCTCTGGCGCCTTGGTTGCTGGTTGCTCGTTGCCCCGTAAAGGGGACGTGGTCCCCCACGTGGGACTTTACGTCCTGGTTGCTGGATACGGGCGCGGGAATTCTTTCGATGACGGCATCCAATACTTCGGTGACTCCCCTCCCCTCCTTGGCTGAGATAAGCAGAATATCTTCCTTCGCGCACCCGAGCAGTTTCATCACTTCCTCACTCACGCGCGCGGGGTCAGCCGCCGGAAGATCGATTTTATTGAGCACAGGAATCAGTTTCAGATTATGTTCCATCGCCATGTAGAGCACCGCAAGTGTCTGGGCCTGAATACCCTGCGACGCATCGACCAGCAGGATTGCGCCTTCACAGGCAGCAAGCGATCTGCTCACTTCGTAGCGGAAATCCGTGTGGCCGGGGGTGTCGATCAGGTTCAGCTGTTTTCCTTTGTACTCCATCCGGACCGGCTGCAGTTTGATCGTGATCCCCCGTTCACGTTCGAGATCCATCATGTCGAGCAACTGCTCCTTCATCTCACGTTTTTGAAGCGTGCCCGTGACTTCGATCATACGGTCCGACAGCGTCGATTTGCCCTGTTCGATGTGCGCGATGATGCAGAAATTACGGATATCCATCGGATGCATCATACAGCAAACCCGCAGCGGAGGTTCATGAACCTCCGCTGCGGGACGTGGCAAACAGAGCTTCCCTCAGGGCAATTTCACCGCTCCGTATAAGCTCAGGCAACCGCTCCCGCGCTGCTTCATCCTCCGCATACTTCCGGAGCTCCGCATGCTTATCTCCCTCCGCCTGCGGCGCGAGTATCAGCTTCTTCCCGAGTGCGATGGCAGCAAGGGACCCGTGGTAGCGCTGCGAGAGAACCGCTGCCGCGGGGGCAAGTGCGCGGATCAATCCATCTGCCGAGCGCACTGCCAGCCTCTGGCACGGAACCGGCGAATCCTGTTCCAGTTTATTACTGACCGCATCCTCGGCATCGTCATCGGGCCGGAGGGAGACAATCGCCATGCCCGTGTACGTCCCGCTCCGGAGCATCTCTCTGCATCGGTCATACAAATCGTCTGTCGCGTTCCCCCGCGGAATGACCGCGAGGACGATGTTCAATGCGTTTTTTTCATTGAGTATATTTTGTATACTATCGCTCTTCTGATTGATAAATTCATTGTAAATAGGGTCAAAGCTCTGAATAACTTTACTATTCAATCTCCATGCTTCGACCCGCCGTGCAGATGCTTCATCACGGACAGAGAGGAACCGCGCCCGCTTCAGCGCATCCCGTGCGAACCACGCTCCGATGAAGGAATGAAAGGGGCCCATTCCCTGAAACGCAAAGAGGACGGGCTTCCGCAGAAGGCAGGGGATGCGGACATGCAGCCACCAGAGAAAACAGGCAAACACCGATTCACTATCCGTGAAGAGCGTCCCGCCACCGAAGACGACGGCATCGCAGTGCCGCAGTTCTTTCAGCGTTCGGAGCCACTTCATCGCAAAGAAAGAATGTATGCCTGCGGGCAATCGCGGAAGCTCCCCCGCCTGCGGACGGGCAGACACCACCTGCCACTCGATGTCCGGAAAAGACGTCAGGAAATAGTTTCGCAGTGCCTCGTCGCCGAAGTTCCCGGTGCCGTAGTTTCCGATGAGGATGCAGCGCATACGACCATGTTAGCTGGTTGCTGGTTAGCTGGTTACTGGATTCTTTCTGCCCAGAAAAATATCCAGCCCTTCGATCCGACTCAGGACAGGCAACCAGAAACAAGCTAACTAGCTAACATTGCGTCGCTTCCCATGATTTACCCTTCCTTCTGCTCGCTCTTCGCCTCAACCTCCTTTATCTCCTCTGTGCCTTCTGTGCCTTTTGTGCCCTCTGTCACCTTCATCTCCGGCGCCACTGCCACTGCAAACTCATCATCCGTCGTGAACCGTTCACTCAGACGTGCTGCCTTGCCGCTGCGTCCGCGGAGGAAATTGAGCTTTGCCCTGCGTACCTTCGCCACCTTCTTCACATCTATTTTCTCGATGGTCGTCGCCAGCATCGGGAAGACCTTCTCGACGCCGATACCCGATACCACGCGACGCACGGTGAAAGACGCGTCTGTCGGAACGTGTCCGTTATGAACGGAAATGACGAGTCCCTCAAACATCTGAATGCGCTCCTTGCTTCCCTCCTGAATTTTCTCATGGACACGCACGGTGTAGCCCGGCTCGATGACCGGAATGTTGCGCTTAAAAGGTGCCGCCTGGTCCTTGAGAATGGGAGAGGGCATAGGGGTGCGGAGAGGTTACAGATCAGGAAAGCGGCTGTAAAGTGGAAAACGGGTGTTTAAGAAGCGACAGAGGGCACAGATGGCACAGAGGTACATATGAGAAATGCCTCCCCATCTGCTTCTGTGCCTTCTGTCCCCTCTGTGCCTTCTCACTTCGCTGTCCCCTCTGTGCCTTTTCACTTCGCCGTCGCCTCCTCAATCTGCTTCTGGAGCGTATTGGTAACGGTGAGGTGACGGGGGTCGTTGAGGATCTCGAGAACGAAGCGGTCTTTCAGGCTGAGGCGGTAGAGGAAGTCTGCCTCCGTAAAAATCGAGTACTTCACGTACTTGAGGGACGGGTCCTGCGCGAGGAGCGCTTCCAGTACTTCCTTCTTCACCTCCCCCACCAGCAGGAGATCCACCTTGCTCTCCGTCCCGCAGAAGCTGCCGGCGAGGAGGACCAGCTTCACGTTTGCGAGGCTGCGGAGGCTGGCAACAAACGGACTCTCCCCCTGCACGGCCTTACTGAAGAGACTGCGCAGATCGTTGTAGAGAACGAATTCCGTATCAACGCGGTAGTACTTCTTGCGATTCTTGTGGCGAGCCTTCACGAGCCCGACGCGGCGGAGGTTCTCGAGTTCGCGGCGGATGGAGTTGATTTGTTCATTGAGGAGCCGGGTCAGTTCGCGGATGAAGTACTCCTCCTCCGGATGGAGCAGAAACGTCGACAATAATTTGACCCGCGTTTGCGAGCTGAAGAGTGCCTTGAGAACAGAAGCGGTCGACATGTTCACAAAGAGTACTCATGAGCACACAGGTAGTGCAAGAAAAGTACTCAACTGATTGAATACATGATTTATTCTATATTTTTGGCTTATTTAAAGCAAAATTTCGGTATTAAATGATATTTTTCATAATCTATTGAACACAATTTATACTCACTAAAAAGGGTGATTCATGGTGTAAGAATACTCATACCCCTCAGACCGATCAATCGCAGTCGTACGCCTAAACTAGTACTGCAACACATCCTGAGACCCTGAGAATTGTCGGGAAACGTGGAAAATGCTATTATTACTGGAATGTCTCAACTCAAAACATTAGCGACTGCAGGCGCTCTCGGACTCCTTCTCTGTATCGTCCATTGGACCGGCGGAGAGCTGATCCCCCTAGCCTCTGCTCAGGGGATCACGTTTCCAAACGGCACGGAGCAGGCGATCGCGGATGTGATGGGGAAAATCATTATCGCGCTCAATGTGCTGACGTGGGTCCTCTTCGTCTTCCTCAATTTCCTCCTCGACCCAGAGTTCATTTTCGGAGGAGGCGGCGGCAATCTCCTGCGAATCCTCAACGAGATCTGGCAGCTGGCCCGCGACCTCATGAACGTCATCTTCGCGCTCATCCTTGTCGGCGCGGCGATTTACACCATTGTCACGGCGAAGAAGGAATTCCTCAGCGAACACGGACCGAAATTCGTGATGGCCGTCGTCCTCGTGAACTTCTCATGGTTCCTGCCATTCGTCGTCATCGACGCGGCAAACATCGGCGCGGCTACCGTCTATAACATTCCATCGCTCCTCAATAACCAGCCGGGAGCGGAGTGTGCCTACACCCGCGCCACTCCCCCCCAGCCCGCCGCTGCACTGGAGTGTCAGGCTACGGCTCAGGCGAACGTCATGCGCTGTCCATGCATGGGGGTCACGGACGTCCAGTTCTTCATCGAGACAGCGGCGCAGGTGACTACCTACCAGAACAACGGCTACACCTGCCCACTCGGGCAGGTTCTCTGCTACAAGCAGCAGAGACTCAACATGAACGCCGTTGCACCATTCTCGGGTGTGCTCAACGGACTCATCATCAATCATGCCCGTCTCGCGCAGCTGGCGCAGGTGCCGCAGCCCGCACCCGCGGCGGGGCCGAACCCCACGAGCCGCATGATCATGTTCGTCATCAAGGAAGCGCTCGTCCTCCTCATCCACGTCGCCATCGTCTTCCCGCTGCTGGCGATGACCATCGCCTTCCTCATCCGCATCCCGGTCCTCTGGATCACGATGGCCTTCATGCCGTTCTACTTCCTCGACTTCCTGATGGGCGGCACGTTCGAACAATTCACGCAGGGGTACGGCAAAAAAATTATGACGACCTTCGTGAAGGCGGCGTTCCTCCCGATGCTCGTCGCGGTGCCGCTTTCGATCGGCCTTCTGCTGCTCAACGCCGCGACACAGCTGACGGGCGGCGCACTCGCCAACATTCCCATCCGCCTCTTCGATCAGGTGAATAACTTCTGGCAGCTCCTGTGGCTGTGCATGAGCCTCGGCGTCATCTGGGTCGGCGTCTTCGCAATCCTCAAAGGCGACGACATCATGTCCACGGGTGCGACGACCATCAAAGGCTACGGCGAGTCGCTGGGCCGCATCGCCCTCAAGGCGCCGCTCGCGATCCCTGCTATCCCTGGCGGCACCGGCGGCTCGCAGCAGTCGCTGCTCGGCGTGCTCAACCGTCTGCGCCCGCAGAGCATCGAAGGCGCACTCAGCAGCGGTACACCGCTCTCGCAAATCGGCAATCAGATCATGGGCAGAACACCGCCGCCGCAGAATATTCAGAAGGCGGCGAAGGATATCAACAGCAATCCCGCTCAACTCAAAGCGCTGCAGGATTCTGCCCGTGACGCGCACAGCAGTGAAGCATCGCTCAAGAGACTCATTGAGCTCATGCGCGACCGCCACAATCTCGGCACGAACAACTCCAACGTGGGCGAGCACCTGCAGCAGCTCCAGAAAGCCGGCGTGCAGCTGAACCTCACCCCCGCGCGCATTCAGGAAATCCAGCAGGCTGCAAACAAGCAGCAGGCGGATAAGAAAATAGCGGATGACAAAATCGCGGCAGACAAAAAAGCAGCTGATGAAAAGATTGCGAAAGAAAAAAAATAGCCACTCCTGTTTCAATTCTCATCCCCAGTCCCTAGCCCTAGCCTTCCTCTCCCATGTCCTTCGAACTCCCGCGCCCACCGGAAAACCTTGCAAAGCTCACGGAGGATGCTGCAAAGAAAGCCAGAGCTGCCCTCAACGAGAAAGTGGCGAAGGACAACTTCGAGCGCGTGGAGAAGAACGCCCTCACACTCACTCTGCAGCCACAGCAACGCTACAACGTGATGTTCCGCCAGTCCTGTGACCGGTTGCGCGCTATTAGCGCCATGACAGAGCAAAACAGGAAAATATTCACAGCGGGGAATCCCAGCCCTTCTGCAGTACTGCAAACTGTCACAAGTGAGATGACTCCCGCCGGTGAGCGCAGAATCGATAAAATTCTCGAGGCACTACAGGCGAGCCCGCCGCAGCCGCCGGCAAATATCAACGAGGACATTGAGACGCTTCCAAATAGCGACCCCGCATCGCGCTACCTGACGATCAACCGTGATCGCGGGCGCGGCGATGAGCCACGGCTCTTCTATGCCAGCGTCAACCCCCAGATCCACGAAGACATCCGCTATGCAAATGCGCTGCTCCAGCCGTACCTGAACGAAGAAAATCAGAGTCCGCAGCGCGCCCGGCAGCGTCAGGCTCTTCAGACCCTCATCGCCCGCCTCACCGCCTATGCACAGCAGGACTTATTTCGCTACCAGTCCTATCTGGAACAACAGCAGCAGGATAACAGCGTCACCTCGCGCGGGTTCGCGACGATGGGAAAATTCGTCGCCGTTCTGGGCCTCCTGACCTACGCACTGGCAGACGGAGCGATGGCGTTTGCCCACAGGCGCATGCCGACGGGCGCTCTCATCGGGATGCTCGGTGCCGCCGTCATCGCGGACAGGCGGCTGCGCAATCAATTTCTTCTGCCCGCCGAACAAATCGTGGCCGATGAAGTGAATGTCATCAACAGTCCCGGCTTTCAGAGGCTGGCAAAAATCCACGGCTTTTATACGAACGCGACATGGGTCGAAGTCATCCGGACAATAATGACCAACAGCAATAGCTCCGCAACGGACACGTTCCTCGCGAAGGTAAAAAACGGACGGGCGACAGCGGAAGAGATACGGGACTTTGCAGGCGACCTCGCCGGCGGCAATGCCGAGGTGAGGGCAAAGATTATTCTGATGCTCGGGACGAGAAACAGCGACGGGGTCAGCGACTTTGAGGCACTGCGTATCATGCTCGTCGGCAAGAGCCGCGATGCGCAGCAGGGAATCATTGCGATCATGGAATCACGGCGAAGAATTCTGCCGCCGGTCGTGCCCGTTCCCCCGCTGCCGGGGACGACGGTGTAGCGCGGCCATCTTGGCCGCGATGCACGGGCAGGATGCCCGTGTTACTCTTTTTTCTTAAACTCCCTACTA
>ORMF012402956.1_pt1 | contig 11742 bp, 14 predicted proteins | sample 1779871 | NCBI WGS metagenome assembly ORMF01 (sample SAMEA104232316, study PRJEB22302) | groundwater metagenome | biome: forest; feature: aquifer; material: groundwater | place: USA | collected 2011-08-07 | depth 5.4 m
AGACAGCAAAGAGGTAAGCCACCACTCCGGGCAAAAAGCCGGATAAAATGCCCAAAACAAGCCAGAAGAGCCTCAAGACCACAGGATCCACCTCAAAGTATTCACCCAGTCCTCCACAGATCCCCGCGAAGACTTTGTTGATATTGCTTCGATAAAGCTTTTTGGTTTCTTTAGTTTCCATATTGGCTAGTATAACTCTTTATTTAATCTTTAGCCAAATTCGCCATGTAGCGCACCGGGGGTAAAAAGGAATTTCATCTCTTCCAGTCAGTGCTGCGGGGCTTGGAATTCTTTAGAACCACTATTCTCCAATAGGGGTATTAAAATCTTTAACCTTAAAAACATATGTTCCCAATATACCGAGATCAACCGTTCTATAGCAACCCTGATGGTATTCAGATTTACCATCATCATTCCTACCGTTGAATCTGCAATCTAGTTGATGGTGAATGCTAAATGCCACTTGTACAACGATAGCTGCGACAGCTACATAAATAGCAATTCGAGCTAGGTGATTATCGCTTTCGGCGTTCTTCTTTGATATTTCGGCGTTCTTCTCAGTAATACCTTTTAATTCTCTGATCTCTTCTACCAACTCACTAATATGACTAGTATTTTTCTCCTGTTGTCGTCTCTGAAGCTCATATTGAGCTAAAGCACCAAACGTAGGATTTGTGTGATTAACCTTTTGTTGTAATTCTTCCTCTGTAAATTCGTGAAGAGGTTTTTCGAATATCTGCATGGGATTTAATGGCACTATCTTACTCCTTTCCCTGATAAAAAGAAGTGGAATCATTTATACCTTAAACAGAAAACCCATCACCGATACAGCGCGACAGGTTTCTGTCTTGCTGACCGATGACGGGTCATTGGAACTGGTCGGGGTAGCCGTCGAACGAGTAGTCGCCCCAGAGTCCGCTCGGAGCGAACCGATCGAGAACTTTGGCTCTCGCCTTCTCGTTCGCGGCGGCGATGTCCCATTCCTTCGGAACTTCGTCGCCGACATCGAGGCCGGGGCAGTTGGGTTTCGTGATGAAGATGTATGTGTCTCCAACACGTCGCGCCAAGCCCCCGCCTTGTGTACCGTACACCTCGAAGTTGTACTGATCGAGACTCATGCCGGACATGTCGTTGCCTCCTTAGGTTGCCTGCGCCCTCCGCCGGAGTGATGCTGGACGGACGAACAGCAGATAGAGCAATGGAAAGTCGATGAGGAGAAAGGTCACCGGAGGAGCGATGTCTGCGAAGGTCGCATGTCTGATCGCCAGCACCCCGAGGAAACTCGAGATGTTGAAGATGATCCATGCTTTCGCGTCTTCGTTTTCCGGTCTCTCCCACGCCGAGACGTACGGCGGCCACGCTGCAATCATGAGCGATAGCAGACTGAAGCCGAAGCCGAGGTTTGATTCTCCGAAGTACTGCCACAGGAGTATTGCTACTCCCGACAGCGTGATACAGACCTTGTCGCGGGTTTTCCAGCCCGGCTCTCCGTAGCGGAGAGAAAGGAGGAAGATTGTCGTCGCACCGAGGCACGCCGCCGCGATCAGTCCGCTGATGGTTCCCTTGGCAATCATGCCAGCGAGGATGATCCAGTCACCCGTCGCCCAGATGAGCCAAGTTGCCTTGCGTGGGCTCGTTTCCTTTCTCACAATCGCCCTGATGTAGGGGAAGAAAGCGATCAGGATGACGATCCCGGAAAGCACCGAGAGAACGTCGCTGATATTCACGTATCACCTCACAGTAAAGTATTGAGAGCAAATTCTGGTATAAGGATAGCATGCCTAGCATGATATGTCAAGCTAGGCATGCACCAGCTAACAGCTTCTTTACACCATATAACTTAATTTCAGGTAAAATATGGGTTATGGCAGTGAACTACACTAAAAAATGGTGGCTCCTCGGATGTCATAGAAGGGCAGAGAGGCTCTATAGCACGAGGGGTTCAAATGATGGAACTAGAGTCCTTATATCTCAAAATCTATTTATCAATGGGCATAAGGAACATGCAGGTTTAATCCACAAATATAATCCCTTTGTTCGCTTCCGCTTCTCCTACTTAATTTTCTGGCGAAATGAGTATAGTGAAGAGCAGTTGAAGGTAAAAAGGCAGGCGTACCACACTATCTACGAGGTTTGTGTACAGGAGGGATATATAACAAAGGAAAAAGTCCAACAGCCTAATGGAGAGGTGCTTGAGTTTCCAACAGTTGCCAATCCGAAGGCATATAATATTGCTGGATTTCCTGGATATCTACAGGGTCTTTTCACCACATACGACAAAGTGTCATTGGCCATCGGCGCATTTATAGTTGCACTGATGGGAAGTAGTGTACTTGCTAGTATATTGACTAAAGATGATGGATTGGCGCCGGTCATTAACATCGCAACACCAGAGGTTCGCCCAGAAGTGAATGTGTATCCGGTTATAAATCTAAAAGGCGATACACAGAAGACTTCTACTTCTACCCCATAAGATTTAATCCAAATACCTCTTAATCATCTCGCCATATTTCTGTACCAGCTTCTCATCGACCTTCAAGTATTTATCTCGCTCCAACGGATAGAAAGTACTGGTCCTCACTAAGTCCTTGATCGTAGAAATCTGGAAGCACGGCTCATAGGGATGTATGAGTAATATCTTGGCTTCCGGCCAATATTTCATCGCTTTTCCTAACCATTCTTGAAAGTATCTATCCTCTCGTCCATTTGTCCTAAACTTCACTTCGATAAAGAAAACGTCTCCCTCTTTATTCATCACTATAAAATCTGGCATAGTACGAATCTTCTCTGCCGGAATACTGGCTTGCTTCATCTTTGGGAGTCCAGTTTGGACGAGGCTTTGGAGGATGCCTTCATAACCAAATCTATATACAAAATATCCTGCCTCTGAAAGCATAGAGGAAACTATGTGCTCCGCAGTTCTCCCACGCAGAGTTCTCTCCGAAAACTCCATAATAGCTCTACTCATACCTGCTAACTATAGTATGTAGAGCTATAGTTAGCAAATACCTATGCTTTTAGTATAGGTATGGATAAACACAATCTAATCAAGTTCGGCAAGCGAGTACGCGAGGAGCGCACCAAACGTGGTATTTCCCAAGAGAGACTTGGTGAGTTAGCCAAGGTTCATCGAACATATTTCGGGATGATTGAGCGAGCCGAGAAAAACATTACCCTTTCCAATATGCAGAAGATCGCCAAAGCTCTCGGAATGAAGGTTAACTCACTCATAGATTTCTAGGAGGGTGTCAGACCATAACCAGCCTAATAAGAAGAATAGATAATGTACTTAAAAATTAAGTGAGGGAGTGTCCTCACCACCTGAACACCTGACACCCTCATACACCTCTATAACCAAAGGTGCGGTTGCTGTGAAGTAGATTATCGAGCCAAACACCCACGATCTTCTGATTACATCAATGGGTCGTGCGTGCTTGTCTCGATTTTTCTTTATTTTCGTCCTACGCCCACACTCCGCCGTGCCTTAGGTCGCCTATTCAGCGACCACCAGCACGTCTCAGGTGGTCTCCAAACAAAACTAAAGAAAACCATCTACTCTTTCCTTGAAAACCCGTTAGAGGCGACGAAAACGCCCTAGTGCGCCTTATCAGGCATTATACTAGGGCATTTTCGTGCGCCTACGGGCTTTATACAGCGTTGACTGGGGTCGGCTACTGCGATATTAGCTACAATCATTGAAAGGATAATATCGCAGTAGGCACGCCAACGCTGTATCGGCAACCGCCCTATTAGAGAGGTGTACTGCGAAGGCGTCAGGTGTTCAGGTGGTGAGGACACTCCCTCACTTAATTTTTAAGTACATTATCTATTCTTCTTATTAGGCTGGTTATGGTCTGTCTCACAGAAACTCTTAATACATAGTTAAGACTCCACTAAGAAAAAGGAGGCACGTCAAGGGTGGGGACTCTCCCCCTACCCCCTAGGGTTAAACTCTGTGTTGACTGCCTTTCTGCAAAAAGTACCATAGAGAAACAAGGATGTGATGAAAAAGCGATGATAAAGGTAAAAGTAGAGGAAGAAGCCCCTAAAACACGTGAATTTATTAAATACATATTCACGGCGTTTATTGAGCGTTTCCCTTTGAGCGAGAAGGAGGTAATAGAAATCGATCTATACGAAGGCAAAAAACCATTTCCCAAAATCAAAGAGGTCTCTGAATCTTATCCTGAAGAGAGAGTTGTTGCCGAAGATGCCAACCTAGTAAAAGCCCATATAGCTAAGAGGGCAAAGGCAATGGACGAGTGGCTAGCAGAAAGATTTAAAGATTTATTTACTATCTCTAGTCCGGATGGCTGGCACGGAGAACAACTCCGATCCAGAATTCGTTTTCATATAATCAACCCGAAACGTATTTATGAGGAATGTGGAAATTATGGAGTACTAGTTCCTGATGAGAACAGCATCATAAAAGGCGTAAATCCTAACGTGGCAGAAATTATTTACAGCCCAACGCGTATCCTCTGGAAAAATCAGGTAATCTCACTCGCTCCGGCGACTATTCAGGAGGATGTATGTAAGTACTCCTTTGGGAAAGTCATCAATGAAATCATTTCATGGGACGAAGTAGCAGACAGCATAGATAAAAAGATGGCTGATAACCAAGGAAGAGGTAAAGATTCAATCTACAATGCCGTACACGACATAAACAAAAAGATCGAGAAGCTCTGTGGTGAGCCACTTTTCAAGTGGGAGAACATATCATTTTGGAGGCTTGCTTAGACCAAGCTCGCTTGCCTAGCAGTACCAAGAGGTAGGAAGAAGAAACTGGATGCGTGGAAAATCCAGTTTTTGCGTTGCCCAAGGAAGCGGTCGAAGAATTCCAAGCTATTTACGAGAAGGAATTCGGAGAAAAGCTCGGATATGCCGAGGCCTCTTTCAAGGCGAGCAAACTGGTAAATCTTTATCAGACGATTTTCAGCCATAAGGTTAATAACTCGAAAGAGAAAGTGAAGAAATATGGAAGATCAAATAAGCATCGGTGAAATCCAGTTCGTGCCAATAAAGCCGAATGATGGCTTAGTAGGTTTTGTCTCATTTGTCCTCGATAACAGATATTACGTGGGCTCTGTTGCCGTCTATACACGGCCTAATGGTATTGGTTATCGGCTAGTGTATCCGGCAAAGAAGGTTGGCGACCGAAATATAAATACCTTCCATCCTATCGATCCATTAGCGGGTAAAGAAATTGAAGATAAGGTGTCGGCAAAGGTGTACAACATACTTAATGAAAACTATGGCGGATCAGAACGAGGCGGAAAATAAGAGGCCATTGAGGAGTACTCATAAAACTCCTTTTGCATGGCAAGCGATGTCTGCGACGAGACTTATACGAAAGAATTATCAAGGTGAGCGTCGTACTACCGCTATCGCTATATACCAATCGTTTACTGAATGCGCGAGCGAACAAGGTCGGCTAATTGGACAACCGACAGCTATTTTCTATGTACCCCATAAGCGTCTAGCAGACAAATCTGGCAAGTCAGTAAGTACAATAAAGAGATATGCAAACGAGTTTAAGCACTTGGGAATCTTGGGGTGGAAAATCCAAAAGCAGGGCAAAACGAATAAGCAGAATAAATGGGCACTATTTGCTACTCCCATTCACAATGGTGAGCTACCCTCCCTCCATAATAATGGACTCAATACACTAGTTCATAATAGTGAGCTAGGTATGCAAGAACCCAAAGAAGACTATATAAATAAGAAAGATCAATCTAAGGATTGGAGAAACGGGAACGGGATGAGATCCATAGGAGACATCCTTGGTAAACGTCCAAGGCTCTAGTATTATTATGGATAACTATAGTATGCACGAAGTGAATCACATATGACCGAACAAATAGGAAAAGTGAAGTATGTACTCTACGCCCGTAAGTCTTCTGAGTCGGAAGACCGACAAGTTCTATCCATTGATTCACAAGTAAGTGAGTTAAGTGCGCTGATGAAGCGCGATAGTATAGAAATCTCCGAAACTAAACAAGAAGCACACTCTGCGAAAGCTCCCGGTCGTCCAGTGTTTAATACAATGCTCAACGAGATAGAAGCTGGTAAGGTTCAAGGAATAATCGTGTGGAATCCTGACCGATTATCCCGCAACTCAATGGATACTGGTAGACTGATTTACCTATTTGATCTAGGTAAGCTAAAAGAAATAGTTACACCTTCACAAGTATTCCGTAATACTCCGAATGACAAATTCCTACTCAACCTACTTTGTAGCCAGGCCAAGTTAGAGAACGACAATAAAGGTATAAATGTAAAACGTGGATTGAGAGCAAAATGTGAACTTGGTATTTATCCTGCTCCTGCACCTCTCGGATACCTAAATGATCGTTATGCCGAGCGTGGAAACAAGACGATAGTAAAAGACCCCGAGCGATTTGATTTAGTACGCAAGATGTTTGACCTCATGCTTACTGGTACTCATACACCTGCCCAAATACGCCGTATAGCAAACGATAAGTGGAACTTCCGGTCTGCGAATGGTAAGAAATTGTGCAATAGTAATATTTACAACCTATTTATTCGCCCATTCTACTACGGGGTATTTGAGTATCCACTACATAGCGGTATTTGGTACAAAGGCTCACATGAGCCAATGATCACCGAAGCAGAGTTTGACCGCATCCAGACGCTTCTAGGACGCAAAGGTAAGCCAAGAGCCAAGACACATACATTTCCATTTACCGGAATGATGCGCTGTGGTGAATGTGGCGGGATGATTACAGCCGAAGAGAAAACCAAGCATCAGAAGAATGGAAAAACACACCATTACACGTACTATCGTTGTACCAAGAAGAAGGAACTGCATTGTTCGCAGAAATACATTGAATCAGATGATTTGGATAAGGAGATTCTCAAAGACACTAACAAACTTAAAATACCACACTCATTCCACACTTGGGCTCTGAAGTGGATGAAGGTGCAAAACCAGAAAGACGCCAACTTCGCCGGTAAGATACACGATAACCTACATAGCGACCATAAGGCGTGCATGAATAAGATTGATGCCCTAATTGATATGCGAGCCTCCGCAGAAATCACGAGTGAAGAATTCCAAAGACGAAAGAGTGTTCTACTCAAAGACAAGCTCCGTCTCGAAGAACTTATGGCTGATGCCGGAGATTCTATAGAGAAAAGGCTTGATCGAGCCGAGAAGTTCTTTAACCTCGCTCGTGATGCCTCGGATACTATTCAGAATGGGACGCTAGAAGCGAGAAAACAGACTTTAGCCGATCTTGGCTCGAACCTCGTGCTGAAAGACAGAAAGCTAAGTATAGACATAGAAAAACCGCTCCTTGCTATAAGAAAGGTTGCTAAAGAGGTAAAAGTTATTCACGCTCGGCTCGAACCTACGAGAAAGCGCCAGAAACAAGGCGATTTAGAGAGTTTATACTCACAAAATCCAAGAGTGCTGCGGGACTTGGACTCGAACCAAGATACTCGCCTCCAGAGGGCGATGTCCTACCATTAGACGATCCCGCAATAAACCCATCTAACTTAGCAGAAAATAGCCTAATTTTCCATTGGGATACACTAGAGGAGATCTTCTGCTACAATAGCCCCTAGCTATATGGACAAGAATAAAATACTCGAAAAGGTTGCCGAGGGAACCAAGAAGGAGATGCAAGGCGAAGGCACCGGGCATGATTGGTGGCATATCAAGAGGGTTCTAGAAAATGCCCGAGCCATAGCCAGAAAGGAGAAGGGATCTGACTTATACATACTGGAACTGGCCGTCCTCACCCACGACCTCGACGATTGGAAGTTCCAGAAGGAGAAGAAGTTCAACGTAAGGAAATTCCTGAGAGAATGCGGAGTCGAGCTCCGGGATATCGAGAGAGTAAGGGAGATCACAGAACACCTCTCCTTCAAAATGGGTACGAACAAACACAAGATGAAAACTCTGGAAGGCAAGATCGCCCAGGATGCCGACAGGCTGGATGCCCTGGGAGCCATAGGCATCGCCCGTCTCTTTGCCTTCGGCGGGAGAGTCGGCCGGGAGATCCACAATCCAGAGAAAAAGTACAGGAAATACAAATCAGTGAAGAATCTGAAATGGTCCACCAACACTTCCCTCTCGCACTTCTATGAGAAGGTTCTTTTCCTCAGAGATAAAATGAATACGAAGACTGGCAGGACAATGGCTGACAAGCGCCACCAGTATACCGAAAATTTTCTCAAGCAATTCTATGCCGAATGGGAGGGAAAGAGATGAGAATCTTCCTGACACCTCTCAAAAAGTTAGGGAGAAATCTTAATTCTCAAACTCCACTGCGAAGCGGTACATGCCCATGGAGCACAATCCTTGCAGAGTGCCAGCCTCCGGCTTCCCCAGATCTATATCTGTACTGCCTGTCCCCGGTAAAGTAAGGCTAACCCCTCGACTGGGTATGCGTAGGGCTAGTGAGCAGTCGAAGGTGCCTTCTGTAGACATGAGCAGGATAGTAGGTATGCCTGCTTGTGCTAGAGACCTCTTCGGCCGGTACCCGCCCTTGGCTCTGATCTCTATTATTTGCACTCCGTCGACAACCTTCACATTGTCTATGGGTGTTTCTTCCCCACCCCCTCTAGCAAGAAGGATAAAGCCCATGACCAGAACCCCAATGATGATGATAATTCCGGCTGACTTCATGTTAGATATTGAATAAGGGAGGGACCACTCCAACGACCGCCAGACTGTTTATGATGTTGAAGATAGCAAACATTATAACAACAAGTCCCGCTGTTTTGAAGAAGATTCCAGACTTCGTACCCCCTCTTATACTTAGAGAGCTGAAGCCAACCAAAGCCAAGACAGGCAAGGTACCTAAGGCAAAGACAAGCATCGTCAGTCCCCCCTCTAGGAACCCTCCGGTAGAGAGAGTGTAGATCTGCATAGCTTGAGTAAAGCCACAAGGCAGAAAGAAGGTTGCCACTCCAACAAGGAGTGGAGTGATGCTATGGTTGAGTTTGCTTATACCTAACGCATGTTTGGAGATAAAACGAGGCATACCCAGAGAAAACTTCTTCGACCAACTAAAGAGGCCTAGGAGATTTATCCCCAAAAGAAGCATGATCCCACCGATAAGGAGACCGAGGATGAGAGTAGCCAATGTGCTAAGAGCGAAGGCGGTACCGACCAATCCTATTAATCCCCCCAAGAGGAAGAAGGCCACAAGTCTTCCTGCATGGAACATAAGTTGGGGTCGAATCTTCTCCCCTTCTCTGGCAAGAGTGGCCGACATAGAGAGCAGTAAACCTCCCACCACTGCCATGCAAGTAGAGAGAGAAGCCACCACTCCTATCAGGAAAGCGGTACCATATGAGACCGAACTGGCATTGACCAAGTTTACAATCCCTGCCTTTTGTAGGAGGAAGAAGCTCAAGAGAATGGCCAAGGCAATGGGTACCGCAATCTTGAATTCAGACCACTTGGAGGCGCCGGCAACCCTCTCTAGTGACAGACTATAACCGTGAGGGGTGAGAAGCTCTGTGAGCTCCTCTCTTATGTGAGACCTCTCCCTGTCTCCAAAAGGGCCTGTTATCTCCACCATGCAAGTTTCCAGATCGGCTCGCACCGAATGAACATCGGGATGAGAACCGAGTTTATCCTCCGTTAGCATGACGCAAGCCTTACAATGCATCCCGACAACGTGGAAGGTGTGTTTTTGTATTTGAGTAGTCATAGTTTTTTAGCTTTGATACGAAGAGAATTCGATACGACAGACACGGAGGACATGGCCATGGCAAATCCGGCAAAAATAGGATTGAGTAGCCACCCAAACACTGGATACAGGATCCCGGTAGCGATAGGTATGCCCACCACATTGTAGGCAAAGGCCCAGAAAAGATTCTGCCTTATCCCTCGCATAGTGAGTCTCGAGAGATGGATAGCCTTAACCAGTTTCGATATATCGCCATGAAGAAGGGTAATGCCTGCACTCTCGATAGCCACGTCTGTCCCCGTAGCCATGGCGATACCCACATCGGCCTGCGCCAGAGCCGGGGCATCATTCACTCCATCACCAGCCATGGCTACCACCTCACCCTTGCCTTGAAGTTCCTTTATCTTAGTGAGCTTGTCCTCAGGCATGACTTGCGAAACCACTTCATCTATACCCACTTCTCGAGCGATATAGCGCGCAGTATTGTCGTCATCCCCGGTAAGCATCACCACCTTAATCCCCATCTTATGGAGACTAGCAACAGCTTCTCTGGCCTCGAGCTTCACTGCATCTGCCACAGAGAAGATCCCCAAGACACTCTCACGAGTGGCGAGGATAACCGGTGTCTTACCCTCTTTGGTTTTCTCTGCCATGAGATCCAAGTCGAGATTAAGCCCCATCTCCTGCATCAATCTCAAGTTACCGGCAAAGTATGGGACACCTCCAATCTTTCCCTCTACACCCTTGCCCTTGATCGCCTGGAAGTTCTCCACTTCCAAAAGACCCAGACCATGCGCCTTGGCATAAGTGGTTAGAGCACTGGCAATAGGATGTTCTGACTTATTTTCGAGAGAAGAGAGTATGGTGACAAGATCGTCATCAGAACTTTCTGAAAAATTCTGAATATTCACAAGCTCTGGCTTACCCTTGGTGATCGTGCCGGTTTTATCTACTACCACGACAGTGACAAAGCCGAGTTTCTCTAGAGTACTAGCGTCTTTGACTAAGATTCCCTCACGTGCACCCTTACCCACGCCTACAATGATGGCGGTTGGAGTGGCCAGTCCCAGAGCACATGGGCAAGCTATCACTAAAACACTTACAAATGAGACAAGGCCCAACGAGAGAGCTTGGGAAAAACCTAGAAACTGAGTTCCAACCAAGATCCATAGTCCCAAGGAGAGAGTGGCTACGACCAACACAACGGGTACGAAGATAGCAGAAATCTTATCCGCCAAAGCTTGGATAGGAGCCTTGCTACCCTGCGCTTCCTCAACCATACGGATAATACCGGATAGCAAAGTTTCTTCACCCACCTTGGTGGCCTTGAAGGTGAGAGAACCGCTGGTATTAAGAGTGCCAGAGACGACAGTATCTCCCTTCTGCTTCAGTACCGGCATTGGCTCCCCAGTTACCATAGATTCATCCACATAAGAAGATCCCTCCGTGACTACTCCATCAACGGGAATCTTGCTAGCCGGTTTCAGTACTAGAAGATCGCCATGCTGAACCTCAGAGACCGGTACCTCCACTTCCTGCCCATCACGTATGACTAAAGCATTCTTGGCTTGGAGGTTGAGAAGTTTCTCTATGGCATCCCCAGTGCGTAACTTCGAACGAGCCTCCAGATACTTCCCCAGAGTGATAAAGGCGATAACGATAATCGTCACATCGTAGTAAGTGGCCTCTACGTCGAGATATGGACGAAGTGTTTCTTCGAAGGCAGTAATGATAAAACTGTAAAGGAACGCTACCGATGTCCCGATACCGATCAAGGTATCCATGTTTGCCTTGCCATAACGCATGAAGCGGTACACTCCCTCAAGATAAGGTCGCCCCACTACAAAGAGCGTGTAAGTGGCCAGTATCGGCAAGAGATGGTGGAAGAATTCTTCGTAAACAAGAGGCATGCTTGAGACCTGGCCCAAGTCGCTCAGAATCTCCCAACTCATGACAACGATACTGACGACAGAGAGTGGCATAACCGAGACTACGCTAGTCTTCAGGTTATGAAGTAAGGCCAACTTTTCTTCCTTGCTCTCCGTTACACCGAGATGTGCCGAATGTTCCGACT
>ORMF011536188.1_pt1 | contig 11741 bp, 14 predicted proteins | sample 1779871 | NCBI WGS metagenome assembly ORMF01 (sample SAMEA104232316, study PRJEB22302) | groundwater metagenome | biome: forest; feature: aquifer; material: groundwater | place: USA | collected 2011-08-07 | depth 5.4 m
CGGCGGCACCAACACCCTGAAGCTCGTCAAGGTCGGCGAGCACCGCATCGCCCATTAACCATCGATAGGAGACCGCCATGCTTGTATCCATGCGCCAGTTGCTCGACCACGCCGCCGAAAACGGCTACGGCCTGCCCGCCTTCAACGGGAACAGCCGCGAACAGATGCGCGCCATCAGGGAAGCGGCGGACGAGCCCGGCTCGCCGGTGATCGTGCAGGCCTCGGCCGGCGCCCGCAAGTACGCCGGCGCACCCTTCCTGCGCCACCTGATCGTGGCCGCGATCGAAGAATTCCCCCACATCCCCGTCTGTATGCACCAGGACCACGGCACCTCGCCGGCCGTCTGCCAGCGCTCGATCCAGCTCGGCTTCTCCAGCGTGATGATGGACGGCTCCCTCGGTGAAGACGGCAAGACGCCGACCACCTACGACTACAACGTCGCGGGGGCGCGCCGCGTCCCCTTTGGGTGGGGGGGGGCGCGGCGGGGGGGGAGGGGGAAAAAGCCGCGTCTCTACGAATCGATCATGGCATGGATGCAGAAGCCGCAGAAAAAAGCCCCGCGGGCAGGGGCGGGCTCAACGAGTTCCGCACGCCTGGAGGCTCAACCCGCAGACGAAACAGTAGGTCCGTATGCGAGGCGCGGACTCTCAAACGCAGCCAGATGAACTGTCCCACGCGGCCGAGCCGGGCATCGTCGGCCCCCAGCCTTAGCATGTAGCTCGCGCCGACGCGTCCGATCTCGGTGCAGTCGTGCATGGGTCCAAATTCAACCTCGCGCGGCCGCGGTTGCTGCCGCATGTGGTCTAACTCGCCGGCAATGTTTTTGCGTCCGGCCACGCAGGGCTGGGTGTGGCAATCGAGGATCTTCTCGATGGCATAGAGCGCAGCGTGGTCGACGCGCTCGCCAAATGCGATGTACATCGTGTTCGTTGCCGGCACGAAGTGCAGTGGGAGCATCTGGAAGGCTTCCAGAATCCCGAGCGGGACTTGGCCAAAGGGCGCGATGGCCGACGAATCGAGCGAAGACGCGACCGGACATCCCCATTGCAATCCGAGGGCAGAGGTGACCTGCTGCTCGGTGGCGAATCCGAGTTTCTCGAACCAGTCTCCGATTTTCCCCGAGCGGGCCGATTGCTGCGCGGCGAGGGCAGTGACGACCTGCTCGTAAGTGAGCCAGCCGCGCGCGACCATGAGCAGCCCGAGGGGAATGCGGTTGGACGGGGACACAGCCGGAGGCAACGCGCGGAGCCGCGCCAGTTGTGCGATCAGCGCAGTCTCGAGGCATTGCGGCTGGCAATAGAACACGCCTTGCAGGAACGTTCCGCTCCGGTAGCGCCAAACACGGCTCCAGGGCGATTTTGGGCCCGAGCAGGATATCAGCCCGCATCCGGGGCGCGTTTCTTCCCAGCGCTTTGTCCAGCGGTTGGGCCACGTTAGAGGGTTGAACAGTTCTCGCATAGGGCAGTCCTCAGGACGGAGGTCCGGTTTCCAGAACTTGGGTGACGCGCAGTCCGTACTTGCCGTCCACGACCACGACTTCGCCCTGCGCGACCACGCGACCGTCGAGTAAGAGGTCCACGGGCGAGTTGAGGTTGCTGTCGAGCTCCACCACGACTCCGGCGCTGAGGGCAAGCACGTCGCGCAGCACCATGCGGCGGCTTCCAAAACGAAGCTTGACTTCGAGAATCACATCCATCAAGCGTTCGTAGCTGGCAGCAGCGGCCGAGGGCGCTGGCTGCGGGGGCGGGGGCGCCGGCCGCACGGGCGAGGGCGGCGGCCCAGCGGGTCGCGTTTCCGCCCGCACTTGCAGCGCCGATGCGAGCGCCGCGCTGATTTGGATTTCGATGGTGACCGGTGTTCCCGCTTCGTCCCGGGTGCGAAGACACATACTGGCCGACGACGACCACGAAGGCGCCGCCGATGCCGCGACGTGAAACTGTACTTCCCCTCCCGCGGTTGCAGCGAGAGCAGTCGCCGCTTGTCCGGCAATCTGGCGCAGAAGCTCTTCCAGCGCTTCTTTGTGCTCGGCCGACGGCTCCTCCGGCGCCGGTTCGGTTTGCTGAAGAAACTTCTGAGCGAGACGCGCGCCGGAGGCGGCCGGCAAACGCAACGTCATCTCGCCGCGCAACGCCCCGCCCACGACCACCGTGTACCACAAGTCGGAATCGGCTCCCGGCAGCGCTTCCGGCGGAATTTCGAACGTCACGGTCTGTCCGGAAACCTGGGAGAGCACCTTTTGCGTGCAGGTCTCCCAGGCCTCAAACCAGGCGCTTAGTTCGGGATTGAATTGCTGGCCGGCGGCTTCCGTCATAACTCACCTGCCGGCGCTGGGGCGGGTTCCACGGAAAGCACACGGGCGGCACGGCGGGAATTCACGCGCACTGGCATCGCCGAACACAAGCGCACTCCATCCACCAGCAGGACCGCCGGCGCGTAAGCGCTTCTCGGAAACGACAGCACTGTGCCGGGCGTCAGATCGGCCAGCGCCTGCAAAGAAACCGGCAGATCCGGGGCGGAGAGTTCCACGCGAAACGAGGAGTCCAGAAGCCTTTTCTCGATCCGGCGGCGGGCCTCCGCCGGACTGCGAGGCCGCTGATAGCTCAAGTCGGCGGAGATCTTTCGCAGCAGAGCGTTGGAAACTACCGCGGGGACGGCCAGGTTCAGAGTGCCGCGGGTTTCCTCCATTTTGACTTCCAGACTCAGGCACAGATTTTTTTCTTCGGGAACCATCAAACGTTGCACCTGCGCGACCGGCTGGCGCTGTCCGAACTTGAATTCGAGGGCGATCGCCTGCCAGGCGGTTTGCAGTTCTCGGCAGATGATGCGCATGATGCTCTCGAGAATCTGCTCTTCGATTTCGGTAATTTCGCGGCCCAGATCGCCGCCTTTACCCTCGCCTCCGAGCAGCAGATCAATGACCGGGAAACGACGCGAACGCACGCGCCAGTGGATGATCGGGCTCGGCCGCCGGCTCTCGTGGTATCGGAAAGGATACTGACATCAACAACCACTCTTGCAAGAGCGATGCCAGCCGGGCACGGATCGGCTTAGAAGACTCTCATGGGGGAGGGGGAGGAAGCGAAACGTTACGGATGTAGATGGCCAATCTCTAGCTGCTGCAAACTGGCCGGCAGCAGCAGATGTTCCGGGCGAATCAGCGGTTCGTCTTCCGCGAGGATCAACGCGCGTTCCATCACATTCTGCAATTCCCGCACATTCCCCGCCCAGGACTGCGCCTGCAACAGCTGGGCGGCGGCGGCGGACAACTCCGGCGCGGGCGGCCGCAGGACCAGCTTCTCCAGAAAGTGCCGCGCCAGCTGCAAGATATCTTCGGGCCGCTCCCGCAAAGGTGGCATCTGCATTGGGAAAACACAGAGACGATAGTACAGATCTTCGCGGAACTTGCCCTGGCGTACCAGGGCCGGCAAGTGCGCGTTGGTGGCGGCGATCACGCGAGCATCGACGCGCACCACGTCGCAGCTCCCCAACCGCTGCAGCTCTTTCTGCTCGAGAAAGCGCAACAGCTTGGGTTGCAGGCTCAAGGGTATCTCGCCGATCTCGTCGAGGAAGAGCGTGCCTCCTTGCGCCCTCTGGATTCTTCCGCCATAGGATTGCAGCGCACCCGTGAAGGCGCCCCGCGTGTGTCCGAACAGTTCGGACTCGAACAGCGTTTCGGGAATGGCCGCGCAGTTTACAACCACAAACGCGCGTCCTGCACGCAAACTCAGACTATGAATGGCGCGCGCCACGAGTTCTTTGCCGCAGCCCGTCGGACCTGTGATCAGCACGGTGGTGTCGCGCCGGGCCAGCAGCCGGGCTCCACGATAGACCGGCTGCATATGGCACGAATCGCCGATCATTCCCGGCAACGGCGCTTGCAGGATCGCGTTCACGGCGGCCGCCCGGGCAGGAAGCGGCTGCCATTGCGCAGCCAGTCCGCTCCCTGCGATGGCCACACTCTCCCTTTCGGCAGCCGGCGTTTCCGGATCGGCTTCCGAATCGAGCAGCACGATTTCGACAGCAGGAAACCGCTGCCGAATAATCTGGCTGAGCTCTTCCGCGTTCAGGTCGGGGAGCGAGCGGTCCAGAAAGAGCACCTGCCAAAGGCCGTTCTCCAAATGGCCCAGGGCTTCCGCTCCTCCGCTGGCCTGCTCCACCCGGCGGGCGGGCGAACGCAGGCTTTCGAGGACGCGCTGGCGGACCGCACTACTGGGGCTGGCCACCAGGATGTGATCCGCATAGTTCGGCATGAGAGGCACGCTGGTCATGTCTATAGATTGGAGCCTGCTTCGATTAGAAAGAGATTAGATGGAGATTAGAAATCTCTGCGCGGTGGAAACCGTCGTGTCGCGGGAGGCTTAACTTCTGCTTTACAAGCCAGGGGCTTTCTGCATGACGGCGGTTTTACGGCTTGCTAAATTGCAAGGTTTCCGCAATCAGCTCGACGAACTTCGGGATCCCAACTCTCATTGACGCAAGCTGCTCCGGCAGATTCCGACTAATATCTGCTGCCTGCTCATGCAGAGTGTGAACCACTAGTTCCGGATTCAGATAGAAGAGGTCTATCAGAAACTCATCCGGATGAGACACACCGATTCCCCACGGCTCGAGAGCTGCGACAGGAAAATGCCTTTGATTAAAGGTGACAATCAGTGCAGCGTTGCACTTGATGCCCGCCGCCAAGATGTGCCGATCTTTTTCATGGTTCGTGCAACAGGCTATTAGCGGCGCGTAGTTCTCTACCCACGCCTCTCCAAAGTGGATTCTAAGTTCGTTCGTTAAATGTGTTGTTTGCTCGGGCGTCTTTTTTAGCTTCTGCTGAAGTGTTCTGACGAGCTCTTGGATGATTTCGTCAGACCACCTCGGCAGAAATAGTCGTTTTTCGGCCAGCCGCAAGAGCGTGTCCCGCAGAGCGGCAGGCGCTAAGACACATGCGTCAAGAACAACTGGGAAATCAACATTCATTCCTCATCTGGCAAGACGAAGGTGTCGTATGTGCCCTCGTGCAACTCCTTTTGCGCCATCTTCCGTACTGATTCGTGGCGCTCCAGGTCTCGTTGTTTCTGATAGTCGAGTACGTCTTTCAAGTAGATTCTCCTGTGCGTGCCAGTCCGATGGAATGGAATCTTTCCCTGTTCCAGCAAACGCACAAAGTACTGTCTCGACATTCCTAAAATGTTTGAGGCCGCTTTCGTTGTAAGTTCCTCCATCAAGGGGAACACTGCAACAGCCTTACCCTCTTGCATCCGTGCAACTACGTTTAGAAGAATCTTGTAAACAGATTCCGGTATTTCCTGCGGGACTCCATCAGGCCCAACCAAATGGGAACGTCCAGAAGCCAGCAGCATCTTGTACAATGCTCTGACTTGCTCCTCCTCGGATTCCACCGGAACCACTCGATATGCACCAGCAGTGAGCGCCATAGCGGTCCCATCCCTTCATCACCATCCAAACGCTACAAATACAACCACTGAGTTGGATTCTACTACCACCGGCGAGGTTGTCAACGATCAAGTGCTATATATGCAACCTAACGAAAGTACGGGGTGGGGTCCCAGTGGCTTAAAGATACCGACTGGTCGGTATCTGCCTAGAACTGCGCTCTCGTCGGTTTCATTCCCAGGTGGGTCTCTCGATTGGGACTTCGGTGGCCGAAATCGAACGCCGCAACCTACTTCTCCACGAACACCAGTTCGCCGTTTTCGATCTTGAGGTCTTTGACGTTGTTTGGCAACTTCAGTTGATCGCGTTGCTCAGCCAGTTTCTTCTGCAAGGCGTCGTTCACGAGCGATACCGGCACGCGGAGGTCGCCCACCTTGACCTCGGTGGCCTCGAAGGTGGCGTAGCCGTCCTTGGCGCCGAGATGTCCGGCCAGCGTGAGATAAACGTCCTTCCCCGCGATCTGGGTCAGGAACTGCCCGCGCACAATATCGCCGTCCATCGAAACCTGATAGTCCCTGATGTTGGGAACCGCGCCGGGGAATTCCGGAGCGCCGCCGGGAGCGGACGGACTCGATGACGACGAAGCACCATTGGCATTTGAAGGTGCGGTCGCGGTCGCTGGGAGCATCCCGGTAGCCTGCGCAAGCGCGGCCGTCAATTCACCGGCGGTCAGGCGGACTTCGCTCCCGCCTTCTCCGGGCGCCGTAGCCTGCTCCAGTCGGTTCACTTTCTCCTGGAAGGATTGCGCATTGGCCGCCGTGGCCGCCGGGGAGACCGGTGCAGCAACCGGCGCCGGCTTGCGCAATACCATGACGAGCGTGAAAACCGAGATTGCCAGTGTCACCAGGCTGATGATGCGTTGCCACTTCAAGAGACACCTCCGCCGCTCCATCAATGGTATCCGCACGGGAGGAGGAGGTTTAGGTGACGGAGGTACTGCGACCAGGGACCCAGGGGTGCTGTTTTTAGGCCCTGAATCACTGGCTGAAGAACGAAACAGTGCAGAGCGAATAGTGCCTCACTCCACAATCGCCAGCACGTCCCCAGCATTCACGTTCGCGCCCTGTGCCGCCAGGATTTTCAGCACCACGCCCTTCTTCGGCGACTTGATTTCGTTCTGCATCTTCATGGCTTCCACTACCACGATGCCTTGGCCAGCCTCGACTTCGGATTTCTCCATCACCAGCACCCGCACGATCCTTCCCGGCATCGGAGCTACCAGCTTCCTGGGGCCGCTGGCATCTCCGGCCCCATCCCGGCGTGAGCGCAGCGAGCGCGGATCGTGCAGCTCCACTCCGAAGCGCGTGCTGCCAACCCATAGGTGAAGGTCGGTTGCGCTCCGCTCGCGTTTGATCTCGTAGGACCGCCCGTCCACCAGCAAAGACAGTACGTCGGGACGCGTGACCACCGCGTCCACGTCAATCTCTCGCCCATCCAGGCGGCACTTCCACGCACGCTCGGCGCGCTCAAGTTCCAGGCGATGCGGCTTGCCGTCCACTGTGACTTCGTAAACCATACGATGAATCAGCGCAGCGCTTCGGAGCGCCCCTTTTGCTTCCAGTTGGAGGCCGACGAAGCGGTTCCTCCTGTGTTTCCATTCTTGCTATCAGCCGAACCCGGCTCCAGCACTGCGAACAGACCCGCCGCAATGGCCGCAATCGCCCGCTCCGGAGCGTGCTCCGCCGCCGTCATCTTTTCCTTGGCCAACAGGCGGTCAAGGTAGCCGGTGTCGAGCGTGCCTGCCTGAAAATCGGGGTCTTGCAGGATACGTTGGAACAGCGAAATATTGGTCTTGATGCCGGCCACGAAATATTCGTGCAGTGCCCGCTGGAGCCGCATGATGGCCTGCTCTCGGTCGGTCCCGTAGCCGATCAGTTTGGCGAGCAGCGGATCGTAGTCGAGCGGCACGGTCCAGCCTTCGTACATGCCGCTGTCCCGCCGAATTCCCGGCCCGGACGGCGCCAGCAACAGCGTGATCCTCCCGGGACTCGGAAAATAATTGTTGTCGGGATCCTCCGCATAGATGCGGCACTCGATGGCGTGCCCGCGAATCTTCACGTCTTGCTGCGCGAAGGGAAGCTTTTCGCCGGCCGCAATCCGGATCTGCAAGTGCACCAGGTCGAGTCCCGCAGTCAACTCCGTTACTGGATGTTCCACCTGCAAGCGCGTATTCATTTCCAGGAAGTAGAAATTCTTCTGCGGGTCCACCAGGAACTCGACCGTGCCCGCGTTGGTATAGTGCGCAGCCTGCGCGACCCGTACTGCCACTTCGCCCATGCGGCGTCGCATCTCGGCATCGACAATCGGCGACGGCGATTCCTCCAGCACTTTCTGATGGCGGCGCTGAATCGAACATTCGCGCTCGCCCAGCCAGACCGTGTTTCCGTGCTCATCGGCCAACACCTGCATCTCGATGTGCCGGGGATTCACGATGGCCTTCTCGACGTAGACCTCGCTGTCACCAAACGACCGCTGGGCTTCGCTCTGGGCGGCTTCCAGGGCCGACCGCAGTTCTTCGCGGGTGTGCACAAACCGCATGCCTTTGCCTCCGCCACCGGCAGCCGCTTTCAGCATGACGGGATAGCCGATGCGCTCGGCCACACGTTCTGCTTCTTCCGGAGATTCGAGTCCGCGCGACGTGCCCGGCACCAACGGCACGCCGGCCTTTTCCATCTCCTGGCGGGCGCGCGTCTTCGAGCCCATCATTTCCATGGAAGCTGGAGTCGGCCCGATGAACTTCACGCCCGCATCGGCGCACGCCTGCGCGAAGGTTGCGTTCTCGGAAAGAAACCCATATCCGGGATGGATAGCCTCCGCTCCGGAGCGCCTGGCGGCATCGAGGATCTTGTCCACGCGAAGATACGACTCGGCCGCCGGCGGGGGCCCGATGTGGTACGCCTCATCCGCTTTGCGAACGTGCAGCGCGGCCCGGTCCACATCCGAATAAACGGCCACCGTTGCGATGCCCATCTCGCGGCAGGCGCGGATGACGCGCACCGCGATCTCTCCCCGGTTGGCAATCAGGATTTTCTTGAACATGCCGCGTGCCGCCTTCGATTCTACTTGTCTGCCGTGGCGCCGTGCATGCTGCAAATCACCGGAGGCTGGGACCCGCACCGGCTGTCGCCTGGAAAATAAAAAGGCCCCATCGCGGAAGCGAGGGGCCTTCTATTTCGAGAAGGAAAAACTACTGTTTCTGATCCATGACGATGCCGCCGGCGCCGGGCTGCTTTTCCGCCTTGGCCTTCTTGGTGGCCATGGTCTTGTCCACCCACTCGTCAGCGGTTTTGAGATCTTCGGCACGCGCTGCGGGATCGTCGCACTGCACGTCGGCGCGCTCACGATACATCAGGTTCAGGTAGGCCATAGCATCGTCGTAGTCGGGACGAAGCTGGATCGCCTTGTTCAGGTTGTCGACGCCTTCCTGGATATTGGCAGTATTCTTCTCCCGCACCAGGGCACAGATTTTCTTGTCCTTGGCGGGCAGGGCGTCATCCGGTTTCATGCCGAGCTGGGCTCGTGCTTCTTGGCGCGGCAGGTAGGTCTGCGTCCAGTCGATCACAGCGATGGAGTAATACGGCTCGGGATCGTTGGGATCGAATTCGGAAGCCTTCTTGTAGTACTCCTTGGCCAGGTCGAACTTCTTCATCTGAAGGTAGAGGTAGGCGATGCCCTTCGCGCTGTTGATATTCCTGGGGTCGGCCTGTAGCACCAGCTTGTATTGATCGATGGCTTGTTCCGCCATGCGGATATTGTCCGGGGTGTCCACGCCCCCGACGTATCCCTGCGCGAACGCAGTCGCCAGATAGAGCCGCGCATTGATCAGCGAAGGATCGAGCGTCACCGCCTGCTGAAAATGGTCAATCGCCTGCTCGAACTTGTTGTTCTTGAAGGCCTGCACGCCTTTGTTGAGCTGGTCGCGCGCCTTCAATTTGTTGCAGCCGGTGCCGAGCAGCAGCACCAGACCGGCGGCCAGTACCACCAGCAACTTCGCGGTATTTTTCATCAGCTTTATGAATCTCCCTTGCCACGGAGTGGAAGAACCTGGGCCACCGCGGAATGCAAACGCTGGACTAGTGACTGGTTCGCGCCTGCTTTCCGCTTCCTCCCTGGGCGAGTATTTTAACCGCCCGCTTCAATCTTGGCCGTGATCAGGCCGACTTTGTCCACACCAGCCGAGTGCGCGATGTCGATCACGTTGGCCACGTCGGCGAAGGGAATGTTGTCGTCCCCTTTCACAAACATGACTTTTTCTGCGCGCGTCTTGAAGATATCCGTCAGGCGGCCCTGGAGGTTTTCCCAGGTCGCTTCGTCCTGATTGATCTTCAGCGCCGGAGGCTGTCCCGGACCGCGATCGATCAACTGCACCACGATGGTGCGATCAGGCGTGGGCGGCGGCTGCTTCTGGTTGGGCGGCGGCGGTTGCGGCACCAGCGCATCCAGACCTTTGGGCGTCAGCGGCGTGATCACCATGAAGATGATCAGCAGCACCAGCAACACATCAATGAGCGGCGTGACGTTGATATTCGCGGTTTGACCCCCGCCCGAGCCAAGTGCCATTGACATAGTTGATCTCCTCGACTACTGCCCGCCCGTGGCGCCGGCCGGCGGGGCCAAGACTCCCTGTTTCTTCTGATCGGTCAAGAGGCCCAACTGGTCCACCCCGGCGGCCCGAACGTTGTCCACGACCTCGACCACCCAACCGAACTTTGCCCGCGCATCGGCCTTGATGAAGACGCGCTTGTCGGTTTTGTTGGCCAGACGATCCTTGATCTTTTGCGTCAAATCGTCGACTTTGATGGGATCGGTCCCGAAGAAGACCTTGCCTTCGCGGTTGACCGCCACCAGCAGCGCGTCTTCCTTGTCGGCATCCGGCATCTGCATCGGATTGTTGACCTTTGCCATGTCCACGCTCACGCCCTTCTGCAACATGGGCGTGATCACCATGAAGATGATCAGCAACACCAGCATCACGTCCACCATGGGAGTGACGTTGATGTCGGAGTTGACCTTGGCGCCTTCGTTTCGTGTCGCTAATGCCATGGAAGTTCCTTTCCGGTGCTGCGGCCGCGCTCATCCCGTCGCCCTGATGTCGAGGAGTGGGCGCCCCACGGGGGGCGCCCCTCCGGCAACTCATGTTGGCGACTGCCGTCTCCGCGGCTTAGGACCGGCGCATGCTCCGGCGCTTCAGGAAGTAGTCGATCAGTTCGCTGGAGGAGTTATCCATCTCCACGTCGAACGCTTCCACGCGGCCGGTCAAGTAGTTGAACATCATAACCGCCGGAATCGCCACAAACAATCCGACCGCGGTGGTCACCAGCGCTTCCGAAATGCCGCCGGCGACAGCCGCCAAGCCGGTTGCCTTTTCCTTGGCGATACCGTTAAAGGCGTTCAGAATGCCGACCACCGTGCCGAACAGTCCCACGAAGGGAGCGGTCGAGCCGATCGTCGCCAGACCACCGAGTCCGCGCTTCAGTTCCGCGTGGACGATCGCTTCCGTGCGCTCCAGAGCGCGCTTGGAGGCTTCGATGGTCTCGCCTGGAATCTCGCCCGGGCTGTCCTGGTGAGCCTTGAACTCCATCAGGCCGGCCGTGACGACCTTCGCCAGGTGGCTCTTCTTGTTGCGCTCGGCTACCTTGATAGCCTCGTCAATCTTGCCTTCGCGCAGAGCTCCCGCAACGGCGGGGGCGAACGAACGCGATTGGTTGCGGGCCGCGTTGAAAGCCATCCAACGATCGATCATGACGCCGATCGACCAGCCCGACATGATGAAGAGAATGATGACCACGGCCTTCGCCAGATACCCCATTTGTTTCCATAGCGAAATCGGGTCCCAACCGACCGAGCTCTCTCCCTGCAAGAGCGCGGCGGCGAAAATGTGCATGTTGCAGAGTGCGACTGCTGCCAGGTTTACTAACATGAGTTGCTTTCCCTCCTCGGACCTCGTCTGAACTTGCCTCTGACTGCCGCTCCCGCATCCACCGGGAGCGGCTACCCAGACGCGACGCTCCGCTCACTGCCGGAACCCCGGTCCGAGCCTAATCATTGCTGCCGTGCCGCCATGAAAAACCGCCGGCAGAGCCGCCCTCGGGTGGAGAACCACCCTGCCGGACTTAGCCTCCGGACAGAGTAAAGTTCACTACCACCTGCGTGTCCACCGCCACCGGCTCGCCATTCAGCAGATAGGGCCTGTAGCGCCACTGCTTGACAGCTTCAATCGCCGCCGGTGCCAGCATGGGGTGTCCGCTGACCAGTTGCAGGTTTTGGATCGTGCCGTCTTTGCTGATTTCCGCCTGCAG
>ORMF011137434.1_pt1 | contig 11740 bp, 4 predicted proteins | sample 1779871 | NCBI WGS metagenome assembly ORMF01 (sample SAMEA104232316, study PRJEB22302) | groundwater metagenome | biome: forest; feature: aquifer; material: groundwater | place: USA | collected 2011-08-07 | depth 5.4 m
ACTACTTTAACACGCTGGCCTCCTGCATCATAGGCGTAGGTGGAGGTGGTGGTAGTAGGGGGCAGGGTGTAGGTAACCTCTAATACCGGGTCGTTGGTGGTGCCGGTGTACTCACTGGTACGCACCTGCAGCTGGTTGTACTGGTTCTTAGCGCCTACGAACGGCGTGTTCAGCACGTCGTGCCCTTCCCGAAGCGCGAGCTTAGTTGGGCCTGTCTTATTCACCCAACCCTGACCAGTGACACTGAGCAATAAACTATTCCTTAGGCTTAATGCCGATATCTTCGAGCTTAGAGGCGTTGTAGCCAATCACGTATTCCTTGAAATCTAAGGTATCGAGATTGAGTTTACCGGCCATAATCATATATGGGCCAGTGTAGACGTCACCGGAGTATGGTGTAGGAATGAAGGCGAGTAAGGTTGGTGTACGCGCACGCTGATCACGCCAAACAAAAATCCATTCAGGACCCTCCTTATACATAAGTATAGGCTCTACACCAAAGAGCTCATTTGTGTTGGCTGTAACTAATTGCTTCTCTTGTACTAATATTCCATCTTCGGAAAAAACATATAAATATTTACCCGCCAAACATACTAGTTTATTATTCGCAACTACTGCATAGTAACAAAAATCGGAGTCTTCCTTTGTAAATTGCCGCCATGTACGGCCATTATCTGAAGATACGTTGACTCGATTTTTTGAACTAATCATGGTAATATCATTTTCTACCCATTCAATATTTTCACTACGTAATAAAATAATTTTATCAGCAAATAACAATTTGTTATTTTTATCATCCCATATACGAGCTATCCCCTCCGAATATTTTCCAAATTCTCCATATAATTTTTTGACTTCAGTCAAAACTTCACTATTCACTTCATAGTGAGTTAATTTCGGTATTATCCAAACTCGAACTATATATACTCCTAAATAGAGAGAGGCTACAAAAACTAAAGATAATATTAATTTGCTAGGCGTAGTCATAAATTTATCTCGACAAACTCTTCTTAATGACTTCGAATAATTCTTTTGAACCCCACATTGCACCGTGTGTTGCCTTCGGCCCCAACTGCCCCTTAAATGATTCAGCTAATTTAGAATTTTGCTTCATCAGCGTTTCAAGATTCAAATTCTTCGCCCCAGGGAACGTTCTCCCTGCAATACCAAATTCACCCATGCCGTCCCTTAAGCCACGTGAGGCATAGTACATTCGGAGTAACGACCCCAAAAGTCCAGATCGGTGGCTAGTCAGCGAAATTGCTGAAAATTGTGTCCCGCCGAAGGCCTGTACACCATCGCTGTTGCTATAAACTTGAATGTGGTTTGCTATATGACTATAGTCTGGTTGATAGGTGAAGGTGTTTGGTGTACCAACAGTCACTAAATCATCAATTGTGCGACTAATCATATGGCTAGATTCAGCTACCACGTTTCCACCATGACTATGAGCAAAGATGGTTAAGCCTTCACCAGGATAATGATTTTCGTTTATATAGTGGGCTAGGGCTGTAGCATTGGTGAACCGGCTCATGTCGTAGTCCTTAATAGCATCGTTAAAGTTAACATAGTGCTCACCTATGGTCTTGGCGTACTCTCTGCCTGCCCCCGCAAAAGCATCTGTTTGTGATCCACGATAGTCCCATGTTCCATCAACCTCAATGACTTCTTCACCAGTTGGGTCAATTGTGTTAAGTGGGTTATTCCTCGCATAGCTGTAGCTATTCCACAACTGAGGATCGAGGAGGTACCCTTGGCTTAACTCCCAGAACATTGGGTCTTGAGATATAAATTTGCCTAAGGCTGGATTTTGGTACCGGGCTTGGGCATAGTTTAAGCTCGTATCAGAATCATACTCATATCCCGTGAACTTACGCTGCTCGCTGAACGTTCCAGCTTTTTCATCCAGCCGAATTGAGCCGAAGGGATAGTAGTCTAGTAATTCCTGCTGAACCCCGGTAGAATTAGTCACCACATTAGAACCTGTTAATTGGTCCGTGTGAGTATAAAACATAGTAGCCGAAGTGCCAGCGCCTTTAACCGTCCCGATGTTCATATCCTCAGCGAAAATGTGTTTCATAGCAGTTGTACCGTCTGTATTATACTCCTTGGTGGGGTATATTGTCGTGACACCGCCCGAGATTACTTTCACCCGCTGTCCCGAAGCGTCATAGGTATAGGTTGAAGTTACCATAGGCGGTGGGGTGGTGTAGGTAACCTCTAATACCGGGTCGTTGGTGGTGCCGGTGTACTCACTGGTACGCACCTGCAGCTGGTTGTACTGGTTCTTAGCGCCTACGAACGGCGTGTTCAGCACGTCGTGCCCCTCGCGCAGGGCCAGCTTGCTTACGCCGGTTTTGCTAATCCACCCTTGGCCCGTAGCATTAAGGTTGAACGTGAGGTACGCCCCGGCCGCTACGCTGGTAATGTCTTTCCGCTCCGCTACATCTACCCCTTCCTGGGGTGCGTTAATGGTGCCGGCCAGGTCGTAGTCAGCCGTCCCGAGCGAAGTAGTGCTTGGTTCCAGGCCCTGGGCTATGGTTACAAAGTCCTGCCCGTCGTTATCGCTATTGAGCTTGGCCGCCACGTACAGCTTAAGCCTGGCGGAAGCTACGGTAGCGTTGTCGGGCAGCGCCGAGGTATCAAACGGCACAAACGCCCGCTCGATTGCGAACTTGCCCCCATTGAGCAAGCCGGTATCCACATTGAGCGTAGTGCCGGTGGCGCTGGCCGTGCTGCCGGTAGGGGCGTTGTAGGCTGTGCTCCACGAAGTTGAGCTCTGGTACGCCACTGACCCGTCGCCTGAGCTCGGGTAAAAACTGGTAGTTACCGGAACCGGCGCGCTCCCCGGCAGGTCGACCCGTACCAAGCGATTAGCGTAGTCCCAGGTGTACGTTTTGGTTCCATCATTGGTCAGGTTGCCGTTGTTATCGTAAGTGTATGTTACCGTGTTAACACCGCTCGTTATACTGGTCACCGCATGAGGATTAGCATAGCCAGCGCTAGAGTAAGAGTACGTGTAAGAGGTGGCAGGACTTGTGCCGATAGTTTCAGCGCGCGTTAGGATGTTGCCAAGTTGATCGTACGAGTACGTGTACGAGTAAGAGTTTTGACCGGCAGCCACACCTGAGGCGGTGGCCTGAGTCAGGCGATTGAGCGAATCATAGGTGTAGTCTACGGTTTTGGCTGCATTAGTTTGTGATGCGTCAACCAGACGCGTAATGTTGCCCACCGCGTCGTAGGTGTAGCTCAGGTTTTGCAGCTTAGTACCACCGGAGGCTGTGGTGAGTTTAGATGTTAGACGATAGAACTTGGAACTGTTGTACGTGTTGGTAGTTGTGGTGCCGTTGGCGTTCACCTGTGTCGCGACCGCACCAGTTGGGCTGTAGTCAAAGCTGGCGACCACATTGGTAAATGTGCCATCGCTCGCTTCTTTGCGCTGCACCTGCTCCAGTAGGCCAGCTGAGTTGTACAGGTACTTCACCTGTGAGTTGTCGGGGTTCGCGATGCTTGCCTGGTTGCCTGCTCGGTCGTAGGTGTAATCGGTCTGGTAAGCAACTGAGCTAATCGTCTTAATGTCGCGGCTTACATTACCCAGAGCGTCGTACTGTTCGGTTTCGTTCAGGGCAGAGCTCACCGTACTACACAGCTTGCCCACGCCGTTGGGGCAGGTATCATACGTAGTAGTGACTTCGGTGCCGGCTTGGCCAGTGAAATCTTCGGTCAGCGGCCGGTTTACATCATCATAAGTATAATTAATAGTTTGACCCTTGGGGTCGAGCTTTTGCGTGAGGTTGGAGGAGGCGTCGTAGGTGTAAGCCCAGGTGCCAAAGGTGCTGTCGGCTGGGGCGTGCAGGTCTTGGGCGGTCAGCCGGCGGCCCAGACCGTCGTAGGTAAACTGCCGGACATTGCCGGCGGCGTCGGTAATGCCGGTGAGGCTGCCGAGGGGGTTGTAGGCGTAGGTGGTTGCACCGCCGCCGGGTTCAACAACCTGCACCAGGTTGCCGGTTGCGTCTTGGGTTAGGCTCTTCTGGTTGCCGCGCGCGTCCGTGGTGGTTGTTTTCCAATCGTCGTAGGCCGTGCTAGTAGTCCCTACGGCGTTTACCGCCGTGAGCGCGCGGCCGAGAGCGTCGTAGGTGTATGTGGTGTACAGCTCCGGCGCTGCGGTCGGGGTAGTTTTGCTAGAGCCAGAACCAAAGTAGGGGAGGGACTGCTTGGAAAGCTGGCCCAGGGTGTTGTAAGCCACATCGGTAACCGCGAAGGTACCAGGGAGTTCCGCTTCGGTGCGGGTCTGCAAGGCACGCCCCAGGCCGTCGTAGTAGACGTACGAATCCACACTCAGGCCAGCGTCCAGGTAGTCGGTTTGGTGCAGGCTGACCGCGCCGGGTGTATCGGTATAGGTGTAGGTAGATTTGGTAACTAGGCTAGCGGGTGCGGCCAGGTCGGGCTGCTTGACCTCTACTACTCGGTCCAACCCGTCGTACATGGTTTGGAACACGTGGGCATTGCTATCTATGACCTGCTTGGGTTTACCCACGGAGTAGTCGTAGAGGTACTGAGTAGTTTGACTGAGCGCATTAGTAACCGCACTGGGGTAGGGGTTGAGCGAATCGTAGGTGTAGCTTACCGCCTTGCCACGCGGGTCGAGTTCTTGGGTCACCAAGCCGTAGGCGTTGTACGTTTTCTGCGTGTTGACGTAGGTAGAGCCTGCTACCCACTGCTCGGCCTTGGTGAGGTTGCCCTTGTCTACACTGCCTAAGGTAAGTGTATCGTAGTAGGAACGAGTTTCGGCTACCTTGGTGCCGCTCTGGTCGAGCGTGACTGTGCTGGCTGGCAAACCAATTACACCGCGGGTTCCGCCTGCGGCGTAGCTGGTCGTCGAGGTCAGCTGGTCGCTGCCCACATCGGCAAAGGTGCCGTCGTCATTGGCCGCGACCTCACCCCACTGGGTTTGTTGCAGCACATTGCCGTTGGTGTCGTCGTAGGTAGAGGTTGCCGCTTTATCGCGGTGGCTTACGTTGCCGTCGTAGGTAAAGCCCACGCTTTGTGTTTGCTTCACAAAGTTACGGCCCTGGCCAAGATCAACATTTTCCCACTTAGCTATCGATTTACTGTACAGGTTACCTGAACTGTCCATAACCTCGGTACGGTACACCTTGCCGATTTTGGAAACATGGTCTAGGTACTCGCCCTGAGCAGCATTACTGGCGTCGCCCTGGTGGTAGTAGGCGCTGGTGGTTACGCCCGCACTGTCAGTCGAGGCGACCTTGGCAAAACCGGCGAACTTACGGTCGAACGGAGCACTGGCATCAAAGTACATTTTACCGCCCTCGTAGGTGTAGGCTGCTGTTGAGGCTGCACCAGTGCCGCTCTGGGTAACCAGTTGCTGTACCGTATCAAGTGCCAGCGGCAGCTGTGGATTGGCGTTAGCACCATTGCTGTTGGCATATCGTGGGGTAGCGCGGTAGGTTACCAAGCTCAAGCCGCCCTGAGGATACGTCACCTTGGACATTAGGTCTGCTTTGGTACTTCCAGCCCAGCCTGAATAAACTGTCCATGGACTTCCTGGAGCCTGGGGGCTTTTGCCAAACCAGTCCGGCAAGCCATCGCCGTTGACGTCCATCAAACGTTGGCCATTGTCGTAAAAATTGTAGTCCATTTGGGTTAGGTTGTTGTACCAATCAACCACAAAATCATTGGGCACAACCCAGGAGGCGTCTTCTACCCAGGTACTGCCGTTGTTCATCCAGACTTTTCTAGGTTCGCCGTGCTTGGCTTTGATAATATCAACCAAGCCGTCGCCATTGAGGTCAATTAAACGAACACCTTCATCGCTGCCGAACACTGAAAATAAGGTTGGAATTACGTACGATGTTGCCCCCAACCAACTGCCAGTACCGTTGTTAATCCCGATTTGTTTAATATCGATGGGACTATAATTCGGGTAGCCTGTATCTGTACGGACAGAATAAATTACGTCTTCTAATCCATCGCCGTTAACGTCGGCATTGCGGACACCGTTGTCGTAGTAGGTATAATTAACCGAAGGCCAAGATGGTGGAGACAGTTGGTTGCTTTTTGTCCAAACATATCCTGAGGAATCAGGTTGGCCCAAATTAACGTATACTGCGTTGCCCCACCCAGAGGGGGTAGAGCGCATTAAATCTGGTAAGCCATCGGCATTCACATCAAGAATGCGAATATCATTAAGGTTGTATACATCAGTAGGAAAGATCCAGTTTGTACTCCAGCCGCTGCCGGTATTTAGGTAAGCGCCGGAACTGCCATAGATCAAGTTGCCGTTATTACTAAATACAATGTCAGCTAGACCGTCGCCGTTGACGTCAGCTAATTCTGCTTGTAATGGAGTCGGACCACAGCAGTCAGTAAACGGTACCGGAATAGTCCATCCAGTAGCTTGTGACCACGTGCCATTGCCTTGGTTGAGCCAGACTTGCTTTACTACCGGATTAGGATAAAAATTATTGGACACTACAATATCTAGCAGGCCATCGCCGTTCACGTCACCAAACCTGGTGCCAGCGTCTTCGTTGTGCCCGCCGCCAACCACATAGTAAGGCACGGTAATAGTGGCGTCAGTCCAACCGCTACCATGGGTTTGGTAGGTAAATGACTGGGCTGGTAGCGTGGTGGTAACCAGCGTGGTTTCGTCAGTACCTGATTCCGTAATGCTACTTAAGAATGGGCGAGCACTTTTGTCACCCGTCGTATAGGCCAGGGTGTAGGTGTGCGCCAAAACAGCATTTACCTTGGTGCTCATGCCTGTTAGCTGATAGTTGGTGGTAACGTTAAAGCCCGCGCTGTAGCTACTTACTACGTCAGTCCTTGCCCCGATGGTAAAATCCACTTCTAGCGCGCCCGGGGTGGTGCCGTTGCCGGTGTAGGTGATTTGGTTCGGGTAGATTTGGCCGGCGTCTTTGGTGTAGGTATAGGAGATATAGTTGCTGTTGGTGTCGCGAACTTCGGAGAGCAGCCACTTGTAGGTTTTAGTAGCCGCAGGGTCGTCTTGCCGCGCGGCCGCGGTTTGCCCGAACTTGTACACCGTTCCTTTTTTGTCAGTTACGGTCCAGGAGGTACCGTTGTAGGCATACTTTAAGTAGTCACCATTCTCAACCTTGGCCGCGTACGCAGTGCCTGAGGTAAGCACGAGCTCGCCCGACAAGGATGAGCTGAAGTAGTTGTCGGTATAGAGCTTTTCGGTGCCGGTTTTGTTGAGGCGGGTAATGGAGGGAATGTTTAAAGACCAGCCATAGCCCACGATGTTGTCGGCGGTGATGCCTTGCTGACTGTTGTAGGTGAGCGCCAGGTCTGGCTGCAGGCCGTTCCTGCCCGGCGGCACGGCTAGGGGATAGCTGTAGACCAAGGCGCCGGTGCTCTGATCGGTTTGCGGTAGAATTTGTTTAGTAGCTGCCGAGGGTGAACCGTTTGTTGTAGCGGCGGTGCTACTCGTAGCGCTTGAGGTAGATGCTTGGGCAGTCGGAGAGGTGGCGGACGATTTGGCGTCCGTCGGTGCTGCAGTGGGGGAAGCTTGGCTCGGGCTAGTGTCAGCCGGTTGGCTCTGGTCGGTGATTGCCGGTGTGGGGCTCGTGACTGTACCAGTGTCCGCTGGAGCTGCGCTGGGAGCTGGCTGAGCGGTACTGCTCTCTGGCGCTGGCTCAGTGGCCGGTTCGCTGGGAGCAGTCGCGGTGGTGGCTAGTACCGGCCCGAGCGGCAGCAGCATAAACAAAAAAGCTAACACCAGAGCGGTTAGCTTTGTACGAAGTAACGATGAGCTGAGGTAGAGGTACATAGGTAACGGTAAGGGTTACGCTACTAAAACCTAATTCCCGAGGGCACACCGATTCAGATTGTGGCTCTACATTAGTTCTCTTAAGCTATAACGTCAAGACGACTGTTTTGCTATGTTTTTGCTCAAAAAGACCGTTTCCAGCTCGGAGTGGTACTAAAGTGTTAATTAGCTGTTGATAATTACCAAGAGGGTGAAAATGTGCTATAATTTAGGCATCGTATGATAAGAATTGTGCGTTGGCACTACCTAGGTTCCATAGCTATTTCCACGATTTTTGTAGTGGGCGCGCTGGTGGCCAGCTGGTCGTACCAAGTGTCGGCACTTTTGGCCGCTAGCACCCCTCCCATAAACAATATCGGCGGTTGGGCCTGGAGCGGCAACTCGGGCTGGATATCACTCAACTCACTAAACCCCGGCTCCTGTAAGTCGGCCTGCACCGCGCCCCCGAGCGCCGTAGGTAACCGTTGTACCACTGACACTGAGTGCGGCGTGGGCGGAGTGTGTGCTGTAAACAGCTGCCCCCTACCCTACAGCTACGGGCTCAACTTGAGCATCAACCCCGACCAGCAGACCGGCACCGTGTCTGGCTACGCCTGGTCCAGCTCTATAGGTTGGGTGTGCTTTGGCAGTACCTGTCGCACCGCTCCCAACAGCTGTAGCGGCGCGCTGGCGCCCCCCAGCGGCAGTTGCGACATTACCTTTGCTTGCACAGGCTCCACCTGCTTAACCGGGGACCCGAGCTTAGTTGGTAAAAAGTGCGCGGTGGCGGCCGACTGCGGCGTAGATGGTGTTGGTGTGGCCGGCACCTGCAGCGCGGCTACGGCTCCCGCTAGCTGCCAAGAGGCTTCTTCAGCCGACCTCAGCGGCTGGGCGCGCGAGCTTAACTTAGGCGCCGGTGGTTGGCTGAGCCTGAGCAGCGGAACGGGCGGCGGCGCCCTGCCCTACGGCGTACAGGTGAAGTTTGACCAGTGCTACAGCACGGCCCCGCCGCCGCGGGGTAGCTACGTGGATTGTCCGGTGCCACCAGCCACCGACCCTACCATTCCTTTTCCTAACAACAAGAGCACGGTGTTCGCGGGCTACGCCTGGAACGCCAACGGTACACCACCTGCCTCGCCCTTGGGCACCGGCTGGGTCAGCTTTAACGAAACGCCCGAGGTGCTGTTTCCCTACCTCTACGGCGGCGGGGGAGACGTCTTCAGTGGTCGCAACATTAGCGGCTTGTTCCCGCCCCCCAGCGGCAAGCAGAACGCGCAGTACCTGGTGCACGTCGGCGGCAGTAGCATCAGCTCGCACTTCGTGAGCACCTGCGCCGACCCAAGGTGTAAGAGCACCGTGCCCGGGCTGCTCGTGCCGGCTACTACGAGCCCTGGCGCCTCTACTCCCTACAGCTTCAAGCTGGGGCGGTTCGACTTTGCGGGGCTGTGCAGCGTTGTATCGGCAGGCAAGAACAAGTACGGGCAACCGGTGGTTATCGGGTTCCCCACCAGCGGGTTAGCGCTGGGGGGCGCGGTGTACTGTCCGACGCTCAGCAGCGATAGCGCGGCAGGCTACGCCGGACAGCAGGTGTACACTACCCTGGGGAGTACCGTGAACCTGGTTAACGGCACCAGCAGCCCACTCGTGAGCGGCGCCGGCACCATTGTGGTGAAGGGTAACCTGGCGATAATTAACGACATTACCTACGGCCCTACCATTGGCGCGCTTACCGCCAATAGCCAGCTGGCCTCCCTCACCTGGATAGTGCTTGGAGATGTGCGGGTGGACCCGGCTGTTAGGAACTTGGCCGGTACCTTTATTGTGCTCGGGCGGCGTGAGGCGCCGGTACGCCTGTGCTCAGCCAGCAGCGGCGCCATGAGCGCTACTACCTGCTTGACGGCCACGGACTGTACCGACCCCGCCTTTCCCCTCTGCTTAGAAAAGAACGTCTGCGACCACAGCCCCAGTGTGTCGTGCGTTAACGATAGCAGCTGTGCGGCGCCCTTTGACCAGAAGTACTGCGTCAGCCCAGACCCGCTCCAGGCCGGTAGGATGTGCAGTGGCCTCGTGCCGGGTGAGTGTGGGGTGGGGAGCACCTGCGCGGTGTGCAAGCCGGCCTACATTGCCAAGGACGAGACCGGCGACCTCTACAGCGGCTACGGCAAGTTCTTGAGCTGCGTACTGCCAGGAGTTACGGGCGCGACCTGTGACCAGTACCCCCTGGTGGTGGCGGGCTCGGTCTTCGCGCGGCAGTTCAAGCTCGACCGTACCTACGTGAGCGTGAGTACACGCGACGCGGCCGAACAGTTTGTGTCTGACGGTAGAATGCAGCTCAACCCGCCGCCCGGCATGGCTGATTTTGCTAAGGGGTTACCCACCTTCAGCCGGCAGTAGCGCCCCCGCCGGCACCCGCTCGCTCATTCACACCTTCGGCGCACGGCGTAACCTGACGAAGTAGGCTAAAACTGGTATACTAGAGCCACCCTTGACGTTTTTTAAACACACACTACGACATGGACCTTTTTGCTAAAAAACATTCCTACCTCGGGGTGGACCTGGGCACCGGCAGTATCAAGGTAGTGGAGCTCAGCAATGTCGCGGGGCAAGCCAGACTGGAGACCTACGGTTTTGCCGAGCTACCCGAGGGGGACGTGAAGTTCAACGCTCATGACAAAATCGAACGCACGGCGCAGGCCCTGGGTGATATCTGCACCAAGGCACGGGTCACCACCCGCAAGGCGGTGGCCGCGCTCCCCACCTTTGCCGTTTTTACCTCACTCCTCAACTTGCCGGTTATGAACGAACAGGAGGTCGGCCAAGCCCTGGCCTACGAAGCTAAGAAGATTGTGCCGCTGCCCCTCGACGAGATGATTCTGGATTGGAAAGTGCTGCCCACCGCCGCCGCGGTAAGCGCCAGCCGCGACAAAACCATGCGGGTGTTGCTGACCGCCGCGCCCAAGAACCTGGTCAAGCAGTACCTCGACATTTTTCGCCTGGCCAAGCTGGAGATTCTATCTCTAGAGACCGAGGCCTTTGCCCTGGGCCGAGCACTACTCGGGCTGGAACCGGCGGTGGCCGTACTGGTTGATGTGGGGGCGCTCACCACCGACGTGGCCGTGGTTGATAACCACATTCCAGTTTTAAACCGTAGCATCGACGTGGGTGGCGTAACGGTTACCAAAGCCATAGCCCAAAGCTTGCAGGTAGACTACCGCCGGGCGGAGCAGTTTAAGCGCGACGTTGGACTCACCCTGCAGGCTTCGGCCGGCGGCGTGCCCAAGATTATCGAGCAGACCTTGGGCCCCATAGTCAACGAGGTAAAGTACGCCATTTCGCTGTACCAAGCCGAGAGCTCCAAACCGATTGAGAAGCTGGTGGTGACCGGTGGTTCAGCCTTCCTGCCGCAGTTCGTTAGCTACCTGGAGAACATCTTCCAGCTCAAGGTGGTGATCGGCGACCCCTGGGCGCAGGTGGCCTGCCCGGTTGACCTCAAGGGCGTGCTGGAGGAGATAGGGCCCCGCTTTGCTACCGCCATTGGCCTGGCGCTGCGGGAAATTCACCACTAGGATACCTGTATGCCCCGTATGACAACTTCGCTAGCGCTCATAACAACCACCAGGTACTATACTACTATGTTCCGTTTAGGCTCCTTATTCCCTAAACATTTGCTTAACCATACTCGCGCTGAGGTGGTTGAGCGAAGTTGCACAACTTAGGGTATGTCCGACATTAACCTACTGCCCAAAGAGCTGAGGGAGGCGGAAGCCCACGAGCGCACCGTTAAAACTCCGCCGCTCCCGCCGCGCTACACCACGCCGGCGCGGCGCCCTGGCTCGCAGCTCGAAGATCGGCTGCAGCTGCTCACCACCCCCACGGGAACTACCTGGTGGGGGCGCCTGCACGAGTGGGTTATGAAACCACCCGCCCCCACCCTGGTTCCCATACCGCCCG
>ORMF012135767.1_pt1 | contig 11737 bp, 8 predicted proteins | sample 1779871 | NCBI WGS metagenome assembly ORMF01 (sample SAMEA104232316, study PRJEB22302) | groundwater metagenome | biome: forest; feature: aquifer; material: groundwater | place: USA | collected 2011-08-07 | depth 5.4 m
CACGCTCGACGGGTTCTCGAGCCGGCCAACCACCCCGGCCGCGTCGATCGGTGCCACGGCGACGTTCCGGGGCGACTCGCCGGCGATCGTGAACAGCGCCGCGGGCGCTCGTTCACACAGACCGAGGCACGGACTGCGCAACCAGGTGGCGCCGCCGTCGAGGGCTGGCTCCCCGGGATGCCCGAGCCGTCGTTCGAGCGTCCCGCACAGCTCCTCGGCGCCAGCCAGCCGACAGGCGATGTCGTCGCACACGTGAGCCACGACGGGTGGCCGCGGCGATGTCGCGAACAGCGCATAGAACGTGGCCACGCCGTACGCCTCGGCGGGCGGCACCGTCAGTCGTCGGCAGACGTAGGCCAGGGCCGGCTGGCTGATGAACCCGATCCGCGACTGGACCGCGTGGAGCGCCGGGAGCAGCAGATCCCGATGCGATCGCGCTTCGTGGCCACCGTGGGCAACATGACCGTCCACCGCCATGTCCCGGACACCGCCCGCCCAACCGCTCGTCGGTGGCCCGATCAGCGGCGACAGCACGGCGTCGACGGCACCACGCTCGGCGGGCGACGCGAGTGGCGCGACCACGTGGAGGTCCATCGCGGCCAGTGTAGGAGTCCGGGCCCGGGCTCGTCGCCGGCGTCCCATCCTCGAGCCGACTCGGTCGACCCCCGGCGCTACCTGACGAACTGGCTCAGCACCCGCTGGGCGAGGAACAGGCCAATCGGCAGGCAGATCGCGGTCACGAAGCCTCGGAACGTGCCGGTCGACCACGGCCAGGTCGGCAGCTTGGCCAGGACGTCGCGCTGCTGGAGCAGGCTCGACAAGGTCTTGTTGAGACCGTCGGCGCGTCCGAGATCGAGTCGCGCGGCGTCGGTGTTGAGCTCGACGAGGATGCCCTTGAGCCGTTCGTCCGCCTCGACCTGGAGCTGCTCCTTCACGTCGCGGAAGCGATTGTGCAAGCCGAGCAGCGGCACGATGAACACGACGATCGAAAAGGCGATGATCCCGACGTACCAGGCGAGGTAGAGAAGGCTTTGCGCCTGACCGCTCGGCGCCCCCGCCAGGGCGGCTGCCAGAAAACCGATGAGCGTCACCGCGATGCCACTGGTCAATCGGGAGAAGGCGTACAGCGGGCGCGGGTGGAACAGATCGATCCGCGTCACGTGGTCGAGGATCCGACTGACCAGCCGCAACTGGCGGACGGTCTGGGCGATGAAGGCGATCAGGACGGTGGACAGGAACGTCTCGGCCGTAGCGCGCATGGCGAACGTCAGCGGATGCAGGCCGGCGACACCCGACGCGACCGGGTCGCCAAGGTAGTACCCCAGGCTGACCAGGATGGACAGACCGATCGCCACGATCGCGGTCCGCGCCGGGATGACCGTGAGCTCGTAGCGCAGCCGGGACGCTTCGGAGTCTGAGAGCTGGGTCAGCGGTCGGACGGTGTCGAAGGACGAGCCAGCGATCCGGCTGAACACGTCGACCATCGCGACGACACCAAACACCAGCGCGCCCCAGATGAAGGGTACGAGGGAGAGCTGACCGACCGCCACGGTGCCGGCCAACCACCCTTGGATGTGCGTCCCCGTGACGCCGAGGACGATGAGGACGGCGTAGACCATCCAGGTTGACCCGGGCGCCCGTCCGATCCGCCCGATCAGGGCGTCGATCCAGCTCCGGGCATAGGGCAGGTCGCCAGGCGTGGCCGCCGTGGCCAGATCCGCGCGGACGGCGTCGGTCGCCATGGCCGCGAGTGTACCGGGCGAACGTGCCGGTGCAAGACCCCAACCGCCTCAGGCCGGGACGGGCGTCTCGAGCTTCTCGATCCGGATCGCGGTGGCCTTGAATTCGGCGGTTCCGGACTTGGGATCGGTGGCGTCGATGGTCAGGAGATTGACCGCCACGTCGTCCTGGAAGTGCATCGTCATGAAGGTCAGACCCGGCCGCAGCGATGGGTCGATCCGGATCGGGACCTCGACCTGGCCGCGCCGCGAGACGACCCGAACTCGTTGGCCGTCGGTCAGCCCGTAGGTCGCCACGTCCTCGGGCGAGATGTCGAGCGATTCGCCGCGCCGCAGGGGCGAGGGGTAGCCGCCGGTCTGGACCCCCGTGTTGTACGAGTCGAGTCGGCGCCCCGTGGTCAACCGGATCGGGAAGTCGGCGTCCAGGCGATCGACCGGCGGGTCGTGGTCGACCGGCACGAACGGCACCCGGTTGCCCGGCACGGGGTCTTCCCATAGCCGCGAGTGGAGGAACAGCTCGCCGGGATGGGTCTCGTCGTAGCACGGCCACTGGAGGCCGCCTTCGGCCTCGAGCCGGGCGTAGCTCATCCCGGTGTGGACCGGTGACAGGCGGCGGACCTCGTTCCAGACCGACTCGGCGTCCGGACTGCCCCAGTGCTGGCCCATCCGGTCGGCCAGGTCGAAGATGATCGCCAGGTCGTCGCGCGCCTCGCCCGGTGGATCGAGCGCCCGACGCACCCGCTGGACGCGCCGCTCCGAGTTGGTGACCGTTCCCTCGCTCTCGGCCCAGGCGGCCGCGGCCGGCAGGACCACGTCGGCCAGCTCCGCGGTCGCGGTCAGGAAGATGTCCTGGACGACCATGAAGTCGCGAGTGCCCAGGAGGTGCTTGGCGCGCTTCTGGTCCGCCTCGGACTGGACCGGGTTCTCGCCGATCACGTAGAGGGCCTGGAGCTCGCCGCGCTCCATCGCGTCGAACATCCCGGACAGGTGCCAGCCGCGCTTTGGCGGGACGGGGACGCCCCACGCGGCGTCGAACTTTGCCCGCAGGGCGTCGTTCTCGACGTGCTGGAAACCCGGCAGGCGGTCCGGCAGGGCGCCCATGTCACCGCCGCCCTGGACGTTGTTCTGGCCTCGGAGCGGGTTGAGGCCGCTCCCGTAGCGCCCGACGTGGCCGGTCAGCAGGGCCAGGTTGATCAGGGCCAGCACGTTGTCGACGGCGTTGTGGTGCTCGGTGATGCCGAGGGTCCAGCAGATCATCGCCCGGTCGGCGCTGGCGAAGGCGTGGGCCGCCTCGCGGATCGCCGCGGCCGGGATCCCCGTCTCGCCCTCGGCGTACGCGAGCGTGTACGGCTCGACCTTGCGGGCGTAGGCCGCGAAGTCGCTGGTCGCCCGCTCGATGAACTCGCGATGATGAAGCCCGGCGTGGATGATCTCGCGGGCCATCGCGTTGGCCAGGGCGATATCGCTCCCGACATCGAGCCCCAGCCACAGGTCGGCCCACTCGGCCGAGGACGTCCGGCGCGGGTCGACCGCGATCAACCGGGCGCCCCGGTTCACCCCCCGCAGGAGGTGGTGGAAGAAGATCGGGTGGGTCTCTCGGGCGTTGCTGCCCCACAGGATGACGAGATCCGTCTCCTCGATCTCACGGTATGAACTTGTGCCGCCCCCGGCACCGAAGACGGTCGCCAGACCGGCGACGCTCGGAGCGTGTCAGGTGCGGTTGCAGCTGTCGATGTTGTTGCTGCCGAGCACGGTCCGAGAGAACTTCTGCGCGGCGAAGTTCACCTCGTTGGTCGCCTTCGAGCAGCTGAACACACCGAAGGTCGTCGGCCCGTGCTTCGCACCGGCGGCCTTCAGGCCGGCGGCGGTCCGCTCGAGCGCCTCGTCCCAGGTCGCCGGTCGAAGGGTGCCCGCGTCGCCGCGGCCTCCCTCTCGGACCAGTGGCTGGGTCAGCCGGACGTAGTCCCGTGGCATGGGCGTCCTGCCCTCCGCTGCCGCGGCCGCGAGCGCGACCGTCGGTCCGCCGAGTGTAGCGTGGCCCGCTGCCCGTGGGCCCGTCGGCCGGGCCGGATACACTCCGGCGATGGAGCGCGCGATGACCGACGAGGCGGCCGCCCACCCGTCGGCAGGGCCCGCGGAGCCGATCGCCCGGGCAAGCGCGGTCGAGCTGGCTGGGATGCTCCAGAGGCGCGAGATCGGCGCGCTCGAGGCGCTCGAGGCGATCCTGGAGCGGGTCGAGCGGGTCGGATCGGCGATCAATCCGTTCTCGGTTCGGCTCGACGATCGGGCCCGCGAGCACGCCAGGCGAGCCGACGTGCTGCTCGCTCGGGGCGAGGGCGGTCCGCTGACCGGGATCCCCCTGACGGTCAAGGACTCGCAGTGGCTGGCCGGCGTCGAGAGCGCCGTTGGCAGCCTGACAATGCGCGGGTTCGTCCCGGATCGGACCTCCGCCGCCCTCGACCGGCTCGAGGCTACCGGCGCGGTGATCTTTGCCAAGACCGCCGTCCCGGAGTTCTGCTACACGGGGATCTGCGAGAGCCCGGTCCACGGCCGGACTTCCAACCCGTGGGATCTTGGGCGGGTCCCCGGCGGCTCGAGCGGCGGGGCCGGTGCGGCCGTGGCGGCCGGTCTGGGGCCGCTCTCGCTCGGCGGCGACGGCGGCGGATCGATCCGGATCCCGTCGGCGTTCTGTGGTCTGGTCGGTTTCAAGCCCACCTTCGGCGCCATTCCGCGCGCCCCATGCCCCGAGGCATGGCGGACGCTGGTGGCGGTCGGTCCGATGGCCCGGTCGGTCGCCGACGCACGGCTCCTGGCGGTCGCGTTGGTCGGACCCGATCCGCGCGATCCGTACGGCGTGGTCGTTGACGATCTCGACCGTCCAGCGCCCGAGCCATCGCGACTGCGAGTGATCGTCAGCGAGGACTTCGGCGGGTTCGCGGTCGACGACGACGTCCGGCGAGTCTTCCGGCGCGCCATCGCCTCGCTGGAAGCCGCCGGCGTCCAGGTGATCCACGAAGCTCCGGGTCTGGGCTCCAGTATCCGACCGTGGGCGACGATCGCCGCCGCCGAGGCGCGCCGGGAGAAGGACGACAACTACGAGCATCGACGCGATGAGATGACCGAGCGGGCCGCCCACTTCCTCGAGTTCGGTGGCCGGATCAGCGCCGACGAGTACGCCGAGGCCCAGACCGAGCGCGATCGGATCCGCCAGGCCTACGTCGAGCTGTACGCCCGGACCGAGGCCGAGGTGCTCCTCACGCCGACCCTCGGCTGCGAGGCGTTCGCCCACGGGACCAACCATCCGCTGACGATCGGCGACGAGCCGATCAGCCTGCTCTGGATGGACTGGGCGCCGTTCCTGTACGACGCCAACCTGACCGGGGCGCCCGCGCTGAGCCTGCCGATCGGGTTCGGCGACGACGGGCTGCCGGTCGGCCTCCAGGTCCAGGCCCTGCCCGGCCGCGACGGCGCGGTCCTGGCCGCGTCCGAGACGATCGAACAGGTCGTAGGATGGCGAGCGTGGCCGCCGGAGCCGCCGGCGCTCTGAGCCTGCCCACCCGCGGAGGGGTCGGATGTCCAAGCGAGGCGACGACCGGCGCGACCGCAAGCGGGACCCGCACGACCCAAGGGCCGATCGCAAGTCCGATCGGAAGCACCACGGTCGGACCCCCAAACGACCTCGGCTGAACGGCATCTCCGAGATCCGGGCATTCCTGCGCACGAACGAGACTCCGATCCATTTCGTCAGCCCGACGCCGTTCAACCTGCTCGGGATCGATCGCTGGGTCCGCAACTTCTTCTACGTCGGCTACTACGACTGCTTCGAGGGCAGTCATCCGCGGGTGTTCGTCCCCAGGGAGCGGCCCTACCGCGAGTTCCAGTCGATCGAGGAGATCAACGCCTACCTGCTCGGTCACAAGGAGGTCGGCGACTTCATCCGGGCCAAGGGCTCCGGCGGGCTGGCGGTCTTCCTGATGTTCGACGAGGCGGTCGAGGCGCTGGCGCCCGAGCTCGGGCTGCGGATCATCCATCCCTCGGCGGCGCTCCGTCATCACGTCGATTCGAAGACGGTCACCACCCGACTCGGCAACGAGGCCGGGATTCCCAGCGCGCCAAACGTCATCGGCCGGGCCGGCAGCTATCGCGAGCTGCTCGATCGGGCCAAGGCGGCTCGGCTGGGCGATGATCTGGTCGTTCAGACCGAGTACGGCGACTCCGGCCGGACGACCTTCTTCATCAAGTCCGAGGCGGACTGGAAGAAGGCCGAGAAGACGGTCGTGGCCGAGGACGAGGTCAAGATCATGCGCCGGCTCAACTGCCGGTCGACCGCGATCGAGGCCACGATCACCCGCCATGGGACCATCGTCGGCCCGCTCATGACCGAGCTCATCGGCCACGCCGAGCTGACCCCCTACAAGGGCGGCTGGTGCGGCAACGACATGTGGCCCGGCGTCCTCTCGGAACGCCATCGGCGCAAGGCCCGCAAGTACGTCCGCCAGCTCGGCGATCGACTGGCCAGGGAGGGCTATCGGGGCTACTTCGAGGTCGACGTGCTGGCCGACATCGACGACGGCGAGCTGTACCTCGGCGAGATCAACCCCCGGATCAGCGGGGGGACCTCGATGACCAACGCGACCGCCGGTGCCTATGCCGACCTGCCGCTGTTCGCCTTCCACCTGCTCGAGTACATGGACGTCGACTACGAGCTCGACATCGACGACATCAACCAGCGCTGGGCGCAGGCCGAGACGATCGACGTCTGGAGCCAGCTGGTGATCAAGGAACCCGACGATCGGGTGGAGCTGCTGACCGACGTTCCGCGGACCGGCGTGTGGCGGATCGACCCGAGCAGCGGCGCGATCCGATTCGGCCGCTGGGGCAATGACTGGCACTCGATCGTCGACGAGGAGGAGGCGTTCTTCCTGCGCGTCCTCGCGCCGGGCGACTACCGCTACAAGGGCGCCGACCTCGGCGTGCTCGTCTCGAAGGCGCGAATGCAGACCGACGACTTCACCCTGACCGAACGCAGCCGCCAGTGGATCTCCGGGATCCGCGCCCAGTACGCCGGCTCGCCGATTGCCAAGGAAGACGCGCCGATTCCCAAGCGCGACCCCTTCGCCTTCAAGTTCGGCTAGCGCAAGGTGACGCCGGGCGCGGCAGCCGACTCGACCTGGCCGATCCGCCAATGGGGGACGCCGGATGCGGTGAGGGCTGCCTCGATCCCCGCCAGTCGGTCCGGGGCGATGGCGGCCAGGAGGCCGCCGCTGGTCTGCGGGTCGTGGGCGAGGGTGACGAGCTCAGGCGGTACGTCGGCCGCGACCGTCAGCGACTCGGCCACGAATCGGCGGGTGTGGGGGCCCCCGCCGGTCTCGACGCCAGCCCGGGCGAGTTCGAGCGCGCCGTCCAGGAGCGGCATCGCGGCGGCTTCGACCACGAACCGGGTGCCCGAGCCGCGCGCCATCTCGAGCCCGTGACCGAGCAGGCCGAAGCCGGTGACGTCGGTGGCCGCGCGAACACCGCCGGCCACCAGCGCCTCGGACGCGGCCCGGTTGAGGACGCGCATCTGATCGATGGCGGCGTCGAGCTGGGCATCGGTCGTGTGGCCCTGCCGCCGGCCGCTGACCAGAAGTCCGGTCCCGATCCGCTTGGTCAGCAGCAGCACGTCGCCCGGCCGGGCGCCTCCCTTGCGGAGCAGATGATCCGGGTGCGCCGCGCCGGTCACCGCCAGACCGTACTTCGGCTCGGGGTCGCGGATCGTGTGCCCGCCGGCCAGGACGCCGCCAGCCTCGCGGACCTTGGCCGAGGCGCCGGCGAAGATTGCCCCGAGTGTCTCGGTCGGCAGCTCTTCGGGGAACGCCGCGATCGACAGCGCGAACAGGACGCGGCCGCCCATCGCGAAGACGTCCGACAGCGCGTTGGCGGCCGCGATCTCCCCGAATGTGTACGGGTCGTCGACGATCGGCGGAAAGAAATCGAGCGTACCGATGATCGCCAGCTCCGGCGATACCTGCCAGGCCGCCGCATCGTCCGGCGACCCGAGGCCCGCGATCAGTTCGTCGGGCTCCGCCTGGGCGCCGAGCCCCGCCAGCGCCTGCGCCAGCAGGTCCGCACCGAGCTTCGCGGCGCACCCGCCACAGGTCGTCAGCTCGGTCAGCGGGAGCGGCTTCGGCGGGACGATCGCGGTCATCATCCGATGATACGGTCGGATCCGCAGTGGCGACAGATATGCAGCGTGCTGCGCGGATCGGGAGGATCGGGCGGGTTCACGCGCGGATCGGGAGGATCGGGCCGCTCGGTCGCTGGCGGCCAGCGCCGGTGAGCGGAACCGGGGCGCTACCATCGGCTGGGAGCGGAGGGGTTCCGGTGGGCCCCCCGGTCTTCAAAACCGGTGGCGCCACGCTTGACGTGACGCGGTGGGTTCGACTCCCATGCGCTCCCGCCACCGCTGCGGCCGAGGGGCCGCCCGTCGGAACCATCGCTGGAGGACCAGTGAACGTGCCATCCGGGCCAAGGCCACCCAGCGTCGAGCGGCTCCTCGCCGCCGCGCGGCCGGCGCTTGGCGAACGGGAGCACGAGGCGGTCCTGGCGATCGCCCGGGAGGTGATCGACCGAGAACGGGCGCGGCTGACCAAGGGTGGGCCGGCTCGGAACGTCGACGCGCTGGCGGCCGACCTGGTCGAGCTGCTCGACGGCTTCGGGCGGGTGACGGGACTCGGGGCGAGCGATCTCGGACCGACCTCGGTGATCAATGCGACCGGCGTGATCGTCCACACGAACCTGGGCCGGGCGCCCTGGCCCGAGGCCGCGATCGAGGCCGCCCGGGCTGCCGCCGCCGAACCCCTCCTGCTCGAGCTCGATCGAGAAACCGGTCGACGGGGCACCCGCTACCGGGCCGCCGAGGAGCATCTCATCGCCCTGACCGGCGCCGAGGAAGCACTCATCGCCAACAACAACGCGGCGGCGGTCGCGCTGGCGGTCGGGTTGGCTGGCCGTGGCGGGCGAGTCGTCGTTTCGCGCGGGGAGCTGGTCGAGATCGGCGGCGGCGTTCGGATCCCGGAGATCGTTCGGCGGGCCGGCGCGCGACTGGTCGAGGTCGGGACGACGAACCGAACAAGGGTCGCTGACTTCGATGGCCCCCTGGCCGACGGCGCCCGGATGGTTCTCCGGGTCCATCCCTCGAACTTCCGACAGGAAGGCTTTGTCGAGGGTCCCGAGCCCGTCGGGCTGGCCGAGCTTGCCCACCGTCACGGCGCCATCCTCGTCGACGATCTTGGCAGCGGCGCCTTCCTTGATACGGCGGTCTTCGGGCTGGCCCACGAGCCAACCCCGACCGAGCGCCTGGCGGCCGGCGCTGACGTCGTGACGTTCAGCGGCGACAAGCTCGTGGGTGGCCCGCAGGCCGGGCTGATCGTCGGGCGCTCAGATCTCGTGACTCGGCTGCGTCGCGATCCGTTGGCTCGGGCGACCCGACCGGACAAGACGACCCTGGCCGCCCTGGCCGCGACGCTCGGGCTGTACCGCGCCGGTCTGGCGGTCCGGGAGATCCCCGTCTGGCGAATGATCGCGGCCCGAGCCGAGGACCTCCACGCCCGCGCCGAGGCCCTGGTCGCTCGCCTCGACCAGCCGGCGGCCGGGATCCACGCGCTAGCGGTTCGCGCCACGGTCGGTGGGGGCTCATTGCCCGGCGAAACTCTCGCATCCTGGGCCGTTGCCGTGCCCGGCTCGGACGCGCTGCTTCACCGGCTCCGGCGGAGCGATCCAGCGGTGATCGGACGGATCGAGGACGGCCACGTCCTGCTCGACCTGCGGACCGTCGACCCCGCCCACGACCCGGATCTCACTCGGGCGGTCGCGGCGGCGATTCGGCCAGCGAGGCGCTAGGTGACCGTCGTCATTGGGACGGCCGGCCACATCGACCACGGCAAGACGAGCCTGCTCCGGGCCCTGACCGGGATCGACGCGGATCGCCTGCCCGAGGAGCGCCGACGGGGGATGACGATCGACGTCGGCTACGCCCATCTCGATTTCGACGACGGATCGTCGCTCGACTTCGTCGACGTTCCGGGCCACGACCGGTTGATCGGGAACATGCTCGTCGGCGCCGGTGAGATGGACGCGGCCTTGCTGGTGGTGGCCGCGGACGATGGGCCGCGGGCGCAGACCCTCGAGCACCTCCAGCTGCTCGACGCGCTCGGGATCCGCCGCGGAGTCGTGGCCCTGACCAAGATCGACGTCGTCGACGAGTCACGGGTTACCGCCGTGGCCGAGGCGGTGGGCGCTCTCGTCGAGCGAACGAGCCTGGCAGGTGCGTCGATCGTGCCCGTCTCGTCGCTCCGTGGCGACGGCCTCGATCTCCTCCGCGACCGGCTCCTGGAGTTGCGCCAGACCGTTGAGGCCGAGCGCGCCGCTGCTCCCACCGCGCGCGGCGCGCGCCTCGCGATCGACCGGGTCTTCTCGGTCAAGGGCCGCGGCGCCGTGGTCACCGGCACGCTCCGTGGGGCCGCGCTGGCGCGGGGCGCCTCGCTCCGCCTCGAACCGGGTGGTGGGACCGTCCGGGCGCGCGAGGTCCAGGTCCACGGAGCGGCCGTCGATTCGGTCACCGGCGGCGGCCGCGTCGCGCTCAACGTGGCCGGGGTGGAGGCGCGGCAGCTCGCCCGCGGGACGGTTCTGACCGACGACCCGACGGTCCACCCGACGGATCGGCTGCTGGCGATCCTGCACCGGCCGGCGATCCTCGACGACCGAGGAGAGGCGCCCGCCTGGCCGCCACCACCCGGCGCGGTCCTCCGACTCCATCTCGGGACGGCCTCGGTCGAGGCATCGGTCCGACGCGGGCGACGCGATGCTGCCGATCTCCTCGATGGCCGCCGGGTGGTGACGCTCCGGTTGGGGGAACCGATCGCGGCAGCCATCGGCGACCCGTTCGTCCTCCGGGTGCCTTCGCCGCCGGCGACGGCGGCAAGCGGCGTGGTCCTCGACATCGCCCCACCGATCGGGCCATCGGCGCGCCGCTCGTCGCCCGAGGTCATTGCCGAGCTCGCCGTGGCGTGGCTCGTCGGCGACCGCGCCCGGGAGGTGGCGGCGCGCGTCCGACTCCACGGTCTGGTCGAAGGCGCGGCCGTCGGTGGCCCCGCGGGGGCGGACGAGGTTGGTGTCCCCATCGCAGGCGCCCGCCCGGTCGCCGGTCAGTGGCTCGTCGAACCCGTGGCCGCGGCCCTCGAGAACGAGGCCATCGCGGCGGTATCGGCCCACCACGACGCCCAGCCGCTCGCCGCGGGAGCGCCGCTGGCGCAGCTCCGGCGCTCGCTCGCTCGCATGCTCCGACGCCAGGTCACGACCGACGAACGGACGGCGGAGCTGGTCGCCGAAACCCTTGTCGACGGCCTGGTCGAGCGCGAACGACTGATCCGGGCGGGCGACCACGTCCGCGACCCTGCTCGCTCGACCGGCGCGCTGCCGCCCGACGTCCTGGCGGCGATGGACCGTCTCGAGACCGCCTTGGCGGTGCCCGCGCCGCCGGCACTGGCGGATGCCGCGCGCGCCGCGCGATGCCCGGCGGAGGGGGTCCGGGCTCTCGAAGTCGCTGGACGGATCGTGCGGGTCGACGACGATCTGGCCTGGGCCGCCGCGACGTACCGCGAGCTCGAATTGCTGGCGCTCGGCCTCGCTGACACCGGCTCGCTGACGCCGGCTCGCCTGCGCGATGCGACCGGGACCAGCCGCAAGTACGTCCTGGCGCTGCTCGAGGACCTCGACCGGCGGGGTGTCCTGCGCCGAACACCCGATGGTCACGTTCGTGGCCCGCGGGCGCCGCGATGACGCTCCCGGGCACGGCGGGGATCGTCCTTGCCGGCGGCCGATCGCGTCGGTTCGGGACCGACAAGCTCGTCCATCCCATCGATGGCGAACCGCTCCTGTGGCGACCGATCCGGGCCCTGGCCGCCGCCGGCATCCGCGAGTTGATCGTGGTGGTGAGCCCCGCCGGGCCCGAGCCGGGG
>ORMF010561472.1_pt1 | contig 11731 bp, 9 predicted proteins | sample 1779871 | NCBI WGS metagenome assembly ORMF01 (sample SAMEA104232316, study PRJEB22302) | groundwater metagenome | biome: forest; feature: aquifer; material: groundwater | place: USA | collected 2011-08-07 | depth 5.4 m
ACGAAGAAGTGGGTGTGTTTGCGAAACAGGCGGGTGTGAAAAAATTATTTTGTTATGGCGATAATGCCGCACATACGACGCGCGCATTTGGCGAAAACGCACAGCATTTTGACGATTATGAAACGCTAATTTCCACGCTAAAACAATCTGTTACGTCGGATACTGTTGTGCTGGGGAAAGGGTCTCGCAGCATGAAAATGGAAACCGTGGTGGCGGCGCTGATGGATCATTAGATCGCGTTAGATTGAGAAAATCTAATGAGACTTTCTCAATAACTGTGCCAGCTGAAAAAAGAGGTACAAGGTGTGGCACCAATACGGGCGACGTTAATCGATAAGGGAATGATTTACAGTCCCGCACATGGTGATAATGCGTTTACTGTGCCGTTATTTCGAGAATATTTGAAACGCGTGTTGCCAAAATTAAATGAGTTAACTTAAAGGAACTCTCCATGTTACTTTTATTATCCCACTATTTAGAAAATTATTTTCACTTTTTTCGCGTCGTGCAATACCTGACATTTCGCACGATTGTCAGTGCATTAACATCGTTGTTAATTGTATTGTTTTTTACGCCGAAATTAATTACTTATTTACAGTCATTGCAAATTGGGCAAGTGGTGCGTGATGATGGCCCACAAGCGCATTTAAAAAAATCAGGTACGCCGACGATGGGTGGTAGTTTGATCTTAATTGCGTTGGGTGTAAGTGTTTTATTGTGGGGTGATTTATCAAATTCGTATGTGTGGATTGCGTTATTGGTGACGATGGGATTTGGTGCGATTGGCTGTATTGATGATTATCGTAAAATCACGAAAAAAAATACGAAAGGTTTATCAGCGCGCAAAAAAATAATGTATCAATCATTGATTACATTTATCGCAATTAGCTATTTATATTTTACCGCGTCTGGCAGTAATGAAACGCAATTGGTTATTCCATTTTGTAAAGATGTTGTGATTAATTTGGGTCTTTTTTATTTCTTATTTTCTTATTTTGTTATAGTGGGTACCAGCAACGCCGTGAATTTAACAGATGGGTTGGATGGGCTTGCTATTATGCCATCTATTTTGGTGATCTTAGGGTTGGGTGTGTTTGCTTATGTCACGGGTAATATTCATTTTGCAAAATATTTATCGCTACCCTATTTACCGAATGCTGCAGAGTTAGTGGTGTTTTGCGGTGCATTGGCGGGCGCGGGTTTTGGATTCTTGTGGTACAACACCTATCCTGCGCAATTATTTATGGGCGATGTGGGTTCGCTCAGTATTGGTGGTGCATTGGGTATTGTTGCGGTGATGATACGCCAAGAATTGATTTTATTTTTAATGGGTGGGATTTTTGTCGCTGAAACCGTATCCGTGATTTTGCAAGTAGCGAGCTTTAAATTACGCGGTAAACGCATTTTTAAAATGGCACCGTTGCATCATCATTTTGAGTTATCGGGTTGGCCGGAACCAAAAGTGATTGTGCGGTTTTGGATTATTACGGTGATTTTGGTGTTGCTGGGGTTAGCGTCACTGAAATTACGCTAATCGGCACGCGGAACGCGCACATGTCAAAATTAGCGCATTTACGAAACTCATATCTTAACTATTTGCTGGTTAAGCTATCAAATAGTTAATCCATATGTTGATGATACAATCAAATAGTTGTACTATTTGTTGTATACAATCGCAAATGGTGAAGCTATGTTTAAGCGCATATTGAAAATCAACGCTCCAATAGGGCAGTCGTTTTTCCTTTGGGGTGCGCGTCAGACGGGAAAATCCAGTTATCTTGCCGCACATTACCCCGATTCTCTGCGATATGATTTATTAGATTCGGTGTTATATCTGCGTTACCTTCGAGAACCTTATTTGTTTCGACAAGACCTCCTAGATCAGCCCAAAGAAAAATTGGCTTTGCCAATCATTATTGATGAGATTCAGAAAGTGCCGATGTTGCTCAATGAAGTGCATCGCATGATCGAAGGCGAGAAATTGCAGTTTATTTTGTGTGGATCGAGTGCGCGACAACTCAGAAAACGGTCCGTGAATTTATTGGGTGGGCGTGCATGGCTTTATCATTTTTATCCGTTGGTTTATCCAGAAATACCTGATTTTGATTTATTAAAAGCGCTGCAGCAAGGTCTAATGCCAAAATTTTATTTGGATTCGAAAGAGATGATTCGAAAAAATATGCAGGTTTATGTGAATTTATTTTTGACGGATGAAATTCAGCGAGAAGGAATCGTCAGGAATTTAACCGGTTTTTCAGATTTTTTAGAAATGGTTGGGTTGTGCAATGGCGAATTGATTAACATGAGCAATATTGCCCGCGATTGTCATATCGATCGTAGTTCAGTGCAAGGCTACTTTCAGATTTTAGTGGATACTTTGTTGGGATACTTTGTTTATCCTTACCATAAAAAAATAAAGCGTGATTTATTGGTCGCAACGCCAAAATTTTATTTATTTGATGTGGGGATCGCGAATTATTTAGGGAAGCGAGAGCTATTGGAATTAACGGGCGATGCGGCAGGCAGAGGCCTTGAGCATTATATTTTGATGGAATTAACGGCTTATCGTGATTTAAAAGAAAAACGTTTTGACATCAATTATTGGAGAACGAAAACCGGTTTAGAAGTTGATTTTATTCTGGATAAAGCGAAGGCAGCCATTGAAGTAAAAATCAGTAAACAGGTTCGTCAGCAAGATTTAAAAGGATTAATTGCGTTTTGTGAAGAGCATCCTGAAACAAAGGCCTATGTTGTGTCGCAAGATTTATTTCCAAGAAAATTAGACATAAATGAGCATGTGAATATTCAAATCTTACCTTGGAAGCATTTTTTAGAAAAATTGTGGGCGGGGGAGATTATTTAGCCTATGAAAAAGAATTTATATCTTGTTATCGGTTTAGGTGCCACTGGGTTATCTTGCATACGCTATTTAATTTCAAAAAATTATTCAGTGATTGTCGCGGATTCGCGCTCCAATCCTCCCAAATTAGCTGAATTTAAAAAAGATTTTCCAAACATTGAAATCCATCTGGGAAAATTTTCAGAAGATCTATTTGCAAAAGCAGGCACACTGGTTGTGAGTCCGGGTGTATCACTCGATGAACCATGCATTCAGCGCGCGATTCAAAATCATATTCCTGTTATTGGTGATGTAGAGATTTTCGCGCGTGAAGCAAAAGCGCCGATCATCGCCATTACCGGTTCCAATGGAAAATCGACGTTAACCACGTTGATGGGTGAGATTATTTCTGATGCAGGATTAAAAGCAGTGGTGTGCGGCAATATTGGATTCCCTGTGTTAGATGCGCTCGTACAACCAACACCTGATTATTATGTTGTGGAATTATCGAGTTTTCAGCTAGACACAACACATTCATTGAAAGCGACAGTAGCTGTGGTGATTAATGTCAGCCCCGATCACATGGATCGTTACGCAACACTTGATGATTATAGGGCTTCAAAACAGCGTGTTTATCGTCATTGCGAGCAGGCAATCGTCAATGCAGATGAGCCGGATATTTGGAAAAATTTGACCTTTCAGAAAACACCGATTGAATTTACGCTGCAAAATCCGACACAACATCAATGGGGCGTCCGTGATGGCTTTTTGGCGTATGGTGACAATAATTTGATTGCGATTACTGATTTGCCATTGCAACAGCGGCATAATAATCAAAACTTTTTAGCAGCACTCGCGATGGGAAATATTCTCCACCTGTCGATGAAAAGCATGCTGAAAACCTTGCTGCGATTTACGGGACTTGAGCATCGCTGCCAACTAGTGAAAAAAACGGATGGCGTCTCTTGGTATAATGATTCAAAAGCAACGAATGTCGGTGCAGCGATTGCAGCGATTGAAAGCATGGCGCAATCGTTGTCGGGCAAATTAATTTTATTGGCAGGCGGTGATAGCAAGGGTGTTTCATTACTGCCATTACAAGAGCCTGTGAAAAAACATGTCTCGCATGTTATTTTATTTGGAAAGGATGCGGATTTGTTAGATGCGGCATTGCGCAATCACACCCAGATTTCTCGTGTGGCGACATTGCGTGAAGGGGTGCAGAGCGCGAAAAAAATAGCGCAATCTGGTGATGTGGTTTTGCTAGCACCGGCCTGCGCGAGCTTGGATCAATATGAAAATTATGTCGCGCGCGGCAGAGATTTTATAGAGGCTGTGATCACTGATCACTGATCACCAAAACATAGGATTAAAATATGTTTAAAACTTCCAATACAGTCTCTTCTTTTTTCTACGACCGCTGGCTACTCGCCATCAGTTGTATTCTCGTTTTTTTTGGTTTGCTGATGGTTTCATCTGCATCGATGGTGATTTCTGATCAAATTTATCATTCCCCTTTTCATTACATGATTCGTCAAACCATTTATTTGGTTACCGGATTTGGTATTGCATGGGGAATGACACGTATTCCATTGTCAGTGTGGGAAGACATGAGTTTTGCACTGTTATTACTGTGTTTTTTTGTTCTACTTGCCGTGTTGGTGCCTGGTATTGGAAAGGTCGTGAATGGTTCACGACGTTGGATTCATTTGGGATTTATGTCATTTCAAGTTTCTGAAGCAGTGAAATTAATGGCGATTTTATACATGGCGGGTTTTTTGCGGCGGCATTTGTATGAAGTGCAAACGCGTATGTCGGGTTTTATCAAACCATTGTTGTTTTTTGGTGTGATGGCATTGTTCTTGTTGCTTGAACCGGACTTTGGTGCAACGAGTGTGATTTTAATGACGATGTTGACGTTGTTGTTTATCGCAGGTGCACGTTTATTACCGTTTATTGCTATGTTTTCATTGATTGCGATGGGGATGGTTGGGTTGATTGTGACAACGCCCTATCGTATGCAACGATTAACGGGTTTTTTAAATCCCTGGATTCATGCGTATGGTTCGGGATATCAATTGACACAATCCTTAATTGCATTTGGACGTGGCGGTGTGTTTGGCGTGGGGTTGGGAAACAGCGTACAAAAATTATTTTATTTACCTGAAGCGCACACGGATTTTATTTTTGCGGTGATCGGTGAAGAATTGGGTTTGGCCGGTGAATTATTATTGCTGGGATTGTTCGTTATTTTAATTATGCGGATGATGTATTTGGGGCAAACTGCATTGCGTCAAGAACAGTGGTTTGGCGGCTTTGCTGCGTGGGGTATTGCATTGTGGATGGCATTTCAAACCATTATTAATATTGGCGTGAATATCGGTATTTTGCCGACAAAAGGATTAACGTTGCCATTGATCAGTTATGGTGGCAGTAGTTTGTGGGTGTGTGCTGCAGCCATCGGCATTGTATTACGCGTGGCGTATGAAATTCAGCAGGATCATATTCCGTCAACCACTTCGCGCATGCGGCAGCGGGTGTCGTGAGCTCATGCCAAATAAGCTTCGTATTAAAAGCTAAAAAAGCTTAGCCTGGCCTGACAACTGGCGCCATTTCTATGACTTGAAGAGCGGGAGTGTCTTCGACAGCTTCGCTGTTTGCTTCTGCTTTAGCGCCACACTTCTTGTCATATACATTAACAGACACCATGGAAAGATAGTTCATAACAAAAACGCAAGTTGCGACAGCAAAACCAACGCCAATTAATCTTCCCGGAGTTGGTGTTGCGCAATCACTGGGTGTGTTGGGGCAGTTGGGAAAAATGCTATTGTAAATGAGTTGCCAAACGGCGCCAGCCAGCGGAGCGATGGGAAGATTAAAACCATAATAAGCCATTCCGCCCAGCAGTCCTGCGCAACTTCCCAGGTAGTCAGCATATCGTTTTAACGTGTCTTTGTGGCACGCCATCAGCAATAACATTTCATATAAGAAAAATTGTACAAGCGGGCCTTCCCCTACACCGGCGCCTATACTTCCAAAATACCCGGCATTTACATCCGTCATATTGAGGTTATTTGAGCCAATATTTGCAAACATGGCTGCACCATAATTCCACGAAGGAATGGCGAGGATGAGTGCCGCGGTTCCAACAAGCATCGCCTTTGTGTCGATTTCGTATCCGTTTTTTGTAAGGGCATAAAAGAATGCTGCCTGTGTCAGTATTGCCGCAAGAGCAGAATAAGCGGTTTGTACACCGGTTTGTTTCCAAAAAACTGACGTTGGGTCGTCACTGGGTGATGGTGGTTGCCATGGAAAGCCAGCCACTTGTGCAGCCGTTGTTATTGGCCAAACAAAATCGCGCGACCAGTTTCCTGCTAAACGAATTACGTTGGTGGCTGTTATTGTAAAATTAGAAGTAGACTCTTGTTCTAATGTGTCATCTGGAGCGCGAGTTTCAGCGAATGCAGCGGCTAGTATATCGTTATTTCTCTGGTCATTGTTCGCTGCGACTGCCGCTGTGACATCCTGAGTTGTTGCTTCATTGGATTGATATTGATATCGGAGTGCTTCGTCGAGAAAATTTTCTGTTTGATCAGACAGGGTGATGTTAGGTGCTTTGTCAGATAAAGTGCGCATCGGTCTACTTCCTTTATAACATTGTTTAATTATGAGGAAAGTATGCCGATCAATTCTTAACGTTTTATTATGTAATGCGCAAAAAAATTTTTGAAATTAAATTTTCAAAGCATCGTATTGGGTATAAGATTTAAGATTATTGAACCTAATGAACAATAAATAATTTACAAATTGGATGCACCAAATGCACAAACTGCTTATCATGGCCGGCGGCACTGGCGGACATATTTTTCCCGCACTTGTTGTAGCACAAGCATTGCAAAAACAAGGTGTTGAGATTGAGTGGTTAGGCACCGAAGCAGGTATGGAAAAAAATTTGGTCTCTATGCATTTTCCATTACATTTTTTACCGGTTAAAGCATTGCGTGGAAAAAGCATCAAAGAAAAATTAATCGCGCCATTTCGATTGTTGAAATCGATTATTGTTGCGGTAAGGTTGATTAAAAAAATCAATCCGGATGTGGTGATGGGCATGGGTGGATATGCAAGCGGCCCTGGTGGTATTGCTGCTTGGATATGGCGAAAACCGCTGATTATTCACGAACAAAATGCGAGAGCGGGGTTAACTAATCGTGCCCTTGCACGATTTGCAACGCATGTTTTGCAGGCTTTTCCCGATTCTTTTTCAAAAAATATTAAAGCGATTACCGTTGGTAATCCAGTGCGCGAATCTATCTTTCAAGTATCGCAAATGCACAAAACAGCTGAAAATAAACCCCATCGCATTTTGATTTTAGGGGGTAGTCAAGGCGCAATGGCGATCAATCGATTGGTCATCGAATTTCTATCGGCATCGAAACAGCGCGATGCCTTTTTACTCTGGCATCAAACGGGTCAACGTGATTTTGATGCGATACAAAAAAAATATGAAGCCTATCCATCGTGTGTTTATCGCGTTGCGCCTTTTATTGAAAAAATGGAAGAGGCATATGCATGGGCAGATGTTGTTGTGTGTCGTGCGGGTGCGTTGACTGTGTCGGAAGTAGCAGCAGCTGGATTGCCCGCTATTTTTATTCCCTTTCCGGGTGCGGTAGATGATCATCAATATGCCAATGCCCAAGTTTTGGTGCGTGCTGGAGCTGGTCTGGTCTTTCGTGAGACCGAATTAACACCGCAAAAATTGGACGAAATATTGACTGCATTATTATCTTCGCCAAAGCAATTGCAAACCATGTCAGAACAGGCGAAACTGTGCGCCGTCCCGGATTCATTGGATAAGATAATACAGTCGCTAGGATAATTTTGTGCTTACTCACTTTCCCGCCCGTAAGGTATTTTGCATTGGCATTGGTGGCATTGGTGTCAGCGGTCTCGCTGAATTGCTGCATCAACAAGGTATTACTGTTTTTGGTTCTGATGCTTCGAATACGCCGTTGACGAAACGATTGCAATCGCTCGGGATCACTGTTTTCAATCAGCATGATGCAAAAAATATTGAAGGCGCAGAGTTGGTGGTGTATTCGAGTGCGATTAAAGAAAATAATCCAGAGCGTCGGGCAGCCGTTGCTGCCAATATTCCCTTGATCACCCGCGGACAATTATTGGCGGAAGTCACACGTGCGTACTGCAGCATTATGGTCGCTGGAACGCATGGTAAAACGACGACATCAGGCATTATCGCTTGGCTTTTTGAACAAGCAAAACAAGATCCCACCTTTATGATTGGCGGCGTATTGCGTGATCGTCATTCACCCATGCAATTGGGAAAATCACGCTTTTTTATCGCAGAATCCGATGAAAGTGATGCTTCATTTTTATTTTTATCGCCAACCGTTGCGGTTATTACGAATATTGATGCGGATCATATGGAAACATATGGACATAATTTTGAAAATTTAGAAAATAGTTTTTTGCAGTTTGCATCGCGCGTGTCTGATGATGGCGTGGTGGTTACTTGCATCGATAATCCTGTGGTTCGCAAATTATTGCCGACAATCAAATCGCGTGTGATTACCTACGGCGAAAGTGCAGATGCCGATTGTCAATTAACCCATTTTCGTCAGGTGGGTTTGCAGTCGGAATTTGTCGCAAAAATGCAAGATGGCGCTGAGTTATCAATAAAATTAAATCTATTGGGTAAGCACAATGCACTCAATGCATTGGCTGCCATTATTGTTGCGCGCAAATATCATTTGCCGGACAGTGAAATACAATCGGCATTGGCTATTTTTCCCGGCATGGGTCGTCGATTCCATCCGCATGGTGAAATTGCTGTGCAGGGCGGAACCGCATTATTGTTTGATGATTACGGGCATCATCCAGCTGAATTGCGTGCAACATTGCAAGCAGCTAAATTAGCGTGGCCAGATCGCCGTATTGTGCTGGTTTTTCAGCCGCATCGATATTCTCGTACGCGTGATTTATTTGCTGATTTTGTCGATATTTTAACGACAGTCGATCAATTAATTTTGACAGAAATTTATGCGGCCAGTGAGCAACCGATTCCGGGCGTGAGTGGTGCGGCGTTGTGTGATGCGGTGAAAAAAGCCGGTGCGCATGATCCGCGTTTTGTGCCGCAATTATCGGAGATTCCGGCTGTTCTGCAACATGTTGTAAAACCCAATGACATCATCATATTGCAAGGTGCGGGTAATATTGTGACAATGGTTAGTACGTTGACACACTAATTTTGATACGTGGTCGCTAGCGCTTCCACCTCCTTCCCACATTTTTCAATTGCACTCTGTGTTTGAGAAGAATGGGAGGGAGGCCCGCGCGCCAGCGAGGGCGTAGAATGCAACGATAGGTCAAAATGAGTGTGTGACAACGCACCAGTGTGTTAAAAAAACAGTAGACGCAGCCATGACCCGTCGACAAAAAAAATCAGCTCGCACTTTTCCTTTCTTGCGTATCATCGCATGGCTCCTATTTTTATCTATTTTTACCGCATTTTCTGTTCTTGGCGGTCAAAAAATGTGGGTCTGGATGCAAAAACCCTCATCTTTTCCGATCAAACAATTTCATATCGAAGGCCAATTGACGCATGAAACGCCACAAGCGGTGCAGAAAATTATTCAAGCCGGTATCAGCGGTGGTTTTTTTTCATTGAATGTGTCGCAAGCCAAAGCGCAATTGTTGGCAATGCCCTGGGTTTCGCACATATCATTTCGACGAGTGTGGCCAGCAACATTAAATGTGCATATTGATGAGCACCAAGCGCTCGCGCGTTTTGGGAAAAATGGCATTTTAACGACGCATGGCAAAGTTTTTTATCCTGATGTGAATACGATTCCTGCTGATTTGCCCGTGTTATCGGGTTCTGAAAATCAAGCGCAAAATTTACTGAGCTTTTATCAAACCTTAGCGCCGCTTGCAAAATCACTGGGTTTGACGATTGTTGCGTTGAATGTAAATGCAGAGCAAAGTTGGGATTTGAAATTGAGCAACCAAATTCAAGTGATTTTAGGACGCGTTGATGCATTAAAACGTTTTCAGCAATTTGTTTTAATTTATCCGAAAATTACCGCATCGAAGAAACAAACCATCGCGCTGATCGATTTGCGATATTCAAATGGTGTTGCAGTGCAATATCAGTGATTTTTGCCTTGATTTCACTAGTGCTGCGCCCATAGTTCGCATATAATTTCAAGATTAACTGGCGTTTTCACGGAGATTGAGATCGATATGCCAAAAAAATCGGACAAAAATTTAATTGTTGCATTGGATATCGGCACAAATAAAATTGCAGCGTTAGTTGGTGAAATCACACCTGATAATCAAATTGAAGTGGTTGGTTTTGGTGTGCATCCTTCGCGTGGATTAAAACGTGGCGTCGTGGTGAATATTGAAGCGACAGTGCAATCGATTCAGCGTGCAGTTGAAGAAGCAGAATTAATGGCGGGATGTGATATTCACTCCGCCTACACCGGCATTGCAGGCAGTCATATTTCCAGCCTAAATTCCCACGGTATTGTTGCCATTCGTGATCGTGAAGTAAATCAAAGTGATGTGGATCGGGTGATTGATGCAGCAAAAGCGGTTGCTATTCCAGCTGATCAACGAATTCTCCATATTTTACCGCAAGAATTTATCGTTGATGCGCAAGAAGGGGTGCGTGAACCCGTTGGTATGTCGGGTGTGCGATTAGAAGCGAAAGTGCATATTGTCTCGGGTGCAGTGAGTGCGGCACAAAATATCACAAAATGCATACGCCGTTGTGGTTTAGATGTCAGTGATATTATTTTGGAACCGTTGGCATCGAGTTATGCTGTGTTATCCGATGATGAAAAAGAATTGGGTGTTTGCATGGTGGATATCGGCGGCGGCACAACAGATATCGCTATTTTTCTCGATGGATCGATTCGCCACACGGCTGTGATTCCGATTGCAGGTGATCATGTAACCAATGATATTGCGGTTGCATTGCGTACGCCGACGCAATACGCAGAACAAATTAAGCGTCAATATGCATCCGTTTCTCCATCGGTGATGCAATCAGATGACATGATTCCCGTCCCCAGTATTTCTAAACGACCCGCACAACAAATTCCGTTGAGATCATTATCCCAAGTGGTTCACGCACGTTATGAAGAATTGTTTTCATTGGTTTTATCGGAACTACGTCGTAGTGGGTTTGATGATTTGATCGCAGGTGGTATTGTTTTAACGGGTGGTGCGTCAAAAGTAGCGGGTTGCGCAGAATTGGCAGAATCCATTTTTCAAATGCCAGTACGCATTGGATTGCCACAACATGTCAGTGGTTTGATTGACGTACGTGAAGACCCTACTTTTGCCACCGGTGTAGGTTTATTGTTGTATGGTTTGAAACAACAAGATAGTCCGTATCCCTTTGTGTTGAACAAAGGATTACCCAATTTGTGGTCACGTATGAAAAGTTGGTTTCAAGGGAATTTTTGAGAGAGTGATCAGTGATCAGTGATCAGTGATCTGTAATGCGGAAATATTTTTAAACGAAGCCTCTGCATCCGATCACTGATCACTGATCACTGATCACCCAAAAAGGAGATACACCATGTTCGAACTAGGAGACAACCTCACACACAGCGCAAAAATCAAAGTCGTCGGCATCGGCGGCGGTGGTGGTAACGCCATCGAGCACATGATGGCTGAACATATCGAAGGCGTCGAATTTATTTGCGCGAATACCGATGCGCAGGTGCTCGAAAAATCAAGTGCGAGCAGTAAATTGCATTTGGGTGAAGAGCTCACTAAAGGATTGGGCGCTGGTGCAAATCCAGAAGTCGGTCGTCAAGCGGCAGAAGAAAATCGCAATCACATTCGTGATTTATTGGCGGG
>ORMF010178085.1_pt1 | contig 11729 bp, 11 predicted proteins | sample 1779871 | NCBI WGS metagenome assembly ORMF01 (sample SAMEA104232316, study PRJEB22302) | groundwater metagenome | biome: forest; feature: aquifer; material: groundwater | place: USA | collected 2011-08-07 | depth 5.4 m
ATTATTTAACGAGTTTGATCCTTTTAGGCGGCCACCAGATGCAGAAGGCTTTGCCCACAACATTCTTTGCGGGCACAAAACCCCAGCTCCGGCTGTCCGAGGACTGGGCCGAATTATCGCCCATCGCGAAAAAAGACTTTTCGGGAATATTAATGACCTGACCCGATTTACCGTAGGTCCAATCGTCGCGATTGTAGTAATAGTGTTCGGAAAAAGGTTTTTCCTCAAGCGACAGGCCGTTAATGAAGATTTTACCTTCGCGAATCTCGAGGTTTTCGCTGGACAGTCCCGCCAGGCGTTTAACGAAATCCTTTTTACGGTCGATCGGATATTTAAAAACAATGATGTCGCCTCGCTGAGGCGGGTGAAAGCGGTAGGAAATTTTGTCAACAAAGATGCGGTCGCCTTCCATAAACGTAGGCCGCATGGAACCGGTGGGGATTTTATACGGACCCACCAAAAATGTGCGGATCAGGATGGCGAGGATGCCCGCGATCAGGAAAGGTTCGCCCCAATTTTTCCATTTATCATGCGCCCATTCGCGGCGGCGCGTACGGAAAAAAGTCCATTCCTCCGCGAGCTTGCGGCGGTAAAGAATGATAAGGGCCAAAGCAATCAGCGGAATCGCGATCATCATTCGTCGACCCTCAGCACCGTAATAAAAGCCTCCTGCGGCAAATCAACGCGCCCGATCTTCTTCATCCGTTTCTTGCCTTCCTTTTGCTTTTCCAGCAGCTTCCGTTTGCGCGAAATATCGCCGCCGTAGCATTTGCTGGTCACGTTTTTGCGCATCGCCCCGATGCTCTCGCGCGCAATGATCTTCGAACCGATGGCGGCCTGGATAACGATTTCGAACAGCTGCTTCGGAATGACTTCCTTTAGTTTTTCGGCCAAGTTCTTCCCTCTTTGATAGGCTTTTTCATGAAAAACGATGCTTGAGAGGGCGTCCACGGGTTCCGAGTTGATCATAATGTCCAATTTAACGACCTTGGCCGGCTTGTAGTCAATGAAATCATAATTGAAGGACCCGTAGCCGGCGGTAATGGATTTGATCTTGTCGTAAAAATCCATCAGCACTTCGGCGAACGGGAACTCGTAAGTCAGCATGGCGCGCTTGGTGTCGATATATTCGGTGATTTTATAAATGCCGCGCCGGTCCTGGCATAGCTGCATCACGGCGCCGAGGTTTGAAGAGGGTACCAAGATATGCGCGCGGATATAAGGCTCTTCGATCCATTCAATCTCATTCGGCGACGGCATCTTCGTCGGGTTTTCAAGTTCATGGACGTCGCCTTTCGTGTCGATCAGCCGGTAAACCACGTTCGGCGCGGTGATCAAAAGCTCCAAATTAAATTCGCGCTCCAGCCTTTCCTTGGCAATATCCATATGCAGGAGTCCGAGAAATCCGCAGCGGAAGCCGAAGCCAAGCGAGGCGGAAGTTTCCGGCTCATAAACAAAGGAAGCGTCGTTCAGCCGCAATTTGCCCAGCGCTTCGCGCAGCATATCAAAATCCGAAGCATTGATCGGATACAGGCCGCAGAAGACCATGGGTTTGGCCTCCTGATAGCCCGGCAGCGGTTCAGCCGCCGGATTGGCCGCTTGCGTGACCGTATCGCCGATTTTCACCTGGCCGATTTCCCGGATGTTCGCGGCAATGTAGCCGACCTCACCCACGCCCAAGCTCTGCACTTCCTCCGGATTCGGATTAAAAATCCCCATTTGCTCGACCGGATGACGCGCGCCGGTCTGCATCATCAGAAAGTCTTCGTCTTTTTTAATCCCGCCGTCCATGATGCGCACATAAGCAATGACGCCTTGATAGACGTCGAATTTGGAATCGAAGATCAAGGCCTTCAGGGGTTTGGCCGGATCGCCGGTCGGCGCGGGGATGCGGTCAATGATGGCCTTAAGAATCGCTTCGGTGCCCTCGCCGGTTTTGGCGCTGGAAAGGATGATATCTTCAGATTTAACTCCCAGGAACTGGACCACCTCTTCGCGCACTTTTTCGGTTTCAGCGGTGGGCAGGTCGATTTTCGTAACCACGGGGACAATCGTCATATTGCGTTCCATGGCGAGATAAAGATTCTGGACCGTCTGCGCTTGAATGCCCTGTCCCGCATCCACTAAAAGTAAAACTCCTTCGCAGGCCGCCAGGCTTTTGGAAACTTCATAAGTAAAGTCCACATGGCCGGGCGTATCGATCAAATTGAGGACATAGCCATTATGCTTAATCCGCACCGCGCGCGCTTTAATCGTGATGCCGCGCTCGCGCTCCAAATCCATATCATCTAAAATTTGGTCACGAAAATCGCGGATGGAAATGGCGCCCGTATCCAGAAGCAGGCGGTCCGCCAAAGTGGATTTACCGTGGTCAATGTGGGCAATGATGGAAAAATTGCGGATCTTGGAAGGTTCGGTCATGACACCTTGACGGCTTCGCGCAGTCCGCGGATTGCCGCGCCGCGGTCCTTGGACCCGAAAACCGCGGTGCCGGCCACGAGCACATCCGCACCGGCCGCAAGCGCTGATGGCGCGGTGGCCGCGGCAATGCCGCCATCCACCGAAATAAGGCCGGTAAACCCTTTGCTGCGCAGCCCGCTGACTTTTTCGATTTGGTCCGGCATAAACGACTGGCCGCCAAAGCCGGGCTCTACGGTCATGACCAGCACCAGATCAATTTTCGATAGATACGGCTCAATGGCTGAAAGCGGCGTGCCGGGGCGCAGCGAAATGCCGGGCTTGGCGCCTAAACTGCGGATCTTGGCCAGTGTACCCGCAACATCTTTCGCGGCTTCCACGTGAATCGTGAGCCAGTCAGCGCCGGCTTTGCGGTAGTCTTCTAAATAACGGGCCGGCTCCTCGATCATCAAGTGCACATCCAAGGGCAGCTTCGTGATCTTGCGCAGGCTTTTCACGACCGGCGGGCCGATTGTGAGGTTCGGCACAAAATGGCCGTCCATCACGTCCACGTGAATGACATCGCAGCCGCCCGCTTCTACATCGCGGACTTCTTCGCCGAGCCGCGCAAAGTCCGCGGAAAGGATGCTGGGCGCGATCAAAATTTTGCGGGATTTATCAGCGGCCATGGATTTCAAATCCTTTTTTGATTTCGTTCTGCATTTTTTGGGGCACGGGGCCGATCAGGGCCAGGTTCAAGCTGCTGGTCTTGAAGATTCGGCGCGCAACATCCTGCACGTCTTCTTCCGTAATGGATTCAATCTGCCTTTGAATTTCCGGTTTATCCGGCAGAAGCCCGCGGTCCACGACCCGCTCGCCGGCCCAAAGCAGATGGTCCAGCGTGTCTTCCAAGGCCATGACCAGCTGGCTCATAAAATAATCTTTGGCGCGGCGCAGTTCCCCGGCTTTTACTTTGGTTGTGCAAATTTTTTCCAGTTCACGCAGGATGACGCGCACAGCCATGGGTGTTTTCTTCGTTTCCACGCCCGCTGAAATCGAGACTTGGCCCGTGTCGGCGTAAAACCCCAGCCCGGATTTAATCTCGTAAGCAAGCCCGCGTTTTTCGCGCACTTCTTCAAACAAGCGGCTCGACATGTTGGAGCCGAGAATCACATTTAAAATCCCGAGCTTGTAGCGGTCCGGATTAAAGCGCGAGAACCCGTGAAAACCGATCACAAAATGCGTTTGTTCCGTGGTTTTTTCCATAAACAAAGTGCGCGGATGGTTCTGGCGGTTCACGGCCGGAGTAAATTTTTTCTCGCCGGCATGATCTTTGCCGCTGAAATGTTCCGCGGTTTTTTCGAGCACCTCGTCCGGGTCCACGTCACCCGAAACCGAGACCAGCAAATTGCGCGGGTGATAATAGCGCTTCTTATAATCCGCGATTTCTGGGCCCGTCCGCGCCTTGACCGATTTCTCGGTGCCGGCAATCGGCCGGCCCATGGGCTGCCCGGGCCATAGCAATTCATTGATCAGGTCATGCACGTGCTGTGACGGAAGATCGCGGTACATTTTAATTTCTTCAAGGATGACGGTGCGTTCTTTCTCAAGCTCGACCGAGGTCAATGTCGCGTTATTGACCATATCGGAGAGCACTTCAAGCGCGGCCGGATAATGGCGCGAAAGCAGCTTGGCAAAATAACAGGTGGTTTCTTCGCCCGTGAAGGCATTCAGCATCCCGCCCACGCCTTCGATCTCTTCTTTGATTTGGCGCGTGGTGCGCGTCTTCGTGCCTTTGAAAAGCATGTGCTCGAGATAATGCGAGGCGCCGGATAATTTGGCGGTTTCATAACGGCCGCCGGTTTTGGCCCAGATCGCAACGCCCGCTGAATCGCGGTCGCGCATGGGTACGACAAGCACTCTTAATCCGTTCGGCAATGTCTTTAATACGTAGTTCAATGCATTCTCCCCTTACTGCCTGTTGCGGTGATAATCCAAATAATTTTGTAAAATTCTTTGCGCGGAAAGTTTATCCCGCACTTCTTTGCGCCGCGCGCGGCTCATGTCCGCTTCGAGCAGGATGCGCTCGACTTCACGGCTGCTTAAACGTTCGTCCCACATCACCCATTTCAGGGCAAGCTGGGCTTTCAGCCAATCGACATGCGCCGCGATTTTGGTCGCGGCCGGTCCCATCTCGTTTTTCATTGTGCGCGGCAGGCCCACGACGATTGTATCGGCCTGATATTCTTCCGCCAGCCGTTTGATCCCCGCCAAAACGCTTTTGCGGCCCGTGTATTCGATCGTGTCCAGCGGCGTGGCAATTCCGGTTTCGCCGTCTGAATACGCTACGCCGATCCGTTTTTCGCCCCAATCGATCCCGAGCAGCGCGGGCATACGGCCGGTCATCGCCCCGGCTTGGCCAGGGCCTTGGCCATCCGCCGCACAAATGCCACCGCAGGTTCGATGCGGCCGTTGTTCCGGCGGATCGCTTCTATAATAGCACTGCCCACAATCACCCCTTGCGACAGACCTGCCAGACGGCGCGCCTGGTCCGGCTGCGACACGCCGAAACCAACCAGCACCGGCTTGGTCGTCATACGGTTCAATCGGCGCAAAACCGGGGCGATATCGGCGGACATTTGCTTGCGGGCGCCCGTGACGCCGCGCAGCGAGACATAATAGATAAAACCTTCGGTGCGCTTCGCGATCATCGCAGCCCGTTTACGCTGCGTCGTGGGCGCAATTAAAAAGACTTGGGCCAGGTTCTGCTTGCGGCATTCCGCGCCGAAAACTTTCTCTTCTTCGGGCGGTAAGTCGGGCACAAGCACGGCATCCAAGCCCGCGCGCGCCGCGTCGCGCGCAAAACGCTTAAGGCCATAATGAAAAATCGGATTTAAATATGTGAAAAATACGAGCGGAACCTTGACGCCTTCACGGCGCAGACGCGCGGTCTGACGGAACACATCTTGGATCCGGATACGGCGCTTGAGCGCTTGTTCCGACGAGTACTGAATGGTCGGGCCGTCGGCCATGGGATCGGAAAAAGGAAAACCGATCTCGATGATATCGACGCCTTCTTTTTCAAAAGAACGGATCAGCCGCGCCGTGGCGCCCGCATTCGGATAGCCGTAGGTCAAAAAAGCGCAGAAAATTTTCTTTTTCGCGCGTTCTTTGTCACGGATCTTCTGGATTAAACGGTTTCTCATAATTTAAATGCGGAGGTTCAGAGATACTTTTGGATCGTGCCGATGTCTTTATCGCCGCGGCCCGAAAGGCAGACCGCGATTTTGTCGGTTTTTTTCGTGCGCGGCATCAGACGGTTTAAAAAGCCGATGGCATGCGATGGCTCCAGCGCCGGCATAATGCCTTCCAGCCGCGTCAGCATTTGGAATCCGCGCAGCGCGTCTTTGTTCGTGGCCGTGACATATTTCACGCGGCCCGTATCTTTAAGATAGGAATGCTCCGGCCCGACAGACGGATAATCCAGTCCCGCCGAAATCGAATGCGCGAGCTGGACCTGCCCATCCATGTCCTGAAGCAGATAGCTTTTCATTCCATGCAGAATACCGGGCGAGCCCTTGGTCATGGAAGCCGCGTGGTGGCGCGTGTGCACGCCTTCACCGGCCGCTTCCACGCCAAAAATGCGCACTTTGCGGTCTTCGAGGAACGGATAAAAGAAACCGATCGCATTGCTGCCGCCGCCGACACAAGCCACCAGATAATCGGGCAGCGAGCCGGTGCGCCGCAAAAAATGTTTGCGTGTTTCATTGCCGATCACGGATTGAAAATCCCGGACCATGGCCGGGTAAGGATGCGGGCCCACCACCGAGCCCAGGAGATAATGCGTGTCATCCACGTGCGTCACCCAGTCGCGGATGGCTTCATTCGTGGCATCCTTCAGTGTTTTCGAACCGGAATGCACGGGAACCACCGTCGCGCCGAGCAATTTCATTTTGTAAACATTCAAGGCCTGGCGCTCAATGTCCTCCGCGCCCATGTAAACGACGCACTCCAGCCCGAACACGCAAGCCGCCGTGGCGCTGGCCACGCCGTGCTGTCCCGCGCCGGTTTCGGCGACAATGCGTTTCTTGCCTAACTTTTTCGCGAGCAAACCCTGCGCGATCGTATTATTGATCTTATGCGCGCCGGTATGGCAGAGATCTTCGCGCTTGAAAAAGATGCGGCCGCGGCCGAAATGCTTCATTAGATTGCGCGCTTCATAGACAGAGGTCGGCCGGCCGGCATAATCCTGCAGATAACCGCGCAATTCAGTTTGAAATTTGCGGTCGCCGCGCAAGAGCTTCCAGGCGCTTTCTAATTCGCCAAGCGCTTTCATCAATGTTTCCGGAACGTAACGGCCGCCGTAAACGCCGAAATGACCCGAACGGTCGGGCAATTTTTTATGTTTAGCCATAATTTCCTTTATGCTCCCAGGATAGAACTTTCGTCATGGACCACGCCGATTTGATCGTCCGAAACCCAGCCGCTCTCTCCGCTCGCTAAAATTACGCGGCTCCAGCCCGGCCGGCGGTCCACCACCTGCACTTTTAAACCCTCACCCAAACGGAAAGCCACTTGGTCGGATGGCGACGGGCCGTAACGCACCTCAGCCTCTTTGGCCAAAACAATCGCGTCCCCCATCATGTGGATCTGCAAATGTTTTGCCGCCAGGAATAGAAAGGAAAAAACCATGAGCGCCAAAAAGGTCTTGCGCACCGGCCCCCACGGCAGGCCGCGGCGAAAATAAATGACATAGACCCACGCAGTCATGAATAAAAAATAAAAGAACGCGGCCGCAAGATACGCCTCTTCCAGCGTGACCATTTTCAAGAGCCGGTCGAACGCCTTTAAATACCAGTTCCGCTTGTCTTCGACCTGATATTCGAGCAGGCCGCGTGCATAATTCAAATTGGCCCGCGCATCGTGATCCCGCGGATCCCGCACCAGCGCGCGCTCATACGCCAGAATGCTTGGCCCCGGTTTTCCGGCGCGGAAATAACTATTGCCGAGATTATAGAAAAATACCGCCTCATCCGGATGATTGGAAGCCAATTGCTCGTAATCCGCAATGGCTTCTTTGAAATTGCCGTCGCGGTAGCTTTGACTCGCTTTTTCAAATAATTTCATGTCCGGAGCTTCCGCGGCCCATGCGGAAAGCGAACCGATAAACACCGTCATTGCGAGGAGGATGAGGGTGCGCTTATTCATACCTTCAGCCTTTCAACACGCTGGATTGCGTTCTGCAGAATTTTTACGGACCGGTGCTGCATGTCCTCGCGCAGCGCGCTTTTGGCGTAGCGGAATTCATGGCACATGGCATAAAGCTCCAGGATTTCTTTATAGAGCGGGTCCTCCGGGCCGAGCGTCTGCTCCAGTTTTTGTTCCAGTTCCTGCCGCGTAACACCATAGGCCGACACGTTGAATTTGTCCGAAAGATATTGCGTCAGAATTTTCTCAACTTCTTGAAAATATGCCGCGGCTTCTTCGTCGCTGCGGAATTTTGATTTCGACTTGAGCTTGCGGATGCGCGCTTCGGCATTGGACCGCGCAAAACGGCGCCGTTTCAGCGCATTGTTGCCGGCAAAAATCCGCTCTTCGCGCGCGCGCCACAATCCCGCGATCAAAAGCAGGGCCATGAAGACGTCCATGCCGAAAAATGCGGCCAGGGCCGAATGGAGCGCGCGCTCTTTCAAGGAGGAGGGCAGTGTCTCATGAATATAGCGGATGTCTTGGCTTTCCACCTGGACCTTCTTTTTAAAGGCCTCATCCTGGCTGATGGCCGTCGGCAGTTTAAACGTCTGCTCCGACGGCTCGACGGTCAGCGGAAATTCGGGCGTATTCAGCGTGACGTACGAGTGGCTGGAGGGATTAAAAAAACTGAAATCCAGCTTCGGGATTTTCTTTTGCCCGGCCTCGGTGGGGATAAATACGATTTCAAAGGTCTTACGTCCGCCGATGACGTCGCCTGTTTTGTAAAGCTGCGACGAGGTGTCGGAATCATAAACTTTGAAGGCCTTCATCTCGGGGATCTTGGGCTTGTTCAGCGTTTCGATATTGCCTTCACCTTCGATCACGATCTTGACCGTGACGGGCTCATTTTGTTTGACGACGGATTTATCGGCGGTCGCTGAGATGCGGAAATTACCGACCGCGCTTTCAAAGGAAGGCGGCTTGCCTTGTTCCGGGAAAGGTTTGACCGTGATTTGGATCGGCGGCGGTTTCAGGAGCCGGTTTTCGCGGCGCGCAAAAAAACTGCCGCCGGAAAAAAAGCTGTCGTTGAAAAATTCATCGAAAACGCTTGTCGCCTGCGGTTCCTGGCGGATCGAGGCCTTGATCGAGCCAGGCTGGATCGTATACTCCGCGGCCGCGGTGGGAAACAGCGCCATTTTTTTAATGTCGGCTTTCACATAACGCTTGCCGTTCACGCGCACGGTCTCGCGGTGCACTTCCTTTTCCATCGGGAAATCTTCAATCCAAAAGCCGCTGACCTCCGGCTCGTCCTCAAAACCTTCGTAGCGCGTGTCATAGCGCGTATAAAGCGCGTAGGTCAAAAGGATTTGTTCGTTCGGGTAGACGGAAGTTTTATCCGTCCACGCGCGCACAAAAATATTGTCGTCGGCGGGATCAAACGTCGGCGGCGGCTCATCCACCACCGGCCCGCTGGGAGCGGAAGCGGACTGCTGCGGCCGCGCATAAGGCGGCGGCTGGGCCATAGGCTGCGTGGCGGAACGTCCGCCGCCCTGACTGCCAACGACTTCAATTTGAACGGGATCGGTGCGGAAATTGCGGCCGCCGAGCGCGACCTCAATTGCGGCCAGCGTGTGCGTGCCGGCCTGCTTCGGGACCAGCACATAGCTGAATTCCACGCTTGAGCTGGACTGATTGTTGATAAACGTTAAACGCGAAGCGCGGCCCGTGTAAAAAGTATCGAATCCGTCGAAGGCCGGGAGGCGCGGCGCCTGGACATTGCCTTGCGCCCCGCTGATGCGGATGGTGAGATGCACTTCTTCGCCAAGCGAAACCGTGCGCTTGTCAAAAGTAGAAGTGACGGCAATATCTTCGGCGGACACGCTTGCGATGAAAATGGCCGAACAAACGGCCGCCATCGCCAGGCATCGAAATATATTTTTCATAGTCTATCGCTGGCCTTTGTGGAAAAAAGGTATTGTATAAGGCCTCATAACATAATGTCAAATAAGGAGTTAAGAAGGGTGCGGTGGCGGCCCAAATTTTCCACCACTTTCTCCAGGCTTTCCGGGCGGCGGATGCGCGCTTTCAGCATAAAGCCTTCCGCCTCAAAGGCGGGCGGGGCTTCCACTTGCACATCGGGCAGGGCCTTCTCAATTTCGGCCGCGCGGCTGCGGAATTTGCGCTGGCGTTCCTCGCGAGAGGGAAAACGCAGCACCGCGACGGCCCGGCAAAACTGGTCGGCAATCTGGCGCTTGTCTCCCCTTGGCCGGGCCAGGATCGTCTCGAGGCCTTTCTGCGAAATAAGTTCACTTAGCGATAGTTTGGCGGCTTGCAAAAGGTCCGCGAGCCATTCGCCGGCCTGCAGGAGCTGGTTGCTGGAAAGGGCGGTGCGCCGGCCGATCAAGCGCGCAAATTCTGCCTGGTCCTGCGGCGAAAAACGAACGAGCGCGCGGCAGCCGCGGAAAGGCAGTTTGCCTTCCGCGACCTGCTAAAGAATATCGGGATGCAATGCCGCCATGCGCGGATATTCTTCCAGAAAATATTTTTCCGGCGGCAGACCTAAGGCCGGCAATATTTCGCGGGCCGTGACTTCCGGCTTAATTTTGAGTTCTTGCAGCGCATGCCGGATCGTCCAAGCTTGATCGAGCTCCGAAAAATCCTGGCGCCAATTGAAAAGCACGGCATGGATGAAAAGAGTTTCCGCATCCAGCTTTTCCTGGATCATAAGCGCGGGGATTTCTTTGATGTCCGCGGCGAGCGCTGCCTGTAACCGGCGGTGGCCGGACACTAAAACCCCGCCGGCGGCCACCACGAGCGGCTGAACAATCCCCTGGCGCGCGACCGAATCACGCAGCGCGGCATCTTCCATCCGGTAGCGTGTGCGGCACGGAAATTCGCGGCGGATGTCGCCGGCCTTGATTAATTGGAAGGAGTAATCGTTGCGCGCCATTCACGCTCCAATTTGGGGACCGATATTTTTAAAACGCCGCGGATGGCCTCTTCTGAATTTTGACCCTTGCCCATGGCCGCAAGCATTTCCTTGATGCGGTACATGCCGTAGCGCTCGACCAGATAACGCGTCAAATGATAAGTCTGGCGGTAAAAAAGGTTGGCCTTCAGCGCATCCGTTAAAATCGTTTCCGGATTTTCCAGCATCAAGGCCTCAATCGGCATCAGCGTATTGGTTTTGACTGCCGCATTAAACACAAGCATGTCAATGGGCCGCACTTTGCTTTCTTCGTATTGCGCAATGCCTTCATTCAGCCAGGCTGGCGCAGAATAGGCGCTCATCGCGGCCACAAAAGCGTGCGTGACTTCGTGCGTAGTCAGGGCGCGCAGTTCGAGCGCATCAAAGCCATGACTTTGCAGCGGCATGCGCACCTTGCCGTCGTAGACGCCGGTGACCCAGTGCGGCAAATTAGTCAGTTTTTTGAATTCGTCTTCATCATAAAGGAGCACGGCCACTTGATGTTTGAAATAAAAAGCAAAGTCCTGCGAAATCTGGCGGTACGTTTTGTGCAGCAATTCACGCAGTTCAAAACCCTGAACCTGGCTCCCCTCGCGGTCATGGTATTTGATCAGGAAATGCTCTTCGTGCGACGTCTGCATCGTTTTATCGACCGCGGTTTCTTGCTGCAGCTTTTCAAGCTTGGTTTTTAACGCCGCGGTAGGCTGCATGTTATAAGCAATTTCATAATTGGCCTTAGCTTGCGGCAGGCGGTGCTCCAGCGAGTCAATATCCGCGAGCAATTCATACGCAAACGCATTCTGGCGGTCATGGCGCAGTGATTCGTTGAGGGCTTGGCGGGCCATGGCGTAATCATTTTTCTGGAAATACTGCACGGCTTCGTTAAAGAATGTGATCGAAAGCGGCGCGCCCGGCAATATCGCTTTATCGGGGTCGGAGAGAAAAAAACTCTTTAATTCGACCTCCTGGCGCCGGCGCACGGCCTCGTCAATTTTTTCCTGCTCTTCATTTTTGGCGCAAAGCACCGCCGGGCAGGATATGAGCGCGAGCAAAACGGTTACCGCCGCAATCCGTACTTTCATTGCTTGGGATTCCATGCCTGCGCCATCTTGATCCGCTTGCTGATGGCCGGGTGGTCATAAAAAAACCATTCGTAAACCGGATGCGGGTCCGG
>ORMF010263773.1_pt1 | contig 11729 bp, 11 predicted proteins | sample 1779871 | NCBI WGS metagenome assembly ORMF01 (sample SAMEA104232316, study PRJEB22302) | groundwater metagenome | biome: forest; feature: aquifer; material: groundwater | place: USA | collected 2011-08-07 | depth 5.4 m
CGCTTTTACGTGATCGACGACGAACACCTGCGCCGCGCCGCGGAGCAGGCAGCTGTATGCGGCCATGAGCCCCACCGGGCCCGCGCCGAATACGGCCACGCTCTCTCCCGGACTGACGCCGGCCAGTTCGGCACCGTGGTAGCCGGTGGGGAAGATGTCCGCGAGCATCGCGAAGTCCGCTTCGTGGTCCTTGCCTGCGGGGAGCGGCAGGCAGTTGAAGTCTGCGAAAGGCACCTGTAGATATTCGGACTGTCCGCCCGTCCACGGCCCCATCGCCACGTAGCCGTACGCGCCTCCCGCAAATCCTGGGTTCACCGTGAGACAGAAGCCGGTGAAGCCCCGGCGGCAGTTCTTGCAGAAGCCGCAGGCCACGTTGAAGGGCATCACGACGCGGTCGCCGCGCTTGAGAGATGTGACGGCCGGGCCCACCTCCTGGACGATCCCCATGTTTTCGTGGCCGAAGACGATCCCGGCTTTGGCCGCCGTCCTGCCTTCGTACATATGGAGGTCGGAGCCACAGATGCAGCTGGACGTGATTTTCACGATCGCATCGTTCGGATGCTTGATCTTCGGGTCAGGGACGTTTTCAATTGCGACTTCAAACGGCTTCTTATAGACAACGGCCCGCATGATGCCCTCCAAGTCCTAGTGAATATCTCAAAATCCCCTCTCCCAGCCGTGTACCCATTGGGCGCGGGTAAGGGCGAGGGAGAAGTCTCCGCCACACAGAAGTTCAGCCGCGGCTCAGACCGCTGCTGGTTCAGGGGCACGTTGATAAATCTGGATGCGGTGCCGGCAGCTATCTGCAACCAGCACGAGCCCGTCCGCGGTGGTGCAGACCGCAGAGGGCCGCCAGAAGAGCTTTTCTTCGTGCCCGGGGATGCCGCTGGCAAGCCGTTGGTCGCGCTGCTCCGGGTTGACCGCCAGGAACTCTTCGCACCACCTGGACAGGTCCGCGTCACCCCAGAGGGTTTCCCTGTGCTTCATGGATGGTGAGAAGACCTGCACGCGGTCGTTCTCCCAGTCAGCGACGAAGACATCGCCATTGCTGTCCACGGCGACGCCTGACGGGCGCCTGAACTCTCCGGCCCGCGACCCTGTCCGGCCGTGAGCGCTGATAAACGCTCCCTCTGGGCTGAACCGCTGGATGCGGTCATTCCGCCAGTCCGCGACCCAGAAGTTGTCCCTGGCATCGATGGCGATGCCCCACGGGTAGTTGAGCTGGCCTGCGCCTGCGCCGAACGTGCCGAAGGCCGAGATGAAGCGCCCGTCCGGGGTGAACTTCTGCACCCTCGCATTGAGATGGTCAACGACGTGCAAATCGCCGTGCGAATCGAAAGCCAGGCCGGACGGTCGGTTGATCTGGCCTGCAGCGGAGCCGCGCTCTCCCCAGCGTCCGACGAACGTCCCGTCCTGTTCGAAGACCGAGATGCTGTTCATGTGCTCGTCGGCGACGTACACGCTGCCTTTACGGTCGATCACCAGCGCGGTAGGCATGGTCAACTTGCCGGGGTCGGTCCCCCACAGCCCGAATTCAAACTGAAACTCGGAGTCTAGCGTCGTAACGCTGACCCGCACGTTTTTGTTCTGGGCGTTGGAGCGGCTGAGCACATAGACCATCCGCCGACCGTCGAGGCGCACATCGACAGGGTTCATGAACCCTCTGCCTTCAAATGAGGCAAGGCCGATCGTGTGGCTGTAAGTGAAAAGCGCCGGGCTCATACCTTGCCGCTGGACTCCTGCGACTGCTCCGACCATCAGCGTGCCACCGGCATCTGGTCGAAATCACGCTTGAGGACCGCCAGGGGATCAACGTCCATGAACTGGTCCAGGACAGACGCGTACACCTGGCGGAAATCCGTGTTGAACTTCACATCGCCGTCGAGTTGGTCGGCGGGCCTGAGCTTCGGGTACTCCCCGAACAGGCCGCCTTTGACAGAGTTGCCGATCAGCATCGAGACACCGCCGGAGCCGTGGTCCGTCCCGCTGCCATTGTCGGCGATACGGCGCCCGAACTCGGAGAACATCAGGACCACCGTGTCGTCGGCGGCATGGTGCTCTTCGAGGTCCTGCCAGAAGGTCTCGACCGCGACCGAGAGGTCGCGCCACAGCTTTGCATGGTTGATCAGTTCGTTGGTGTGCGTGTCGAAACTCCCGTGGTTCGTGTAGAAAATGCGTGTGCCCACCCGCGCCGTGAGGACCTGTGCCACGCCCTTCAGGCTCTGCGCGATCGAGTTGTCGGCAGGGTATTCGACGCTTGAGGAATACTTCAGCGGCGTCTCGCGCAGGATGTCTGCCCCTCGCAGTGCGCCGTACCCGGTCCCGAGCATGCGGGCAGAGACCCAGGCCTCTTCGCCCATCGGCTGGTAGATCCTTGCCATGACGTCCAGCAGCGCATCCCGTTTCCGGGCGCCGGCGATCCCCGTCAGGAAACCGTAGCTCTCCAGATGACCGACCGAGGCGACTGACACGCCGGGGTACGCAAGCGAGCGCGGCAGACCCCTCCCGAAGTTCACGGCAGTGACTGGGTTTTCACCCACGGGGTCAATCAACTTGGCAGTCTTGCCGAGCCAGCCTTCGGCGGAACTTGCGGAGGGTTCGGCTGTGTGCCAGATGTCCATGGAGCGGAAGTGCGACCGGTTGGGCTCCGGGTAGCCCACGCCCATGACCACGGCGACCTTGCCCTGGTCGTACAGCCGCTTGAACGGACGCATCTCGGCGTTGAAGGCGATGCGGTCGTCAATGGGGATGACGGCCTCGCCTTTGAGACCCATCACAGGGCGGGACTGGTAGTACTGGCCGTCGTTGTAGGGCACCAGCGTGTTCAGGTAGTCATTCCCGCCCGAAAGCTGGATTACGACCAGGTTCTTGGGGCGCCCGTTGCGTTGTGTTTCCATCTGGCCCTCCCTCGTTCTCACGGTCCGGCACATGCGCCAGCCCAGGTCCATCGTCGCGGAGGCTGGTTATCAGCAGTATTGAAAGTCGGGGGTTGTCACGATCATCTGGAGCATTTCAACGATGCGGTCACCGGCGTCTGCTGAAGCGGTGCTTAGCGCGCCGCGGTCAGAAGCGGCGGCGAGGAGGATGTGCTTCGTGCGCGGTGAAACGTCGAAGCCTCCAAGGGCGTCCAGGCAGGCAGCCAGGAACTCTTCAGGCCGCAAGCTCTCGCCGGCTGCCCTCACGCGGTCCACCATCCTCCGCACGCCGCGGGACTCTGTGCGGCCCAACTCGTCAACCGCGAAGTTCACACGTTCCACCAGCGCGCCGCTATCGACCCACTCTTCGCCTTCGTGCCAGCCCTCGACGCTCGGAGGGTTCAGGAGCATCTGGCCCATGAATGTCGCGTTGCTCGGCAGGTCGCAGACATCGAGTTCGGGGACCGTGTACCGGTCGGCGAGCCGCACTACGCCCCAGACCACCTCCGCCGGACTCTTGATCTTCCGGAACCGCACGGCCTCGGACTTGAAATAGTCCGACAGGAATATGGAGCGCAGCACAGCCCGGACTTCACCGCCGCTCTTACGGAACACTCCCGCCAGACGTTCGATCTCTTGCGCGTCCGGAGTATCTGAGACGAAGAAGAGGTACAGCCTGCGTGCGATGAAATGCGCCGTCGCAGGCTGGTCCACGATGATGTCGATGATGTCTTCGCCGTTGAACCGGCCAGTGCGGCCCATGAAGGTCTTCTCCGAGTCATCGTGGTCGCCCGGGTCGTAGGCAAACTCCATGTCAAACGGGCCGAGGAAGAACGGCGGCATCGTGGGCTTCGCGGCCCATCCCGTGAAGGCGCGGGCAGCGGCCTTGACATCGTCCTCAGTGTAGGTGCCGATCCCCATCGAGAACAGTTCGAGGAGCTCCCGGCCATAGTTCTCGTTGGGGGCGTGCTTGTGGCTGTTCTGGTTGTCCAGCCAGTACATCATGCCGGGGTCGCGGGATATCTCAAGGAGCAGCGTGCGGAACGGGCCGAGGCCGTGCCGGCGGAAGAGGTCAACTTCCCGGAGCATTTCCAGCCCGTGGTCCAGCTTGATTCCGCCGACCGCGAGCAGACCGTGCCAGAACAGCGCGATCTTCTCCTCGAGCGGCTTCTTGCTGGTGGCCAGACGCCATGACCACTGGGGGACGGCGTGGCCAGGCGACCGCGCCTCCACCGAGGCGATGAAGTAGCGGTCCATCAGGTCCTGGTCTTCAGGCGCGCCGAATGGGGGGTTCAGCAGTTCATCAACCGCCGCCTCGTATCCCAGGGCAAGGTATCGGTCGAGCTGGTCGCGCGTGACGCCAAACCCTGCGCGTCGAAACAGGTGGGCCATCAGAGCCGCTGCGGCTCTCGCACGCACCTCGGTTTCTTGAGAGGCAGGCATCGGCAAATGCTCCTTTTCCGCTGCAGGCACAGCAGCGCTGGCGGAATCTTACTACGGGCCGCACATGAATAGAGTGCCTGACCGGCTACTATTCGCTGTGCCAGAGGTCCTTGCAATCTTCGCAAACCACCTCGGCGGCAGAAACTCCAGCAAGGATCACCCAATGCGACAGGCAACCTATCTCGACTTCCCCCTGAGCGAGTACTCGGCCCGCTACTCACGCCTGCAAAGGGCCATGGCGGCCGAAGGGCTCGACGGGCTCCTGCTGACAACGCGCGACAACGTCGAGTACCTGACCGGGTTCACGACCCCCTCATGGCGTCTCGGAGAGAAACGGTTCTGGCTTGTAGTGCCCGCGGGGCGCGACCCGGCGCTGTTCGTGGACATGGTCCACGTCGTCAATGCCCGCGAGACCAGCTGGGTCGAGGACCTCCGCATCTGGGGCGCGGGCGCCAGGGCGAACCTGGACCTCGTTGGGGACGTGTTCAAGGAACTGAAACTTGAGCGGGGCAAGATAGGCATGGAACTGGGTCCCGGCTCCGTCATCAGGATGACGCCCCCGGAATTCGACGGGCTCAGGGCCAAGTTGACGGGCGCACGGTTCATCGATGCAGATGAGGTCGTCGGCAGGGTGAGGATGGTGAAATCCCCCGAAGAGGTATCGCGGGTTGCGCGTGCCTGTGAAATCACCGAAGCAGGGATCAAGGCTGGGTTTGCCGCGCTCAAGCCCGGCATGACAGAGCGCGAAGTTGCCAACATCATGGTCACTGAGTGGCTCAGGCTCGGCGCCGATGACCCCTACTACGCGACCAACATCAGCTACATGTCGCTCCAGGCGTCGCGAGTACTCCAGATGACGCCCTCTCCTGTCAACCGCAAGATAGAAGCCGGGGACCTGGTCCAGGTTGACTGCGGAGCTGTCTTCCGGGGCTACGGCTGTGACATGTACCGCAACGCCTTTGTCGGGGCCCGAGTCCCCCCGAAGATGGAGAAGTACGCCGAGGGCACGGCCCACGTGATCGACGCCATCTTCGCGGCGATCAGGCCCGGCGTGACCTCGGCAGCCCTCTGCGCGGCCGGTGAGATAGCCATGCGGGAGATCGGCTTTGAGAAGTACAGACGTCCGCTTTCAAATGCCGTCGGGGGCGAGAAGGGGATCTACGTCGGCCACGGCCTGGGGTTTTCCGTGCACGAGTATCCGACGATGGCTCCCGCCGACGAGACGCCGTGGGCTGCGGGTATGTGCGGCGCGATCGAGATACCGTTTGGCGACGAGGAGACCGGCTACCTCCAATGGGAGGACAACTTCGTCGTGACTGACATGGGCGCCAGGCTGCTGACGCCGTCGCCCAAAAAGATCTGGCTCACCGGCTGACCTTCAGCGTCTCAGGCGGTCCGCATGGCACCCATGACGCCCGACAAGTCATCCCAAGGACGTTATGTTGAACTTGTTTCAACATCTCCATGTCATCTGTCGGAGCCGATTTCTGGATAACCCCTACGGGGCCTTTGCGGTGCGCTTCCCGCCCTCGGCTGCGACGGACTCGATCGGGTTCACAGTCACCCGGCTCATCATCACCTTGCCAGTGTTTGTGAACTGGTGCCTGACTCCGCCCGGTACGAGCACGGCATCGCCGGCCTTGACCGGGTATGTCTTCCCCCCACAGGTCAGGATGCCAGTGCCTTCGGTAATAAACGCCTGGTGCTCCCACGGGTGGACATGGTCTGGGCTGCTGCCGCCCGGCTCGTGCCGCACATAAAGCATGACGTATGTCGAAACGCCATCACCGGGCCCGAGCAATGGGTTGGAGTTGCCTTCGAAGTGTTTGATGACGGGCTCCACTGAGGTTCCTTTCTCTGCCCTACGCCGACCACGACGCATGTGAAGTGACTCAGGTCGCCGGAGTGGCCGGGACGCGGGACGGTCAGGGTGAACAGTTGCTGATTGACTCCCCAATGGAGCCGGTGTCAGTACGCGGACCTCCGTCCATGGAGCCGGCATCGGGGCCGACGCCTTTGAGAACGTCGTTGCCGGGGCCGCGATGATGACGTTATCACCAGGGCCGCCGGGGTTGCACACCCTCAGGCAAGCTGGTTCCGATTGCTTGGGGTTGTAGGGCTGGTGGACACTGTACGGAACCGCCGCAGGCGGCTTTGCGTGTGAACCGGCGGCGTATGCCGAAGACATGAGTAGGCCCGCCCCCGCCACGTCTGCGGCCGGTTCGCTGAATCGCGGTCTTCGCTGGAGTAGACTTCCCCCGCCGGCGTGGGCTGGTCACGTTTTAGCCTGATTGCATCTCAGCCTGGAGCAGGTTCGCCACATGAAAGTCACACAGATACGTTCATTCCCGGTGAAGGACGAGGCCGGACGCAACTACTTCATAGTCAGGGTGGACACGGACGCCGGCATCCACGGCCTCGGGGAGGTTGGCATCCAGTGGTGGGGCAAGGCCATAGCGGAGGCGGTTGAGCACCTGTCGGAGCTTGTGATCGGCGCGGACCCGTGGGAGACGGAGCGGCTGTGGCAGGACATGTACAGGGCGTCCTTCTTCCCGGCTGACAAGGTGTACACGTGCGCGATAAGCGCCATAGACATCGCGCTCTGGGACATCAAGGGCAAGTCCGTCAAGATGCCGGTGTACAAGCTTCTTGGTGGGCCGGTCAGACCGAAAGTGGTCTGCTACCCGCACACGCAGGGGCACACCACGGACGAGCTGGTCGATAACTGCAAGAAGGCGGTGGACGCAGGGTGGAAGTTCGTGCGCTGGGGGCAGCCGGAGACGCACGGCCAGTTCGAGACACGCTCTGGCAGACTTGAGCCGGTGAAGTCCATGCGCATCGCCGTCGAGCAGATGGGGCGCATCCGGGAGGCCGTCGGACCGGACATTCAGATGACGCTGGACGTGCACACGCGCCTCGACCCGGCGCACGTGATCGCCATGTGCAGGGACCTGGAGCAGTTCAAGCCGTTCTTCATCGAGGACCCTGTGCGGTCGGAGAACCCGGCGACTTACAAGCTCATCAGGCAGCACGTGAACCTGCCGATAGCTGCGGGCGAGCAGTGGTCGTCGAAGTGGCCGTTCCGGGAGGTCATTGAGGAGGACCTGATCGACTACGCCCGGATAGACCTGTGCATCGTGGGCGGGCTGACGGAGGCGCTGAAGATCACGCACTGGGCGGAGACGCACTACATAGACATCGTGCCGCACAACCCGCTCGGGCCAGTGAGCGCGGCGGCGTGCGTGGCGCTATGCATGGCTTCGACCAATGTGGGGGTACAGGAGATGCCGCGCCGCCCGGGATCGTACGCTCAGAAGCTGTTCCCGAAGCAGATCGAGTGGAAGGAAGGCTTTGCCTGGTGCGCGGACGCGCCGGGGCTGGGCGTCGAGTTCGACATCGAGGAGGCGGAGCGGTCGCGCGTTGTGCCGGGCGGGTTTGCGCCACGGCTTACTCGCGACGACGGGGCGTTTACGAACTGGTAGACAGGCTCGCTTCACCCTCGCCTTCGAGGGAGAAGGGATTTCGGACCGCTTCCGGCGTCCCGTTCTCTGGAAACAGCAGAAACGGTGCATTGTTTCCTTGGTGCGCCGTTTTCGCGTAAGGGCTTAGTCTGGGCCACATGGGTGTGATCAGCCGCGCCACGGCGCGGGTGTCGTCTGCGTGACTTTTGCCTTGTTGCCAAGCCTGAGAGGATCAGATGGCCACTCAGTCAAGACGAGTTGAACGGACCGGACGGGATGACGCCGAGACGGAGCCGCCCTCGCGGGGAAGGAAGTCCGGCTCGAAGGGCGGAGTCCCGAATATCAAGCTGCCTGACGTAGAGGGCAGGATGCAGTGGCTGTTCGTGGCGCTGCCGCCGCTCGCGGCGATAATCGCCTCCCTCGGCTACCTGAAGGCCGAGAGGTGGCAGGAATCTCTCCAGTGGGGGCTGATGGGCGTGGGGCTGGGGCTGCACTCGCTGCCTGAGGACACGCTGCCTTTCGGGGAGCACATCAACAAGTTCGCACTGGTCCTGCTGGCTGCGGGCGGCGCGCTGTTCGGGTTCTGGGTCTTCGAGCAGTGGAAGGGCTAGGGGCCGGGCCCGCGAGCTAAGTGACGCTCTCAGAGTCCCCTCTCCCTCGGGTGCCCTCTGGGCGCGAGAGGGTTAAGGGTGAGGGTTGAAGTCTCCGACGCTATTGAGACGGCCCGCCTAGTCCATCCTGCCGTGGATTTTTTCAGGGATGATCTTGACGATCAGCCGGGGGCGCTCCGGGTCGAGGTTGACGTACCGCCGTTTGACGTACTTCTCCGACATGGCGGAGATGTGATCGTCCGCGCCCTCGCGAGTGATCTCGACCACCCTGCCCTGGACGTTCAATACCCGCGAGCTCGGGTTCTTCGGGTCATAGACGCCGACGGCGACGCGCGGGTCGCGCCGCATGTTCCTGACCTTAACTCTTCCGTCGGCAGTGTTGACGATGACGTGCGTGCCGTCGGTGTCAATCCACAGCGGCGCGATGTGCGGCAAGCCGTCTTTGTTCAGGGTGACAAACTGTGCGAGGTGAGGCTCCTTCAGCAGGGCGACCTGCTTTTCGGTGAGCCTGGCAGGCGGCTTGGCGGGCATCTGGTAGATCTCTCAGGGTTGGAGCGTTGCCGCGGCTGGCCCCGCTCTGTGCGACAGGCTGATTTTACGGGAGTAAGGGGGCCGTGAAGAGACCCGTCGCCCTGCGGGCTCAGGATGACAGGGCGGCGGCCTGGCACATGCAAGCCTATTCGAGCATGTCCGACGCGCCGAGTTCGAGGGGAGTGACCCGCTGTATCTCGATCGCGCCGCCGCCTTTGACCCGCACTCCTATGCTGAAGGGTTTATTGGCCAGCAGAAGGCCGGCGGAGGAGTCCACATAGGGGTCGCTCGACCCGGAGCCGAGGTCGTAGTGGCCGTTTGCGCCGTCGTACCTGTGCAGCCAGAGCGTGATTTCGGCGTGCTCGCCCTGTTCGAGCATGTAGTCGCCGTCGTCCGATCCGGGGAATGAGACCGTCCACGCGCCGTCCCTGACCTGGAAGTCGCCGGTGCTGAAGCCGATCAGAGTCGAGTAGGCCAGGCCGGACGAGTCCGGGTCGAAGCCTGTGGAGTCGGTTGTGTATGGCGGGGTGAGGTCCACGGGGATTCCTGCGCCGGACGGTTCGAGGACGAAGGAGAGTTTGACTACGGCCTGCCTGTCATTGCCGGCGAGGTTGATCGAGTTGTCGCCGTCAACGTCCACGCTGCCGAGCGCCGTGAGCATGCCGCCACGCAGGGTGAGCGAGCCTGCCGCCTCGTTCAGGCCGCGCTCTGCGGCGGCCCCGCCGTCATCCGTGGCCCGGCGGCTCAGGCTGAGCAGTGTGAGCGCCATTATCGAGCCGACAGTGGTCGCGGCGATGAAGACGATGGCCACGTCCAGCGCGCCGACGCCGCGTTGTGCGCGCCCGGGCGCAGCCTTCGCGAAGAGTCCCATTCTTGCAGCGTAGCCGGGACCACGGGTGCGAGGGTTGGCCTGTTCATTGCTATCGCGTGTGGGGAATTACGACTCTGCTGGATGCTGAAGAAGCGTTGCTCCTGATGCCCACAACACCAGCCTTCTCGCGGCGGGAGAGGGGATAACGGGACTCGGAATGGCATGGCTGGGAGAGGGTGATCAGTCGATGGACGCGCCGCCGTCCATGACGATGTGAGCGCCGGTCATAAAGGACGATTCGTCGCTTGCCAGAAAGAGCGCGCCGTTGGCGATTTCTATCGGCTTGCCCATGCGTCTCATCAGCGCGTCGTTGCCGAAGTCTTTGTACGACTTCTCCGGGTCCAGGCCCAGCGAGGCGATATGGCGGTCCGTGGCCTGCGTGCGTATCGAGCCGGGGCAGATGCCGTTGACCCGGATGTTGAACGGGGCGAGGTCCATCGCCAGGCAACGGGTAAGCTGGGCCACCGCTCCCTTCGACGCGTTGTACGGGATGAACGCCGGCTGCGCGATGAACGAAGACACCGAGGCCAGGTTCACGATGGCCCCGCCGCCTGCACGCTTCATGTGGGGCAGGACTTCGCGCACGCAATTGGCGTAGCCGATGACGTTCACGCCAAAGACCTTCGCCCATTGCTCGTCCGTCACGTCCTCGACCTTGCCGAAGACGAACGCCGCGGCGTTGTTAACGAGGACGTTGACGCCCCCGTACACCTTCACAGCGGCTTCGGCCATCGCGGCCGCGCTCTTGCGGTCGGACACGTCCGTGCGGACGAACGCCGCTTGCCCGCCAGCCTTCTTTAGCAGGTCAACGGTCTCCCTGCCGCCCTTCTCATCCATTTCTGCGACGACGACCTTCGCGCCTTCCCTGGCGAAAAGCTCTGCCGTAGCTTGGCCGATGCCCGCGCCTGAGCCCGTTATGATGGCGACCTTGTTCTGCAACCGCATTTGAATGCTCCTTCGCTTCGACCGGCGCCCTGGCTGGCAGGGATCCCGGAAAGCGGCAACACTATACCCGCTCCTCACGCCCCGAATGTGCCAGCCTCGCTGCCGCCTGTTCACGGAACCGTAAGAAAGTCGGCAGGCCCCCGCCGCGCCTGCGCCGGCCGCTCCGCGTATGACTAATCGGCCCGGCCTGAAAGCGCACGCCGGACTGGGAATAGACCACGCATGGTTACAATGCGCTCGCGACGGCCCTCTCCCGGCAAACAGGGAGACAGATCGGAGCAACGATGGTCACACGCGGTTTCATGGGCAGGAAGCGGTCCGACGCCTCAGGACGCATCCCGCCCGGCCAGTACCTCGAGACTGGTTTCCCGGTCCTTTCGGCAGGCCCCACGCAGCGTTCGCCGCTGGACAGATGGGCGTTTTCTCTTGAGGACCGCAACGGCAAACCGCTGGCGGCATGGAACTGGGAGCAGTTCATGGCGCTGCCCCAGACCGAGATCACGACCGACATCCACTGTGTGACGAAGTGGTCAAAACTCGACACGCAGTGGAAAGGCGTGAAGGTGGACGACATCCTGAAGGCCGCGGGCATCGCCGATCCTCCCGACGCCTACCTGATGGCCTTCTGCGAGGGCGGCTACACGACTAACCTGCCGGTCAGGGACCTGGTCAACGGCAAGGGCATGGTGGCGCACGAGTTCGGCGGCGATCCTCTGACAGCCGAACACGGCGGCCCGGCCCGCCTCCTCGTCCCGCACCTGTACTTCTGGAAGTCCGCGAAGTGGGTGCGCGGCCTGCGCTTCATGCCAGAGGACCAGCCGGGTTTCTGGGAGGCGTACGGCTACCACATGTACGGCGACCCGTGGAAGGAACAGCGCTACACGAACGACTAGGCCGGCCTCTTTCTCCGGCCAAGTGGCACGGAGACACTTGTGTTGACCCCTCACCCTGC
>ORMF010060437.1_pt1 | contig 11728 bp, 11 predicted proteins | sample 1779871 | NCBI WGS metagenome assembly ORMF01 (sample SAMEA104232316, study PRJEB22302) | groundwater metagenome | biome: forest; feature: aquifer; material: groundwater | place: USA | collected 2011-08-07 | depth 5.4 m
CGGAATTAGTGCAGTATGCCAATCATTGCAGTGAACAATATCAAACCGGCTCCCACCCATAGCTTCTGATACGCAATAGGTCGCAACAGCTTTGGAAAAAAATGCAAACCGCGTCACGCTATCCAAAGGCGGCTCGCCTTTATATTCATTCAAAATCGGGTGCCGGAACAAGAGGAGTGGTACCTTTGTATGTCCAAGGATAACCCGAAAAATAAATACGAGCTCCCGCCGGCCGGCAAAACTCACGGCCAGTGGACCGACGCACTTGTCTGTTTTGAGCTTAATCCGCGAGTAATACGGAAGAGCAATTTGGACGTCGACCCCCAATCGCTTCAGCGCAGCCGGCAGAGCATAGCTCACATCACCCAAGCCCCCTAATTTATAAATTGTCGCGACTTCACTCGTGACGAATAATACTTTCATAACAAAACTTTCCTATCCGCTAGCCTCGAAGGGGGAGACCCTTCGAGGCTAAATTACATCGATTGCAGCTTCCTTAATATATTCTATACTCATCGTCTCAAAATCCCCATCCTGCATCTCCACAAAGGCTTTATACGACAGGAATCCCGTCTTTGCTTTTGGAAAATACGAAAGGATCTCAGCCGGCTTCATCCACTCTTGATGAATTTCCCCGAGATAATTTGGATACGACGACGGCTGTAGCCTCGCAGGGTGAAACCCTTCGAGGCTAAATGGGTTACGATGGATATACCGAGACACATGGAGAAGTTGGGCTTCGTCAGCAACTAACACGGCTTTATACGCTCCCTGAAATACCGGCCCAACTCGTTTATGCCGAAAATTCTCATACATCGTAAAGCGAATCATGACAGCCTGGACAAATGCTGTCATATCCCCTTCTCCTTTTTGCTTGATGAGGAAATGAAAATGATTAGGCATAAGGACATAGGCCAAAAGGTCGATCTTGCCGGTAAAATTTTTCAATCGAAGGAATTTTGACGCTTCTTCACGATCTTTATACGAAAGAGATACATCAAGCATCGTTGCCCGAAGTTTTTTTTCATCCTTGGGAGTCAACGCAGTGGCAAGGTAGGAAAGAAATACACGATAATCCTTCTCATCCAGAAAGATATCTGATTTATTTACTCCTCGGTTATAGACATGATAATACCCATCGGGAACGTATGATTTGATGACGTTTTTTGCAGGCATACATCAAGTATGCTTCACACGCCGAAAAAAAGCAATAGTCAAAATAGCCTCGAAGGGTGAGACCCTTCGAGGCTAAACGCCACCGAGGATTTTTTTATACACCTGTTCATACCCTTCCACCATTTTTTCTACGGTAAAGTGCTCTTCCACGTGCCTCCGGCAGGCGGCCCGGTCAATCTCCCCGATCCGATGGATTGCCTCCACCAACCCGGCAATGCCAGGCTTTTTGATTGTTACGTTACCTAAGTTACCTAGGTTACCTAGGTTACCTAGGTCAGGTTCAACAATAAAACCAGTGACGCCGTCTTTGACGATCTCAGACACACTCCCCCGGTTATAGGCAATCACCGGCGTGCCGCAAGCCATAGCTTCTACCATCACAAGACCGAAAGGCTCATCCCACCGGATAGGAAAGAGGAGCGCTTTAGCTCCGGCTAACAACTGTTTATACGAATCGTTTCGGGTAAACGGGATATACCGGATCCGTTTCCCGTCAATTGCCGGCAGTATCTTGACCAGCCAGTAGGCATACATATTGGGATCGTTCTTATAATACTTTCCGGCAATAACCAGGTTCTCATCAGTTCCCACCGCGGCGATTGCGTCATCATGGCCTTTTTGCGGGACGATCCGGCCGCAGGTCATGACATATGTCCCGGGTAATGGAGAAAAGGGATACTCTTGTATCGGCATTCCGTTATAGACCACATAAGGCGGCGGCATGCCACCCGAAACACCCTTGCTGTGCGAGAGGGATAACGCAGTAAAAAACAGATTTTTCTGTTGCCCATATGCCAAACTCAATGCACTCATCGATTGGGTAAACGGATCGTGGAAGGTACAAAGAACCGGCGTCGTCACAAACGGCACAAACGGTAGCACGTGCTGGGCACCCTGAAATACATGAATAACGTCAAACCTACTATCGCGCGCATCCTGAAACAATCTACTAGCAAGTTGCAGCTCTCCACGGGCGTTTTTTGAGGCAAACTCTCTGGGTTCCATCGTGTCAATTTGGGAAACACACGCAGTAACGCCGGCCGTCACCATAGCACCCGGTACGTGAGACCCTTCGGCGCAATACGTGGTCACCTGGTGTCCCCGGGCGACCAGCTTCGGCACGATAGTCTCCGCTAAATACCACGGCGCCAAAATATGCTCAGATGAAACCGGAATCGTATCCAACGGACTGACAAAAAAAGCGATTTTCATTGTAACGCTATTGTTTTTTTGTATATATCTTCGTAACCAGTAATCATTTTGGCTAATGTAAAATGCTCTTCCACATGGCGGCGGCAAGCCGCCCGGTCAATCTCTCCGATCCGATGGATTGCCTCCACCAACCCCTCAATCCCCCGTTCTGGTTCGACGATAAAACCAGTGACGCCGTCTTTGACGATCTCTGGGACACTCCCCCTATTGTAGGCAATCACGGGAGTGCCGCAGGCCATGGCTTCCACCATGATAAGCCCAAACGGCTCTTCCCAATGAATAGGAAAGAGAAATGCCTTTGCGTTCCCTAGGAGTGAATATTTTTGATCGCCAATCATCCGATCAACCAGTCGTATCTGGGCACCGTCTGATGCAGCTTTGACTTTTTCAAAATAGGCTTCCTGCCCTTTTTCCTCAAATCCGACGAGGGAGAGGATCTCTCCGGCTTGTTTGACCGCACTAATAGCATCAAGGACGCCTTTGTTTTCAGAAAACCTTCCCATCCAGGCAAAATAGCCGGGGAGCTGAGGAGCCGGATGAAACACTGCCTTCCCTACGTCAATCCCGTTGTAAACAACAGCAGAAAAATGAATATACGGTAACGCCCGTTTGGCGCCCTCTGAAAGCGCAATGAACATGTTATCCGGATAGGTTTCAAAAATTTTCTGCTCACGCGGAGTAAAGCCGGCTCCGTGGATCGTGGAAACCACGGGAGGAGTAATGTCTTTTACAAACGGCAACAGGACGTGTTCTACGTGACTATGAATCACATCAAAACCCACCAGATGAGGAATAACTTCCTGTATATATGCTTTCTGGGCTGCAGCAGAATCCGGATGGAGCACGTGAAGTCCGAGTGCTTTTAACGACGTTCCAACTTCTACCAGAGGTACGCCGGACAGAGTAGACCCATGAGAGGAAAAAACGGTAACATCGTGCCTCTGCGCATGTAGGCCCATCGCAACGTCCCGAACAACGGCAGCAATGCCAACCGCTCTCTTTGGACGGAGTTCTCCCCAATTGTTATTTATAATTGCAATCTTCATACCCCTAAAACTTTTCGATAGACGCGTTCGTACCCTTCAACCATTTTCTCTATAGTGAAGTGCTCTTCCACATGGCGGCGGCAAGCCGCCCGATCAATCTCCCCGATCCGATTGATCGCCTCCACCAACCCGGCAATGCCACGTTCTGGTTCGACGATAAAACCAGTGACGCCGTCTTTGACGATCTCAGACACACTCCCCCGGTTATAGGCAATCACCGGTGTACCGCACGCCATCGCCTCTATCATGACCATCCCAAAAGGCTCTTCCCACTGGATGGGAAAAAGAAGACACTGGGATTTCCCAAAAAATTCACTCTTGGATTCTCCGTTCATAAACCCAACAAAAGAAATATTCGTCTTGTGCGTCAACGGCTCAATAACCTCCACGTAATACGGCAGATCTTTGTTTTCCTCCATCGCCGACGTGGCAACACAAATTGGAACTCCTGCCTTATCTGCTGCTCGGATAGCAACATCAATCCCTTTTTCAGGAGCCAAGCGTCCCATAACAGAAAGATAGGAACCCCGCGTAAAGGAAGGCGTGTACCGCTGTACATCCAACCCATGATAAACCGTTGCGACAAAATTCAAGGCAAGCGACTGGTTCCGCCGAAATGCGTTGCTGATGGAAACATACCGGTGTTTCGAAAACTTATCCAATAACCAATACGCCAAACTCATCTGTTGCGTTGGTAACGGATCGTGGAGGGTATAGATGGTGGGAAAGCCGGTCAGGTCATCAAAAAAATGCGCCATCGTGTCATGATAGGAATGAATAATATCCAGTTTTCCTTCTTTTGCCATCCGGTAACAACATTCCGTTATGTCTATCTCGTAATTTCTTTTCAAAGAATAAAATGACGACCATTTCAGCCGTTCACTAGAGGCATTTTTCATTTTTTCTTCAATATAATCATTTTGAAGAAGACCTATATCGCCCCCAACGAGATGAGCTTTTGTTTTCGTATCAGGAGCAGCAAAAAGCGTCACGTCGTGCCCGTGCGCAACGAGTCCGTCAGCAAGCGACACGACCAAATCCCGCGGCGCAAAAATCATGTCCCTGTATTTTGTCAGGGACATATAAATACTGGGGCTTAACAGTCCAATTCTCATTTCCTTGTAGCTCCTTCCTTCAGTAAAATATTTTCATAGGCATCAATCATTGACTGAATACTAAACTTCTCCTCGACACTAGCCCGACAAGTTTTTCGATCAATAGTGTCGATAATTTTAATTTTTTCAGCCATCTCATCGACCGTATGAACCAAAAATCCATTTTTGCCGTCCCTTACAATCTCCGGGGTCGCGCCGTTGGGATAGGCAATGACCGGCGTCCCGCAGGCCATAGCTTCGATCATGACCAACCCAAACGGCTCTTCCCAAAGCGTCGGGAAAAGAAATGCCTTTGCCCCTTGATACAAAGCTATGACTTCTTTGGGGTGAAGCTCGCCTACCCACTCAACGGTCTTCCCATCAATAAGTGGTTCGATTTCCTCTTTATAGTAGGCTTCATCTTTAATTCTTCCGCCGATACGAATGGTTGCACCCGCGGCTTTGGCCGCAAGGATTCCATCTTTAGGATTTTTGTTTCTGCCGATTGAGCCCAGGTACAGAGTATAGTTTTTGTGCGTTGGAGAAAAAGAAAACTCCTTAGTATCCACTGCATTATACGCAGTCCCTGCATAGGAAAGATGTGGGTTGGCTTTGCGCTGGGCATTGGAAATAGAAATGCAATGTGTTTGATACTTTTGGAAAAGCGTTGCTAACTCAGGAAAAATCGGCAGGTGCATCACGTGATAGAATGGTTTTTGCAAACTCGCCGCAACCGGCAAGAGGACTGCTTCACCGCGCATGTTGTTGACAATCACGTCGTACTCGTTGGCGCGGCCGGTCAGCTCACCAATCACGCGGGCCAAATGAACAAGCTCGAGTCGTAATTTGTACGATGCGCCATAGATGTCTTCTTCATTGTTTGATCCCTCTTTCCCTACGCCCGACAGCGTTGTTTTTTCTCCTACAACAATAACGCGAACATTTTTATGGGGAACCGTTGACCCGGAGAGAGCAAAAAGCAGTATCGTATGTCCCCTCTGAGCCAAACCCAGCGCCTGCTGATAGGCAAGCCGTTCAATGGCCGCCTGCCCCTGCGGCGGAATGACCGATGATACTGATCCTAGTAATGCGATACGCATAAATCTATTTTGATATGTCCCGATACAGTTTATCAAACCGCTCTGCGATTTTGGTCCAAGTAAAACGTGTTTCTACCACCAATCGACCCCGCTCACCCATCTTGCGGCAAAGATCGGGGTCAGCAAAGAGTCGATTCACGGCATCGGCGATTTCATTACTGTTTCTGGGCCGCACAAATAATCCGTTGATGCCTTCTTTGACTGCCATCGTCACACCGCCCTTCCTGGTTACAATGACCGGTTTTCTTGCAGCCATCGCTTCTATGATCGTGAGGCCCAACGGCTCGTCCCATACGGCCGGAGAAACAAAAACATCAGCTACATAATACAAGTCTAAAAACTCCGTGTAGCTCCGCACAAACGGCAAAATCTGAACATTCGTGAGCTTCATACGTTTGATTAACTCCTCCAAATGCCCCCGCTGCGGCCCGTCTCCGGCGATAACGACTTCCCCTGCGATCTTCCGGGCGGCTTTGACAAGATATTCTACACCCTTCTCCGTGACAATCCTGCCGGTAAATAATGCAATATGTTTTCCGGTAAGATGGTATTTCTTCTTTAGCTCTTCTATCGGTCGAGTCGGCGGAAACAGAGACAGACGTACGCCCCCCGGAATGGTACGCGTTTTAGAGGAGAGATCAGAGCCAAACATCCTGAGGAACTTGGCGCGCGAGTCGCCGGAAACGACGGTAATGGCATTGGCAGCGCGGAGCGCATCGCGGGTGAGGCGAAAGTAGCGCCGGTCCCGGCTAATTGCCTGCATGCAGCTCCCATGCGAAGTTAAAATAATTTTTGTGCCGTAGATAGAACGGGCAAACCGGGCAGCCCAACTATTAATCATGACATGGTGTACATGAATAATATCCGGCTTGAACGACTCTACGGCATGGATGGTTCCTTTGAGAAATGCATAGTACAGTTCATTTATTTCTCCCACACTCAAGTCGCTGTATTTTTTAGCACCCTCAAGCCCCGGACGACCCAGGAATACAGGAATCTGCGGGAGTTGGAGGTTAAAATGGGGGATTTCGTCAACTACTTCATCATCCGGCGCGGCAATAGCCAGATCATAATCGTAGGCCTCCCGAAGCCGAAGTGACAGATATTTGACGTATGCCCCCGACCCACCTCCGTGAAGGGGAAAGTCGTAAAGCACGAGAACCCTCGGCCGATGATTTGCCATAGACCAATTATACACGCGCGTTACTTCGGGTAACAAGCCAGAGGAATTTTACTAATGCCACCTGCCTCCTCCAGAGCCACTCGAGACCGATTATTCTTAAGATACGGTATCTTTAGCTCTTTGGATCAGGGAAAAACAACTCTAGTTCTTCCAACGGACCATTATCGTAAGGCTTCCTCGTAACCACCACACGATCCTGCATCAATACTGCATCCCGCAAATATTGTCCCAAAACGTCTTCGTGGAGTGGATCGTGCAACAACACAAAACCGCATAATCCTAGGGCTTCTTGAAGTCCGGTGTACAATGAAACGCTGGCGACAGAATCTTCCCGTCCTCCATTGAGGATAGTAGGTACTCCACCTCCGATAAGAGCACGCAAATCCCGAGCAAATTGACTCGTATTACTATAAATAGTCAAGTGTGACACCGTACCCACTCCGTTCATTGAAGTAAACACCCGAACACAAGAGCGTGCGCGGATTGGATCTTCATAGGAGGAAGCCACAGAAAAATCGACAATATGAGTATGCCGCTCCACTGGGTAAATTTCTTTACCATACCCACATTGCCCCCCTTGAAAATCTTTTCTCAAACGCTCAAGATAGCTTACCATTGCGCATTACGCACGAACATGGATGAAAACATCAATGCTCGGGGGTTATATAGATTTTTCAGTACGCTTTTGATTTATTGCACAAAACACGAGCCAAATGAATTTAAGGAGCGCTAATTGACGGCGGAAGCGCCACGGCTCCCGGAGGAGCCGCCAGAGCCACTCGAGGCCCATGTTTCGGACTATCCACGGCGCACGAGGCGTTCTCCCGGAGATGATATCAAACGCGCCGCCGACACTCATGAAAACCAGGGGATGGGTGAATGGGTGAATGGGTGAATGGGTGAGCTGTTCTATGAACAGCTCTTGCTTTGGCGCGCCAAGACCAACAAAAACAATGCGAGTTTTGGTTTTTTGGATTTTTTCCCGTAGGTCACCTAGGTTACCTAGGTTACCTAGGTCAACCTCGCCGGGATCCAAAACCCACCCTTTCAGCCCCGGATACCGAGCCTGTAAGCACTCCAGAGCATCGACTGCTATATTGCCTCTTCCCCCTATAAGTCCTATTGGATAGCCCCGAATGGCTGCCAGTTTTACAAGGTCTTCCATAAGCTCAACGCCCGGAATTCTTTTTACCCGTATCACTAAAGCAAGTCCGATACCATCAGGGATTGCTACATCGGCCTGATTGAGTATTTCCAAGAATTGTTTATCTTTCTGTGCGAGGACAATCTGCTCGGGGTTGGGGGTGGCGATAATGCATGGTTTTTCCGATGATTTTTCTAAGTACTTTCTAATATACTCTAAGATATTTTTCTTAGTCTCCGTTGTAATCGAAATTCCGAGGATTTTTTTGGATTTTAGTCCCATAGTTTAGTATTTTGAGCCATGTTACATGAGATAGGAGACAGGAAACTCAAATGAATGAACACATTTTTCCGTATCTACTTACGACCTGCCTTGCCGGCGGGCGAGCTGACAACTTTTCTCTATAAGCCCTAACTATTTTTCATTGACAACCATACCGCGATCGCGTTAAGATTGTCAATGCTTCGATTTATAGGCCTGCCTGCCGGCAGGCAGGATCTATCGTTTGCTAATACTTCGTTTATATAGCTCAATGTTCTCCAACGCCACGCCGGTGCCGCGCACAACACAAAGAAGCGCGTCTTCAGCAACATGGCAAGGGACGCCAGTCAGCTGTGTCATAAGTTTATCGAGATTTCGAAGTGTCGACGTGCCACCTGCCATAACGATGCCTTTGTCGATGATATCTGCGGCAAGCTCCGGCGGCGTCTCCTCCAGAACTGCCTTAACCGCCCCGACGATCTGAAGAAGAACCGGCATAATCGCCTCCGTAACTTCAGCGCGCGTAAGCTCGATCATGCGTGGCATTCCCGCGTAGAGATCCCTGCCGCGGACTTCTATGAAAGCGGGAAGAGTAGTTGCCGACTCCGCGGGAAGAGCGTCCCCAATCGTCATTTTGATTGTCTCTGCCATCCGTTCGCCGATAATCAGGTTACATTTTTTCTTCACAAAGTTTGCAATTGCCTCATCGATTTTATTTCCGGCTACTCTTGCAGATTTATGCACGACCACCCCGCCAAGAGAAATAACCGCCGCTTCCGTACTTCCTCCGCCAATGTCCACAATCATGTTGCCGCTGGCCTGGGCAATGGGGATTTTGGCGCCGATTGCTGCCGCGAGCGGCTCTTCTATGAGGTAGGCAACCTTGGCCCCTGCAGAAAGCGTTGCATCCAATACTGCCCGGCGCTCGACTTGGGTCACCCCCGTGGGTACACAGATCATCACTTCCGGTTTAAAAAATCGGTTCCGTCCCACCACGCGGTCGATAAAGTACGCAAGCATGGCCTCCGTGATGACATAATCGGCAATTACCCCATCCCGCAGAGGCCGCGTCGCCACGATATTTCCCGGGGTCCGGCCAAGCATCTCTTTAGCTTCGTTGCCCACGGCTACCACGCGATTGTCCTCGGCAGTGACGGCCACAACCGTCGGTTCATTGAGTACCACACCCTGACCGGCGAGCCAGACTAAGCTATTAGCGGTTCCGAGATCAATACCAATTCTTTTCGTGAACATAATGGCATTCTAGCATATTTTGGGGTATACTAGAGGGTGATGAAATTCAGATCTTTTTTGATACCTTTTCTCACAGTAAGTCTTATTTTGAGTGTGTCCGCGAGCATTATCGCGTACGGCCGTGGATACCGGGTAAATTTTAAAAAACCTTCCCAGCTTGACGCTACCGGCATTATCACGGTGACGAGCGACCCGGTAGCTGCACAAGTACTCGTTAACGGAGTGCTAAAGACAGCAACCAACAATTCTTTTAACCTCGTCCCCGACTGGTATACCATCACCATCAGAAAGGAAGCCTACATCCCCTGGGAAAAAAAGATCCGTGTCCAAGGGGAATTGGTCGTACGTGCGGATGCGTACCTGTTTCCTACATCGCCGAGCCTCTCGCCGATTACGACCAGCGGCGTTCTCGCGCCCGCGGTATCTCCGGATGGCAATATCATTGGCTACATCGTACCTGCTGACGCAATAAAAGACGGTATCAAAAAACCGGGACTTTACACGCTCGAGCTTGCCGACCGACCTTTAGGCGGGAGAAACCGTGACCCAAAGCTCGTCGTCGAAGGCTCGTTTTCCAAAGCGCGTCTTCAGTGGTCTCCCGATGCCACAAAAATACTCATTACAGAAGGTACGAGCAGCACATTATATGATCTCACAAAAACACCGGTACCGAACGTAACGAGCAGTGAGTCTCGGGATTGGCAGAAAGAAAAAGCCGACCGGGATCGACAAAAACTCGCCTCCTTCAAACAGCCCTTTATTGATGTAGCGACCGGTTCAGCGCGTATCCTCTCATTCTCCCCGGACGAAACCAAGCTCCTCTATGAAGCGACGGCGAGTGCCACCATTCCCGTCATTATTGATCCACCGATGATCGGTAGTAATCCAACCGAAGAAGTCCGCACCGTCAAACCGGGAAATCTGTACATTTATGATAGCCGCGAGGACAAAAATTACCTCCTCTTGGAGAAAAAAGAGGCGCTCATGACACCGGTCTGGTTTCCCACGAATAAACATCTTCTTCTCGTGGGCCGCGGCAAAATCGATGTTTTAGAGTACGACCGCACCAACTGGACGACGCTTTACTCCGGGCCCTTTCAAGAAGATTTTGTCACCCCCTGGCCCACGGGCAGTCGGATCGTGATTTTGACCAACCTCAACCCCGGCGCCGGCAATCTGCCGAATTTGTATACGGTGAATTTGAGATAATCAAAATAATACCAAGATATTGTATAGTATGAGCCAATGTGCTATAGTTAATACGTTATGGCTGAAACAATTAAAGTCATCGTTGGTCCAACGGATATAGAGGAACTGAGAAAACAAGCTCTAGAAACTTTACAGAAAGAGCCAAAAGTTGATGTAGTGGTTTTTGCAGCTCCCCATGCTGATCGTATCTTACCAGACCAAACAGATTGGTACGTGGATGCAAAAGCAGCGTTTCGTCGTCAGGAAGGAGCAGATCAGGTTTTTGCCCATTACGCAGGGGATGATCAACCATTCAAACTAGCATGGCTCGATGAACCTCTCGAAACGTATCCCGTCATCAATCTCACGCGAACCGGACGGACAGGATCTCGTGAAGAAATTAAAGGAGTATCTGATTCTTTAGCAAACCAGATTAGTACAATTCTTGCACCGCAGCAATAAACTCATTTTTTGCGTCCCCGATAGGAATCGAACCTACATCGGAGGTTTAGGAAACCTCTGCTCTATCCATTGAGCTACGGGAACATTGGTCGGGGTGGGCGGATTTGAACCGCCGACCTCTTCGTCCCGAACGAAGCGCGCTACCAACTGCGCTACACCCCGATGCTAGGTCAAAACCTATTGTAGCAAAGATGAAGAAAATAGGATATAATCTCCCCATGAACCTCCACCTCACACGCTCCGGAGAGCCTCTGCCTCCGCCCCCAATTGACGTCGTCCTTGCTTCCCAATCCGTCGGCCGCAAGATGCTTCTGGAAAAGCTCGGAATCCGCTTCCGGGTCGCCCACACCAGAGTCAATGAGGAAACTATCACGCACGCTGATCCCACGATAATGCTTAAAAAAAGAGCGGCAGCCAAAGCTGACGAGGTTATGAGGCACCCGAGAGTCTATACCATCTCCGAAGAGTTTAAAACGCTCGTCATTACGGCTGATTCTATGGCAATACTCGGAAAAAAAGCATTTGGAAAAGCCGTGGATAGGAGCGATGCACGGGAGATCCTCAAAGCGCTCATGGATAAAACGCATGCATTTACCACAGCCGTCGTC
>ORMF012430694.1_pt1 | contig 11726 bp, 11 predicted proteins | sample 1779871 | NCBI WGS metagenome assembly ORMF01 (sample SAMEA104232316, study PRJEB22302) | groundwater metagenome | biome: forest; feature: aquifer; material: groundwater | place: USA | collected 2011-08-07 | depth 5.4 m
CGCCGCATCGGTTATGCTGGCGACTTCCGTCGTGAGCGGGAGCGGGAGCGGGGCAGACCGCGGTTCCCGCCTTGCCACGTGCGGTGCGGCCACGGGCGCCTGCAGGATGCGCAACTCGGCAATGGCGGCATAGCCGAAATAGGCGTTGATGCGCTCGATGATCTGGCGGGCGTTGTATTGCACGTCCAATGCGCGCGCCCCGTCGACCCGCAGCACCAGCGTCGCCCCCGGCCGGCCCCGTTCGGCGGCGGGCGCCTCCTCGTCCGACCGCTCGACCCCGCGCGGCCATTTGAGCCGCTCCGGCGCGGTATAGGCGGCAAGCTCCCGGCCGGCGATCGCGGGCCAGTCGGTGATCAGGCTGGCGGCGGAAAACCCGTATTTCTCGAAGGCTTTTCGCGTGAGGCGCGGCAGGAAGCTGCCGACCGCCTTGACGCCATAGAGGGCGGGCGGGCGCTTGCGTGTAAAGCCAACGGCTTCGCGCGGGCGTTGTGGATGCGAGGCGGGCTTTGCAGTCACAGCTGCTCCTTCCGGCCGGTATCCACCGGAGCGCGCGAGGCTTAACATCCGGTAAACGATTCGCTCCGGGCCTGGAATGAGCTCATGTCGGCTGTGGCAAGAAAGCAACTGCAATTCAGATTGGCCGGCCCGGAGGCAGCCGACGCGGTGCTCGCCTGGTACGACCGCGAGCGGCGCGACCTGCCCTGGCGCGCCCGCCGCGGGCGCAAGCCCGAGCCCTACCGGGTCTGGCTGTCCGAGATCATGCTGCAGCAGACCACCGTTGCGGCCGTCATTCCGTTCTACGAGAGATTCCTGGCGCGCTGGCCGACGGTGGAGGCGCTGGCTGCCGCCACGCTCGAGGATGTGCTCTCGGCCTGGGCCGGGCTCGGCTACTACAGCCGCGCGCGCAACCTGCACAAATGCGCTGAGACTGTCGTGAGGGAATTCGCCGGCCGCTTCCCCGAGACGGAGGAAGGCCTGCGCGCGCTGCCCGGCATCGGCCCCTACACGGCGGCGGCGATCGCGGCCATCGCCTTCGGCGCGAAGGCGACGCCGGTCGACGGCAATATCGAGCGGGTGGTGGCGCGGCTGTTCGCGGTACAGAGGCCGCTACCAGCGGCCAAGGCCGAGATCAGGCGATTGGCACAGGCGCTCACTCCGGCCAAGCGGGCGGGCGATTTCGCGCAAGCGGTCATGGACCTTGGCGCCAGCGTGTGTACGCCCAAGCGGCCATCGTGCCTGATGTGCCCCCTGCAGCGCGATTGTGCGGCGCATGAGCAGGGCCTCGAGGCCGTGCTGCCGCTGCGAGCGGCCAAGCCCGAGCGGCCGGTGCGCTTGGGGCTCGCCTTCCTGGCGCTGCGCGAGGACGCGCATGTGCTGCTGCGGCGGCGACCCGAGGCCGGGCTGCTCGGCGGCATGCTGGAGGTGCCCTCCGCCGAGTGGGCCGAGACCCTGCCGCCCGTGAACGAGGCGCTGCGCGTTGCGCCGCTGCGGGCCGAGTGGTGGGCGGTGCCCGGCGTCGTCAGCCACACCTTCACGCACTTCCGCCTGGAGTCGCTGGTCTACCGGGCGATCGTGCCGGCGGATGTATCGCTCACCTTCTGGGCCGATCCGCAGCGCTGCCAGTGGGTGCCCCGCCGCGACCTCGACCGCGCCGCGCTGCCCTCGGTGATGCGCAAGATCATCGCGCACGGCTTGCGCGAGCAATAGAATTGTTGGGTCAAGCGAAGCGCAGACCCAACACGGCCTCACGAACTCAACGTGTTGGGTCATCGCTGTCGCTCGACCCAACCTTGCGTCACACCGGCTTCAGCAGCACGTGGCGCTTGCGGCCGAGCGAGAGCTTGATCACGCCGGCGCTCACGTCCTTCGTCGTCAGCTTGGCCTTCTCGTCGGCGACGGCCGCGTCGTTCACGCGCAGGCCGCCGGCGGCAATTTGCCGGCGCGCCTCGCCGTTCGACTTGACGAGGCCCGCCTTGACGAAGGCTGCAAGCACGCCGATGCCGGCTGCAAGCTCGGCTGCCGTAATCTCCACCGTCGGCAGGCCTTGAGCCAGCGTGCCCTCCTCGAAGGTCTGCTGCGCCGTCTTGGCCGCGGCGTCCGCCTTGTCGCGGCCGTGCAGCATCGCCGTCACTTCCGTCGCCAGCAGCTTTTTGGCCTCGTTGATCTCGGAGCCATCGAGCACCGCCAGCCGCGCAACCTCCGCCATCGGCAACGTCGTGAACAGCTTGAAGAAGCGGGCGACGTCCGCGTCCTCAGTGTTGCGCCAGTACTGCCAGAAGTCGTAGGCCGACATCTGTTCCTCGTTGAGCCACACGGCACCCTGAGCGGTCTTGCCCATCTTGGCGCCCGACGCCGTCTCCAATAGCGGCGTGGTCAGTGCATACAATTGGTGCGTGCCCATGCGCCGGCCGAGATCGACGCCCATGATGATGTTGCCCCACTGGTCGGAACCGCCCATCTGCAGGTTGCAGCCCGTGCGCCTGGCGAGCTCGACGAAATCATAGGCCTGGCAGATCATGTAGTTGAACTCGATGAAGCTCATCTCGTGCTGGCGCTCGAGCCGCAAGCGCACCGAGTCCATCGTCAGCATGCGATTGACCGAAAAGTGCCGGCCGATGTCGCGCAGCATCTCGATGTAGTTGAGCTTGGTCAGCCACTCCGCGTTGTCGACCATTAGTGCCGGCTTCAAGTCGCGCACGGCGCTTTGGCCGCCACCGAGACCGGTGCCATGGCTCAACCCCCTTCCACCGGCTAGTCCCTTTGTAGAGCTGAGCCCGCGGGTTGGTTCGGAAAACTCCAAGATCTTGGCGAACACGCCCTTGATGCTCTCCTTGTTGGCCTCGATCTCCTCGACGGGACGGATGGCGCGCGTCTCGTCCTTGCCAGAAGGATCGCCGACGCGGGTGGTGCCACCGCCCATCAGCGTGATCGGCTTGTTGCCCGCCTGCTGCAGCCAGTAGAGCATCATGATGGTGAGGAAATTGCCGATATGCAGCGACGGCGCCGTGCAGTCGTAGCCGACGTAGGCGACCACCTCGCCCTTGGTCGCGAGCGCATCGAGCCCGGCGAAATCCGAGCACTGGTGGATGAAGCCGCGCTCATCGAGCACGTTGAGGAAGTCGGACTTGTATTTTGCCATGACGGTTTGCCGCTCGATTGTCGGCCGCGGCCCGGCAATCTAGGGTGCGCGGACGGCGGCATATAGGCACGAGGCGCCCCGAATGGGCAAGACGATGCGCGCGATCGGGCTCATGAGCGGCACGTCCATGGACGGCATCGACGTGGCGCTGATCGAGACCGACGGGGAAAATGCCGTCGAGCGCCGGGCCGCGCGTACCGTGGCCTACGATGCGGCGTTCAGAGCAGCGCTCGCCCGAGCTATCGCGGATGCCCGCGGCCTCGCCGACCGGGCGCAGCGCCCGGGCTGCCTCGCCGAGGTGGAGCGGGAGCTGACCGAGCGCCATGCCGCGGCGGTCGAGCAATTTCTGGATCGGCAAGACCTGCGGCCGGCCGACATCGACGTCGCGGGCTTCCACGGCCACACGGTGCTGCATGCGCCGGAGCGGCGGCTCACGGTCCAGCTCGGCGATGGCGCGCAGTTGGCGCGGGCCACGGGCATCGATGTCGTCTGCGACCTGCGCGCAGCCGACGTGGCCGCCGGCGGGCAGGGCGCGCCGCTGGCGCCCGTCTATCACCGCGCGCTTGCCGCCAGGTTGCCGCAACGTCCCGTGGTCGTGCTCAACATCGGCGGCGTCGCCAACGCCACCTGGATCGGCCGTGACGGCACGTTGCTCGCCTTCGACACCGGCCCCGGCAATGCCCTGATCGACGATTGGATGGCGCGCCACAGCGGCCGGCCGCTGGATGCGGATGGGGCTGCCGCCGCTCTAGGGCGCGTCGATGAAAATGCGCTGACGGCGCTGCTCTCGCACACCTACTTCGGCCGGCTGCCGCCGAAATCGCTCGACCGCAACGCCTTCTCCGCCAAGGCCGTCGCGCATCTGTCGCTGGAGGACGGAGCAGCAACCTTGACAGCCTTCACGGCCGCCAGCATCGCCAAGGCGCGGGAGCATTTTCCCGAAGAGCCGCAGCTGTGGGTGGTCGCGGGAGGCGGGCGGCGCAACAAGACCCTGATGGCGATGCTGGCGGGCCGTGTCGAGGCGGCGGTGACGCCCGCCGAAGCCGCCGGCATGGACGGGGACGCCGTCGAGGCCGAGGCCTGGGCCTATCTCGCCGTCCGCTCGCTCAAGGCCCTGCCGATTACTTTCCCCGGCACGACGGGCGTGCCAAAGCCGATGACAGGTGGGGTGCTGGCCCGGGCATAATAGGCTACCGCCGCGCCGCTCACCCCTCCTTGGCCTTCTCCAGCTCGACCGTGCGCCGGTCGAGGTAGACGCCGACCATCTTGATGAGGTCCTCGATCCGGTCCTGGAAGAAGTGGTTGGCCTCCGGCACAATGGCGTGCTCGATCTTGACGCCTTTCTGCACCTTGGTCTTGGCCGCCAGCTCCGCCACCGAGGCGGTGGGCACCACGCGGTCCTTTTCGCCGTTGACCATCAGCCCCGAGGACGGGCAGGGGGCCAGGAACGAGTAGTCATAGAGGTTTGCCGGCGGGGCGACGCAGATGAAGCCGTCGATCTCGGGGCGCCGCATCAGCAGCTGCATCGCGATCCAGGTGCCGAACGACACCCCCGCGATCCAGCATGAGCGCGAGTCCTGGTTCTGCAGCTGCAGCCAGTCGAGCGCGGAAGCCGCATCCGCCAGCTCGCCCGGGCCGTTGTCGAAATAGCCTTGGCTGCGGCCCACTCCGCGGAAGTTGAAGCGCAGCACCGAGAAGCCGCGCTCTACGAACATATAGTAGAGCGCGTAGACCACTTGGTTGTTCATCGTGCCGCCGAACTGCGGGTGCGGATGCAGGATGAGTGCGATCGGGCTGTTGCTGGCGGCCTCGTGATGATAGCGCGCCTCGATGCGCCCGGCGGGGCCGTTGATGATGAGCTCAGGCATGCGTGGCTCTGCCCTCAACTGTTGGTCGGGGCGGGGCGCCCCTCTCGGCCTTGGCCGGGCGTACGTGCGAACCGTTCACAGGGCTCCTGCGAGCAGCAATAATACTTGACTTGCACGCTCGGAATTTCCATATATCGGCTAAGATTAGAACAGTTCGAAAGAGCTCGGGCGCCCGTTTGCTGCCCCGGACTGTTCGCGAAAGCCCGGGTCTCATAGCACGGTCAGGGGTATCGAGCGCAAGTGCGGCCTGACCTAGCTTTGGCCAAACATAGCGTCGGTAGGAGCCAAACGTCGTGGATCTGAACACCCGAGGCCGGTACGCGGTGATGGCGATGGCCGATCTCGCCAAGTATGGCGCGGACGGCGCGCTGCCGCTGCCCGCCATCGCCGAGCGCCAACAGATATCGCTGGCCTACCTCGAGCAGCTGTTCCTCAAGCTGCGCCGGGCCGGGCTGGTGGAAAGCGCGCGCGGTCGGTCCGGCGGCTACCGTCTCGGCCGGCCGGCGGCAGCGATCAGCGTTGCGGACGTCATGGCGGCGGTCGAGGAGGACACGCGCATGACGCGGTGCGGCGGCGAGGCGGCCAAGCCCTGCCTGCCCGGCGAGCGCTGCCTCACCCACGGGCTGTGGGATGCGCTCGGCGACCAGATCGCGGCCTTCCTGGAGAACGTCACCCTGCAGGAGGTGCTCGACGGCATTTCGCCTGGCAAGCGAGCCGCGCGCTCGAGCCGGCTGCCTGTGGATCATTTCCCCCTGGCATCGAGCGGCGAATGAGCCGAGCGCGCACATATCTCGATTGGAACGCGACGGCGCCGCTGCGCCGGGAAGCGCGCGCCGCCATGGTTGCCGCGCTGGATGTCGTCGGCAACCCGTCCTCACCCCACGCCGAGGGCCGCCGCGCGCGAGCCCTCATCGAGGATGCGCGCGAGCAGGTTGCGGCCTTCGTGGGCGCCAAGCCGGCGGAGGTCGTGTTCACGAGCGGCGGCACGGAAGCCAACAACGCCGTGCTGGCTGGCGGCTGGCGTGCGGTCCTGGTTGCCGGCATCGAGCACGATTCGGTGCTGGCGCCGGCGCGCAATTGCGGCGCGCAGCTCATGGACGTCCCGGTCGGCAGCGATGGCGTCGTGGTCCGCGATCGCTTGGCCGAGCTCATGAGCCAGACGCGCGAGGGCCAAACGCTCGTATCGCTGCAGATGGCCAACAACGAGACCGGCGTGCTGCAGCCCGTCGCCGACGTGGCCCGTGAAGCAAGAGAGCACGGCCTTGCCGTGCATACCGATGCGGTGCAGGCCGCCGGCCGGGTGCCGATCGATATGCGCGCGCTCGGCATCGACTACCTCACTCTCTCCGCCCACAAGCTGGGCGGGCCCAAGGGCGTCGGCGCGCTGGTCATTCGCGAGGGCGCCAGCCTGCCGGCCTTCATCGCCGGCGGTGGCCAGGAGCGGCGCCGCCGCGCCGGCACCGAGAATGTCGCCGCTATTGCAGGGTTCGGCGCCGCCGCCGACGCTGCAAGGTCCGGGCTCGCCGAGATGGAGCGCGTGCGCGCGCTGCGGGACCAGCTGGAAAACCAGGTTCGCGCTATCACGCCCGAGGCAGTCGTCATCGCCGCCGAGGCCCCGCGCCTGCCCAACACCACGAGCCTGGCCCTGCCGGGCGCGAGCGCGGAGACGCTGGTCATCGCGCTCGATCTCAAGAGCATTGCCGTGAGCGCCGGGGCGGCGTGCTCATCGGGCAAGGTCGGCGCCAGCCACGTTCTGGCGGCGATGGGGCTCGAGCCCCGCATCGCCCGTGCCGCGATCCGCATCAGCCTCGGCTGCACTTCGACGGAGCGCGACGTTGCGGCCCTCCTCGAGGCGTGGAGCCAGGTCTCGCTCGCACGCCGCGAGCGTGCGGTCGCATAGGCAAGAGACGAAAGAAAAAGGGTAACAACGCCGATGGCAGCAGTTCAGCAGACGATCGATCAGGTCCGTCGGATCGACGTCGACCAGTACAAGTACGGCTTCGAGACGACCATCGAGACCGTCAAGGCGCCAAAGGGCCTCAACGAGGACACCGTCCGCTTCATCTCCGAGAAGAAGGGCGAGCCGGCGTGGATGCTGGAATGGCGGCTCGAGGCGTTCCTGCGCTGGAAGACCATGACGGAGCCGACCTGGGCCAACGTCCGCCATCCCAAGATCGACTTCCAGGACCTCTATTACTACGCCGCGCCCAAGTCGACCGAGGGGCCCAAGAGCCTCGCCGACGTCGATCCGGAGCTGCTGCGCACCTACGAGAAACTCGGCATCCCGCTCAAGGAGCAGGCGATTCTGGCTGGCGTGCAGAACGGCGCGCGCGTGGCCGTCGATGCCGTGTTCGACAGCGTGTCGGTCGTCACCACCTTCAAGGAAGAGCTGGCGAAGGCGGGCGTCATCTTCTGCGCGATCTCGGAAGCCGTCCGCAACCACCCCGAGCTGGTGAGGAAATACCTGGGCTCCGTGGTGCCGCAGGGCGACAACTACTACGCGGCGCTCAACTCGGCGGTGTTCTCCGACGGCTCGTTCGTCTACGTGCCCGAGGGGGTGCGCTGCCCGATGGAGCTCTCCACCTACTTCCGCATCAACGAGAAGCAGACCGGCCAGTTCGAACGCACCCTCATCATCGCCGACAAGGGTGCCTACGTCTCGTATCTGGAGGGCTGCACGGCGCCGATGCGCGACGAGAACCAGCTGCACGCCGCCGTGGTCGAGCTGATCGCGCTCGACGACGCCGAGATCAAGTATTCCACCGTGCAGAACTGGTACCCTGGCGACAAGGACGGCAAGGGCGGCATCTATAACTTCGTCACCAAGCGGGGCGACTGCCGCGGCCACGACTCCAAGATCTCCTGGACCCAGGTGGAGACGGGCTCGGCCATCACCTGGAAGTACCCGAGTTGCATCCTGCGCGGCGACAACTCGCGCGGCGAGTTCTATTCGATTGCCGTCTCCAACGGCTACCAGCAGGTCGACAGCGGCACCAAGATGATCCACCTCGGCAAGAACTCCTCGAGCCGGATCATCTCCAAGGGCATCGCCGCCGGGCACTCGCAGAACACCTATAGAGGACTGGTCTCCGCGCACCGCAAGGCCACCAACGCGCGCAACTTCACCAACTGCGATTCTCTCCTGATTGGAGATAAGTGCGGCGCCCACACCGTGCCCTATATCGAGGCCAAGAACGCCTCGGCGCACTTCGAGCACGAGGCCACCACGTCGAAGATCTCCGACGACAAGCTGTTCTACTGCCAGCAGCGGGGCCTCAGCGAAGAGGAGGCGGTGGCGCTGATCGTCAACGGCTTCGTGCGCGACGTGCTGCAGCAGCTGCCGATGGAGTTCATGGCCGAGACGCAGAAGCTGATCGGCGTGTCGCTCGAGGGTTCGGTTGGATGACGCAATACTGGTTCAGGCCGCATACCTACGGCTACGGCGCCACTCCCAGCAACTGGAAGGGGTGGGCCGCGACAGCGGCGTTCGTGGTTCTCCTCGTCTCTCTGTCGCTTCTTCTTTTGCCATTGCAGCAAAACCCCGGAACTCAGCCTGCCAGCTGGCAGATTGCGGCCTGGGGCCTGATCGTTTTGGCGTTGACAGCCGGTTTTATTGGCTTGGCTAGAGCTAAGACCGATGGACAATGGGGCTGGCGCTGGGGAAAGTAGGGGAACGGTAAGGGACCGGGGTCAACCCGGCTCGAGAGGTGGCGGAGCGGATCCAAGGGAAGGTCAGACGGCGGCGGCCGGTTTGGCCTCGTGTTCAAGGGAGCGACTACATGCGTGATGCGGCAGAAATGATGGCGGCGGTGACGACGGCCAGGCTGAACAGGGAGATGGACGAGCGGGAGTGCAAACGGCGCAACGCCCTGTCGCAGACGAGCCCCGGTTTTGCGCTCAGCGCCGGCGATGTCGGCACTGTCGTCGAGACGTTCGGGCCGGGAGAGGCGTTCCTCGTCGAGTTCAGCAAGAACGGCAAGGCCGCCAAAGGCGAATGCGACTGGATGGGCGTTCTCTATCCAACCGAGATCGAGTTGGGCTCCGACCCCGGCAAGGGTTGAAGCCCGGGGCTGCCAGCGGCCCCGCGGAAACGGAGATGACGTGAGCGATGCTTGAAATCAGAGACCTGCGCGTCAAGCTCAGCGAGGAGGACAAGCCGATCCTCAATGGGGTCAGCCTGCAAATCCCGAAGGGGCAGGTGCACGCCATCATGGGGCCGAACGGCTCGGGCAAATCTACGCTCGCTTACGTGCTGGCCGGCCGCGAGGGCTATGAGGTCACCGGCGGAGAGGTCCTCTGGGACGGCGAGAACGTGCTCGAGATGGAGCCCGACGAGCGCGCCGCCAAAGGCATCTTCCTTGCCTTCCAATATCCGATGGAGATCCCGGGCGTCGCGACGCTGACGTTTCTGCGCACGGCGCTCAACGCGCTGCGCCGGAAGCGCGGACAGAAGGAACTGACCACCCCTGAGTTCCTGAAGGTCGTGCGCGAGAAGGCCGCGGGCTTAGGGATAGCCGATGACATCCTGAAGCGGCCGCTCAACGTCGGGTTCTCCGGCGGCGAGAAGAAGCGCATGGAAATCCTGCAGATGGCGGTGCTGGAGCCCACCTTGTGCGTGATGGACGAGACCGACTCCGGGCTCGACATCGACGCGGTTCGGGTCGTCTCGGCGGGCGTAAACAACTTGCGATCGAAACACCGGGCGATGCTCGTCATCACCCACTACCAGCGGCTGCTGAACTACATCGTGCCCGACAAGGTGCACGTGATGGCGGGCGGCAGGATCCAGAAGTCGGGCGGCAAGGAGCTTGCGCTCGAGCTGGAGAAGAGCGGCTACGCCGAGTTCAAGACCAAGGCCGCCTGAGAGAAACGCTCGAGGTCGACGCAAGAACCGGCGCTTTGGAGGCGCTTGATGACTGTGGCTGCAACGAGGACGAAGGCCGAGCAGGCGCTGTCCCAGAATTTCGAGGCGGTGGCGGCCAAGCTGCCGGGCGGCCGCGCCGTGGCGGAGGCGCGTAAGGCGGCGATCGGCGCGTTCGCGGCGCTCGGCCTGCCGCACCGGCGCATCGAGGCGTGGAAATACACCGACCTGCGCGGCGCGCTGAAGGAGGCGCTGCCCCCGGCCGCCGGCGAGGCGGGCAAAGTTGCGGCGCAAGATATCGATGCCGCTCTCGAAGAGCTGGCGGCGCTCGATGCCTACCGCGTCGTGTTCATCGATGGCGCGCACGATGCCGCCCTTTCCGCGGTCGCCGGGGCAAAGGGGCTGGAGGTGTCGTCGCTGGCGGCGGCCCTGACCAAGTCCGGCGATCGCGCCGGCGACGGGCTGATCCGCGAGAGCGCGCCCGGCCAGGAGGCGGTGATCGCGCTCAACACGGCGTTCATGACCGACGGTGCCATCGTGCGCATCGCCAAGGGCGCCCGGCTCGACAAGCCGCTCCTCCTCGTGTTCGTGCGCGCCGCCAAACTCGGGCGCCTCGTCACCACGCGCAATCTGATCCGGGTCGGCGCCTGCGCCCGCGCCACCGTCATCGAGGCGCATGTCGCCCTTGCGGACGCCGCGCCCGGCCAAGCCAATGCGCTGAGCGAGGTCGAGCTTGGCGACGGCGCGCACCTAACCCACCTCGCGTGCACGCTTGCCGGCGGTGCGGCGAGCCACCTCGCCACCTGGCTGGCGACGCTCGGGCAGGAGACGACCTACCGGGCCTTCCAGCTGACCGCCGGCACCGGGCTCGCGCGCAACTCCACCTTCGCCACCTTCAGGGGCGAGGGCGCCAAGCTCGATATCTCCGGTCTGTTCCTCGGCCGTGGGGGCGAGCACATCGACACGACGCTCGTGGTCGATCACGCCGTGCCGCGCTGCGAGAGCCGCGAGCTGTTCAAGGGCGTGCTCGCCGACAGAGCGCGCGGCGTGGTCCAGGGCAAGGTGATCGTGCGGCCCGATGCGCAGAAGAGCGACGGCAAGCAGATGGCGCAGGTGCTGATGCTGTCGGAGGACGCCGAGTTCGATTCCAAGCCCGAGCTCGAGATCCACGCCGACGACGTGATCTGCGGCCACGGCTCGACCGCGGCCGAGCTCGACCCCGACTTGCTGTTCTACATGCGTGCCCGCGGCATTCCCATCGAGGAGGCGCGCGCCCTGCTGATCGAGAGCTTCATCGGCGAGGCGATCGACAAGATCGAGGACGAGCGCCTGCGCGAGGCGCTGTTCGGCCTCGCCAGGCGCCGGCTGGCGCAGCTCGCGGGCGCGCGAGCCCAGGCCCCGCAAGCGCAGCGGAGACGCACATGACCGCGATGATCAAGGAGGGCGACATCGGGAGCGAGGGCGCTTACGACGTCGAGGCGATCCGCGCCAACTTCCCGATCCTTACCCGCGAGGTCTACGGCAAGCCGCTCGTCTATCTCGACAACGGCGCCTCGGCGCAGAAGCCGCGCGCGGTGCTGGATGCCATCGAGCGCGCCTACAAGTCGGAATACGCCAACGTCCACCGCGGGCTGCATTACCTCTCCAACCCCGCCACCCAGCGCTACGAGGACGCGCGCGAGACGGTGCGCCGCTTCCTCAATGCGCCAAGCGTGGAAGAGATCATCTTCACGCGCAACGCCACCGAGGGCATCAACCTCGTCGCCAGCTCCTATGGCGCCATCGCCATCGGCAAGGGCGACGAGATCGTGATCTCGGTGATGGAGCACCACTCCAACATCGTGCCCTGGCACTTCCA
>ORMF010322591.1_pt1 | contig 11725 bp, 11 predicted proteins | sample 1779871 | NCBI WGS metagenome assembly ORMF01 (sample SAMEA104232316, study PRJEB22302) | groundwater metagenome | biome: forest; feature: aquifer; material: groundwater | place: USA | collected 2011-08-07 | depth 5.4 m
AACGGACATTGGAATTATTCCTGAAAAAAACGGCGATCTTTCTCGCTGGGCAAAGCAAGGAGTTTTGCTTTTGAATGCCGTACTTACCGTCCGCGCATCCTCCCCCGCTTCACACCAAGGAAAAGGCTGGGAAGAATTTACCGATTCGGCAATCCGAGAGCTTTCGGAAAAGCGCAAGCATCTTGTATTTATTCTCTGGGGAAATTATGCCAAGAAAAAAGGCGCTTTCATCGATCGAAGTAAACATTTAGTAATCGAATCCGCCCACCCTTCACCATTTTCCGCCTACAATGGTTTTTTCGGCTCAAAACCTTTTAGCAAGGCAAATGAGTTTTTGAAAGAGAAGGGTATTGGGGAAATTGAGTGGAGATAAACACAATCCTTGCTTTGTAGAAAGTAGTTTTGCATAATCAAATAGATCAAGCGTATTTGATTAGATATGAAAATTTTTTTAAATCGTGAACAGCGAATTCAACTTTTCATGTCTTTGTTTCGTGGTCGCGAAGATGTTTTTGCGCGTAGGTGGGAAAAATGGGACAAGTCCATATCTGGATACGCGCCCGTGTACACGGATGAAAGAAAAGAAAAATACCAGTTGCTGAGCGCAGAATGGATAGAGAAACATTTGCTCGGTTCGAGCACTCTCGGCATCTACCCACTACTTCTAGATAATACTTGCAATTTTGTTGTTGCAGATTTCGATGGGGATGGATGGAAAAAATCAGTTCAAAACTTTGTAGAAGTATGCGATCAACATAATGTATCCACTAGTATTGAGCGGTCACGTTCAGGCAATGGCGCCCATGTATGGTGTTTTTTTACTGAAGCATACTCCGCACAAAAAGCTCGAAAAATATTTATTCATCTTTTGCGCACTGCAAAAGTTATTGGAGAATTTGATAGGGATGAAAGTTACGATCGTCTTTTTCCTAGTCAGGATTTTTTATCGGGCAAAGGATTTGGAAATCTTATCGCCCTGCCTCTACAGGGAATTCCGCGCAAAGAAGGTAATTCAATATTTATAGATCCGAAAAAAGAGTTTGTTGCGTTTGAAGATCAGTGGGAATTTTTATTATCTATTCGAAAGATGTCACCATCAGAACTGGATGTGATTTTTGCCAATACTTCAAATGTGGCGGTAAAACTGCCTCATGCTCACAAAAAAAGCAATAAAAAAAGTGGCGCCCTTTTACTTACCCTTCGAAACTCCATTGCTGTCCACAGAAGTACCTTGCCACCATCATTTGTTTCTTTTGTGCGTGAGCATCTAAACATTTTAAATATTGAACGGTTAGTAAAGGATAGAGCCGGTCTTCCCACTTTTGGGTTACCCAAATACATCAAAACTCTTACAGTCGAGGATGAATTTTTGCTGATACCGCGAGGATTTTTGAAAAATATAGAGGATTGGTTGCAAGAAAAAACGATACCTTTTGGAGTTATTGATGAAAGACCAAAGTTAGACCAAATAAAATTTTTACAGCGCATTATACTTCGCCCGTATCAACAAAGAGCAATCGATGCATTTTCAAACGTTGATTTAGGCGTACTTGTAGCACCAGCATCTTCAGGGAAAACTTTGATGGGCTTGGCTCTCATAGCGCAAAAAAGGCAATCGGCAATTATTCTTACACACAGACGGCAGATATTCGAACAATGGAGAGAACAAATCTCAAATAGTTTTGGAATACCAAAATCAAAAATCGGTCAAATTTCTTCGACTAAAAAACAAGCTTTGTTGCCCGTAACCGTGGCAATGGTGCAGACGCTTTGTCGGATGAAAGACTGGGGAAAAACCTCGGAAATGTTCGGTACCGTTATCGTCGATGAGTGTCATCACGTACCCGCTCGAATGTTTCGTGAAGTAGTCTCAAAATTTAATTGTAATTATTTGTTCGGTTTAACAGCGACTCCAGAAAGAAAATATAACGATGGTGCATTAATTTCAGTTTATCTTGGTCCGATTGTTCACAACGTGCAAAGAAATGAAGTGGAAAATGGTGACACGACAGAAAAAAGAGATAGTCCTCATATTAAACATGTCGTAAATATTAGACCCTCGAGTATGAAAGTTCCATTCGGTGAATCTTTGAAAAACTTTCCCTTGATTGCCAAATCAATTTCAAACGATACGACTAGAAATGCTTTGATCGCAGAAGACGTGGCTTCTACGGCGCGTGAAGGAAAAAAATGTCTCGTATTGTCTGAAAGAAAAGAACACCTAGAAATGTTGTACGCATATTTACGAAAAGAATTTGAAATCACTATATTTTCGGGAGATTTGTCTGCACGTGCTCGTCAGTTTGCTCTCCAAAAAATTAAAAGTGGAAGATTTCAAATACTTATTGCCACGGGACAAATTCTTGGTGAAGGTGTTAATATTGAAGGACTCGATGTGCTTTTTCTTGCATTTCCGCTGTCTTTTCATGGAAAACTCGCTCAATACGTGGGGAGAATTAAAAGGGAAGGTGGAGCAAAAATAATTTTCGATTACCGTGACCAGCACATAACACTTCTTGAAAAAATGTATAAGAAACGCTTATCTTTTTATAAAAAAGAAGATTTTGAAATCAAGGGATAAAAAGGGGATAACCATTTTGGACTTTCTAGTTTTGTTCTAGTATACTGTAAGTATATAAATTAAAAAAATAAATCGCCAATTTATTTTATGCTTACAAAGAAACAAAAAAAGGTTTTAGACTACATTGAAGAATACACCCAAAAGAAAGGGTTTAGTCCGTCTCATGATGAGGTAAGGAAACACCTGAAACTCTCTTCTGTTTCCACAGTCAATCATTATATGAAAATCCTACAAGAAAAGGGCTATATTAAGCGTGAGAAAAATGTCGCCCGATCTGCTGAAGTTGAAAAAAAAGAAAGTTTGATGAGCATTCCATTCAAAGGATACATTGCGGCAGGACAGCCAATCGAAGCCGTCGAGGAATACGGGACAATTACTGTTCCAAGCAATTTAGTATCCTCTGGAGAACATTTTGCTCTTGGTGTTAAAGGGGACAGTATGATTGATGAGGGTATTTTTGACGGAGATACTATTGTAATTAGAAAACAAAATACGGTAGAAGATGGAGAAACAGCCGTTGCTTTGATAAACGGCAATGAAGTTACTCTTAAAAAGATTTATAAAGAAAAAAATAGAATTAGACTACAGCCAGCAAACCCCAAACTAAAACATTTTTTTGTTAAGAGCGTCGTAATTCAAGGTAAGGTTATTAGCACCTTTAGAAATCTCGAAGAACAAGCGAAAAAAGAGGAAAATACTATCACTGTGTCATTAAATAAAATTAAAATTGACCAATCGTGGGCTTTTTCAGATAAAACAAGGAAAGATACTGCTTATATTACTCATGGTTATCATCGTTATCCAGCAAAGTTCATTCCACAAATAGTTTCCCGCCTTGCTGAAAAATATACTATGGTTAGTGATTTAATTGTAGATCCTTTTGGTGGGTGTGGTACAACACTAGTCGAATCAAAAGTAATGGGACGAACATCAATAGGTGTTGATATTAATCCTGTTGCTGTTCTAATTACAAAAGCAAAAATTACTCCACTTGATCCTGTTGAAATTGAAAAAGAATTTTCTTTCCTTAGAAAAAATTTAGAAACTTATAATAATATTACAAAAATAAAAACCCCTCAGCATGAACGGATTGATTACTGGTTTAAACCTAATGAAAAAAGAAAACTCGCTTTTATATTTATTGAAATATCAAAAATAAAAGATAAAGATATCAGAGACTTTTTCTTTTGTGGTTTTTCAAATATTCTTAAAAATTGCTCAATTTGGCTACAAAAAAGTAATAAGCCAACACGAGACTTAATGAAAGTACCTTCTGACCCCATAAATACTTTTTTGAAACAAGTAAAAAAAATGTTAAGAGGCAATACCCAATTTTATGAATTATTGAAAAAAAATAAAAACTTAAACGTAAAAAGCAAAGTATTTTGTGCAGATGCAAGAAAAATTCCCACAAAAGACAATACTGTTAATTTGATAGTTACATCACCACCTTATGTTACTTCATATGAATATGCTGACTTGCACCAACTCACTGCATTATGGTTAGAGTATACAAAAGATTTAAGTGATTTCAGAAAAAGATTTATAGGTACATCATATCATAATAAAAAAGATCTAGTTCTCAATAGCTTAATTGCAGAGAATATAAGAAGTAAACTATTAAAAATTGACAAAAAAACTGCCGAGGAAGTATCTACTTATTTCAGTGAAATGAATCAAGTTTTTGTCGAAATGAAAAGAATCCTTAAAAAAGGGGGCAAAACCTGTATTGTTGTTGGGAACACCAGTTTGAAAGGCGTTGAAATTCTTAATGCAGAAGTATTTGTTGAACAATTACAAAATCTTGGATTTAAAATGGTTGATATTATTAAAAGAGAAATACCGTCAAAAAATTTACCTTCGGTTAGAGATGAAAAAACTGGGAAATTTGCTAGAATAACTAGCAAGAATAAGGTCCTTGCTTATCCGACAGAATATATATTAATAATGGAAAAATAAAAATATGACAATAAAAGACCTTATTAAAATTTACGAGACAAAAAAGAAGAAGTACGGTATAGAAGCGTACAGACACATTTCGAATGTGTTAAGAGAAGCAAAAGAACAACACAAGAAAGATTTTAATGGCGATGACCACGAACAATCATGGCGAGCTTTCAAGGGTAAAAATTTGGAAAAACTTATTGAATATATCATTACTGATGAAGTGAAAGCGTTGGGTTTAGAAGTCGTTAATGGAAATAGTCTCGAACGGACCAATGGAGCGAATCTACCAAAAGAATTGAGCTTGGTAAAAAGAAACTTGATTGTTGACTACGGTGAGTTTGGTTCGCATTTGCCAGATATTGATTTGATTATTTACGATTCAAAAACAAGTAAGGTGATCGCTGTTTTATCAAGCAAAGTTACCTTGCGAGAGAGAATCGCCCAAACGGGTTATTGGAAAATAAAACTTGCTTCCGACGAGGCAACAAAACACATTAAAGTTTATTTCGTAACGCCAGATGAAGACGGAACACTAACAGTCAAAAAACCCACAAAGAAAGGTAGGGCGATTGTTGAGGTTGATACAGATGGCAGTTATGTTTTAAGCGAAACAAACATTGAAGAAAGCAACAAAGTAAAAATGTTTGATAAATTTATTGACGATTTAAAAAAATTATTAAAACAAATATGACAAAATCACAAATCCGATTAGCATGGAGAAAGGTTATTAGAGAAACTCATAAAATCCCTGACTGGGATTCACTCAAAAGAAACTCAAAACAATACCGAAAGGTTGTTATTCTTCGCGAGCTTATTCTTTATTGCCAAGTGCTTTTAGGAAACATGGAGACAGGAGAAAATGTTGCGTTTAACACTGTAATTTTTAAGAAAACTTTCGATTTTTATTGTTCTCAAATCAGAAAATATGTCTGATTTAATCATTGAATCGACAACACTTTGGGATTTTCCAAGGCAAAATTACGGCGACAAACCCCATGGAAACAATAAATATAATGGCGTTACGCCTGCTTTTGTTCTTTGGAATTTGTTACAAAGATATACAAAAGAAGGTGATTTAGTCGTTGACCCTATGTGCGGAAGTGGAACAACGATCGATGTAGCCAAAGAACTGAAACGCGAAGTTATTGGCTATGATCTTAATGTTACAAGACCAGAAATAATCAAAAATGATTCTCGTAAAATTCCACTCGCAGATAATTCTGTTGATTTTGTTTTCATTGATTCGCCATACTCTGACAATATTAATTATTCTGATAACAAAGAGTGTATTGGAAAAATTTCATGTGAAAAGACAGAGTTTTATGATGAATTAGAAAAGGTAGCGAGTGAAATGGCAAGAATTTTGAAACCCGATAAAGCAATGGGTTGGGTCATTGCTGATCAGTGGATAAAAAAGAAATTCACGCCCGCTGGTTTTCTAATGTGGCAGAGATTAGAAAAGTATTTTGAAACAGTCGATATCATTTGCCTTACTCGCCACAACCAGACATCAAATACTGGAGTTTGGCACGATAGAGCCAGGCAGTATAATTTTTATCTTAGAGGGTTTAAGTATCTATTCATAATGAAAAAATCTAAGAAGCTCGACTTATGACTGTAGGATGCAGGATGTCTCTGTTGGGATTCTTTGTATAGAATTCGATTAGCAAATCTTTTTGGGGATAGTTGTTTCTTTTTTCGTACTTTGGCGAAAGAATTTGCTCTATCTAAAGAATTCACTGCGGAGAGGGCGGGATTCGAACCCGCGAGGGGTTTTAAAGCCCCTACCTCGTTAGCAGTGAGGCGCTTTCGTCCGCTCACCCACCTCTCCGCACTGAATTCTTTATTTAATTGTGGGATTCGGTCACAGATAATTTCCTCGTCGCCACTCAGAAATTTCCGTAACCACGGCTCGTCTGTTTTTTCTACTGAAAAACATGACTCCGTCTCTTGGGTTTGAGAATGACGCAAAGCAGTTTGCATCATTCCTAAACCCAAGCCCGCGAGGGGTTTTAAAGCCCCTACCCCGCTCACAGTGAGGCGCTTTCGGCCACTCAGCCACCTCTCCGCGATGAATTCTTTGTTATTTGAATAAATATAGTTTAATTTTTGACTTGTTACAAGGGTTTAACTAAAATCACAATTCAAATCCGAAGCACGAAATCCGAAACAATATCTAAATGGGCTCAAATATCTAAATTCAAAAAACTCAAAACAGGTTCATTTTTTTGTTCTAGTTTTCTTTATTTTTGTGCTTATGATTTGTTTCGAATTTCGGATTTGGTGCTTCGGATTTTCTCGCCCACTTCTAGTGGGCGAGAGTATATGCAATCACTTTCTTTGCACCGGCGGAGAGAAGAGTCTTGCGGATTTCGCGGAGTGTGGCGCCCGTGGTGGTTACGTCGTCGAAAATTATGATGTTGCGACCGAGGATAGCAGGCGCGTTCGCTTCGAACGCGCCTCGAAGATTTTCGAGTCTCTCCGATTTTTTGGAAAAAGAAGTTTGCGGTTCGGTATGGCGAATCTTTTTAATCGCGGAATATGAAATCTCCAAGTCCATTTTCATTTTTTTAAATTCATCGAGAATCAGTTTTGCTTGGTTGAAACCCCTTACCGCTTCGCGTTTTCTTGAAAGCGGGGCAGGAATTAGAAGTGGTTTTGTAAAATTTTGAAGAACACCATCTTCACTTAAATCTTCGAGCATCGAATCTTTTAACAAGCTCGCAAATATTTTTGCAATTTCGACATTTCCCCGATATTTCAATTCCCAAATCGCTTTTGCCACATACGGATCGCGATAGTTAAATAACGGCCTTATCCAAGCCTCTTCCGCCAAACCCGCTTTTTCAAAAACCTCAGAACCTGATGAGGCTCTCTTCCCGATTTCTTTAATCATCGGATCTTCTGGCAAAAGAATTTCTAGCAAGAAATCTTTAATTGTTTTAAGTGAATTTGCGAACATGTTAATTTGCGTTCAAAATGATATACTATAAAATCACTAAATATCTACAAAATGGCCAATCCCTTTGAATCTATCACAAATATGTTCTCGCGAAAAAGCCCGAGCGTAATAGGTATAGATATTGGCAGTTCGTCAATAAAGGTAGTTCAACTTGCGCGAAAGAAAAATCGAGCGGTACTTGAAACGTACGGAGAGCTCGCTCTTGGGCCTTCTGCCGGGCTTGAAATCGGGCGAGCGACAAACTTGCCAAGTCAAAAAATTGCCGAAGCTTTGATCGATCTTTTGCGTGAGTCTTCAGTCGGCTCAAAATCTTGTGGTATGGCTATTCCGATTGCCTCAAGTCTCATATCTCTTATGGAGATGCCAGCACTCGATGAAAAACAACTAGCACAAATGATTCCAATAGAAGCAAGAAAGTATATTCCTGTTTCAGTTCAGGAGGTTACACTTGATTGGTGGGTCATTCCAAGAGAGGGCGAGCGATCTTGGACAATGGAAAGCGAAAAAAATGAAAACATTCAGCGAGGCAGAATGGTAGACGTTTTACTTGTCGCGATTCTCAATTCTGCGCTTGAAAAATATCAAACAATTGTTAAGACCAGTTCACTCGAGTGCAGTTTTTTTGAAATAGAAGTTTTCAGTACGATTAGAGCAGTGCTTGACCGTGATATTGTGCCCGTGATGATTGTGGATATCGGCGCGGCGACGACAAAACTAACAATTGTTGAGCGTGGTATTGTAAAAAATTCTCACATTATCAATCGCGGTTCGCAAGACATAACACTTTCCATTTCTCGTTCATTAAGTATTTCGGTAGCAGAAGCTGAAAATCGAAAAAGAGAATTTGGTTTGTTGAATATGACAGATGAAGGTAAACAGATTAGCGAAATTTCACTGTCTGTCATTCAGTTTATTTTCTCGGAGGCCAGCCGAACACTTCTGGGGTATCAAAAAAAATATAACAAAAATGTAGGTAAGGCTGTCCTTACAGGCGGAGGCTCTGTTTTGAAGGGACTTTTTGATGTAGCCAAAAAAAGTATAGAGACCGACGTCGTGCGTGCCGACCCGTTTTCAAAAGTGGAGGCGCCGGCATTTCTCGAGCCGGTTCTCAAAAATGCGGGACCTGAATTTGCGGTTGCTCTTGGGATAGCATTACGCAGACTCGGAGAAGTTGAATAGAGGGGATAACCAACGGGAAAATTTTGATGATAGCGGGTATAATAAAGGTCGTGATACGCCTAAACCTTTTATTGGTTTTTGCTTGTAATTTTCACTATCGTGGATCCTAAATTTCAAACATCATTTATTCCTAAACAGCCGGTTAGCGCCGGTGAAACTTATCGCACGACCGGCGGTGTCAATCTTGTTGTGTTACTTTCTTTTATAGTTCTAATAGTAGCCGGCGTAACTGCAATCGGTTTATCTTTTTATCAAAAATCTTTGGTTGCAAGTATTGATTCCATAAACATTAAACTTGCCAAAATTCGAGAAGATCTTGAACCTTCGCTCATCGCTAAAATAAAAAGAATGGACACACGAATTGAATCTGCCAAGTCAATATTAAATCGTCATAGAGCAACGTCAGTTTTTTTCTCATTACTCGAGAATTCCACGCTAAAGAACGTTTCATTTCAAAGCTTTGATTATAAAGAGGCTGACGAGGAAAAGATTGCTGTAACCATGAAAGGAGAAGCCACAAGTTATGGTGCTGTCGCGATTCAGGCCGACGAGCTTCTGAAGGGAAAAGGTGTCATTGACCCTATTTTTTCAGATTTTAGTTTAAACCAATTTGGCCGAGTTCTTTTTAGTGTCAGATTTAATATTGATCCAGTATCTTTCTTATATAATTCCGCTTTTTCACAAAAGGCGGTTTCCACTGGCGAAACTAACCAAATTCAAGATTCACAAATGATACAATAAAATTATGAATTTTATTATTCCTATAATTAGCATAGTGGCAACAGTTTGGATTTTTTTTGGTTATATAGATCCAAATTATTCGTCTATGAAATTGAAAAATGCCGAAAAAATATCTTATGAACAAGCCCTAGCATCGGCAAACGAGTCCCAAAATGTAAAAAATGAGAAAGTTCAAATTTTTAATAATTTGGATCCTAAGGATTTAGACAAGCTTAATATAATGTTGCCTGACTCTATAGATTCTGTGAGGCTAATTATTGAAATTGATAATCTGGCCAAACTTGAAAATATCGTTGTCAAAGATATCAAGGCCGAGGCTATTGAAACAAAAAATCCTTCTCAAAATCAAGGTAATGCAAATACCGTTTCACCTGACGTAGTGTTTGGAAAACTTAAATTGCAATTTTCGCTTGTGGGAACATATCCTCATTTTCGATCGTTTTTGGCGAGCTTGGAGAAAGATCTACGTGTCATCGATATATCGAGTGCAAGTGTGAAGCAGGTTAAAGACAATGTTTATCAATTTGATTTAGGAGTGAAAACATACTGGCTTAAATAATATGTCTAAAACGAAATTAATTATTTTTATATCAGTTGCCATTGCCATTTTGTTTATGGCGTATTCATATTTAACTGGGGGCAACAAGAAGGAAACACTTCTGTCAGAAGAGGACGTTAACCTTAATCCTGTCGGTCGGGAATTTATTTTACTCTTAGATAAGCTTAATTCAATTAAACTTGACCAAAGTCTTTTTGCGAATCCGGCGTTTCAGAGCTTGAAAGATTCAAGTGTAAGTATTCCAAGCGAAGCTGTAGGAAGAGGTAATCCATTTGCTCCTATTGGTGCTCCTGATAATTATTAAAAGATATGGGAATTCTTGAAACATTAGTTGATAAAAAAATAATAGAGCAGAGTGATATTTCTTCTATTAAGCGAGAGGTAAAAATCGCGGGCGGTGACCTTGAGGCAGTACTCCTCAAACGTGGAATTGGTGCCGAAGACATTTTAACAGCCAAAGGAGATTCTTTAGGAGTTCCCACAAGAAGACTTGATAATCAAGATGTCCCTTTTGATATTCTAAAATATATTCCTGAAGAATCAGCCCTTCACTATCGTTTTGTGCCAATAGGTTTAGCTGACGGTATTCTTGAGGTTGGACTTGTTGATCCAGATAATATCGAAGCGCGTGATGCATTGAATTTTATTTCGTCAAAAATTGGTCTACCTTTTAAAATATTTTTAATTAGCGAAGACGATTTTGAAAAAATTCAAGGAACATACAAAGGTCTTTCTGGAGAGGTAACCAAAGCTCTTACAGAACTTGAGACGGAGCTTAAAATTGATGACACTGATGTTGAAATGGGTGAGCCTGATGTGGCTTCACAAATTGGAACTAAAATAATCGAAGACGCGCCGGTAACAAAAATTGTCGCGACAATTTTACACTATGCATCTGAAGGAAACGCTTCAGATATTCACATAGAACACATGGGAGACAAGATTCGGGTTCGTTTTCGAGTTGACGGTGTCCTCAATACCAGTTTAATTTTGCCAATAAATGTCCACCCGGCTGTCGTTGCCAGAATTAAAATTCTTTCAAATATGCGTCTTGATGAAAAGCGAAAACCGCAAGATGGCAGATTTAGCGCACGTATCGAAGGCAGGAAAGTTGATTTTCGTGTTTCTACTTTTCCAGCATACTATGGCGAAAAAATCGTGATGAGAATTTTGGATTCAGAAAAGGGTGTTAAAAGTCTGGATCTTATGGGCTTAAATGAGAGAAATTTAAAACTTATACGTGAAGCCATCAATCGTCCATACGGAATGATTCTGATTTCTGGTCCGACGGGTTCAGGAAAAACTAGTACATTATATTCAATGCTCTCTGAAATTGACCGTGAAAAGTGGAATGTGCTTTCCCTTGAAGATCCTGTCGAATATAATGTCCCAGGAATGAGTCAGTCTCAAGTTAGACCAGAGATTGGATATACTTTCGCAAATGGTTTGCGTTCTACTTTACGCCAAGACCCTGATATAATAATGGTCGGCGAAATTAGAGACAAAGAAACAGCTCAACTTGCTGTGCAGGCCGCGCTTACAGGTCACTTAGTTTTGTCCACTATTCACACCAATAATGCCGTTGGTGTGATTCCGCGTTTAATAGATATGGGAATAGACCCGTATTTGATTGCTCCCACACTCATTTTGGCAATGGCACAAAGACTTGTTAAGACACTTTGTCCTGGCGCGGGAAAACCTATTCCAGTTGAGGGAAGTATCAAGATAATGATTGATAAACAATTTAATGATTTGC
>ORMF010883662.1_pt1 | contig 11721 bp, 7 predicted proteins | sample 1779871 | NCBI WGS metagenome assembly ORMF01 (sample SAMEA104232316, study PRJEB22302) | groundwater metagenome | biome: forest; feature: aquifer; material: groundwater | place: USA | collected 2011-08-07 | depth 5.4 m
CGCATGGTGAGCTCGATCGAATCGGCGATCACCTCGCGCGAGACCAGCGACGACTTCATGCCCTGGTGGCCCATGGCGATGCCGTCGGTGACGGTGATGGTGCAGAACTCGCGCGGCGTGCCGCCGGCCTCGTCGACGCCCTTCTTGGCGGACTGCGCCTGGCGCATCAGCGCGATGTTGCAAGGGGCGGCCTCGTTCCAGCAGGAGACGACGCCGACGAACGGACGATGGATCTGCTCCTCGGTCAGACCCATGGCGTAATAGTAAGAGCGATGCGGGGCGCGCGAGGGGCCTTCCGTGACGTGGCGGCTGGGAAGCTTGGACTTGTCGAACGCCCTCGCGTCCATGTGTCATGCTCCGAATTCTGCCAACCGCGGCCTGCCAAAAAAACCGAGCCGCCAGCGGGGCTTGGGGCCCTCGCCGTCCGAGCGGACCAAATCTGCGGGGGATCGCGCGTGCCGCGCAAGCGCGCACGCTAACCCCGGTGAATTGCGATCCGCGCGCACTGTGTCGAGGCTTTGTGGCCCAACGGTGGCACAGCCGGGCGATTTCGTTGCGGCACGGCCACAGTCGAAGGAGGACGTGGGCGGGGGCCAAAGTTGTGAGTTCAAAAAATCTGTTCCGCAGGTAACAGCCAATCCATTGAGCGGCGCTAAATTCTCTACCGCCAACCGTCGAAGCCAGGCTCTCCATGTTTCTGGCCGCATTCGCCGGCATGCTAATTTGTCGCGCCTTGCGCCGTCGCCGTCTCGAGGCCAGCCATGACCGTCGCCGACTCGCCTGCTTCGCCGATGCCGCCTGCCTCCGTCCCCCGCATCAGCTGGGTGCACCCGCCGGGCGGGTTCCTGGGCCTGAGCCTGCTGAACGGGCTGCTGCGCATCCTCACGCTCGGCGTCTATCACTTCTGGGGCAAGACCGAGGTGCGTCAGCGCATCTGGTCGGCGGTGCGCATCGACGGCGAGCCGCTAGAATATCGCGGCACCGGCGGCGAACTGTTGCGCGGCTTTCTCATCGTCTTCCTGCTGATCCTGCTGCCGATGGGTGTTGCCAGCTTCGCCGCGTCGCTGTTCCTGGCTGCCAACAGCCCTTGGCGCGGGCTCTACCAGTTCGCCTTCTGGGGAGCGCTGCTGCTGCTGTCCGGGTTCGGCATCCACCGCGCGCGGCGCTACCGGCTGTCGCGCACGCGCTGGCGCGGCATCCGCGGGGGCCTCTCCGGGCGCTCGGCGCCCTTCGCCTGGACCTATCTGTGGACGCTGCTGCTGGTGCCGCTCACGCTCGGCTGGATCCTGCCTTGGCGCACCGTGCGGCTGCAGCGGGCGCTGTTCGACGACACGCGCTTCGGCGACAAGGCATTCACCTTCAGCGGCCGCGCCGGCCCGCTCTACAAGCGCTATTGGGTGGTCTGGCTCAGCGCCATCGTCCTGACGACCGTCGTGCTGGGGGTGATCGGCGCGATCGTGGGCCTCGAAGTGGCGCGCGCGGGAAGTGGCGGCGTGCCCGACTTGCGTGGCTTGTCGGGCGCCAAGGGCGCCGCCATCGCCGGCCTGCTGTTCGCAGCCCTTCTCGTGTTCGTCATGATCCGCGCCTGGTACACGACCCGGGTGCTCAACTATCTCGCCTCCGAGACCAGATTTCAGGGGGCCGCGTTCGGACTTACGGCAAGCGTCGGCAGCTTCGTGTGGCTGACGGCCAGCAACTACTTCATCCGGGTGCTGTCGCTGGGGTTCCTGTCGCCGATCGCGGAGGCGCGCTCGACGCGCTACATCGTCGACCGGCTGTCGCTCTCGAGCGCGATCGCCTGGCCCCAGATCGGACAGAACCCCGACGTGCTCCTGAAGAGCGGCGAGGGACTTGCGGAGGCTTTCAATGTCGACGCGTTCTGACGGCACGAGCTTCGAAGGCGCGCTCAGCGACGGCCGCTCCGCCACCGCGACCCGCTGCGAGGTGAGTCTCGCCGCCACCGGCCTCGAGGTGCATGCGGCCGGAGAGGCGCGGGCACGGTTTTGGCCCTACCATGATCTGCGCAGCAGCGTGCCGTTGCGCGGCGGTGCCGCCGACGTGCTGCTGAGCCTCGAGCCCGACGGCGCCGAGACGCTGTTCGTGCCCGATCCGTTCTTTCCTCGCATGCTGCTGGCGCGCGCGCCTGGCCTCTCCGCCGCGCGCCAGCGCTGGCACGGCCTCAGACCGGGCCTGGCCGTGGTCGCCGCGGTGGCGACCATTGCGCTCGGCATGTGGGCGCTCGAGCTGCATCCGGCCCAGGCGGTGGCGCGGGTGATGCCGCAGCACGCCCGCGAGGCGCTCGGGCGCAATTTCATCACGGCCGTCACCAACGAGCACAAAGCCTGCGAGACGCCGGCCGGCCGGGCCGCGCTCGACCGTCTCACCCAGCGCCTCGCCACGGCCGCAGCGACCAGCCCCATGCACGTGCGGGTGCTGCTGCTCGACTGGAACCTGGTCAATGCCTTTGCGGCACCCGGCGGGCAGATCATCCTGACGCGCGGCCTGGTGCGGCAGGCGGGCTCCCCCGACGAGGTGGCCGGCGTGCTGGCGCACGAGATGGGCCACGTGCTGGAGCTGCACCCCGAGGCCGGCATCGTCAGGGCGCTGGGGCTCACCGCCGCCACTCAGCTCATGTTCGCGGGCTCGGCAGGGACCATCAGCGATATCGGCGTGGTGCTCGCGCATCTGCGCTATACGCGCATCGCCGAGCGCGAGGCCGACGCGCACGCCTTGCGCATCCTCAAAGGCGCCGGCATCTCGCACAAGGGCCTGGGCGATTTCTTCACGCGCATCGATGGCAAAGGGCCGGCCGCGCAGGCGGGCAAGAGGACCACGGCCTTCGACGTGATCCGCACCCATCCGCTCACCGCCGAGCGCATCGCAATGGTGCGCGCCCAGCCGGCCTATCCGGCGACGCCCGCGCTCTCCATGGACGACTGGAAGGCCCTGCGCGACGCCTGCGGCGTGGCGCCAGCTCCGACGCCAACGCCGGCGTCGCCTCCACCGTCGCAGCCCGACACGGCCCAAGCCGACCGCGACATCGCCGAGGCGACCAAGACGCTCGAGGCCAACGCCGGCGACGTGGCGGCGCTGCAGCGGCGCGCCCGCGCCTATGGCAGGAAGCGCCAGCACGAGCTGGCACTCGCCGACTACACCAAGGCCGTTGGGCTGAAGCCGGACGATGCGGCGCTGCACGCCGGCCGCGGCTTCGCGCACCAGATGTTGCGCCGCTACGATGAGGCGCTCGCCGACTACGACGCGGCGTTGCGCCTCGTCCCCAACCACGCCGGCGCCCGCAACGGCCGCGGCAACTCCAACCGCGCCCTGAAGCGCTACGAGGCGGCACTCGGCGACTTCGACGAGCTGGTCAGGCTGCACCCGAAGTTTGTCGCCGCCTACTACAACCGCGCGCTGGTCAATCTCGACCTGAAGCGGCCCGACGACGCCATGCGCGACTTCACCGCGGCAATTGCCGCCGACAAGGACTACGCCGGCGCCTATACCCAGCGCGGGCTCATCCACGAGAAGGCGGGCGCGCGCGACCCCGCGATCGCCGACTTCCGTGCCGCACTCGCCGCCCCCGCCAAGTACGAGAGCGGGCCATGGGCCCACAGCACCGCCCGCGAGCGGCTGAAGGCGCTGGGCGTGGAGGCGCCGTAACGGCGCGAGCCGGTGGCTGCCCTTGTTCTGTCATTCCGCGGGTGCGGCGCGTCGCCTGGCATCTCACCAACTCCCGTTCATCCCCCCTTCAGCCCGCCCGTGACATAGCCCCCCCCGGCACCACAGGGGCGCTACAATGCTCAGCTACGACCTAAGCCCCATGCCCACTCCAGGCTCGAGCCGGCAACGATAACCCCATGACAGTTCAGCACTTCCGGGCCCCGGACCCGCCGGGCTTCAAGCTCGACCCCCGGGTGGTGGCGGCCTTCGGCCGGTTCGCCGGCGGCTTCTGGCAGGGGGCGACGCGCTGGCGCGCCTGGGCGCTGACGCTCGGGCTCGCCGCCTGCCTGATCCTCTCCACCGCCGCCACCGTGGCGCTGAACCAATGGAACCGCTGGTTCTTCGACAGCCTCGAGGTGCGCGATGTCGAGGCGCTTACCCAGGCCGTGCTGGTGTTCGGGCTGATCATCGCCGCCATGGCGGCAGTCGGCGTCGGCATCGTGCTCACGCGCGAGACGCTGCAGGTCGACTGGCGTGCCTGGATCGTCAAGCTCCTGGTCGACCGATGGCTGTCGCGCCAGCGCTTCTATCACCTCAACGTCACCGGCAAGGAGCCGCCCAACCCGGAATATCGCATCTCCGACGACACCCGCTGGGCCACCGAGCCGCTGGTCGACCTCGGTATCGGCCTGCTGCTGGCCGTGGTGGGCGCGGCGGCCTTCATCTCCATCCTGTGGAGCGTCGGCGGCTCCTACACGCTAAATCTGGGCTCCGCCGGCACCTTCACCATCCCCGCCTACATGGTGATCCTGGCGCTCGCCTACGGGTTCATCGCCTCGGGGCTGATGCTGTGGGTGGGCGCGCCGCTCGTGGGCTACGTCGGCCGCAAGAACGAGGCGGAGGGCTACTTCCGCTTCGGCATGATGCGCATCCGCGACAACGCCGAGAGCGTCGCCCTGATGAACGGCGCCCGCTACGAGCAGGCGGTGCTGGGGCGCTTCTACGGGACGGTGGTGGCGCGCTGGATGGCGATCGTGTGGCAGCACGGGCATCTGACCTGGATCACCAACGCCTCCGGGCCGATGATCCCGATCATCCCGTTGCTGTTCGCCGCGCCCAAGTACATCTCCGGCGAGCTCTCGCTCGGCCAGGTGACGCAGCTGGCCGCCGCCTTCGTGCAGGTGCAGATCGCCATCTCCTGGGTGGTCGACAACTACAACCGGGTGGCCGAGTGGTACGCGTCTGCGCGCCGGGTGATGGACATCGTCGATGCCTGCGACGCCATCGACCGGCAGATCGACGGCATCAAGCCGGCACCCACGCGGCCGCCCGCCGCGCACGGGGCCGCCGTGCGCCTTGCCGATTTCGAGATCGCCGACGGCAGCGGCCGGCCGCTGCTTTCGGGCGCCGACCTCTCCGCCGCGGCCGGCGAGGCGGTGCACGTGCACGGCGACTCCAGCACCGGCAAGTCGCCGCTGGTGCGCGTGCTGGCGGGCCTGTGGCCGGCCGCGCGCGGCAGCCTCGCGCTGCCCGACGCCTCTGAGGTGATGATCACCCCGCAGAAGAGCTACCTGCCGCTCGACAGCCTCAAGGGCGCCCTGCTCTACCCCAATCCGTCGCTGCAGGTGTCCGACGAGACGCTGATAGCCGCGCTCGACAAGGTCGGCCTCGAGGCGCTCGGCTCCCGGCTCGACGAGGTGGCGCGCTGGGACCAGGTGCTGTCCAACGGCGAGCGCCAGCGCCTCGCCATCGCCCGCCTGCTCATCCACCGGCCGCCGGTGGTGATCCTCGACGATGCGCTGTCCGCGCTCGAGGAATCCGCGCAAGGCGCCGTGCTGACCTGCCTGCGAGCCGAGCTCGCCGACGCCACCATCATCAGCCTCGGCCAGCGCCCGGCTCCCCCCGGCGTGCACGATCGGCAGATGAGGCTGGAGCGGCGCGCCGACAGCGCCGCGCTGCTGCCGGTCGTCGCGCCGGCGCTGGCCAATGCGAAATGACAAAGGAGGAGGGCTCGCGCAAGCCCGCCGTGCCATGACCAAGCTCAACTACTGGAACGAGACCTGGAGCCTCGATGCGGCGCAGTGCCCCTGCGATTTGCACTTTGTCGAGTACCTGGAGGAGAAGGGCGCCAAGGACGCGGCCATCTTCCACTTCGGTACCGGCAATCACCACATCGTCGGCCTGAGGCTCGCCGAGAACGGGTGCAACTGCGCCGTGCTCGGCATCACGGCCTCGCCGCAGGAATACGACGACTACGTCGACCTGCTGATCAGGAACCCGCGGCTCGGCCACACCTACAAGGCCTACTTCGGCGACATCTACCAGCTGGACAGCCGGCTGCTGCCGCAGTTCGACTACGTCAGCCTGTTCCACGTCGGCGAGTTCCGCACGCCCGAGAACGACGCCTACGGCGCGCTCACCGACCTGGAGATGACGTTGATGCTGGCCGACAAGATGAAGCCGGGCGGCGAGATTCTGTTCTATGCGGGCTCGTTCGCCTACGACAAAGCCGAGGCCGTGGGCAAGGAGCTCGTCGAGCTGCGCTCCTTCGAGCCCGCCGGTGAGTACAAGAGCCTGCGGATTTTCAGGAAGCGCGTGCGCTGAGACGGCGATGTCGACCTTCACCGACTATCGCCGCGCCCTGGGGCTGCTCGCCGTCGAGCGCGGCCTCACCGTCTGGGTGGCCGCCTCCGGAGCGGCGGTCGCCGTGGTGCAACTGGCCGAGCCGATCTTGTTCGGCCGCGTGGTCGATGCGCTCTCGCGCGGTCAGGAGGCCTTCCCCATCATCGCGGTCTGGGCGGCGCTCGGGCTGTTCGGCATCGTGGCGAGCGTCATCGTCGCCGTCGTCGCCGACCGGCTCGCGCACCGGCGGCGCCTCGTGGCGCTGGGCGAGGCCTTCGAGCGCGCCATCATCCTGCCCATCAGCTATCACGCCGAGAAGGGCTCCGGCGCCGTCGTGCGCACCATCCTGGCCGGCACCGACGCGCTGTTCTGGAATTGGCTGTCGTTCCTGCGCGAGCAGCTGACCGCCGCCGTCGGCATCGCCGTGCTGGTGCCGACCGCCATCGCCATGAACAAGACCATGGCGGCGATCCTGGCTGCGCTCGCCGCACTTTACCTGGTCTTGAACATCCTCATCGTGCGCAAGACCAGCGACGACCAGGCAGCCATCGAGCGATACCACAACAACGTCTACGGCCGAGTCGGCGACGTGCTCGGCAACGTCACGGTAGTGCAGAGCTATGCGCGCATCGCCGCCGAGATGCAGGCCATGCGCTCGATCATGAACGAGCTGCTGGCGGCGCAATACCCGGTGCTGACGTGGTGGGGGCTGCTCACGGTGCTGACGCGCGCCGCCGCCACCATCACCATGGTCGCCATCTTCGCCGTGGGCGCGGTGCTGGCCCAGCGCGGCGAGATCACGGTGGGCGAGATCGTGGCCTTCGTCGCCTTCGCCAACCTGATGATCACCAAGCTCGACCTGCTGTCCGGCTTTGCCGTGCGCATCTTCCAGTTTGCGCCGACGCTGCGGAGCTTCTTCGACCTGCTCGACGCCAACGAGGGCATCGCCGAGAAGCCCGGCGCCAAGCCGCTCGAGGGCGTCGCCGGCAATGTGCGCTACGACGGCGTCACCTTCCGCTTCAGGAACAGCGACCAGGGCGTGTTCGACATCGGTTTCGACGTCGCTGCCGGCCAAACCGTGGCGCTGGTCGGCCCCACCGGCGCGGGCAAGACCACCACGCTGGCGCTGCTGCAGCGGCTGCGCTCTCCCGACCAGGGCCGCATCGTCATCGACGGCCACGACATCGCCGATGTGACGCTCCCCTCCCTGCGCCACAACGTGGCGGTGGTGTTCCAGGACGCGGGGCTGTTCAACCGCTCCATCGCCGACAACATCCGCATCGGCCGGCCTGGCGCCAGCGATGCCGAGGTCGAGACCGCGGCCAGGCTGGCCGAGGCCCACGAGTTCATCGCCAGAAAACCCGGCGGCTACGCCTTCATCATCGGCGAGCGCGGCGCTTCCCTCTCGGGCGGCGAGCGCCAGCGCATCGCCATCGCGCGCGCCATCCTCAAGGAGGCGCCGATCCTGATCCTGGACGAGGCGACGAGCGCCCTCGACGTCGAGACCGAGGCCCGCATCAAGCGGGCGCTCGACCGGCTGCGCAAGGGCCGCACCACGCTGATTATCGCCCACCGCCTTTCCACCGTCGCCAACGCCGACCGGATTCTCGTGCTGGACGCCGGCCGCATCGTCGAGCGCGGCACCCTCCGCGAGCTGGTGGCAAAGAAGGGCCTGTTCGCCCGGCTGGTGGCGGAGGGCGGCTTCACCGAGCCCGTGGTGCAGGTCGCCGAGGCCGAGGCTGCGGCCTCCTGAGCGGCGTCAGCAGAACGCGTCCCCTCTCCCCATTGAAGTAATGGGGAGAGGGAGAAACTCAAAACAGCGCATACCCCCCGTCGATGAGGAACGTGTCGCCGGTGTGGTAGGCGGAAGCCGAGCTCATCAGGTAGACGGCGATGCCGCCGAAGTCGTCGCCGGTGCCCCAGCGGCGCATGGGGATGCGCGGCAGCACGCTGTTGGCGAACTTCTCGTTGCCGATAGCATTGGCGGTCATGTCGGTCTCGATCCAGCCCGGCAGGATAGCGTTGGCGCGCACGCCGTGGCGCGCGAACTCCACCGCCAGCGCCCGGATCATGGAGATCATGCCGCCCTTGGTCGCGGCGTAGTGCTCGCTACGGGGCGCGCCTTCGATGGCCGCCAGCGAGGCCGTGCCCACCAGCACCCCGCCGCCGCCCCGCTCGACCATGTGCCGCGCCGCGGCCCTGAATGTGAAGAAGGCGCCGTCCAGGTTGACCTTCAAGACGCGCCGCCACTCCTCGCTCGCCATCTCAACGAACGACTTGGTGCCGGCCCGGCCGCTCACGCCGGCATTGGCAAAACAGCCGTCGACCCGGCCCAGCGTCTTGACCGTCTCGGCGAACGCCGCTTCGACCGCCCTCTCGTCGGAGACGTCGCAGACGAGCGCCAGCACCTTGCGTCCGCTCTTCTCCAGCTCGGCCTTGGCTGCAGCGTTCTTGGCTGAGTTAGTGCCCCAGATCGCCACGTCGGCGCCGGCTTGCGCGACCGCGCGCGCCATGCCGAGCCCGATGCCGCTGTTGCCGCCGGTCACCAGGGCCACCTTGCCGGTCAGATCGAAGGGCTTGTACATGGGCTGCGCTCGCTGGGCTCGACTTGGGCCCAAGTCATGCAGCATTTTCGAGTTTGCCGGCAAGAGCCGACGGCGGGCGGCTCCAGGCGTAGGCTGGCGTGGCGGGCCGATTGCGTCGGGTCATCCCCCCGCCCTGCGCCGGGGTCGACCCAACACGCGAAGCGCGGCTACAGCTTGTGCGCCATGCGCTCCTTCTTGGTCGCCAGATAGCGCGTGTTGTAAGGCGACGCCTTGACGATCAGCGGCAGCTGCTCCAGCACGTCGACGCCCTCCTCGCGCAGGGCTTCCACCTTGGCCGGATTGTTGGTCAAGAGCTTGATTTCGGGATAGCCGAGATCGAACAGAATGTGGGCGGCAAGGTCGTAGTCGCGCGCCTCGATCGGGGCGCCGATGGCGACGTTGGCGTCGACCGTATCCAGGCCCTGGTCCTGCAGCGCGTAGGCGCGGATCTTGTTGACGAGGCCGATGCCGCGGCCCTCCTGGTAGGGGAGGTAGATCAGCACGCCGACCGGGCTCGTGGTGATTCGGTCCATCGCCGCCTGCAGCTGCGGGTAGCAGTCGCAGCGCAGCGAGTGGAAGATGTCGCCGGTGGTGCAGCCACTGTGCACCCTGACAACGGGCACGTCGCTGCTCTTCTGCTTGCCGCGATGCACGAGCACCAGGGCTTGGAAGACCGGGTCGGTTCCTTGGTAGGCTCGCGCTTCGAGCTGTAGTTCCTGGCCTCTGAATTCGATCGGAAGGATCGTCTGAGCTGTCCAGTCCATTTCCAGCTCGACGGATGTCACCGCATTCGATTTCATCGAACTCTCCAAACGGCGTGCCGACGCGGATATGTGCCGGCAATTAGGGTCTTGTAAAGGCGGCGCACCAGCGGCCTCGCGTCACAAGTTGTTACAGAGAGATTCTGGCTTCCCTCCCCGGGGATGCACAAGAATTTGCCGCCTCGCTGACAAGCAAGACGGCACCCCCGCAGCCGGCGTGCGAGCGTTGCAGAAGAAACCTCGTTGCACCAGATCGCGTCCCTGCGGACATGACGGCCGAGATCCTACCTCCATAAACGCCCCAACATGAACGCAGGCTGTATGCTTTGGTTCCACGACGGAGCAAATGATGACGATTACGGAAGGACGATGCTAAACCAAATTCTCACGGTGAGACAAAGCATTAGCATGAATTTGTGCGCTGCCTGACAGCCCCGCCGGGGCGCTGGCATCCTTGCTGCGACGTTTTCTTCATCGCCGGTTCATCGCCGGCGTGCTCGACTGTGAAGCTTTTGTGACGTGTCTGGATGCCTGATCCATGACGGATCGTACGCTTGGTCTCCCAACCGGTACGCCCCGACTAGCCCGGCTGCGTTCCGCCGCAGCGCAGCTATTGCGGCGCATCGAGATGCGTCCGGTGACCGCCTGGGCGCTTGCCGTCTTCCTAACCTCAGGCCTGATGCGGCATTTCTGGCTCGATGAAGGCACGTTCCCCAACATTCTCTTCACCGCCGGGGTCACCCTGGCGCTGATGGCGCTCGCCGTCCTGCTGACGCGCCGGATCCTGTTCGCCACCGTGCTGACGACATCGCTGATCGCGGTGATCGTGGCCGCAGCTTCGGCCAAGCGCGCGGTCATGAACATGGTCGTGCACGCCTACGACATCTTCTTCTATCTCAGCTCCTGGTCGACGATGAGCTATCTGTGGAGCGACCAGCGCCGCTACCTCGTGGGGCTGGTCGGCGCGCTCGTTGCCGCCGGTGTCGCGGCCTGGCTCGCCTACCGCGCGGACAGCACGCGCGTGCCTCGCCGCTGGTCGGCGCTCGCCATGCTGCTGTCGGTCTGCCTTGGCTGGTATGGCGCCAGCACCAAGGGCGAGCGCCGCCACATGCAGTTCTATTTCGAGAACCTGTATGTGTCCTCGTTCTATGCGTCGTGGGGCGAGACGATCGAGGCCTTGTGGCGCGGGGCCCTGCTGGAGGCCGCGCCGCGCGCTGCAGTGGCGGGACCGGGCTTCACGATTCCGACCTCCTGCAACCCCGGCGCAAGGCCGCCGCACATCATCCTGATCCACGAGGAGTCGGTGGTGCAGCCCTCGCTGTTCCCGACGCTGCACTACGACCACTCGGTCGACCCGTTGTTCCGCTCCGACGACGACCGCCTCCATCAGATGCGCGTCGAGACCTACGGCGGAGCCTCCTGGCTCACCGAGTTCTCGCTGCTGGCGGGCGTGTCGACGCACTCCTTCGGCGGCATGCGCCAGTTCGTGCAGACGTTCACCCAGGGCAAGCTGAAGGACACGGTGCCGCAGGCGCTCGCGCGGTGCGGCTATCGCAACGTCGTGTTCTACCCGATGCTGCGCAACTTCGTCTCCAACGACCGCTTCTACACCTCGATCGGCCTCAAGGAGATCTTCGACCTCAAGTCGCAGGGCGCCAAGAGCGCGCAGGAGCGCGACCGCTTCTACTACGACAACGCGATGGCCGAGATGGAGCGGCACTTCAAGTCGTCGAAGAAGCCGCTGTTCACGTATATCCAGACCATGGCGGCGCACTGGCCTTACGATTACGCCTACATGCCCGAGGTCGACGTGCCGGGCGGCGCCCCCGGCACCAATCCGGAGATGCACGAATATCTGCGCCGCGTGTCGATGGCCCGGATGGACTTCGACTACCTGATGGGCGAGCTGCGGCAGCGGTTCCCGGGCGAGCGGTTCCTGATCGTGCACTACGGCGACCACCATCCAATGGCCACGCGCACGCTGTTGGGCTTCGACAGCGATACCGACGCCGAAGACGGGACCCTCAACCCCGACGCGCCCGGCTTCATCACCTATTACGCGGTGCACGGCATCAACTATCGCGTCCCCGCCC
>ORMF012423902.1_pt1 | contig 11720 bp, 9 predicted proteins | sample 1779871 | NCBI WGS metagenome assembly ORMF01 (sample SAMEA104232316, study PRJEB22302) | groundwater metagenome | biome: forest; feature: aquifer; material: groundwater | place: USA | collected 2011-08-07 | depth 5.4 m
GCGAACTGCTCGAGTTTCCGCACGAAGTGCGCGGCCTGGCGCTGAACCTGGAAGAAGACAAAGTAGGCGCGGTGCTGTTCGGCGACTTTCAAACGATCAAAGAAGGCGATCTGGTCAAGCGCACCGGCCACATCATGCAAGTGCCCGTCGGCCAGGCGCTGATTGGCCGCGTGATGGATGCCCTCGGCAATCCCATCGACGATCGGGGACCGATCCTGACCGACGAGTACAACGCGGTCGAGCGCATTGCTCCCGGCGTCGTCGATCGCCAACCGGTGAAAGAATCTTTACCGACGGGTTTAAAGGCGATCGATTCAATGGTGCCGATCGGCCGCGGACAGCGCGAGCTGATCATCGGCGATCGCCAAACCGGCAAGACCGCAGTGGCCGTTGATACGATCATCAATCAGCGTGGCAAGGACGTGATCTGCATCTATGTCGCGATTGGCCAGAAAGCTTCGACGGTCGCGCAGGTGGTGAAGACGCTGCAGGATTTTGGCGCGATGGACTACACCATCGTAGTGAAGGCGACTGCTTCAGACCCGGCGGCAATGCAGTTTCTCGCGCCGTACTCGGGAGCAGCCATGGGCGAGTATTTCCGTGATCGCGGCCAACACGCGCTGACCATCTATGATGATCTTTCAAAACAAGCGGCCGCCTATCGCGAGATTTCTTTGCTGCTGCGGCGCCCGCCGGGCCGTGAAGCTTATCCGGGCGACGTTTTCTATCTGCACTCGCGTCTGCTTGAGCGCGCCGCAAAACTTTCTGACCTGAAGGGCGGCGGCTCTTTGACCAGTCTACCGATCATTGAAACGCAGGCGGGGGACATCTCGGCCTATATTCCGACCAACGGGATTTCGATTACTGACGGACAGATCTTCCTTGAAGGCGATCTCTTCAACGCGGGCATTCGCCCGGCAATCAACGTCGGTAATTCAGTCTCGCGCGTCGGTGGCGCGGCCCAGATCAAAGCCATGAAGCAGGTCGCCGGTACTTTGCGTCTCGATCTGGCGCAGTATCGCGAACTGGCGGCGTTCGCTCAGTTCGGATCAGATCTCGATAAAGCGACGCAAGCACAGCTGGCACGCGGCCAGCGTCTCACGGAAATCTTGAAACAGCCGCAGTACGAACCGATGGACGTCGAAAAGCAGGTGCTGATCATCTGGTCGGCCATCAATGGCTTTACTGATGATATTCCGGTGGAGGACATCAAAAAGTTTGAAGCCGAGCTGCTCAGCTTTATTGAGAATTCGCATCCCGGGGTCATGCAAAAGATGCGCGAGAAGAAGGCGATCACTGACGAGATCCAGAAGGACCTCGAACAGTCGCTGAAGGATTTCAAGGATCGTTGGGCCGAGAACGCACGAGCGGCAGCAGCATAAGTAGCGCAGACTTCAGTCTGTGATCACCCGAATCGCGTTACGGTGGGAACTGGATGCACAGACTGAGGTCTGTGCCACCATCAAATGGCAAATCTTTTGGACATTCGCCGGCGCATTAAGTCGGTAAAGAACACGCAGCAGATCACCAAGGCCATGAAGATGGTGTCGGCGGCGAAGTTGAAGCGTGCGCAGGACCGCGTCGTCAACGCCCGCCCGTTCGCCAACAAGATGACCGAGGTGCTCGGTTCGCTGGCCGCGCAAATTCCGGAAGATTTTCATCATCCTTTGCTCGATGCGCGCGGCGACGAACGCTACCTCGTCGTCTTGATCACGGCAGACAAGGGATTGTGCGGCGCTTTCAATACCAACCTGATCAAAGCGGGCCAGACCTTCCTGAAAGAAAATCCCGGCAAAAAAATCGAGTTGCTGGCAGTGGGCCGCAAAGGCCGCGACTTTTTTAGAAGACGCGCACAAATCGCCGGCGAATACGTAGGATTGTCCGGCAAAGGCCGGATCGATTTTTCAGAAGCGCTCGAGGTGGCTCGTGATGTAGTCAAGCGATTTACTGAAGACGAAGAGATCGACAAAGTCTTTTTGATCTTCGCTGAATTCAAATCCGTCCTGAGTCAACGAATAGTGGTCGAGCAACTCCTGCCCATCTCTCGCACCACTGAAGCAGCCGAAAACCCGGATGCCGCGGAGACCCAGGACTACATTTACGAACAACCTCCGGCAGAAATTTTCAGTCGGCTGCTGCCGCGCCTGGTCGAGACCCAAATCTTTCGGGCCCTGCTCGAATCAGTAGCTTCCGAGCAGGGCGCGCGGATGACCGCGATGGATGCGGCGTCAAAGAACGCCGGCGATTTGATTTCTTCACTCACGCTCAACATGAATCGCGTGCGCCAGGCGGCCATCACCAGAGAGATCATCGAAATCGTTTCGGGCGCTTCGGCACTCTAAATTTCAGATATTCTCTCTCCCTCTGGAAGAGGGTTAGGGTGAGGGTGCGAAGCTAGCGCAAAGTATGTTTGATCGTTAGTCGTGTGTGCCAACGACGGTATGCGGTTGACGATGGGATCCGTGCGAAAGCCCTCACCCCCGGCCCTCTCCCAAAGGGTGAGGGAGAAAGAAGATGCAACGTCACCGCTTGGCCCGCTACGGCCCGCTAATCCTTTGGGCGGCGTTCATTTTCATCGGCTCAACCGATTTGCTTTCAGCCGCGAACACCGGCGGCGTTCTGGTGCGTCCGGTGCTCTGGCTATTTCCCCATGCGAGTGAAAGAACCGTGGCGATCTATCAGTTCGCCACGCGCAAGGCGGGTCACCTCGCTGAATACTTTATCTTTGGGCTGCTCTGTGCGCGGGCGTTTCGGACTTCATCGCGCGAGCTGCTGCGCCAACGTTGGTTCTGGACTTCGTTCTTGTTGGTGGTGGCTTACTCGCTTAGTGATGAATTCCATCAGAGTTTTTATCCGTCTCGGACCGCTTCGATTTATGACTGTATGATCGATTCAATTGGCGGTCTGGCAGCATTGGTTTTGTTAGCCATTCGGCACCGAAGAGAAGTTTAGAGCTGCCTTCGCTCGCTCCCATTCGTGTGATTCTTGTGCAAACAAATACTCGATCCACGAAACCACACGAAACAGTGCCAAAGAATCCAACAAAGCCAATCAAGAGACGCTGCATTCAGTTGTTCTGGAGCACCCGAGGATCCCAAGGTTGAACATAGCCAGCTGTTTGACCGTATAATATCCGGGCCCGCGAACTGGCTCGCGAAGGCCGCACAAAGGAGATAGAAGACAAATGGGAATTCTTGACCGGCTCAGTCCAAGCGCGCAATTCATTGAAGTCATCGAGTGGCTCGACGATTCGAGCAATACGATGCTTTATCGCTTCCCGGTTCGCGATCAGGAGATCAAGAACGGAGCGCAGTTAATCGTGCGGGAATCGCAGGCGGCAGTTTTTGTCCATGAAGGACAGATTGCCGACGTGTTCGGTCCGGGGCGATACAGCGTCGACGGCGGCAACACCCCCGTCCTTTCCAAGCTGGGTGCCTGGAAGCACGGCTTCAATTCCCCGATCAAATCGGAAGTTTATTTCGTCAACACCAAACAGTTCACCGATTTGAAGTGGGGTACTTCAAATCCCGTGATGATGCGCGATGCTGATTTCGGCATGGTGAGACTCCGGGCGTTTGGCATCTATTCGATGCGCGTGGCCGACCCGCGCGAGTTGATCAAGCAAATCGCCGGCACCAACGCTCGCTTTGTTACCGAAGACATCGAAGGCCAGCTCCGCCGCACGATGGTCAGCGCGTTCTCTGACTCTCTGGCCGAATCAAAGATCGCGGCACTCGATCTCGCGTCGAATTATGACGAGCTGAGTGGCTTTGCGCGACAAAAGTTGCAGGACGAATTTAAGTCTCTCGGATTAGAGCTCACCAAGTTCATCGTCGAAAATATTTCACTGCCGGAGGAGGTCGAAGCCGCGATGGACAAGCGCACTTCGATGGGCGTGATTGGCGACGTGAATAGATACGCCCAGTTCCAGGCCGCCGACGCCATGCGCGATGCGGCGCAGAATCCGTCGGGCGGGGCAGGACTCGGCGCTGGACTCGGCGCCGGCTTCGCGGTTGGGAACATGATGGCGGGATCGATGACGGAGGCCATGAAGCAGCAGGGCGCAACGACTTCAGGGGGCGCCGGAGCTGCGCCGACCGACAAATGCGTCAAGTGCGGCGCCGCCATGCCGGCTGGTTCGAAGTTCTGCAGTGAATGCGGCGCTTCACAGGCTCCCGCGAAATGTGCCAACTGCCAACACGAATTGAAACCAGGTGCAAAGTTCTGCGACGAGTGCGGCACCAAGGTTGGCTAACGACTTCGCTGTTTATTCAGGTTGAGCGGCCGGATGCGCGAAAGTGCATCCGGCTTTCTTTTCCAGCAGCAATAGCATGTGGCTCGCGCTGAGCGTGCTACGCACGCTGGCGGACAGGGACGCGCTCCGTTTACGAGCCGCTCACTTCGGGTGAGGTTTGTATCTTTCGATAAGCATGTCCTGGCGGCTTGGCTCGAGAATCTCACGCCCGCGAATCATGACATGCTCGACGCGAGTTGAGAATTCAAAAGGATCGCCACTCCACACCACCACATTGGCGTCCTTTCCCGGTTCGAGCGAGCCGATGTGATCGCTCACCCCAAATACTTCCGCCGGAGTTAGCGTCACGGCCCGCAGGGCGTCGTCATGCGACATGCCATAGGCCACGGCGTTACCTGCTTCGTACTTTACGTTGCGGGCGTTGAATCGTGATACGTCAGTGCCGCTGGTTGCGATCAGGATCACGCGGACGCCCGCGCGGCGCAGCAGCCCGGCGTTTTCCTGCCGCTGATTCAGTGTCGCAAAGCTCGAGGGTAGGTTGCTCATGGCTCCGGTCATAACCGGTACCTGCGCAGCCGCCAGGTGATCGGCGCTCAGCCAGGCTTCGGCTCCTCCGGTAATTATTAACTTCAGATGATAGTCGCGAGCCAATTTCAGAGCTGCGTCAATCTCGTCCATCCGGTTTGCCTCGATGATCAGAGGCATTTGTCCGTTAATCACGGGAATCAATGCTTCGAGATCTGCGCTCGTCGCGTTGAGAGTCCTGCTTGAACCGCGATCATAGTCGCCGCGGCGAGTTAGATAAAACGCTGCGTCGTTCAGGAGCGCGCGCAGTTTGCTCATTAACTCGCCACGCGCGCTGGTCCCCGCGCTGGTCGGATTGTCGACCTGCGCCAGCATCGCGATTGGGGCTTTCCGGATCATTTCGGCCGCATGCCCGGAAACCAAATCGACGACCGCTGCCTGGCCCGCGACCAGTCCTCCCCGGGGCGCGATAATCGCGCTGGTAATTCCTTCGTTGCGGGCGGGTCCGAACGTAACCGAGGCGGGGTTCAATCCATCCCATACTCGAAAAGCGGCTGAGACGTTGTTCGTGCCCTTAGCCGTGACATCGTTCGTCTCTTTAACCTGATCGATCTCGATCACTCCGAGTTCTGTCTGGGAATTGATCAAGCCCGGGGTCACGACTTTTCCGGTCGCATCAATCCGGGCGGCGCCAGCAGGCACAACGACGCCGGCGCCAACCGCGATGATCACGCCGTCACGAATCAGCACAGTCCCATTCTGAATCGGCGCACTGCCGACCGGATAGACCGTTCCGTTTGTAATTGCGATCGTTTGCGAAGACGCTGACGCAGCCGCTATCAGAATCAGAATTGCGATCAGAATGCTTTTTCGCATCTCAGTCCTTCTCTCCCACGACTCCCAATTCAAAGTCCGTGCGCCAACGCTCTTTCGGATCATCTCGATCGAACAACATGGCTCCGTCGATCCAAACCTTTTCGGCTTTAGAGTAGATGCTGAATGGATTGCCGGACCACAACACCACGTCGGCGTTCTTGCCGACTTCAATGGTTGGGGTAACGGGATTCGTCAATTCGTTTCCATCGCTGTTGGCATCCACTCCCGGCGCCGGGTAAACGCCGATGTGTGAATGCACATCGATAATCCCTGGTGTGACGTACTTACCCGTGCCATCGATTACCAACGCATCGGGCGGCGCAGTTATTGAAGCGCCTACCGCGGCAATTTTCCCGTCGCGCAACAATACGGAGCCATTGAGAATCGATGTATTTGGTTCCATTTTTTCGTCATCGTCGTAAGCCGACAATTAGTTAATGTTCAGCGTGAAAGCACCCGCGCTCGCCAAAAGTTAGTATTCGCACATAGCCCGATGGTATGCTTGGCCGTCTCCTTTCAACTACCAAAGTCGCATGCTGAATAATTTCAAGAGTCCGCGCCGCGTAGTCATCACCGGCATGGGGTGTGTCACGCCGATCGGTATTGGCCGCGAGGCATTCTGGTCCGGACTGCAAAACGCCGAGAGCGGCGTGCGCCGCATTGAGTCGTTTGACGTATCCAGGTCGCCCGTAAAGATCGCCGCGCAGGTTCGTGACTTTGAATGGGAATCACAACTCGATCCCAAAGATCGAAAGCACGTGCCGAGAACCGTGCCGCTGGCTTTGGCCGCCGCACGCGAAGCATTTCAGGATGCGGGAATCGCTGTGACTGATCTCTCGCTCGCAGAGAAACAGCAGATTGGCGTCATGCTGGGCACGGGCGGCGGCGGACTGCCTTTCGTCGAACAGCACTACGCGATTTGGTACCAGGGGGGCCCGCATCACAAGGCCAGCGTTTACATAATTCCGGCGGCTACTCACGGCACCCTCTCGAGCGAGCTTTCCATGGCCTTTGGCCTCCGCGGTCTGTCGCATGTGATCTCGACCGGATGCACCAGCTCGACCGACGCGATTGCTTATGCGGCTCAACACATTTCGCTCGGACGTCAGGAAGTAATGCTCGCCGGCGGTGTGGATGCGCCGTTGGCGCCCGGTATTCTGGCTGGCTTCAACCTTCTGACTGTCCTCACGACGCAGTGGAACGATGAACCGCATCGCGCTTCCCGGCCCTTCACACGCGATCGTTCCGGTATGGTCCTGGGCGAAGGTTCATGGATCTATGTGCTGGAAGAATTTGACCGCGCCCAACAACGCGGCGCGAAGATCTATGCTGAGATCACCGGTTACGGAACGACCTGCGACGCCTATCACCGTGTCCGTCTGCAGGAGGGTGGCGACGAGCCGGCGCGCGCCATGACGCTCGCGATGAATGATGCCGGCGTCGAGCCGGGGCAAATCGGTTACGTTAATCTGCATGGCACTTCGACCATGCTCAACGACCGCATTGAAACGAACGCGCTGAAGCTGGCGCTAAACTGCAACGCTCATCAAATTCCTATGTCCGGGACCAAATCGCAGATCGGCCATCCGCAGGGCGCCAGCGGAGCCGCCGGACTGGGCGCGGCCCTGTGCGCGATGGAAACAGGAATTATTCCTCCAACCATCAACCTCGATGATCCGGATCCCGATTGCGATCTCGACTATGTCGCCAATACAGCCCGGAAGGCCGAGGTACAGATGGCGCTCTGCAACTGCATCGGTTTTGGATCGAAGAACAGTGCTTTGGTGATCGCAAAAGTGTAGGACGCGGACAACTGGCTTTACGTCGAAATGGCAGGCAGAGGTAACTGAAGAGCGTCTTTTCAATTCGATCCATAACGGTAAAGGAAAAATGCCTGCCTTTGGAAAGAAGCTTTCCGACTCGCAGATCGATGCGCTGGTTGAGTTCGTGCGAACACTGAAACAGTAAGCAGGCCAGGCGCGGGCACAACTGTTAACTTTCGTTAGCTTCCAGTCGAGCGACATCAGCCTGGTCCTGAGGTCTTCCGAGGGCTTTCTTGTTTTTGATCAGGTGGGCTCGTCCAATGACGGGAATCTGTAATCCCTCGATATTCACGACCAACTGCTCGGCCTGAGCTTCATGGAAGTCGACGCCGGTAATTTCAGTGAGAATATCGATTCGTCGCGGGCTGACACCAAGCTGAACGACGGTTCCCGGCCTCGAAAAGTCTTCGACAGCTAGGTTCGCGACCGGCGCACCGAACTTATTAACAGCGCGCCAAACACGCTGAGCGTTGTCGTCGCGACACTTGATCCAAAGATCGATGTCGCCAGTCGCGCGCGGAAGCCCGTGCGCAGCAACCGCATACGCTCCGACAAGCATGAACTCAACTTTCTCTTCGCAAAACGCGGACAGTATGTCGTGGAAGTCTGAGTTCAGCAACTGGCTCTCCCTTGAAGGCCCACGCGTCGAGAGTGAGCTGCCACATCATCTCCAGACGTTGGGCGGGCGTGGTCGATCGAAGATCGTCGTACCTATCCTGTTCGAGAAGATTTACTACCCTTACTTTTTTTGTCTCGGTCGGCATAATCGGGTTGTAATTATACCATTGGCTCCGCGAACGCGTATGCTGTTGTCGGTGTTTGAAGCCATGCTGAAAAAGTTTCGCCAACGCAGCTACGAACTCGAGAATATCGACAAGGGCACCTACACGCCCGAAGAATACGAAGGCTGCCTCGTCGAGCTGCAACGTGTGAATGAATGGCTCGGAGACGCGAAAGCCTTGCGCGGCTCGCTGCTGAAAGAAATTGAACTTCAGGGTCTGCGATCATTTTCAATTCTTGACGTGGGCGCCGGTTCAGGTGAACTGCTGCGAGTGGTGGCCAAATGGGCCCGCGAAACAGAGCGCACGCCATCGCTAATCGGATTGGAATTGAACGAGAGGTCGGCCCAGGCCATCCTCGAAGAGTCTAAGTCATTTCCCGAAATCTCTTCGGTGCAAGGCAGCGGACTCGTGCTTCCTTTTCCGGACGCTGCGGTTGATTACGTTATTTCTTCGCTGACGCTGCACCATTTTGATGACGATGGGGCCATCAGCATTCTCCGCGAAATGGGCCGAGTCGCGCGGCGGGGAGTTTTCGTCATCGATCTGCATCGCAACGCGATGGCCTATTTTTTTTATACGACTCTCGGGCGCATCATTCTGCACAACCGGCTGTTGCGTGAAGATGGCGCGCTGTCGATCTTGAAGAGTTTCACGCCAGATGAATTGGAGAAACTAGGGCAGCAAGCAGGCCTGAAACACGCCACAGTCGAAAAGCATTTTCCCTCGCGTTTAGTCTTGAGCGCGAGCAGAGCGGGTTCGGAGTCCCGCCTTTAGGCGGAAGTCTTTCGTTCTGACTCATTCCGCCTGAAGGCGGAACTCCGAATGTAAGCAATGGACAACCAGTTTAACTATGACGTGATCATCGCCGGAGGCGGTCCGGCCGGTGCCAGCGCGGCGATTCATCTGGCGGCCCGCGGCGCGCGAGTGCTGCTCCTGGAACAGAAAAAGTTTCCGCGGGCAAAGCTTTGCGGTGAATTCATCTCGCCGGAATGCACGCCGCACTTTGAGCGCCTGGGTGTCGCCGAGCAAATGTTCGCGGCGGGCCCGGCTGAACTGAGCGAAACTGTTTTCTATTCGCGCCGGGGTAAGAGCGTGAGCGTGCCCAGCGCCTGGTTTGGCGCCCGCGGTGTCGCTCTGGGTTTGAGTCGCGCCGAAATGGATGAACGGTTATTGCGTCGCGCGAGCGCTGCCGGCGCGGAAGTGATCGAGGACGCTCACGTCGTCGATCTGCTATTTGAACGCGGTCAAGTCGAGGGCGTGGTCGTCAAGCATGCTGACCGCGAAACCAGCTACCGTGCGCCGGTGACGATCGATGCCACGGGACGAACGCGGGCCCTGGCCCGTCGTGTCCCTAAATCACAGAGCCAACCGAAACCACATCGGGCTTCTTTGGTTGCTTTCAAAGCACATTTGGAAGGAGCTCGAGTCGCTCCAGGTGCGTGTGAAATTTACTTTTATCGCGGCGGCTACGGCGGGCTAAGCAGCGTTGAAAACGGTCGCAGCAATCTTTGCTTCATCGCCTCTGCGCGCGCGGTGCGCGAGTGTGGAGCCGACGCTGAGAAAGTGATGCGAACCATCGTCTGTCAGAACCGCCGGGCAGCTTATGCACTCGAGCATGCCCAACCATGCACGCCATGGCTCGCAGTTTCGCTTGAAGGATTCGGCAGACACCCGATCAGCCCTACACGTGGACTGCTTTCCATTGGTGATGCCGCGTCGTTCATCGATCCCTTTACTGGCAGCGGAATGCTGATGGCGTTGGAAAGCGGAGAGCTGGCGGCCGGCGTGATTGCGAATCATCTGGGGCCAACCCAACTCGGTGCGGGCCTTGCCAATCTCGAAACAAGTTACCGAGCTGCGTACAAAGCGAAGTTTCATTCCCGCCTGCGCATCTGCTCGATTATCCGGCGGGCAGCGTTCATCCCGGGCCTGGCGCAAATGGCAATAGAAGTCTTTGGTGCCAGCGATTATCTTCGCCGCCGCGTCTCGCGGGCGACCAGGGGTGGCACAGCGGAAACTTATTGTCTTCCTCAACGTTTAAACGACGGTAGTTGAAAGCCGTTCAGTTGCTTTGGTAGACCTCTGTCAATGGCAATATGTCCTTGCCACGCGACAGTTTTTGCTGTAAAAAACGCGTTAAGATATGAAGCTGTATCACGTTTCCATCCGATCAAGTCCGGACAAAGCGCGATCAGTACCAATTTGTATGACCCGCCCCCGGGGATTCGGATATTAAGTCAGTCTCCTCAAAACGGTAGGCGCAGTCTTGCGTCAGACAAAGGATTCACCAGCTTTAAGCAATTTTTCTCGAGCTTACTTCAGAAGGAGAAACGAAGATGTTTTTGTCCCTCAGACGGTGTCTCAAGAAGTCAACGCAATTTCTGTTGGTTTGCTTAGCCGTAGTCTTTTGCTGCAGCGCCGCAATGTCGCAAGCGCAATCGAACGCGGCAGATTTGCAGGGCTCAGTGCGCGATCCGAAAGGCGCGGTGGTGTCCGGCGCAACGGTCACTGCGCGAAACACGGCCACGAATAGCTCGCGCGATGCAACGACGAACGATGATGGCTTTTACAAGATCACGAACCTTTCCCCCGGCGAATACGAAGTAACTGTCAAAGCGCAGAATTACAAAACCGCAGTGCTTCCGAGTGTGAAACTCACTGTCGGGCAAACGGCAAATCAGGACATTCCATTGGAATTGGGCGACTTGACGGCGACGGTAACGGTTACGTCAGTGACGCCAAACATCGTGGAAACGACGGCGACGAGCGTGTCGGCCACGGTCGATCAGCAGCGCATCGAAAGTCTTCCAATCAATGAGCGCAACTATCTGTCGTTTGCGCTTACCACTTCGACCGTGAGCCGGGATAACGGGAGGCCGATTGGGCCCGCTCCGACCACGGGTTTGAATTTCGGCGGCCAGCGCGGCCGCTCCAACCTGGTGCAGGTAGATGGCGCGGACAACACGGACAACTCGGTTAACGCATCGCGCTCGACCGTAAGTCAGGAAGCAGTGCAAGAGTTTCAAGTGGTAACCAATTCATTCGCGCCTGAGTTTGGACGTTCGTCCGGTGGCGTGGTCAACGTGGTAACTAAAGGCGGGACCAACAAACTTCAAGGAGATCTTTTCGGCTTTCTCAGGCACAAAAGTTTCCAGGCGCGTAATCCCTTCGCGCCGGTAAACAAGCCACCTTTCACGCGCGCCCAGTACGGCGGGACGCTCGGAGGTCCGTTGCACACAGATCGATCATTTTTCTTTCTCGCCTTTGAGCAGCGGCAGCGCCACGAATCGGGCTTCTTTACCAGCAATGTAACGCAGGGTCTGGGGGGCAGTGTTACCATCGGCGCGCCCTTCTTACCTTTCACCCAGACATTCCGCAATATCACCCCGGCACAGAATACCTATGTGAGCACTCTGCTCAGTACGGCAGCAGCGCTGATTGGCTCGGGCGTGCCGGCTA